>Ga0194129_10006806_pt1 | contig 13858 bp, 11 predicted proteins | sample TA2KigCa35mmetaG_FD_150862 | JGI IMG/M metagenome (GOLD analysis project Ga0194129, IMG submission 150862) | Freshwater microbial communities from Lake Tanganyika, Tanzania - TA2015038 Kigoma Deep Cast 35m | ecosystem: Environmental > Aquatic > Freshwater > Lake | place: Tanzania: Lake... | reverse complement strand
CGAGCGGGAGCACGCTCAGGACCCCTTGGCCGTGCTGGAGAACGTCGATCAGTTCCTCGCCGTCACGTACGAGCACCGAGCGTGCTCCGTTGATGACGAGGTTCGCAGTCGTCACGTCACCGCCGAGTTGGTCGCGGACGAACGAGAACAGTTTCCGGACGAGTTCGAGCTTGATTCCAGAGTCCAGGAGGGACTTGACCACCTTGAGCTCCAGGAGGTCCCGGTAGGAGTAGGAACGACGCGACCCACTTCCAGTGGCGTCGCTGATCGAAGGACGAATTAGGTCGGTGCGAGCCCAGTAGTCGAGCTGTCGGTAGGTGATTCCGACGATCTCGGCCGCTCGGGCACCGCTGTAGCCGGGTTCCGGGGATGCCTCGACGACGTCCACTGAGGGTGATTCCACTGTGCCTCCGTTCACGGCTAATTCGGCTGGGGTCCGAATGCGCCCGGTGAAACTACTCCAACGTGATTCCGAAGGAAAGGGAATTCGCGCGATTGGTGTCTCAGCGACGATCGAACCCGGTCCGGGGACCTCTGCGCCCAGCGGCACAGCGCCCAGCACCACGAACTCACGAAGCCGGGCCGAAATCCTCCGGGGACACCGATTCGATGAACTTGTGGAATTCCTCCACGACCTCCTCGGGAGGGGTGTCCGGGACCTCTCCAGACGGTTGCTCCTCAGCGCAGACCCCGACGTCGTCGAGGACGGCCTCGGCCACGTAGATGGGGGCTGCCGTTCGGGCAGCGAGCGCAAAGCAGTCCGAGGGCCGAGCCGAGATCTCGAGTACCTCGTCGTCGAGATCGAGGTGCAGTTCGGCGAAGAAGGTGGTGTCATCGAGATGGGTCACGACGACCCGAACGATCTCGGCGCCGAGCTCCTCGATCACGCTCAGGAGGAGGTCGTGCGTCATCGGGCGAGGTGTCGTCTCCCCCTGGAGGGCCATGTTGATCGACATGGCCTCCGGCTCCCCGATGAAAATCATCATGGAGCGCCCCGGCTCCCGGAGCTCACGCAGCACCACGAACGGGGCGTTGGACGGGGGGACCACTCTGACACCGAGCAGGTCGACCGGGATCACGGGGAAAGTGTAGGTGTCAGGAGAGCGGGCTGCTGACCAGTCTCAGGTGGCCTCGCCGAGCACCGGGCCGAGTTCCCTCCGAAGCAGGGCGGCGTGCAGATCTGCGCCGATTCCGGCGAGCTCTCCGCTCAGTTCGACCGCAGCGCGCTTGGATTCCGGGTTGCGTTGCTTGAGGAGCGGCAGGGTCAACTGCTCGATGACGCCGGCCTCACGCTCAGCCGAGACGAGGTACATCCTGAGATGACGGGCGCTGATCCCGTGCGTTGCCGCCCGACCAGCCAAGGTCGCCACCTCGAGGGCTGAGTGGCCATAGAAGGTCTCCCCGGCCCGCTGTGCAGGACGGACGAGGCCGAACCGCTCGAGGTCGGCGAGAAGGTCCAGACCGACACGGGCGGCGTCACAGAGCTCGTCGGCGGTCATGGTGGGCTGGTCACCCTCCGGTCGGTCAGTCCACAGCGGCGCACGTCGGCGTGCTGAGGATCGCAGCGGCCGGGGGTCCTCCTGCAGCACAGCGACGAGGTCGGCCGGCGTCTCGAGCGGGCGCCGCCGAGTGGGAGTCACTGGAGCCTGCGGGGATGACGCCGGCTCTGTGTCGGCCGTCGAGCCGGTGCGAGGTCCCGTCAAGGGAGCGGAGCTGCGATCGGAACGTTGAGCACCGACACCGGAGCCTGTCGAGGTGACACGCTCGCCACCGTCGTTCAGTTCGTCGGTCTGCTCCGCAGAGATCTCGACGCCGTGGAGGTCCTGAGGCTCCCACAGCGTCGGCTGTTCGGGATGCAGCTCGACGAACCGGTCGACTCCCTCGTCGAGCATCTGGCGGATCACCTTCAGCGGCAGGAAGTTGTCACGCTGCTGATGGAGGATCCATCGAAGTCGTCCGACGTCGGGCCCGTTGAAGCGCCGGTAACCGGATGCCGTGCGTCCCGGTTGGATGAGCCCCTGGCTCTCGAGGAACCTGATCTTGGAGATCGTGACGTCGGGGAACTCCTCCTGGAGCAGTTCGAGTACCTCCCCGATCGACAGTTCGACGGACTCCTCGGTCGCCTCGGAACTCACTGCTCCCCCCCGTGCGTCCCCACCACTAACATCAGCCGGAATCTTCCGATCTGGATCTGGCTCCCCTCCCGGATCACGGCGGTGGTCACTTGGGTTCCGTCGACATAGGTTCCGTTCATCGATCCGGTGTCCCGGATCGAGAACTGACCGAGCGGATCGACCGTGATCTCCGCGTGACGCCGGGAGACCGTGATGTCATCGAGGAAGACGTCGCTGTCGGGATGCCGCCCGATCGACGTCACGACGGGTCCGTCCCCCGGGCCTCGGAGTTCGAAGCGGGCACCGGCCTGATCTCCGCGGATGACGATGAGCTTGGCCTCCTCACCAGCCCCGAGGACGTCGACTCCAGGGACTGGCTCCGTGGCCGTGGTGGGCTCGTCGGAGGCCGGCAGTTCAGCACCGCACGCCGAGCAGAAGTTGGAGCCGGGTACGTTGAGAAACTCACAGACCGGGCACTCGACCGGGTCAGCGGGCACCTCCTCAGCCCTCCGTCAGTGCTCGGTACGCCTCGGCATCAAGCAGCGTCTCGGTCGCACGCAGATCGATGGGTTGGATGACCACCAGCCAACCGGCGCCGTACGGATCGCTGTTCAGGAGCTCCGGTGCGGTCTCGAGCTCACCGTTGACCTCCACCACGCGCCCTTGGACAGGGGCATAGATCTCAGACACCGACTTGGTCGACTCGACCTCACCGAATGTCGAGTGCTGGTGAAGCTCATCTCCGACGCTCGGGAGCGCGACGAAGACGATGTCACCGAGAGCATCCTGTGCGTAGTCGGTGATACCGATGCGGAAGAGGCCGTTCTCGTCACGGACCCACTCGTGTTCGGCGGTGAAGAAGAGCTGTTCAGGGACGTTCACGACTTCTCACGCTACCTGAACGTCGACACCGACCGCGAGGCGGAAGCTGGTCATCGGATCATCTGGCGGATCCGGCGCAGGTACTCCTGCATGAGGGTGCGGGCTTCCTCGGCGGTCGACCCCTCAGCCCATACGTGCGTGGACATGTCCTCCGGATCAGGCAGAACGAGAACCCAACCGCGCTCGTGATGGATCTTGACGCCCTCGATCAGATCGACCTCTCGCCCGTGGGTCTGTTCGACCAGCGTCCGCATCACCGCACCCTTCTGGTCCCACGGCGTCGAGACGACATCGTGTTCGAGGTGCACAGCGGGCAGTGTGGCGATGACCTCTGACAATTGAACCTTCCGGGCAGCGAGCAGATCGAGCATCTTCAACAGGCCACCTGCGGCATCGAAGGCGGGGAGGAAACCGGGGAGGATGATCCCGCCCTCTAGGTTCACGGCGAAGCCGACCCCGGGTGTCGTCGCCGACGACATCAACGAGGCCGCCGACGTCTTGGTGCGGACGACGTCGTAGCCGTGATCGCGGACGATGCGTTCTGCGGCGGACGGGGCAACGACCGGGAGCGCCACGGTATCGCCCACCATCCGGTCGCAGACGAGATCGAGGAAGGCCAACATAAGCTGCTCATCTTCGATCACATGCCCCAGATCGTCGATCAACGTCAGTTGATCGCCGCTGGGGTCGATCACTGCTCCGAGATCGGCCCGAGACGCGACGACGAGTTCACCGACCTCTCGAGCGTGTTCCTTGCGGTCGAAGCCGATGACGCCGGCGGTCGACGCGTAGGGATTGAGTGCCAGAACCTCCCCGCGTAGCTTCGCCAGGACGCTCGGCATGGCAAAGCTCGTCGAGCCGTACGCATAGTCGATCACGACCTTGAACCGGCGACTGGCAATAGCGGAGACGTCGATAATTGCTTCCAGCGCCACGGCGTACTGCTCGATTGCACGAGGAACCAGATCGATGTCGCCGATCTCACTCGGGCGTACCCGGCGAAAGTCCTCGCGCGCGAACAGGCGCTCGATCTTGCGTTGGCGATCCTCGAGAATGTCATCCCCGTCGGAGTCGAAGAACCTGATGTCGACGGTATCCGGGTCATCGGTGTGGAGACGCACCGTGATCCCAGCAACGGCGCTGGCGCTACGGCAGTGGAAGCGGGTCAGGGGAACGCTGACCACCTCAAGATCCATGACGTTCACGCCGCTGGCGTTGAGTCCGGCGATGACCGCCCGCTTGAGCATCCGGGCTGATCGTGAGGAGTCCCGGGACACCACCACGATCGCACCTCGTCGAAGCGATGTGGCGAACGCCATGGAAAGACGCGCTGCGAGTTCCGGTGTGACGTCGACGTTCGCCAACCCGCTCACTCCACCGCGTCCGAACAGACTCCTTGCGCCGCGGGACTCCCAGACCAGCGACGAGTTCACGATTGCGCCGGCTTCAACCGTCTTGAACGGGTAGACCTTGACGTCAGAGGAAACCACAGCATCCTCGCCGATGAACACCTCGTCGCCGACCACGGAGCCGTCTTCACAGCGGGCCCCGCGGCGCAGGTCGGCGGCATTGCCGACGACGGCACCCCGCAACTTGACCCGCTCACCGAGATAGGAGTTGTCGTGGATGACGGACCGCTCGAGTTCGGCCTCGGCCCGCACACGCACACCGGTCCCGAGCGCCACGTACTCACCCACCTTGACTCCGGCGTCGACGGTGCAGTTGGGTCCGATCACTGCGGGCCCGTCCAGGATCGCGTCCGGATGAATGTCGGCACCCTCGTCGACGTAGACGCCGGACGCAACCTCGAACCCCGGGATCTCCACATGCACACGGCCGTCGAGGATGTCCTTGTGGGCCCGCACGTAGGCCGAGAGCGTTCCGAGGTCCTCCCAGTAACCGTCAGCGACAAAGCCACTCACTCGGTGGCCGGCCTCGAGGAGTCGAGGGAACACCTCGGAGGAGAAGTCGACCGCTGCGCCCTCGGGAATGGCATCGAGCACGATCGGTTCGAGGACGTAGATACCTGAGTTGATCGTGTCGGAGAACACCTCACCCCATGTCGGCTTCTCCAGGAACCGAGCGATCAGGCCGGACTCGTCTGTGGTCACGATCCCGTATTCGAGGGGGTTCTCGACTCGAACCAGGCCGATCGTGGCAGCAGACCCACTCCCGGAGTGATCGTCGATCACTGCGCCGAGATCGATGTCGGTGAGGACGTCGCCGGAGATGACGATGAACGTGTCGTCGAGTTCAGCACTGGCATTGCGTACAGAGCCTGCGGTTCCGAGCGGCATCTCCTCGGTGGCGTAGACCATGCGTACCCCGAACTCCGACCCATCGCCGAAGTAGTTGCGAATAATATTGGGCATGAACGCCAGCGTGACCACGATCTCCGTGATTCCGTGTCGGCGCAGGAGATCGACGATGTGCTCCATCATCGGCCGGTTGACCAGTGGCAGCATCGGCTTGGGAACGTTCGAGGTGAGAGGGCGAAGCCGGGTCCCCTCGCCACCCGCCATGATCACTGCCTTCACGCCGAGCCCCCTTGATCAACCGCCACACTAGCGATCGCGGCCGAGGACTCACGCCCCTCGCGCAGAGACGCCAGACCACGAGGGATGTAGCCGATGAAGGCCAGAATCGAGCACACCAGCCCCGGGAGCCCGGTTCCCCAGGCAACCAGGTTCAGCAGGTCGGTGATCCACGGCGCCAAGCGGTCATCGGAAGCGGCGAGGAATGCCGGGAACGCAATCATCAACAGCAGCGTGCCCGTCTTGCCGATGAAGGTGACGTCCATCCTGACGCCTCCTGCTGCGAGCAACCCGACGACCCAGATCGACAGGAGCACTTCCCGGACCACCACGATGAGGCCGAACCACAGGGGAACAGCTCCGGCAATGATGATCGACCCGACTCCGACGATGAGCAGGAGACGGTCCACAGTGGGATCGAAGGCCTTGCCGAGCTCCGAGACCTGGTTGAACCTCCGGGCGACGTAGCCGTCGACCCAGTCGGTTCCGCCCAGCACGGCGAGGAGGAGGGCCGCTACCGCCGGAGCGTCCTCGCCGAACAGCAACCACACGAACACCGGGATACAGAGCAGGCGGATCAGGGTGATCAGGTTCGGCACGGTGAGGAAGCGGGGCCCACCCGGCTCTGTCAGCTGCACGTCCACTTGCGCACTCTAGGACCACTCCGATCGATCTGCGATGCTCTGGACATGAGCGATGTCGGACCAACGCTGTTCACCCGGATCATCCAGGGCGAGCTGCCCGGTAGATTCGTCTGGCGAGACGACCACGTGGTGGCCTTCCTCACGATCGAGCCCATCCGTCCCGGCCACACCCTCGTGGTTCCGGTGACGCCGGTCGACCAGTGGATCGACTTGGAACCCTCCACGTGGCTGGCGGTGAACGAGGTGGCCCTGGCAGTCGGCCGGGCGATCTCTGAGGCATTCCAACCGACGAGGGTCGGATCCATCATTGCGGGGATGGAGGTGCCGCACTGCCACGTGCACCTCGTGCCCATCGACTCAGAGGGCGAGCTGAGCTTTGCCCTCGCCGACCGCACCGCCACTCCCGAGGACCTCGATTCGGCCTGCGAGCGAATCCGCTCCGCGCTCCTGCAGGCCGGCCACGAGACATCAGTCCCGACGGACTGAGTTCAACGTGGCCGCACCGGCACACTGCCGTCGGTGGCGAACGGTGCGCCTGGCGGTGCCGGCACCGCTTCCAGCAGGTGGACACCCTTGTGTCTGGCGTCATTGACCTCGGTCGAAACCGGCCGGTAGGTGATGAGGTCGTCATGTGCAGGAGCGCACAACTCCGAGAACCTCTCCTCGGGGAGCCGGTCGTGTCCCAACCACTCGGCCCAGTCGGCCCGGGCGATGAGCACCGGCATTCGATCGTGGATGTGCGCCATCTGATCGTTCGCCTGGGTGGTGAGGATGGCGACGGACCGGACTTCCCTATCTCCATCAGCTGGGCTCCACCGTTCCCACAGCGCACCGAATGCGTATGGCTCGCCGTCGGGTCGATGGATCAGGTACGGCTGCTTCGCACCTGCGGACGGTCTGTACCACTCGTAGAACCCATCGGCAGGCACGAGCGCCCGGCGGCCGGCTGCGGCCTTGCGGAACGATGGCTTGGACTGAGCAGTCTCGCAACGGGCGTTGATCATGCGGTAGCCGACCGACTGATCCTTGGCCCAGGGCGGTATCAGGCCCCATCGACGCCGGACGAGTCGCCGGCCTTCATCGGGCTGCTCGACGACCGCAAGGATCTGTCGTCCCGGGGCGACGTTCGCATCAGCCCGCCAGCGTTCACCCTCGGCCTCGATGAGCCCTGACTGGTCGTCATTCGCCTCGAAGTACGTTGACAGCGACGCCGGTGAACTCACCGAGACGAACCGGCCGCACACGTTCTGAGTGTAGGTGCCACGCCCGCTTCGCCGGCCGCCGATACGATCCTCCGGCGTGGCGGTTCCACCCGATCAGAAAACCGGAACCGACTGGGGACCAGGGCCGGAGAGCGGTCCCGATCCGACGTGTGCCGACCTTCCGTTGGCACCCAGGGCCGCGGCACCTGTGTTGTCGGTCATCACCCCGACCTACAACGAGGCGACCAACCTGCCGCTGCTGGCCGCGGACCTCGCCGCTGCTCTCGCAGACGTATCCCACGAGATCATCGTCGCCGACGATGACAGTCCCGACGGAACCTGGGCGGTGGGCGAACAACTCGCCGAGGATGACGACCGCATCCAGGTGGTGCGACGGTTCCACGACCATGGCCTGTCCGCGGCCGTGCTCGACGGGATGTCTGTCGCCCGGGGCTCGATCCTGGCGGTGATCGACGCCGACCTGCAGCACGACCCGCGAATCCTGCCCGAGATGGTTCGCATCATCGAGTCCGAGGAGGCCGACCTGGTGGTCGGATCACGGGCGACCGAAGGCGGGGGGTACGGGGAATGGACCGCATCGCGGCGGTTCGTCAGCTGGGTGGCCACGTTCATTGCGAGGGTGATCCTGCGAGTGCGGATCACCGACCCGATGAGCGGCTTCTTCGCCGTCCGGAGGAGCGTCTACGAACGGGACGCCCCCGGCATCAACCCCAGAGGGTTCAAGATCCTGCTCGAGTTCATCGGCCGGGATCGCATGATGCGTGTCGTCGAGGTTCCCTACGAGTTCCGCAATCGGATCCACGGGGAGACCAAGTTGAACCGGTCGGTGATCCGCTCGTACCTGCTCGCCGTTGCCGAGCTCCGGCTGGGTCGACAGATCGACCCAGCGTTCCTGCTCTACGTCCTCGTCGGCGTCGTCGGCCTCAGCGTCAACTCCGTGGTCTTCTCCATCGGAGAGACCCTCTCGGTGCCACAGTTCAACACCGGTTTAAACGACACCCTCGATCCGATCTACGGATCGTTCGTTCTGAGCGTTGGCGTCTCAACGGTGATCGTGTTCCTGCTCAACAACGAGTTCACGTTCTGGGAACAGCGCTACTCCGGTTGGAAGCTGCTCCCAGCGTTCGTGGTGTTCGTCGGAATGACGATCGTCGGGACACTCGTTCACGTCGGAGTGTTCAGCTATCTCCAGTCGATCGGTGTACTGGTGTCGATCCTCGGCGAGGCAGTCGCCCGCACGCTGCACAACCTCATCGGAGCTGTGGTGGCCCTGATCGTGAACTGGTACCTCAACACGACCTACCTGTGGCGGCGACGCACACGCTGAGCGTCGCCGCTGCGGATCTCAGATGCTCGAACCCTTTGGCCGTGCCACCGGGAGTTGTTCGAGGCGGGGAGAGCCCGGACGGAGCCGATAGCGCGCGCCGTCGTAGGGCTCGGCGTCCGGGTCGTAGGTGTCGATCAGGCGGATCGTGACGACGACTTCCTCCGGGGTGACGTCCACGATCGTGTACCCCTGGTCCACGAGGTTCATGTGGCGCAGATATGGAGCGTTCTGGGACAGCACCCAGCGCTCGGCGATTCGGAGAACCTCCTCGGCCGCATCACGAGGAAGATCGCCGAGGTAGCTGCGGGGATCAGGGTCGGTCGTGAGCGATCCGGAACAGAAGTCGTAGGCGACGATCGGGGAACCCGGTTGATCGACGTCGGGCTTGAGTTCAGCCGCGAGGTAGATGTGCGTGTGTGCGCTGCAGAAGGCCGTTGGCCCGACTGCCTCATCGGCAAGGAACTGCAGCAGATCCCGCCGTTCGGCCATGTAGTCGTCCCAGGCCTCATTCGGTGCGTAGACGCCGGGGTTGCGAGGGAGGTCCGGCCGGAAGAACCGGAGGAACTCGAGGTTGACGAGCCGCCAGGGGTTGATGTTGTACGGGTTGCCGATCAGGCGCCAGTTGGCCGAGGAGCCTGCCAACTGGTCCTTGAGCCACGCCAACTGGGTGGCTCCCAGCGTCGTGCGGGTGGGATCGTCCATCCCGCCGGGCGAGACGTGAACCGGGTTGTCGATCGCCGGATCCCGGTAGGCACGGACATCGATGACCGGAATGTCGGCCAGCGAGCCCCAGTGCAGCGCCCGATACAGCCGTTGGTCACCGGGGTCGATCTGCGGGAAGTTCTCGAACCACGCCTGCTTTCCTGCAGCGAGGCGATCCGGTGGCCCGAAGGCATCGATCCCGTTGTAGAACTCGCCGTCGTCCCACATCCCCACCACCGGAAGGTGGGCGTGGAGGTCTCGGAGCAACGGCTCGCGTCGCCAACGGCGATACACGTTCCGATAGTCCTCGACGCTGAGCGTGCTGGTGTCGCTCACGTACACGTAGTCGCCGAGGTGCATGAAGAAGTCCAGACCGGGCTCCGCGGTGATCGCCCGGTGGGCGTTGAACCACGTGCCGGTGATCTGCTGGCACGAACCAAAGGCGAATCGGAGGTGATCGGGTGCGCTACCTGATGCCGGAGCGGTTCGGAGCCGACCGGTACGGCTCGTCTGTGCCGACGGCCCCGTGGTCTCGAATCGGTAGAAGTACCAGCGATCGTTCTCAAGGCCATCCACACCGACGGTGACCGTGTGCCCCCGGGCGGCGTCGGCCACGACGATGCCACCGGCGACGAGTTCGCTGAACGCTTCGTCCTCTGCGACGGACCACAGCAACGCCACCGGTGCCCCGCTGCCGTCGGCCAGCACCCTGGTCCAGATCGTCGACGCTCCGGGCAGCGGATCACCCGCGGCAACACCGTCGGGGAACAGCCCTGTCTCGGGCGTTCCGGGTGGCGGGGACGGTGGAGTCGGGCCGGGTGCGGGCACGACACAACCTCCAACGACGACAGCCGCCCCGGCGCCGAAGCCGAGCGCCATGAGCAGGTCGCGACGGCTCAGCCCGGATGCACTCGTCACCACCACCCCGCTGGATTGCTTCGTTCCCATCAGTTCCTCCGCCGCCTCGATCTGAACAAGAGTGTGGCACGATGCTCGAGGTCCAGCCATCGGGCTGTTCCCCCAGAGGAGGGGGTCGTGCACCGTCGAAGTGCAGCAGATCGAACGAAGCCGCTGACCCGCTCCGTGGCCGTGGGAGCGATGCTCGTCGGAGCCGTGGCCCTGCTCGCCGCGTGCGGCGGGACCAGCACCAGCGCACCGGACACCAGCGAACCGGCCACCAGCGCACCGGCCACCAGCGGACCGGGGAACGAACTGCCCGACAATGGTCCGCAGGCAGCAGCATCCACCGCTCCCGCAGCGCCGTCGAGTGGATGTGGCAGCACTGCAGGCGATGCCGGCGCCGGTCGACGCGTGATCACGGTCGACGGAACTGAACGCTGGTATCTCTGGACGCCCCCGGAGCAGCCGACTCGGGTCACTCCCCCGCCACTGCTGCTCGACTTCCACGGCCTGGCGGAAGGAGCAGAGTTCCACTCGGCGATGTCAGGGCTCGAAGACCTCGCCCGGCAGGAGGGGTTCGCCCTCGCCACGCCGAACGGGACTGGAGATCCAGTCGCATGGGGTATCGGAACCGGATCAGACAACGCAGACCTGCGATTCGTCGAAGCGCTGGTCGAAGAGATCAGCGCTTCGAACTGCATCGACGTGAACCGCATCTTCGCCACCGGACTCTCCAACGGAGCGCTCCTGAGTTCGGCACTTGCGTGTGCGTTGAGCGACCGGATCGCAGCGATCGCCACCGTGGCCGGAATCGCCGACCCGGCGGACTGTCGGCCGTCCCGCCGTGTACCGATACTGAACTTCCACGGAACCGACGATGCGATCTTGTTGTTCAACGGTGGAGTCGGCGATCTCGGCGCTGCTCTCCAGGGGGGAACGCCCTCCTTGCCGCCGGGTTACGTTGCCGATCTCGACGGCACCGGTGTTCCGGCCGCTGTGGCTGCATGGGCCGCCCGCAACGGATGCGTTGGGTCGCCCAGTGACGATCGTCAAGCCGTCGATGTGCTCCGACGGACCTACCGCTGCCCAGCGGACGGCGAGGTCGTGTCCTACGTGATCGAAGGAGGCGGTCACTCCTGGCCGGGCAGCGAGGTCTCTGCCACCCTCGAACCGGTCATCGGGAAGACCACACGATCTATCAGCGCCAATGAGCAGATGTGGGAGTTCTTCACTCGGCACGCACTGCGGGCCGGTCCTGTGGTGCCGACCGCTCCGGATCAGGGCGAGGGCGCCTGAACTCGGCGAGGGAGATCAAGGCGGATCGGGAGTTCCATGGCGTCGGCGACGAGCAGGGGTCGGGCCAGCCCGAATCCCTGCGCTCGCATGATCCCGATCGCGACGAGGAGCTCGAGTTGCTCTGCGGTCTCGACTCCCTCTGCGATCACGTCCAGACCGAGCGTCTCGGCAAGTTGGTACGTCGCAGAGACCAGGCTGTTGGGACCGAGTGCCGGGTTGAGTTCGGCGACGAACGTCCGATCGATCTTCACCACGTCCACCGAGAAGTCGAGCAGGTGAGACAGTGACGAGTATCCGGTTCCGAAGTCGTCGAGAGCGACTCGGAATCCCAGTCGACGGAGATGCTTCAAGCGGGCCGAGACGACATCCGGGGCGGCCACGAGGGCACCTTCAGTCAACTCCACCACGATGGAATCCGGTCCGACACCGACCCGGCTGAGCCGCTCGAGCAGTCGTTCAATGAAGTTGGTTTCGACGATCTCCGTCGCAGAGGCATTCAACGTGAGGTAAGCGGCACGACGATCAGGATTGCTCTGTTGCCAATCGCGAAGGAACTCGAGTGCTTTGTCCATCACCTGAGCCTGAATCCGCGGAAGCAGACCCGCTCGTTCGGCCGTATCGATGAAGGCGCCGGCGGGAACCAGTTCGCCGCCGGGACGCTGCCAGCGGGCGAGAGCCTCGAATCCGGCAATCGAGCCGTCGCAGAGATTGACGATCGGTTGGACCGCTGGAGCGTAGGCAGACTCATCGAGTGCTCGCCGCAGGTTGATCTCCATGTCATGCTCATCATCGAGTTCCCGCTGCATGGCATCGTCGAACACCCTGATGGACCCCGGCAAGTCACGCTTGGCGTGGTACATCGCAATGTCGGCCCGCTGCAGCAGATCGTCGGGAGAATCAGGAGCGCTGTCGTTGCACTCCGAGACAGCACAACCGATGCTCGCAGTCAGGTGCCACTCCATGCCCTTTGGGAAGTAGGGACGAGAGAGGACCTCCACAAAGTGGGCCGCTCGTTTCAGAACGGCCTGAGCGTGGTCGACGATCGGAGGGGCGCCGACCGTTGGCTCGCCTCGAACGTTCGACCCCGGTTCGATCCCGGCGAGTGGAAAGCGGTGGATCACCACGAACTCGTCCCCGCTGAGTCGATAGACCGACTCGTTCGAATTGGTTGTATCCCGCATCCGGCTCGTCACCTCGCAGAGGACTTCGTCGCCGGCTGCGTGACCTGAGGTGTCGTTGACCTGCTTGAAGCGATCGAGGTCGACGAAGAGGAAACCAATGGGAGCGTCGTAGCCCTCGACATCCTCGAGAAGGGCGGATCGATTTCCGAGACCGGTGAGAGCGTCCTGTCGTGACTGTTCCCACAGAGCATGATGCGCCCGTTCGATCGTGCGGCGGGTCGCTCGCTCACTGCGCACCGCATCCGCCACCCTCCAGGAGACGAGGAACGCAATCGCAGCGGTCGAAATCAGGAGCACGGGGACGGCGACGGCGTTCCCCACCCACAAGATGATGGCCGCAGTGATGGCTGGAGCCGCTAGGGACGCTCCGAGCAGGATGAAGCGGACTCGGCCGATCTCGCTGGGGTCGGCAGACGGTTCCGCCAGTGTCATCGCCGATCTGGAGGTGGCAGCCATCCCGAGGCAGATGAACGCCACGGTGTAGACGAGGCTCGACCATGGCGCGCCGTCGACGTTCAGCAGCGCTTCTCTCAGGAAGATCACGTCCCCCACGATCGTGGCGAGTAGGTAGCAACTGATCCAGACGACCACGGCACTGAGATGACGCGAGGAGAGAACGACACCGACTGCAGCGCCGAGAAGCGCGAGGTCGAGGAGCGGATAGGCCAACAGGACGCCGGTGTCCCAGGTGAGAGCTGAGGTGGTGGGTTCGAGTGTCGATCTCAGGAGTTCCCACACCAACATGGACAGACCCGCAGCCAGGAGAAGTCCGTCGAACATCGCCTGAACGCCAGCCCGACCGCCTCGGCATCTCGCCACCCACCACAGGGCGAACAAGAGAAACGGATAGCCGGCGAGGTAAACGATGTCGGCGACCGAGACAACTGGATCGGACCCGAGTGCGCAGAGCATCGAGTGCACAACGTCGCCGACAACCCCGCTCAGAGTCACCACTGCGAGGATCATCCACGCACGCCTGGTGTCAGGAGGGGCGGCCAGCGCCACGAGCACGCTGGCGGCGAAGACCACACTGATCAGGATCAGGTTGGGAACAT
>Ga0194129_10006804_pt1 | contig 13861 bp, 19 predicted proteins | sample TA2KigCa35mmetaG_FD_150862 | JGI IMG/M metagenome (GOLD analysis project Ga0194129, IMG submission 150862) | Freshwater microbial communities from Lake Tanganyika, Tanzania - TA2015038 Kigoma Deep Cast 35m | ecosystem: Environmental > Aquatic > Freshwater > Lake | place: Tanzania: Lake... | reverse complement strand
GTTAGAGCGCCTGCTTTACACGCAGGATGTCGGGGGTTCAAGTCCCTCTCCGCGTACTCTGTCCCGCATAATTCCGTGTGGGCAGAGCCATCAGCCCTAGGTTGGTGCGCGTGGTGCGAGGGGGGGTGAGGGTATAAAAGCCCTCACCCCCCCTTTCTTATTTCTGAGATATATGCTTTTCTCTGATATGAGGAGGTAGAGGAGGGGGTTGAGGTAATCCCCTCTGTACTTTCACTCGCTTCAGACAAAGGATGAACCTTGAAGCTCTTACCTTTCTTACTCGCGCTCGCGTGTGTGATTTCCGAGAGGAATCCTCTCATGATTGAGTCTGCCCTCGCAGAGGGTGTCGAGCCTGTGTGCGCGAAGACTCGGTACACCCACCCTGTAAAGGGGGTTACTTTCGGGATGACCAAGAATCAGGTTCAGGCGGTGTTGGCGAAGAACTACCCTTCATCGAACTACACTCTTGATAAGAACTCAGATGTGCTTTGGTTCTTGGAGTTTAAGGACGAGTCTACTTTCGACAAGTATTGTTTCGACTTCGTGGAAGGTCGGTTGACGCAGATCAAGATTTCGTACTCTGATTCTTTTCAGAACAAGTTTGGGGGGACTTCGAGTGCGGTAGGGGCGGTTATCAAGGCTGTGATTGAGAAATATGGTCAGACCGACCGCTCTTTATATGAGAAGATAGACATACAGGGGGATGAGGTGCATAAGGTTTCTTGGCCTGAGGATGGGGGCGGGCGGCTTATGTTTGTTGCGGTGTCCTCGGCAAATATGATTCTTGTCGGATATTCGTGTGTTGAGTTTGAGAACCACCTCCTAGAGGTTAGGCGTAAAAAGACTAACTTCGGGCTGTAGTTCTCCCCCTAAGATTTCGTGTCCAAGTGCAGATAGGGAGAGGGGCTTCTGATATAGGGAGAGGGTCAACCCTCACACGAAGGATTCTCGTTGAGATACCTCGCCCTTCTCCTTGTCCTCGCCTCATGCAATAACGCAGAACCCCCTGCCCCTCCTGCCCCACCCGCCCCCGAGGTCTCCCCTGCCCCACCCGCCCCCGAGGTCTCCCCTGCCCCTCCTGCCTCCCCTGCTTCTTCGATGTGTAAGGGGACGAAGTTGGCGATCCCGCAGCGGGGTATTTCTTATGGGTTGTCGAGGGCAGAAGCGACTCTCATTATGAGGGAGGCTTACCCTACCGCAGCTCTTGAGTTAGAGAATGGGAAGCTCTCTGTGGTGTTTTATGATCCCCCGCATGAGACATTCGCATTTTTCGACTTGTTCTTCGAGAAAGACTCTCTAGTGGGTCTAGATTTCGCGTACACCCCTGCGTTTATTTCTCAGTTGGGAGGATATGATTCAGCGGTGGTGGCGATTTACAAGAAGGCTATGGAGAAATACGGAGAGGCGGCGAAGTTGGACAAGACTGAGAAGACCCTCAAGACGAGTTGGGCTGTGCAGAACGGAGGCGATCTCACCCTGTATGCGGGTAGACCTCAGACTGTCCTCATGTCTTATTCTTGCGTTGAACTCAAAAACGCTCTCTCAGCGAAGTAAAAGAACCCCCCCTCCCGTCTTTATTTCTCTCATCTCTGATATGTAGTCGATGGACATTGACACAGGAGATGAGAAATGATTGCGTATTGTGAAGACTGCAAACTCCCCTACATATTTAAGAGGGGTTCTAGCAAGTGCCTTGTGTGTTGGAAAGAGGAGAGGGAGTACGACTTGAGCAAGGCTGACTTGGCGCACAAGGAGCTTGCGAGAGCGTTTCATGGGGTGCTTGTGGAGAACACGGCTCTGAAGGCGAGTGGGGCGAATGGAGCGAATGTGAAGCAGTTAGAGGCGCAGGTGGCGCAGTTAACGGCTCAGATGAACACTTTGAGGACGGAGAACGAGAACCTGCGTAATGGGGGTAATATCCCTCAAGACACGCTGAGGAGCTTGATTTCTCTATGTCACCCTGACCGTCATTCAGGTAGTAGTCTTGCAACGAAGATGACTCAATGGCTTGTTGCTCAACTTAGGCGATAGATGAGGGATTCTGCCGTATGTCGAATTCAGAGAATATCTTACTTTTCATCAGATACCTTCTTGTGCAGGAAGACTGCCCGCCTATAGAGGGGATGCCACCGACACTCTTCCGTTTTGAGAAGAGGGGGGATTTGGTATTTCAGGTGACAGACCCTACGATCATAGACAATGTTGATTATCCTCAGTGGGGTCGGGTGAGTATGGATTTCTTTCAGGAGGGAGGGGGGGATGGTTTCTTCCTCTGTGCGATTATTGAGACAGATGATGGAGAGGATAAGCTGTTGCTAGCGATTTTTACTGAGAGTGGGCAAGATGTCCAAGCGAGTGTCTTCGATATAGCTCTTTTCAAGAGTGACCCTGACTATGCGGGAGACATCTTCAACATTCTAGAGCATTGTCCTGACTTTGGGGTGCCGTACCACTAGTTGTTTTAGTTATCTTATTTCTGTGAGGGGGGGAGAATACTCACAGAGGAGAAATAAGATGGCAACAACTCTTAGCGCAGCCGAGAAAACGAACATACAGGCGACGAAGAACTTTAAGTTTTCGGAGCTTGAGTTCTATGATGTGATTCCGCCTGAGTTTATGGCGAACGCTACGCTTCTCTTAGAGAATCTTCAGGTGATCCGAGATGCGGCGAACGCGCCGATCACGATCATCAGCGGGTATCGTTCTGCGGCGAGGAACGCGGCGGTAGGTGGGAAGGACAAGTCGCTGCATTTACAGGCGGCTGCTGCGGATATCAAGATTAAGGGCATGACCTCGACGCAGGTGCATACGCTCATCTTGAAGCTCATCAAGGACGGCAAGATTTATAATGGTGGTCTTGGCGTATATGACGACTTCTGTCATTATGATGTGCGTGGGGAGCCTACAGGACATAAGCAGGGGGCGAGATGGGACGAGAGATCTGGAGCGGTCAAGTAAACGACTTCTTGATTCTAAAGGACATCTGAAATGTATAGATATTCTAACAAAGGTTCTAAATTCAGGGCTTGGGTGAAAAGTCTTGGTCCTGTTTTCAAGAGCGATGCCGGCAATAAGGTGTTCTTCGAGTCTTTGTCGGCAGAGAGGCAAAAACAACTTCGACCAAAGCTGATGGCGGAGTTTAAGAAAACTGATAGTTCTTCTAGGGAAAAGGAAGATGTTGCCGTCTTCGAACGCCATCTTCTAGGTTGGGAAAGCCACATAATAGAAGATTTAATCGGAGATGAAGACGGTTATGTCAACGAGGAGGATGCCGTTGCCTTGAAATCTGTAGGGCGTGAAAAAAGAAAGATGCCTGTCAAGGATTTGCTAGAAAGTTTTTCTTTCAAACCGAGTGAGACAGCCCCTTTTGAAGGGCTAGACGATGAGATGAAAGAACTCCTTGAGAAGGAATATAAGTCATATAACCCAATTGAAGTATTCACGAACCGAGATGTGCTTTCCCGTTTCACGAGCGATCTCTCTGAGAAAATAGAGCGTGATCTTGTGCGTGGATATGAGAAGGATGTTAAAAGAAATACACGGGGGATGGAGGCGATAGAGAGAGAGCTTGGTGAGGCTTATTTTGGGGATAAATATACAGAAGCTAAAATGAATGGGAAGGATAGGTCCCTACCTTCTATTGCAATTATACAAGATTTGTATAATGCAAGCGGAGAAGAAAAAGGGGAACTACTAAGGGAATTCATGGGGGGCGAAAAGGATCATGAATATTGGGATATGGACAAGGAAACCTTTGATAAGATAAAGAAACTTATTAGTGTTCCCGACAATGTTAAAAAAATGCAAAAGCAATCTGAGGGCTTATCAAATTTCTCTCCCTCAAAAGATATGTTAGATAGAGCTAAGAGTTCCGTTAAAAACACAATCAATGAAACCAAGAAAAATGAAAAGGAAGCCAAGAAAAATGAAAATATAAAGAAGAAAGAGCAGAGAACAAAGCAATTAGAGGAAAACAGAGCAAAAAATGAAGCGGCTAAATCCTTAAATAAGGAGAAGAGTGAGGAGAATATTAAGAAGCACCAAGATTCAGCGAAAGACATTCTTTCGAGGATTCAAAGTGCCAAGGATAAAGATCAGCTCAAAGAGTTGGCGGGGGCTTTTGGTCAGTTCAAGGGGGGGTTATCGAACTCGAAGGGGTTGACTAAGATGTTCGAGAAGGACTTCGATAAAATCGAGAAGGCTCTCAAGGACAAGCAGGAAGACTTAAAGCCTCTTAACAGGGCAAAGAACTTCGTTTCGGGGTTATTTGGGGCGAAGAATGCGAGCGACAGCTCGTATGCGAGAGAGATTTCTGAGGCGAAAATAGCGGGTTATTATCTAGGTAAAAGAGGGTTTCCTTTTACGAGGAGATGATATCCACACCTCGTCTGTGGTCTCTGTATTTCCTATCCCTTTTAGGGATAACTCTCTATCTCATCTCTTATAGTCGGGCAGAGTTATCTCCTTCGGTGGGTGTCTTAGACATTATAGAAATAAGAAGGGCGAGGGGGAGGGTTTTGACGAGGGCGGAGAGGGTAGAGGGGGTGAGGGAGTACAGGATACGGCTTCGGCAAATAGAGAGATATGCGGTGGGGTTGGTGAGCTTCTGTGCTGTCTCTTACTTAGATCGTATGGGGGATTTGATAGAGGCTGCTGAGATGGTTTCTTATGAGCTTGAGGGAGAGATGGGTGAGCTTGAGGGAGAGATGGGTGAGGAGAGGTCGATTGAGAAATACATAGAGTTCTTCATTTTGTTGAAGTTGATTTATGATGAGTTCGACCGAGTGCATGGCTGTAGGAGTGATGAGGGTTATGAATATAGAGAATATGGGTTATGATGGATTTCTGTGAGTTGATAGAGGACACTCGTTTGAGTGAGCATGATAAGGCGACTCTAATAAGGCGCGGGATAGTCCCTTCGGTATTGAGGGGGATATGGGAGATGAGGGGGCGAGTAGGTCTGCCTTGTTTCGACATGGAGGGGTATGTGTCGGTGGTTTCTCAGCTAGATTGGAGGGTGTTATCGGGGTCTGATTTCTGTAGTCTTAGGGAGCAGGTGGTTCGTCTGAATAGAGCTTGTGTTATTTATTCTATTTCTAGGGGGAGGGTAGAGGACCCGCAAGAAGAAGGAGAAATAGAGATGACCTGCATACTGAATGAGTCGAAGTCTACTATCGTGAAAGAGGGGAAGATGTGGGTAGTGGATGGGAAATACAGGGTGAAGAAACTCTCTGAGTGTCAGATTGTGACGGAAGAGGGAGAGGCGATTGGGGAGGCTCCCGAGGCTCCCGAGGCTCCCGAGGCAGCTGCTCCTGTCCCTGCTCCTGTCCCTGCCCCTGTCCCTGCTCCGAAGGTTGTTGCGGAGGTGGGGGTAGCTCCTCATGCGCCCCCGCCTTCTGCGTTGTCTGAGAATCAGGAGTTATTAGAGATATTAAAGCTAGTTGGGGGGAATGTGTGGTTGGGCTTCTTGGTGGTGGCGTATGTTTTGGGCAAGAAATACTTGGACAAGATGGATTTAGCGCAGTCGAGTCAGGCTAAGATGAAGGATGAGATTGGGAAGCAGATGGGGGAGACGAACACGAAGCTGAGTGAGACGAACACGAAGTTAGAGGGGTTATCTACGCGGCTAGAGGGATTGTTTGTGGGGAAGATTGAACAGACGAAGACTGACCTCACGAATTCTGTGAGGGACACTAAGACGGAGATGGTGAAAGAAATAGAGAGTGCCAAGAAGGAGTCGAAGTCTTCGCTTGATGCGATAGAGAAGCGGGTGATTGCGTTGGAAATGGAGGTGAAATACGCGGGGAAGGCGACGGCAGCACCTCGGGGCAAGAAGGCTGCGGCTACGACAGATGATGAATGATAGGGCGTTTATGCGGGGGTCTCTCTGACCCAAATGGCGAAAAGGGAGACGCGCAGGAGCTTCGAGCCCTGTGTTACGAGAGAGTAGCATGAAGGTTCGAGTCCTTCTTTGGGTCTTAGGGGGGCAGTCTTAGCTTGTTTATAGAGTCATAGACCACAGATGAAAAAAGGAGGCTCAGATGTCTGATAAACTCATCACACCGACAGACTATGAGGACTGCGTGAGTCAGGAATATGAGACTCTTGGAAATAAGAGGCTTTCGGAGAAGTTTTGTCGGAGGGTAAGGAAGGATGTGGATCGAGAGGTTCCTGTGAGGACAGCCTCTGTGAGGCGTGTGGTGGCGAGGTATTTGGAGGGACGATCAAATGAGTGATGAAGAGCGTGTTTCTCTGAGGTTCAATCCCAAGTTATTAGAGTTTATGTTCATGGTGTTGACGACTCTCTTCATCCCATTACTAGTGTGGGTTGTGGATATGGCGACTACGGTGAAGAACAATGCGGATGAGATAAAAGAGTTGAAGGGGGAGATCGAGAGGCTGAGAGAGCAGACGGGTTTGAACAAGACGAAGACGGAAGTGACAGAAGAGAAGATAAAGGGGTTGGACAAGCAGCTTGAGGGGGTATCTCGGTCGCTCTCGGACATGATAAGAAAACTCTGACCCACGGGGACACCACATGAAATCGTTTACGCTTTATATGCTTTTCTTGATAGTGAGTATTCTTGCGGCATCAGGTGTTCCTTTGAGAGTAGTGGAGCCTGAGGCATCACCTTCGAAGATACGAGTAATGGGTCTTCAGGAAATAAAATTCAGGGTTGGTTCTGAGTCGAAATCATTAGGTCTTTTCCCACAAGAAGATGGGCGATCTTTGGTAAAAGAAGAGGGTGTCTCGTTTCCGCTTTCATCGAAAGTGGAGGAGATACAGCAACAATGTGATGCGCTAGAGCGCAAAATAGAGGAGCGTAAACGACATGGCAACTCAGACAAAGCTCGTGGACAAGTTGACTGAGGCAGAGCTGACTTCGTACAAGAATGCGCGGGCGTATGCGACGCAGCTTCTACAGCAGCTTGGGACTCTTGAGCTTCGTAAGGCTCGTTTGGTGGGTGAGCTGAACGCGAATGAGGCGAACGCGCAGAAGCTGTTGGAGGGGGTTCGTAGTCGGTTATCTCTTGATAAGGACACGCCTTGGCAGATTAACGAAGATGGTGCCGTGTATATCCTTTCTGAGGAGAGTACTCAGGAGGGGTAAGAAAGATGAAGGTGGGAGATGACCGCAGGTTGGTACAAAAAGCGTAGTGCATATCCCCTCCCACCACTCTCTACCTCAGCGGTGTCGCCTTATCTCAAGAATAAGATAGACATCAGATGGGACAACCCTGCGAATCTTCATGAGAATGAGGGTTGGATCATCAGGGGGGTCAATATCTATAGGTCATCTGCCTCAGACCGAGGACCCTTCAATCGGGTCAATCTTGTGCCTGTGGGGGGGACTTTTTTTAGGGATGAGGGTAGGACACAGACGATACACCACGAGGTGGTCGATAATTGGCTCTCTTTTGGAGATCAAGCCGAAGACCCTTATCGCTTCATCACGAAGCATCCTATTTCTAGTTCGACAGAGATAGGTTCGCCTTCAGTCTCGCCTTCAGATGTAGTGGTCACGGTAGATGGGCAAGTGGTGCCTGTGCATCGGGTGATAGGGGAAATGGGGCAGGTGTCTCTCTTAGAGTATTTTCAGCCCAATCCCATCTCGTCTCAGTTTGAGTCTAATCCTCTGATTACCGAGAGTTCTGAGGTGCTGATAAGCTATATTGCTTATTTCCCTTCGGACAGGCTGAGGGTGGGGGTGTTGAAGCGGGATTATTATCGGGTGACGACTGTGGCGGAAGACCCTGCTACAGGGGTCTTGTATGAGACCCCTTTAGAACATTGTCCTCCCTTCTCTGATAGAGAAATAGAGGTGGTGGACTATATGTGGAGAGAGGGGACGCGGAGAAATAATTGGATATTAGATCAAGGCGGGGAGAGGGTGAAGCTCTTCATCCGTAAGGTGACGGGAGAGCCTTGTATGTGTGGGGACTTTGACAGGGAAACTCTGATTTATGCGAAGCAGCCTGACTCACTCTGTAAGAGTTGTTTTGGTACAGGTCTGAGGGGGGGTTATGATGGACCTTATGACATTATAGTAGGTCCTGATGAGGGGGAGCAGGGGGTCACTCAAGAGTTACAGGGACGGAGGAAGACCCATAACTACGGCGTGTGGATTGGACCCACTCCTGTAGTGGGTCAGAGGGACTTCCTTGTGAAGCAGAACAACGACCGCTACTCAATAGGACCCGTCACGATCTCATCGAATAGGGGGAATATTCTCCATCAGGCTTTCAATATTTCTTACTTGGACTCGACGGACATAAGGTACAGCGTCCCCATCTTGGGGGTTCCTGCGACATGGGGGGAGGTGAACTATAGCTATAACCCCACAAGAGACACCTATGACGCTCGTTCAGATGCGAGATATCCTGTGACCCCCGATTCCGCGTACCCGATGGGTTCGGGGAGGGCAGACAAGTATCGAGAGTTGAAGGGCAGGACGGGGACTTTTGAGAATCACAACTCTTGAGGTGAGCCATGAAAAAGCCTTTTGTACTCAAGGCGAGGATTCGTCCGAGACCCCCCTCAGGCATCCCTGCTTCGACATATGACCAATATGTTTCAAGAGAGGTGATTGAGATATTCGGGAAGCACATTCTTTATCATCTGAAACAAGAGGCGATAAAAGCGTCTTACTTAGGGCAGGTTGTGCCGAAGTCCTCTGAGTTTCTCTCTTCTTTTCGCTTTGAGGTGACCAAAGATTTAGAGTTGAAGGTGACACTCGACCATGACCCCAAGTGGTCTTGGATATCGAAGTACTTAGAGGGTAGGAAGCCTTATCCCATGAGATGGCTCACGAGGCAGCATCTTAAGGAGAGGAAGATTATCCCTCTAAAAGACCACAAGACAGGGAAAATCGTCTTTCGTCGAGTACCCCTCACCACAAAGCAAGCGTGGGTTCACCCTGCGGTGAAGAAATACACCTTTATAGATTCAGGCATCAGCAAGGGTTTGAAGAGGGCGTATCCCGAGGTGGTGAGATATCTTTATAGTCTTATGGGAGAGAATGAGAAGAAACAAGCCCGACAAAGAGCGCGTATGGTGCGGATGAGAGCGCGCCCCACAATCAAAGTGAGAAATAAGAATGTCTGAGTTTGATGATATACAGAAGAAGCCGTCAGAAATAGCCCGAAAGATATTGGGTTATTTCCTGTCTTTTCTTGAGATCCGACCGAGTGTTTATGAGATTTCTGAACAGGTCAAGGAGGCGAAGGCAGACTTGTCGGTAGATATTCGAGAGTCGGTCTTATTTCTATACGAGTATCTGAACCTTGATTCAAGCATCCCTTTAGAGAAATTTTTAGAGAACACAGAGCTGATTTCTGCGCTTGATGATTATGATAATGGAAATATAGCATGGGGTGTTGTGGAGGCGAAGTGGAGAGAGTACATCACTCGTCTTGAGGGGCTAGAAAAAGGGCTAGTTCACAGACAGGATAGGTTTCACTATAAGGGGTTTGAGATAATCGCGATACAGACACCCCCTGTGGTACTAGAACACTATAGGGAGGCGTTAGATTATGTGATCGATTTATTTGCGAGGAGGTCTGTGGGGATAGAGCTGAGTAGTTTGGTGGAGTGTTTTGTATTTAGACCCTTTTATAAGACGGATTTTTACAAGTCGTTGAGAATCAACGGTTTCTATGATGCCGATAAGAAGCGCGTCTCAATTTATTGGGGTAAGCGTAGTTCGATCAGCCCATACGCGAAGTTCACCTTGAAGAAGAGAGACATTACAACTCTCAAGTATGTGATGATCCATGAGCTAGCACATGGGATTTATTTCCGAGCTTTATCGAGGGAGGCTCGGAAATTTTGGGTATCTGCTTGGACAGACAGAAATCTGAATCTAGACCCTCATGATGAGAGTGTCGTGTTGGACAGCCCTGATGATGTGAAGGATCGGTTGAGGAGTTTGGGTATCCCTACAGACTATGGACACACTAATCCAAGTGAGGACTTCGCGGAGACGCTGACTTATTTCTTAGTTGATTCAGCTGCTCTGAGGGGGGTGGCAAAGAAGAGGTTACTAGGGACTTTGTTTCACCCTACGAACTCGACCCGCATTTTAAGAAAAACAATGAAGAGGCGTATCGGGGCAGATGTGCGTATCCAACATCGGATACAGGAGACCAAATATTCGTGTGGGGCTGCTTGTGTAGCAGCAATCTTAAATACTGAGGGGGTTTGGGTTTCTGAGAAGGAAGTCCGACAGGCGATTGGCACAAACCCTGAGGAGGGTACTCCGCTCCCGAATATAATGGATTTCTTCAAGAGACTTGGTTGTGAGGTAGATATGTCTGAGCAAGGGATATCAGACTTAAAAGATGCGATTTCGGATGGGGTCTATTCTATAGTTTCTATGCAGATGTGGGATCGGAAAACCAAAAGAAATTGGGAAGAAACTTGGTCTGAGGGTCACTACTGCATAGTAAAAGACCTAAAAGATGGACATATTACTTTGTCCGACCCCTCAAGACGAAGGTTGGTGAGGCTCCCTATAAAAGTATTTAAGAAATTATGGCACGATGAAGATACAGATGGGACGAGATATCATAATTATGTAATCAGAGTTGAACCGCAGAAGGAGTTCAAACAGAAAGCTCTTAAACTCTTTGAGAAATTAAACCCGAGGTCATGATGGATTTCAATCCGAAACTTCGAGAAGCTCTAGTCAAGACACTCGAATCCGAGTTATTTCGGAAGAGGGAGACAGCGAACATATCTTTCGCCTATCGCCTTTCTCAAAAGTACTGCCCAAATACGATGCTTTTGCTCCATGAGATGAGTGCAGCTTTTGGTTTATCTGAAATTGATGTCTTCGCGACATGGTATGAAGAATGTTGGGACGGGACACAAGGGTGTACTGATTTCGTGGTGAGGGGAGAAGACCTCTCAATCTATCACACAAACGATGGGGACGAAGGGGACATCTGTTGTGTTCAGAACCTTCAAGGAAACTTAATTTTAATGAATGGTGGTCGCCCTTCAGCTGCGCTATCTCGTTATGGTTTAGTCTTTTCGGGAAATCAGACTGACTCGAATGACACTCAAGTCGGTATCCCTAGATGTGTTTTATATACAGAGGCGCTCTTGACAGCATCAAACCTAAAAGATGCGGTTCGTGTTTTACAACATCCCCTTAGAGCAAGTTCTTATCATCACCTACTGAGCGACACATCGGGTGTCGTTCTTTCTTTAGAGGCTAGTGCAACAGCACACTCACTCATACAGGTGACTAGCCCTTATTTTGTTCATACTAATCACTACTTGAGATTATCGGAATTTGAGGGTAGGCAGGGAGAGTCTCTCGAAGAGACTAAACTCAGGTACTCGCGAGTCTCTCACCTCTTACAAAAGGAGGCTTCTCCAAATCAGATACTCTCTACGCATGGCAAAGGTGGGGTTTGTCGGCATGGGGAAATATCCACTTCATTCTATTGTGTGTTCCACCCTTTGAGAAGGAAAGTATTATGGCGCATAGGACGACCCTGTGGGGTATAACTACTATGAGTCCCGATAGAGTGCGGAAATACATCTTTGAGATTGCATCAGAGATAGCCCCTCCACAGAGAAGGCTAGCCTCAACAGGTATTCATCGAGAGGCGCTCGTTGTCTTTGGCGAACACATCGTAAAGACCGCAGGGCTAGGGGGGATGAAATCCAAGCTCTTGCAGATATACAACGCTTTTAAGAGGCTTCCCAAGATGTGGGAATCCTTTAAGGAGATGCTCGGCATCAAAACTAAAGATGGGTGGACGAACGCGGTGAGCCTCTATCGAGAATTTTCAGATAAGCTCTCTCGGTTCCTCGATGAAGGGAAAACATGGTGGGCAAAGAAAAAACAGAAACTCAGGGAGAGCAGTAAGATACTCCACTTTATATTTCTCTACTCAGAGAACGCACCAACGATCAGCACTCTCTTAGAGAAGATATATGCTCGATTCGAGGGGGTGCAGAACAAAGCCATGCAATTCGTCAAGAAGATGCTCGGGGGGGCGCGTTCCCTGATCGAATGGATTAAAGAATTCTTCTCTAGACACCCGATACTCGACCTCGCGTCAATCCCTGCTAAAGCCTACCTGTATTGGGTGATTTGGCTCAACGCAGGAGTTGAGATTAGTTGGAAAATAGATGACCTAGTTCTTGGTTTCTTAGGGCTTATTTCTTGGGAATCTATCATACTCGGGCTACCCGAATCAGGGATTACCTTCTTGGTCGGCTTCTTTTTCCCTTTCATCCCCCTCGGTCGTATCGCCAAGATAAGTTGGAACGCTGTGATTATTCCCGTGATGGGGTTTCAGCTCTACTATCTGTACAAACAACACTTAGTGGATGAGAATGGTCGGAGCCTCATTAAAAGGTGATACGGACACCCTTGAAGGTAGAGCCTGAGTAGACCTCGATCTCTACGAGAGCGGAGCCCTCGACCTTAACCTCACCTGCGGTGATCTCCCCGATATAGACCTCAGCCCCTTGAGAGAGCGTGATGGTCAAAGACCCGATGGTCACGACAGCATGAGAGCTGAGAGCAGGGGTGCTAGGAGCAGGAGCAGGGGTGCTAGGAGCAGGAGTAGTGGGGGACATAGTAGTCTCCGTAGAGGGGAAAAGAATATCTGAATATTTATCTGAGATGCGGCTACTCCAAATCGGGTTGGCGATGGCGCGGAGCCGACCGAAGGAGTTGATCTCGGGGTTTTCTTTGAGGAGGCTCTGCGCCCATCTAAACTTGGTGTCTTGCCAACGGCTATACTCTTGCCTAGAGTGCCGCTTGCGAGAGGCGAAGTCGGTGCGAAGCTCAGTCATCACATCCACGAAGTCTTGCACAGGATAGGTCAGTCCCTGAGCCTCATGAATCTCAGCAGGGTCGGAAAACAAGTACCCCAAGACCTTGAATGGATCGGCGTGGATGTCCTCGATGATCTGCTTCTTAATCGGGAGGGTCGGGGTCGGCATAGGTTCTTCCTCTGCGGTCATAGGTTCTTCCTCTGCGGTCATAGGTTCTTCCTCTGTGGTGGGCTTGTCGAAGAGAGTACTGAGTTCTTCGGGGTAGTAGCCAAAGAGCATCGTAAAGATGTGAGTGAGGGACTTCTTATTTCCCACGACAGGTGCTGTGAGTATACCCCAAGACAAGAGGACAGACTTGACCTCTACTACGAGGTTTTCATCTAAGCCCTTGCGGAGAATATCTCGATAAGAATCAAAGAGACGCTCTAGGTCGTCCGACGACTTGAGCTTCTTCTTAGAAGAAGAGAGGAGGACATCCATAGATTCAACATAACTCTCTTGGAGTCCTGAAATCGCCCCTCTCCTAGAACCCATCTTCTGAGCTTTGAGCTTGTATTTCTCGGGGTACTCAGAGAATGTGCGGTGGAGATTGAACAGCGCCTCCCCCAAATAACTCTCAAGCCGAATCTCCAAGTCCCTGTTCTCTTGCTCCACTTCGTCTGTACCCATCTGAAGCACATGACGCAAACCTGCAAGACCCACGGCAATCTTCTGCGATACCTCACAGAACTTCACCCCCTTCGCCCGACATGATGACCTCGCCCAATCTCTCAGCTTGTGACTCACCACATCCTTCAGCACCACCACAATATCACACAACGGAACATCCCCGCGAGGGGTCGAATCCCAATCCTTGTGTCCCACCATCTCAAGTGCGATCCCGTTCGACAGCGCCTTCTCCACGAAGGTCTGCGCGTACACACGCTCCCCCCCCACTAAATATGCTGATATACTCACAACGAGTACCTTTCTGTTCGGTGTTTCCTGTACCCCCCCACCTACATATAAACATTGATGAGGTTTGTCATGTTACTTCTGAGTAAAATAAGTTTCAAAGTG
>Ga0194129_10006802_pt1 | contig 13864 bp, 12 predicted proteins | sample TA2KigCa35mmetaG_FD_150862 | JGI IMG/M metagenome (GOLD analysis project Ga0194129, IMG submission 150862) | Freshwater microbial communities from Lake Tanganyika, Tanzania - TA2015038 Kigoma Deep Cast 35m | ecosystem: Environmental > Aquatic > Freshwater > Lake | place: Tanzania: Lake... | reverse complement strand
TGGCGATCCTGTTTTTCGGGCCGCGGATGGGGGGGCATGGTCGCAACGCCGCCTGGGTCGCCACGGCGGCGATCGTGATGTCGCTCGTCCTGTCGCTGACCGCCTTCACGGCCTGGCTGGCGGCGCACCCCGTGGCGGCCGTCCACCACGGCGATCATGCGACGGCAGGCGACCATGCAGCTGAGGTCGGGCAGGCGGGCGTCGCCTACGCCGCCGACGAGTCGGTCGACGCGTCGCACAACCAGGCCGGGCATGACCAGGCGGACCACGAGCACGCGGGCCACGAGCACACGGCCCAGGCTTCGCGGACGCCGGTGGCGTATGCGGGCGACTGGTACACGCTCTACGAGGGAGGGCGGCTCAGGTTGGCGATCGGCTACTCCATCGATGCCCTGACGGTGCTGATGTTCGTGGTCGTGACCTTCATCGCCACGTGCATCCACATCTATGCCTCCGGGTACATGCACGACGAGTTGCACGACGTCACCGACCATGAGGTGACGCTGTCCGATGGGCACCATCTCCATCGGCCCGGCCGCTTTCCGAGGTTCTTTCAGGCGCTGTCACTGTTCTGCTTTTCGATGCTGGGCATCGTGATCGCCGGCAACCTGGCGATGGTGTTCGTGTTCTGGGAACTGGTGGGCATCTGCTCCTGGTTCCTGATCGGCTTCTACTACGAGCGGAAGAGCGCCTCGACCGCCGCCAACAAGGCCTTCATCGTCAATCGGGTGGGTGACTTCGGGATGCTGATCGGCCTGATGGCCCTCTGGGGCGCGGTCGGCACGCTGTCGTTCGCCGACTCGCCGGTCGTCGGCCCGGACGGTGCGGCGGGGTCGCAGCCCGGGCTGTTCAGCCTGTTCCGTCCGGCCGAGGCCGGGCACGCCCTGCGGGTGCCGGACGGCATGGTGGTCGCCGCCGCCTCGGCCGAGGTGGCCGCCATTGCCGCCGACCATGCGGCCGACCCGGCCGCAGGCGCGAGTGAAATCGCGGCCCGGGTGCCGGGCTGGCGGGAGGCCGGCTTCGGCCGCTGGCTGCTGTTCATCGCCGGCGTCGGAATCTTCTGCGGCTGCGTCGGCAAGAGCGCCCAGTTCCCGCTCTCCGTCTGGCTTCCCGACGCGATGGAGGGGCCGACGCCCGTGTCGGCGCTCGTGCACTCGGCGACGATGGTGGCGGCCGGCGTCTACCTGGTGGGACGCTTCTTTCCGGTGCTCTCGCCGGATGTGCTGCTCGTGATCGCCTACGTCGGGGCCATCACGCTGTTCATCGCGGCTACGATCGCCCTGGTCGCCAACGACATCAAGCGGGTGCTCGCCTACTCGACCGTCAGCCAGTTGGGCTACATGATGCTCGCGCTCGGTGTGGGCGGCTGGGTGGCCGGCCTGTTTCACCTGGTGACCCATGCCTTCTTCAAGAGCCTGCTCTTCCTCTGCTCGGGGTCGGTGATCCACGCCTGCCACACCAACGACATGCGGAAGATGGGAGGGCTGTTGCGAGTCATGCCCTGGACCGGGCTGACCATGCTCGTGGGCTGCCTGGCCATCATCGGGGCCGGCGTGCCCTTCGTCATCGGCCTGTCGGGCTACTATTCGAAGGATGCGATCCTGGCACAGGCGTTGTCCTTCGCCCAGGCCAATCCGCGGCACTGGATCCTGTTCTATGTGGTCGCCGGCGGCGCCGCGCTGACGGCCTTCTACATGTTCCGGCTCTGGTTCATGACGTTCATGGGTCGGCCCCGCGATCACCACGTCGCGGAACACGCCCACGAGTCTCCGGGCGTGATGGTGGCGCCGCTAGTCGTGCTGGCGGTCCTGGCCGTGGTGGCTGGCTGGACCCTCCCGGGCGGGCTCGGCATCGCGAACCTCCTCGAGCAGGCGCGGCCTGTCGGCACGGAGGCGACTTCGACTGGCGGCTTCGCGTTCGGCGAGACGTTGACCTTTCCGGCCGAGCACGAGAGCCACGAGGGGGCCGTCCACGTCACGGCTACGCTGACGGCCTTCGCGACGGCCCTGGCCGGCGTGGTGCTGGCGGCCGTGATGTATCTGTGGCGAATCATCTCCCCGGCAGTGGTGGCGGCCGTGTTCCGTCCGGCCTACGCGTTTCTCGCCCATTGCTGGTACTTCGACGAGCTGTACGACGCTCTGTTCGTGAAGCCCGCGTTGGCCGTCGCGGGCCTGGCGTCGGGGGTCGACCGCGGCCTGATCGATCGCTTGATCGACGGCATCGCCTGGCTGGCCCGCCGACTGGCCCTGCTCGACGCCTGGATCGACAAGGCGGTCGTCGACGGCCTCGTCAATGCCACTGCCTCCGCGACCTGGAACACCGGCCTCAGGCTCCGCGGCCTACAGACCGGACGCCTGCGGCAGTACGTGCTGTTCATCGTCGTGGGCACGGTGGCCCTGTTCGTGCTGGCATCGCTCGCCTTCCGGGCGAGCGTGGCCGGCTGACCTACGAGACTTCCCCATCTTCCGGACCCCAGCGACACGGACCCGACCATGACGCCTGCCGACGCCCTCTCGCAGCCCGCCTTCTGGCCCCTGACCACGATCGTCTTCCTGCCCGCCCTGGTGGCGGCGGTGCTCGCCCTGCCGATCATCCCGCGTGGCCGCGAGGAGGTGATCCGGTGGGTCGCGCTGGCCACCACGGCGGTGGTGTTCGTGCTCTCGCTGTGGGTGGCCTGGCCGGGCCTGTTCGGGGCGAAGGGACCGGCCCAGTTCGCCATCGGCGAGGCCGGCATGCAACTGGTCGTCAGTCGCCCCTGGATCCCTTCCTTCCGCATCGACTACCTGCTGGGCGTCGACGGCATCAGCCTGCCGCTGGTGGTGCTGACCACGTTCTTGTCGCTGCTGGCCTGTGCCGCGAGTTGGCCGATCACCAAGCACGTGAAGGCCTACCACGTGCTTTTCCTGCTGCTCGAGACGGGCATGCTGGGGGTGTTCGTGTCGCTCGATTTCTTCCTGTTCTACGTGTTCTGGGAGGTGATGCTCCTGCCGATGTACTTCCTGATCGGCATCTGGGGCGGTCCGCGGCGGGAATACGCGGCGATCAAGTTCTTCCTGTACACGCTGTTGGGGTCGGTGCTGATGCTGATCGCGATCCTGATGCTCTACTTCTCGAGCGACCTGCGGATGCTCTCGCCCGAGCAGCTCGTGGCCACTCACGCGGTGGCTGATGCCGAGGCTGCCAAGGGAATCGCTGCGGCGACCGAGCCGGCGCACACGTTCAACCTGCTGGCCCTCGCGGCACTGGGACAGCTGTCGAACTCTCCCTTCGCCGCGGTCACCATTCTGGGCATGTCGCTGGAGACGTGGGCCTTCCTGCTGCTCTTGATCGGCTTCGTGATCAAGGTGCCGGTCGTGCCGGTGCACACCTGGCTGCCGGACGCCCACGTCGAGGCCCCCACGCCGATCTCGATGATCCTCGCCGGCGTGCTGCTCAAGCTCGGGGGCTACGGAATCCTGCGGATCTGCTACCCGATCTGCCCGGGGGGTGGGCTGACGCTGGCCTGGCTCGTCTGCGGGCTGGGGGTGGTGTCGATGGTCTACGGCGCTTTCGCGGCGCTGGCCCAGAAGGACTTCAAGCGGATGGTGGCCTACAGTTCCGTCAGCCACATGGGCTATGTGATGCTTGGCCTGGGCGTCTGGAGCGCGGTGGCGGGGAACGAGTTCCGCTGGGATGCCTGGGCCCAGGGCGTCAACGGTGCGATGTTCCAGATGCTGGCCCACGGGTTCTCCTCGGCCGGCATGTTCTTCATGGTGGGCGTCCTGTACGACCGCGTCCACCACCGCAACCTCGAAGAGTTCGGCGGCATCTTCAATCGGATGCCTGCCTATGCCGCACTCGCCGTCGCGGTCTTCTTCGCCGGTCTCGGGCTGCCCGGACTGTGCGGCTTCATCGGCGAGGTGCTCGTGACGCTGTCGGCGTGGAACTACAGCCGCACGCTGGCCGTCGTGTCCGCGTTCACCGTCATCCTGACCGCGGGTTACATCCTGTGGGCGATCCAGCGTGTCTACCTGGGGGCGGAGTACAAGGGACCGCACGGTGACCACCTGACGCCGATCACCGGTCGCGAACTGGCGATCGCCACGCCGCTGGTCTTCCTGGCGATCCTGTTCGGCGTGGCGCCGCAGCTGCTCTTCAACTACGTGACGCCGACGGTCAATCGGCAGGTCGAGACGCTGGCCGACTGGACCCGTCGCAAGGAGCCCGATTTCCCCGCGCCGCCGGTGGCCGGGGCGGCCGACGCCCCCGTCGCCCGCGCGCTGGCGGGGGACTGACACGATGGACCTGGCAGCCCTCGTTTCCGGTACGGTCCACGACACGCTCGCCGTGTCGCTGCCGCTGTTCCGCACGGAGGCGGCGATCGCCGCCTCCGTCGTGCTGGTGCTTCTCTGCCGGATGCTGCCAATGCTGCGGTGGTGCGACTCGGCGATCGTCGCGCTGGGCGGGGCCTGCTTCGCCGCCTGGTACGGCTGGTCGGATCTCCAGGCGATCGGCCAGGCAGGCGGCCAGGTCCGTCAGGAACTCTTCGGCGGCCTCGTGGTGTTCGATTCGCTGACGGCCTACGTGCGGTTTCTGCTGGCTGCGTTTCTTGTGCTCTACATCGTGTTCACGCGGTTGTCGGGCATCCCCGACCGCGAGGACGCTGCCGACTTCTACGTGCTTGTGCTCGGGGCCACGCTCGGCATGTGCCTGATGGCGTCGGCCAACCACCTGCTGATGATCTTCATGGCGGTGGAGATGGCGAGCGTGCCCTCGTACGCCCTGGCCGGCTTCCTCAAGGGCCGCAAGGCGAGTTCGGAGGCGGCCCTCAAGTACGCGGTCTACGGGGCCGGAGCGGCCGGCATCATGCTCTACGGCATCAGCCTGCTGGCCGGCGTGCTTGGCACGTGTCACCTGCCGAGCATGGCGGCCGAAATGGCCCGTATCGTCGGCGACGGCAAGGCGGAGGGCGAGATCATGGTCCTGTCGTTGGGCGGTCTGATGCTGGCCGTGGGTCTGGCGTTCAAGCTCTCAGCCGTGCCGTTCCATTTCTGGTGTCCGGACGTGTTCGAGGGAGCAGCCGCCGAGGTGGGCGCCTTCCTGTCGGTGGCCAGCAAGGCTGCCGCGGTGGCTCTCGCCGTGAGGCTCGTGTTCGGGCTCGGGACGCTGCTGGTGGAATCGGCCGGGGATCTGGCTGCGGGCCTCGCCGACGTGCGGCACTTCATCACCCTGGTCGTGGGCGCGATGGCGGTCGCCACCTGCACCCTCGGCAACCTCGCTGCATACGGCCAGACAAACATGAAGCGGCTGTTGGCCTATTCGACCGTGGCCCATGCCGGCTACCTGATGATGGGCGTCGCGGCCGCCGCGGCCCTCGCCGGCACCGCTCCGACACAGGCTCAGGATGCCGTCGCGGCCCTGGCCTTCTATCTGGGCACCTACCTGTTCATGAACCTGGCGGCCTTCGCGATCGTCGCGGTGCTCCGAAACCGCCTCCGGAGCGAGGAGATCGATGCCTACGCGGGGCTCGTGCGGTCCAGCCCGGGCCTGGTCGTCGCCACGGTGGCGGTGCTCGTGAGCCTGATCGGCCTGCCGCCACTGGCCGGGTTCGTCGCGAAGTTTCTCGTTTTCTCGTCGCTAGTATCGGCGTTCCGGACGGGTGCCGAGCAACCGCTCATGATTGCGCTGCTGGTCGTCGGAGGCGCCAACACGGTGATCAGCCTCTTCTACTACCTCCGCGTCCTCAAGGTGATGACCTTCGATCCGCCGCCGGAGGGCCGCGGCGTGGCGCCGGCGGGTGGCTTCTCCCTGGCCGGCGGGCTGGTGGCGGCGCTGGCCCTGCCGGTGGTGGTGTTCGGCATCCTCTGGGGTGGGCTGTACGGCGTCGCCCACCTCGCCGGCTCGTTCGCTTCCTGACCTGTAGGCCGCAGCACTCGGTACCCCCCATGCCTTCCGCTTCCGACCGCCTCGCGCAATTGCTCGGAGTCCTGCAGCCGTCGCTGGCGATGTACCTGTCCGACTCGGGCATCGGCACCTACCCGGGGCCCGAGGAGATTCGTCGCGGTCTGGCCGAACTCGTTGCCGACCAGCGGAACGTGATGGACCGCGCGGTACTGATCCTTGAGGAACGCGAGGTCGCGGTTTCCAAGGTCGGCTACCCGATCTCCTTCTCGGCGTGGCACGACGTCGACCTGCGGCACGTGCTGCCCAAGGTCGTGGCGGGCCTCCAGGAGCAGTGGCCGGCCCTGGAGCGGCTCTCGGCCGTCACCGACGATGCCGCCGCCGCGGGCCTGGCAGCGGAGGTGCTCAAGAGCACGCGTCGCCACGTCGATCTGCTCGGGCAGATCGCCACCAAGCTCAAGGCCGGCCTGTCCGCCAGGCTGTCTCCGGCAGCGGTCGCCGCGGCGACGCCTGCGGCGTCCTGACGATGGACTTCTTCGACAGCCATTGCCACCTCGACCCCATGCGATACGGGGACGATCTGGCGGGCGTGCTGGCGAGGGCCCGGATGGCCGGTGTGACCGGCATGGCGGTGATCGGCACGCGGGCTCTCGACAGCGAGGCGGCTGCCCGCCTCGCCGCCGGCGAAGCGGGGCTCGTGGCCGCGGGAGGCATTCACCCCAACGACACCGCCCAGGTCGAGCCGGGAGAGTGGGATCGCATCGTGTCGCTCGTCGAGGCGGGCCGTCTTGCCGCCGTCGGGGAGACCGGCCTCGACTGGTATCGGACGACCGCGGCCCGCGACGTGCAACGCGACTTCTTCGACCGGCACATCCGCCTCGCCCAGCGGGCCGGGCTCCCGCTCGTGGTCCACACCCGCGAGAGTACGCAGGACTGCCTCGACATGCTCCGCGAGGCCGGCGGCCGTGGGCCGCTGGTCGGTATCCTGCACTCCTTCACGGGTACCGCCGCTGAGGCGGCCCAGGCGGTCGACCTGGGCTTCTTTCTCGGCTTCGCAGGGATGGTCACGTTCCGCTCGGCAGCCGCCCTCCGGGACGTCGCCAAGGAGGTGCCGCTCGATCGCCTGCTCGTCGAGACCGACAGCCCCTTCCTGTCACCGGAACCGCTGCGCGGCAAGCGGAACGAGCCGGCCAACCTGGTCCACACCGCCGCCTGCCTGGCCCTGGCCCGTGGCGAACCGCTCGCCGATCTCGCGGCCGCCACGGTGGCCAATGCGCGGATGGTGTACCGGATTCACCCGCACGACTGACGCACCGTAGCGCCCCACGGGAGTGAGGCGGACCCCAGTAGTCGGGCGGCTTCATCACGCTGCCTCGCCACGGCTGGGCCCGCGACCTCAGCTCCGTCCCGCTGAGCCGGTGCTCCACCAATGAAGGATCCGGCCTAAGATTTTGTCCGGGTCTCATCCGTCCTGCCAGGAGTCCTACGCCCATGGTTCGCACCCCGAGCACGATGCTGCCCCTCGGCACCGTCGCCCCCGCTTTCGACCTCCCCAACGTGGACGGCCACATGGTCGATTACGCCGGTGCCGCCGGGCCGCAGGGCACCGTGGTCATGTTCGTCTGCAATCACTGCCCGTTCGTGAAGCACGTGGCCGACGAACTGGCCAGGCTCGGTCGGGAGTATATGCCGCGTGGCATCGGCTTCGCGGCCATCAGCGCCAACGACGTGTCGACCCATCCGGCGGATTCGCCCGAGCAGATGGTCCGCGAGGCCGAGGAGCGGGGCTATCCCTTCGCCTACCTGTACGACGAGTCGCAGGAGGTGGCGAAGTCCTATCGCGCCGCCTGCACGCCGGATTTCTATCTCTTCGACGCCCACCGCCGGCTGGTCTACCGCGGGCAACTCGACGCGAGCCGTCCCGGCGGCGAGGTGCCGGTCACCGGCCGTGATCTGCGGGCGGCGCTCGACGGCCTCCTGGCCGGTCGCCCGCCCTTGTCCGAGCAGGTGCCGAGCCTGGGATGCAACGTGAAATGGAAGGCCGGTCAAGAGCCCGACTACTTCCGACCGTGAGCTGCCAGCGGCCGCTCCGCGGAGATCAATGCTTGCCAGGCTCGTCAGGCCGGGCCGGCCTACGGTTGCTGAACCGGCCGATTGCCTCGGTGTCACCGGGTTCCAGGCGGGCTGCCCGCAGGTTCTCCCGCTGGATCGCCTCATAGACTTCCTGGCGGTGCACCGGAATCTCGGACGGGGCATTGATGCCCAGTCGGACCTTGTCTCCCCGAATGTCCACGATCGTGACGACGATGTTGTCGCCGATCATGATGCTTTCGTCGCGTTGCCTGGAGAGAACGAGCATGTCCCGGTCCTTCGTGAATCGTGTCGACGGCGCTCCGCGCCGCCCCACACGATGGATTATGCACTCTTCCTTAGGGGCGGTCGGCCGCAAGAGAGTTCGTATTGCATCGGGAGGTCGCCGCTCGCAACGACCTGACGGCCCGTGCGGGCCTCGAGGTTGATGACGATCGGAGCCTTAAGATTGAGCGTGAGAGTGGTGCCGATCTTGCCGACCACCACCACGACCTGGGCCTGACGGATGTCGGCGAGCGCCAGGGGCGTCAGTTCGCTGCGCGGGATCCGGACCTGGTAGTCGGGCACGAACCGTCGCGGGCTGACGACGGCCACCGCCACGTCAGCGCGGGTGGTGCACTGCAACCAGCCGAGGGCCTCGTTGGAGGCGTCGGCCAACAAGGCCCACTCCCGGCAGTCCTCGAGACCGGGCAAGCCGCTGGGAAAGCGAATGACGTCGCCGGCGTCGATGTCGATCCGGCCGAACCGGCTGGTGTTGATCCGCATGATCGTGGCACTCCTTGCCCGGAGAAATCCGGTCCGACCGGTGGTCCGACCAGTGGGGCTCCCGCCCGCATGAGGATCATCGGCAGACGGGGTGGGCGGGGTGGAGAAAAAAGGCTTGGCGAAACGGGGCGGATGCGGGGGGTGCTGCTGGAAGAGCCAGGTTTGCCGGGGGCGAGGATTATGACGGCCGGTTGACCGCGGGCTTCATTCGGCACAACCTCCTCTGCGGGCGGCCTGCGGCCGACCATCCGCAAGCCATGATCCGGAGCACGCCCGCGATGACCAGACGCAGCCCTCTCCCCCTCGTCGCGATGCTGTTGGGTGCGGTGGGGTGCTCGGTGGCGCCGTATGACGCCGATTATGCCGAGGCGGTCGCCCGCCATCGGGAGGCCGCCCCCTTCGCGATCCTGCAGCCCGCCCCGACGGACTTCGCGGCCGGCCGCGTCGCGGTCCACGTACCGGCCGACTTTTCGCTGGTCGTGCCCCCGGCGCCTCCCGCCGAGGGGCAGCCGCCACCGGTGCCGCTGCACACGTCCCGCCTCCGCCCCGACTTTCTCGAGACGCTCGCCGGCTATCAAGGGACCGTGGAAAAGCGGTTGGCCGCCGAGAACGTCGAACTGCCGGTATCGGTGGCCGTGTGGACTCTGCCAGCGGCCGACCGGCCACGAGCCGCCCTGGAGAAATCGATCCTCGACAAGGTCAGGAGTGACGAGGCGTTCAAGGCCGGCTTCGTCCAGTGGCAGGATCGGGAGGTCAAGCCCCGCGATGGCGGCCCCGCAATGTGGCGGGTGTTGTCGCTGGCCGGGCCACAGGTTTTCGAGGGCGTCGTGGCGGGCAACCCCGAGGTCAAGCGTCGTGACGGCAGCTGCGAGGTCTGGCTCTCGGCCGATCCCGTCGAGAATCTCCGGGTGATGCTCGTCTGGCGGGTGCCCGAGACGTTGACCGGATCCCTCCAGGTGTCGCCTGCGGAGGCCGCCGAGACGGTCGCTCGGACGGTGACCATCCGGCCGCCCCCCGCGGGCGGTGAACCGCCCGCGGGGCCGAAGCCGGGCCCAACGACGCCGACCGATCCCGTGGCCGATCGCAAGGGGGATTTTTAGGTCCCAGGCACGATGTCTGCAGCAATCACACCGGCAGCTAACGAGGCCAGGTGCGGCGTGCGGACGACGGTCGGGCTGCGGGGAGGGCGTCACCGCCACATCGGCTGGGCCGACCAGGCGGCTAGGGGTCCGAGCAGCAGGAGCGGCGCCCAGGCGCCGAGCGAGGGGCTGAGGAGATCACCCGCGGCCAAGGCGTGCGAACCGATCACGACCAGAAAAAACAGGACCGTCATCAGCACGCAGGCACCGACCGCCGCGAACACGCCGCGCCGATTGGGTCCCAGCACGAGCGGGATGCCCATGAGCAACAGGGCGATGTCGAGTGCCGGGGCCATCAGTCGAGCGTGCACCCGCAGGGGCACGTCGGCGGTGACGCCCAGGCTGGGATTGGCGATCGCCCGCGTGAGTTCGAGCGTCGAGGAATACTGCCGCCAGTTGAGCGAGCCGATCATCTGCTCGAACGACACGTCGCTGACGACGAAGCACTCGCCCGCCTGGAGCCAGTCCGCTCCGCGGCGGGTGAAGACCACGGTCTGGCCACCGCATGTGAGTGGCGGCAAGCGGTCGATGTCCGCGGGCTCCTGGACGCCCGACAGGAGATAGCCGGCGGGCCGGTCGCCCGTGGGTGGCTGCCAGAGGGCGACCTGGGCCGTGATCTGGGGACCGTAATCGCCCAGCTGCGGGGGCATCAGCAGGCTGGGCGACTCGATCGACTGACCAGCCGCCCTTGCGCCGCGGCCACGGAAGAGAATGTCGGACCGGTGGTCGTATCGCGACTCGAATGGCTGGAGGGCAGAGCCGTCGAGGTTCTGGGCGTTGCGGGCGAAGGCCGTACGGATCGGCGGCAGGACCAGTTCCCGGTTCACCGCCGCCAACAGGCTCACCACCACGGCGAACAGGATCACAGGCCGTGCGATCCGCCAACGCGTGGTGCCGGCGGCGAGCAAGGCGGTCAGTTCGTTGTGGCGTTCGAGCCAGGAGAGGGCGAACATGCCGCTCGCCAGGGCGATCACCGGGCTGGTGGCATCGAAGAACCAGAGCAGCCGGCAGCCGTAGTACGAGGCCAGTATGCGGCCCAGGCTGCCCGTCTCGGCGGCGTGCGTGACGAACTCCTCCATGTTCGTGAAGGCATCGAACACGAAGTACAGGCCCGCGAGGCTGATGAAGACCACCACGAAGGCGTGCAGTTGGGCACGACCGATGTAGCGGTCGACGAGCATGGCGGCTTGACGCGACCCGGGCGGCGGGGGAAGGTGGGCGGAAGTGCGAGCACCCCGCAGGGCGGGGACGGTACCGGGTGGCCCCGCCGAACGTCAATCCGGGCCATGACGCCCGCCGGGCCCGAAAAATCAGCGAGGTGGACCGTGAAGTCGTGGCTCTCGCTGATGGCGGAGAACGTGCGGCTGGTCGCCGGGCAGGGGCTCGATCTGCTCTGTCCGCCACGCTGCGTCTTCTGCCGATCCGACGTGGCCGAGCCGGTCGCCGGGCCCGCCGTGGTGTGCGACGGGTGTCGCCGCCGGCTCTGCTGCGACGTGGACCGGTGCCCGACCTGCGGCAGCCCGACGACCGCGGCGGCCGCCTGCCGCGGGGGTCGCTGCCGTGGCTTCGATGGGCTCGTCGTGCTCTCGTCCTACGCCGACGACGTGCGGCGGGCTGTGCTCGCGACGAAGCGGCCTGGCGGCGAGCCGACGGCAGCGGGGCTGGCCGGCCTGTTGGTCGAGCGGCACCGGGAGCGGCTCAGCGGTTGGCGGATCGACCTCGTCGTGCCCGTGCCGATGCATTGGATGCGGCGGTTGGCCCGTGGCGCGAACGCCGCCCACAGCCTGGCCCAGGGGGTGGCCTCCGCCCTCGCTCTTCCCTGTCGACCGGTGCTCGTCCGCAGTCGATTCACCCGGATGCAAAACTCACTCCCGCCCGCGGAGCGACGGGCGAACGTCGATCGGGCCTTCCGCACCGTCGCGGCGGTTGCGGGCCGCCGCGTGTTGCTGGTGGACGACGTGACCACCACCGGCGGTACGCTGACGGCCTGTCGGAAAGCCCTGCTGGCGGCCGGTGCCGGCGCGGTCTATGCGGCCGCGGTGGCCCGCGCCGACGCGTTGGAGGCGGCGATCGGCTGACGCACCGTGGCGACGAGGGACGCATGAATCGAAGGATCCGCATCGGCACGCGTGGCAGCGGCCTGGCGCTCACCCAGACGGGGCAGGTGGCCGAACGGCTGGTGGCGCTCGGCCTGGGCGTGACCATCGAGACGATCAGCACGCAGGGCGACGTTCGCGGCGACCTGCCGCTGACGACCATTGGTGGTGACGGCGTGTTCGTGCGGGAGCTCGAGCGGGCGCTGCTGGAGGGCCGGATCGACGTCGCGGTGCACAGTCTGAAGGATCTGCCGACCGCGATGGTGGCAGGCCTCGCGGTCGGCTGCGTTCCGACGCGGGCCACGCCATTCGATGCGTTCGTCGGCGGCACGGCGACGTCGCTCGCCGCGCTGCCTCGCGGCGCGGTGCTCGGCACGTCGAGTATCCGCCGGGTCGTCCAGGTGAGGGCCATCCGGCCCGACCTCGACATCCGTCCGATTCGTGGCAACGTCGACACCCGGCTCGGCAAGCTCGACGCCGGCGACTACCACGGCCTCCTGCTCGCGGCGGCGGGACTCGAGCGGCTCGGGCTTGGGAACCGGATCGACGCGCTGCTGCAACCACCCGAGTTCTGGCCCGCGGTCGGGCAGGGGGCCTTGGCGCTCCAGGTGAGGGCCGACGATGCGGCGACCCGGCAGGCGATCGCACCGCTCGACGATCCCGGCAGCCACGCGGCCGTGCTCGCGGAACGGGCCTGCCTGGCGAGGCTGTCGGCCGGCTGTCTGGCGCCGGTCGGTGGCTGGGGGCGGGTCGAGCCCGGCGGCGAACTGGTGCTGTCAGCGCGGGTGCTCGTCGAGGATGACGCAGGTGTCCGGCACGTCACCCGCGAGGAGCGGGTGGCGTTCGACTCGGCCAGCGAAGCGGACCCTGTCACCGGTGGTGAAAAGTTCTCCGCGCTCGGCACGCGGGTGGCCGTTGCCCTGCTGGCCGAGGGCGCCGGTGCCATGCTCGATCGGATGCGGCATCGTATGGTATGATTCCGCCGCGAAAGAAAGGAGGTCCTTCGCCCAGGGCGCCCCGATGGGCGCCTCGGCCGGAGGCGGCCGACACCTCCTGTCGCGCTTGTCAAACTTTTTGAGATTGAACTGAGGTGGGCTGGTGGCCTGTGGCGGGTGTGCTCGCAGGACCCCTGTTCTCCCACCGTATCGTTCATCCAGTTTTGAGCAAGTCGGACCGTGCGGCCGCTGAAGGAGGCAGTCCCATGCCAATCAAAGTCGTGATCGCAGACGACCACGAGGTCGTCCGTCGTGGTCTGGTCAGCCTGCTGGCCGGTTCGGAGGTCAAGATCGTCGGTGAAGCGGCCAGCGGCGACGAAGCCGTCAAGGTCACGAAGAAGCTCAAGCCCGACGTCGTGCTCCTCGACATCCGGATGCAGGGCAAGGACGGTCTGGCGGCCCTGGAGAAAATCCGGGCCGAGATGCCCAATGTCCGCTGCGTGATGCTCTCGACCTTCGACAACCCGACCTACGTCGCCCGAGCCGTGGCGGCCGGCGCCCATGACTACATGCTCAAGGGGTGCACGCGATCGGAGTTGATCAACTCGATCACGGGTGCCGCCGCGGGCCAATTGCCGATGCGGGCGGGAGAGTTGCGTCGCGTGGCCACCACCATGGCCAATCGGTTGGCGGCTCCCGATCCGGACATCCCGCTCACGCAGCGGGAGATCCAGGTGCTCCGCCACATGGCGCTCGGCCTCTCCAACAAAGAGATCGCCCAGTCGCTCACGATCAGCGTGGAGACAGTCAAGGAGCACGTCCAGAACATCCTCCGCAAGATCGCCGTCGGCGACCGCACCCAGGCCGCCGTCTGGGCCGTCCGCCGTGGCCTGGTGTAGCCGCATCCCGGAACGACGGCGTTTCCGTGCTCAACGGGCCCGCGGATGGGCCTGGTCGA
>Ga0194129_10006801_pt1 | contig 13867 bp, 12 predicted proteins | sample TA2KigCa35mmetaG_FD_150862 | JGI IMG/M metagenome (GOLD analysis project Ga0194129, IMG submission 150862) | Freshwater microbial communities from Lake Tanganyika, Tanzania - TA2015038 Kigoma Deep Cast 35m | ecosystem: Environmental > Aquatic > Freshwater > Lake | place: Tanzania: Lake... | reverse complement strand
TGAGATGTTTTTGATAAAGAAAAAATGTTGGATTTCTCTTGTGATTGGATCTGGGAAAATCCAAAACCTATGGAAAGAAAAGGTATTAAAAGTAAGGAATAGCACCAAAAGCCAAGCTCCGGTTTTAGCTTTATATCCCAGTAGTACACTAACTCCACCAAAAAGACAACATAGCCCTAAAAAGGGAATAAATATTGTTGCCATGGGTATACCATTTGTTATTGCATGTTTGATTGCAGATTCCGTGAAATGAGAAGGAGCCGCAATCAAAAATAAAGAGGAGAAAAGAAATCTACCTAATACAAGAACAAGTTTCATGTGTTTGACGAGGTGGAGATATTTAGTCTCAAAAAAGGAAACCTCGCTCCTTGTTTACTTTAATTCCTTAGTTAACAATGTTTTATTATATTTTTATTTTTAAAGTCGCATTGTGTTTGTTAATATATTTTTCAAAATACCACTACTATTAAAAACAGACAACTTTATTAATTTTTAGATCCATTGGTTTGATTTTTTTTCCACATTGATTCTAAAAGAGGTCTGATGACTTTAGACAGGTCATCATAAGCAGCTTGTCTCAAGTGAAGATTGTCTGAATAAAAGAATGTGTAGTTAATATCACCCTGGTTATCGAAAAATAATGGATTGATGTCTATGTATATCCTTCTTTTCGTGTTATGGCAGTACTGCTCTACTTTTTCATTTGTTTCATCTATTTCATCCCATAATTCCTTCTTACTTGGGGCTTTATTAATAGATAAGAACACGATCGTGGTGTCAGGGAGTTCTTTGGAAATAGTCTCTGAGAAGGTGGTGAAGTTTTTTAGAATTTCATTTGGTTTTTTGTGAAGGCTTATATCATTACTTCCGCAATAATATACGATGATCTTTGGTTGGTAAGGAATTACGATCTGGTTTGTCCTGAAGATGATCTGGTCTGTGGTTGCTCCCCCAAAGCTTCTATTTATGACAGGTAGAGGAGACATCTGATCTGATAAAGTTTTCCAGTTCACAAAGATGCTGCTTCCAATAAAGAGGATCTCATGCTTTTTAGGTGGGGTTACTTTGTCCTGAGCTAGATATGCCTGGATTTCTTTTTCGAATTTCTTGGTATTTTCAGGTTTCTTAGCTTCCTTGGTGCAATTTGATGGCTCAGGGGTTCTTGGATTTATAGGAATAGGATTTAAACTATAGGGACGATCATAGTTTCCTGCTCGATCTCCATCTGCAATCAACGCATCATCATTAAATTCAGGAATAGGCATTTCTTGTCCTGTTAAGCAAGAACACAAGAAAAATAAGAGTACGTATTTTTTCATAAGGATCCCTTCATAACTCTTGGATACGTGATTTAAAGATTTTTTTCTAAAAAAATGAGCGATATTAAAAAAAACTCTTTTTAACAAACATCTAGATTGATAAAACAAATCTTCGTTCAAATTGAAACATCGGAGTGGATCATGGCAAAAAAGAATCAAATCGAAGAAACAAAGGTGGAAAAGGAAATGACAGCAATAAGAGAAGAGGCATTGCAGAAGCAAGAGGTTCGAAAAACATTTTTAGAACTAGTACAAATTCTATCTAAGGAAGAGTCTTTTGAAGTATCAGGAAATCAGATGCTAGTTATTGAAGATATGAACATAGTTGATTTCATAGATGCATCTTCAAGTTTAGATCTCACAGCAAGACTTGATGCTCTTGGAAAGGCTTTTAATAAGTATTCGTTAGACTTGATTTTAGAAGGATCTATCGGACTCGGTGAATTTAATATTGCAGACTATTCTTGGAACATACTCCCAGGAACATCTGGTAAGCTTGTGATTAAAGCAAGACCTGCTACTTTGAAAAAAAATATCACAGACCTAGTTAGCTTTTTAAAATTGCTCCCTTCAGGTCAAGGATTTGTCCTTAAGCCAGGTCAAGATCTATTAATCCAAGGACTTTCTAAGGAAAGCATGATGGATTATTATGATAGCTGCAAAGATGATGATTCTGTTGAGAAAAAAGACAAAGGACAAGATGAACTCTTCGAGAAGAATTGTTCCTTGCTAAAAGATAATAAATTGTTATTAAAAATCTACGGACTAGATGCTTCTCAGGTGGACAGAACGATTGATGTTGTGTCTGGAGGTATTCGCTACTCTGCTAAGCCTAGTGATGAGTCTAGAAAGGCTGCTATAGTAATGGTTATTTTTGCTGATAGCTAATCCGTACATTTTGGTAAGCGTCTCTTGTAATGAGGCGCTTACATTCTGAAATCTTCCCCTAGATATGTTCTTCTTACTTCCTCGTTCTCTACTAGATCTTGAACGCTGCCAGATATTAATACGGTACCTTCTCTAACAAGATAACTTCTGTCTACAATAGAAAAAATTTCTCGTGCATTATGGTCTGTGATTAATACACTTATACCTTTTTGTGTTAGATGATGGATCATTTTTTTAACATCATTAATTGCTATAGGGTCGATATTAGCAAAAGGCTCATCGAGAAGTAGTAGTGATGGGTTAGTGACAAGAGCACGCGTAATTTCTAATCTACGACGTTCTCCTCCAGATAGGGTGCTTGCTTTTTTCTTGCGTATTTTTACAATGTTAAGCTCTTGCAAGAGCAGTTCTAACCTCTCATTTTGCTCTTTCTTCGACAAGGATAATGTCTCTAGGATACAAAGGATGTTTTCTTCAACGGTCATTTGTCGGAATACCGAAGGCTCTTGCGCCAAGTATCCCATACCAAGGCGAGCGCGTTGGTGAATTGGTAGCTTTGTGATGTCTTGATCCAGAAACAGTACTGATCCAGAATCGGGTTGGATAAGTCCTATTGTCATATAGAAAGCTGTAGTCTTTCCTGCTCCATTAGGGCCAAGAAGGCCAACAACTTCTCCTTTTTTTACATGAAAGCTTAGACCGTTTACGACAGTACGCTCTGCATATGTTTTTTTCAAGTCAGTAGCTTGGAGGATTATCTTTTCACTATGCTCTGTATTCATAATGTCCTTAAGAAGACGGTTTGTATTGTGGAAATAGTTTTTTTAAGACCTCATTTTCTTCGACAGACAGAGTGAATTTTACGTTACCTACTCCTTGAATCACTGTCTGATGAGATTGTGGGTTTTGTATAAGATGAACTTCACTGGCACTCATTCTAACGCCTTGTTGTTCATCCCAAAATAAAACTTTTTGCCCTGGGTTAGCAGAGAGGATCATTGTTTTGGTTTCTGGCGAATAGGTGACTCTGTCGGCAATTCCACATCGGAATGGCTCCTGCTCTTTTCTAGAGAACAGACACACATTTCCTTTGAGAGTTAACGAAGTTGGCTGGAGCAGTTGTTTGTCTGCAGCAAACTCAACATGTGCCATATCAGCATAAGCTCCAAGTGTTTCTTCTTCGTAAAAGACCTGATCTATGTAGTTTCCTCTAGTTTTAGCTTTTGAGGTGCCAGATATTTGTGCGTTAAGTAAATTGCGGTCAATTTTGAAGATCCCTTTGCATTTCAATTTATGGTAGCTGGCACTTTGGGGGTCTTTGTAGACAAATTCTGAAGGGCCTTTGCTTTGAATTTTAGAGATCACTTTTACACCTTTTATGATCCCTTGCTGAATGTTAAGCACTTCTTCTGTTGTTACCGTTCCAAGAGCAGATTCAACAATATGAGATTTCCCATTAAGGGTAAGAGAGTGTTTTGTATTATCCCAAGAAAGGTTTTCCGTCGTAAACTCAATATGTCCTTTTTGCTGTTGTGGCAGTAAGGATGATTCTATTTTTCCTCTGCTATTGTTCATACTAAGCACAGATTGTACCAGGTCGAGATTTACCAGGCTTGCCTCAATGTAGTCTTTATCGTGGAAGATTTTACAATAAGACTGGTCATCTTTTGGATAGGCGGTAACTGTTCCCTGGAAGTCCTTTGATGAGGTGGCTGTAGTTTTATGATATAAGGCATGATCCGACTCTAATATAAATTCTTTGTTATATTCTATAGTGCAAGAGTCTTTGGCTTTTATTTTTTCAATATCGTATTCAGTTTTTTGATCTTTTTTCTCTTCTTTTGTTAGACATAGTTCTATATTTGGACTCTTCAGATTAACATAAGAGTCTCCTCCTGATTTTTTGTGTATCGTGTCAGTGAAATTAACAAGACCTGATTTTGGTGCTGTTAGGGTTCCTGTAAGGTTAGAGAAGTCTAGATCTGCATGATCGCAAAGAAGCTTGGCATTATCTTTTAGGGATAAAATAACATCATTATGTAGGTGAATCAGAGAAAAGGGGAAATCTTTGCCGGCCTCTTGCTTTTCGAGTGATGCCTGCTCTGCAGTCATCTTGCCAAGGCCATGATCGAGTACTACTCTTCCTGTTAAGGTAAGAGCGCTGCCATCGTAAGATGCATTCGTCGAAGAAACATACCCTTCTTTAGAGGGCTCTGAAGAAAATATAGTAAATGGAATAAGCAAGGTGATCAATATCGATGTATAAGTCTTCATGGATTTTGTCCTTCAGGTGTAAATGATGCATTAAATTGATGAGCTTCAAAGCGTGGTGTTTTTCCTGAAACAGTGAACTCTATGTCTTCGGCTTTTCCCTTGAGAAAAGCTTTAGAAGAGGGGGTTGTGGTAATCAGTTCATGACCTGGAATGCGGAATAATGAAAGCATAACATCGTTTGCTATGAACTCTTGCTTACTGAGGTTATACACTCCCTTGGAAGCTTGCAAGTGACGCATTTGCTGCATCGATTTATTGCCTACAGAGTATAGCTTTTCTTGCATCCAGCATTGCACATTAGATAGGTTTTCAAGTATCTCTAACTTGTTATTCTCAGGTGACAAGGTTAACAGTGACGAGCTACTATCAATGCGATAATGCAGTCTGTTATGGTCTTCCTGTGCAAAAAAGATGTCTTTCCTTACCCCTATTCTAGTTTGTGTTGCTACACTATTTTGAGATTCTAATTCTATTTTCCTACACTCTTCTATGAGTGCTTTGTATTTTAAAATATCACGGTCTGTGACAAAACATATTTTAAATAGCCCTGTAAGTATTACAGCACTTATTCCTATACATGTTATTGTCACGGACTTTCCAAACATTTTTAGTTACCCGATTGGACGATTTGATAGATTTGTTTTAATACAATAAACAGTGATTTCATTTCACTAAAAGGCATCACAGAGTCTTTATCACTTTTTGCTTCTTTAGGATTCGGATGCGATTCCATAAATATACAGTTGCAGCCTGCAGCAATAGCAGCTTTAGCAAGAGTTGGGATAAATTCTCTTTGTCCACCAGATGAGGTTCCATGTCCGCCTGGAAGCTGAACAGAGTGAGATGCATCAAAACAAACTGGTACTCCAAGTTTTTGCATGATTGGGATCGCCCTCATATCGCTTACAAGATTGTTATATCCGAAACAGGTGCCACGATCAGTTAAAATAATTTTATCGTTTCCGGCAGAGCGGATCTTTTCAACAGCATTTTGCATATCCCAAGGTGCCATGAACTGACCTTTTTTTATATTAATTACAGCACCTGTTTCTGCTGCTGCAATAAGTAGGTCTGTTTGTCTACATAGAAAAGCGGGGATTTGTAAGATGTCACATACTTTACCAGCTTCTCTAGCATCCTCAGGAGAGTGGATGTCTGTAATTACAGGGACGTTAAATTTTTCTTTTACTTTCGACAGTATCTTTAATCCTTCATTGATACCAGGGCCTCGAAATGAAGAGTGAGAAGACCTATTTGCCTTATCGTAGCTTGATTTATAGACAAAGTTTATTCCGAGAGATCCAAATAAATCTTTGAGAAAATCGCAAGTTTCAAGAGCTAAAGCTTCACTTTCGATAACACAAGGACCAGACATTACGGCCAGCGGGTGTCCTTGTCCTATTTTAAAATTTTTTAGAGGGACTTCTTTCATTTTTTACAGCAGCCTTTGTAAGTTAATTAAGTACCGATATCACATAATATTTAGCTCATAGAATAAGCTATTTTTTCTATGGGGTCAAGTTTGGTTTATTTATGCTGTGATTTTAGATAAGGAGATCTTTCAGACTGTAATACCCTTGTGGTTTATCTAGAATGCGTTGAGCCGCATGTAAAGCCCCTTTGGCAAAAGTTTCTCTCGAAAAGGCTTCGTGATAAAGTTCGACTTTTTCATTAAGATTTGAAAAGATAACTTTATGCTGACCGATTACTTCACCTTCTCGGATACTTTGAATTTGAGAGGGTTTTCCACAAGCTTTTTGAAGAGCAAGAGCTGTACCGCTGGGAGCGTCTTTTTTATGTATGTGATGCGTTTCAATGATATCTAAAGAGAAATGATTGCTTAGTATATTAGAAAGGCTCTCTAAGGCTTTTATGCAGGCAGCGATCCCTATGCTGAAGTTAGCCGAGTACACTATAGGTAAAGACGTCGATGCTATTTCGATTTTTTTCAGGTCAGTTGCTGAAAAGCCTGTTGTTCCGATGATAAGGGGTGTTTTTGTTTTTTGAGCTTCCTCAATTAGTAGTAGTGTTGCTTCTGGTAAAGAAAAATCTATGATTACATCAGATTGTTTAACAAAGTCACTTAAAGTATTACAAGCTGTGTATGTAGTAGAGGAATAATCGTAGTTTTTTGCATATCCTACAATTTTAGAAAAAAAATCTTGGCTTTTAGCAAGTTTTAAGACGTAAGTGCCCATACGGCCAGTGATGCCATGTATGCCAAGTGTTGCTTTCATAGAGCCTCTCGTATTATCCCTTTTGATATTGCAGTTTCTTGGAGTGTACTTGAGATATCATTTTATTAATTATTTCTATCGAATCTAGGAGAGATAAAATTATTTGTTTATCGTTTTCGAGGCTTAAAGAATTAGCGTAATCGGATGTTTTGTTCAAGGATATTAGGTCTATGAGTTCTTGTTTTGATATTTTTTTTAGTTTTTTATCTGCAAAAATTTCGGATAGACTTTGAGGAGATGTGTCTTCTTCTGTTTTTTCTTCGGACATCTCTACATAAAAATTAGGCAGAAGACAGTAAGAAAAGAATCGATTGCTTTGGTGAAAATAGCTAGGGGGAGGTTCAAAATGTGCCCAGGTAGTGCTTCGTTTGTGAATCTCGAACAATTCTTCCCATTTCGATGCATAGATGCTCGAAGTTCCTGTAATTTCGGAGTGCGGGGCAATGAATTGCGGCTCGATAATAAAGGTTGGATCGAGCATTTCTTGATCTACTGCGTAACGCTTATGTGCCGTAATATCAAGAGAGGCGATAGTGACTGGTTTGTTTTTCATTTGCGAGATTCGTTTGATTTTTTTGTGTAAGAGAATAGGGGATTTGTTTGATTTTTATACAACAAAAATTGAAATCACCTAGTCTTCGAATTATTACAGATTATTTTTTAATAAAAAGGTGGTTTCAAAAAAGATAGCTATCTTTATAATACACGCGGACCCGCATAATTATGAGTGTATAAAGTGAAATTACGAACTCTTCCTATTTCTGTATTTTTGACTGCAATAATGTTTGGAGGCTTGGGGCAAGCGGAAGAATATTCGGAGATCTCCTCTGAAGACACCTCTGCTGTTGCTTATCATAATGTGAATTTTAGCGATATTCCCATCACGGAGTTCATTAGATACGTCAGTAAGGTTTCTCAACAAAATTTCATTTATAATAATAAAGAACTAGACTTTCACGTCACATTTTCCTCAGGTAAGCCAATATCTCCTAAAGATATTGTTAAGTCATTGGTCAATCTTCTGCGAATGCATAATTTTCAGGTGATAAAAGAAGAGCATTCTTATGTTATCTACAAACCGAGAAAAAAGAAGGTTGAGGTTGAAGCAACTGAGGTGTTGCAGACAAAGCAAGAGATTGAAGTTCGTGATGATCCAGAAATTCCTCCTATAAAAGTGAAAAAAAATTTTCATGTATACAAGCTGCAATATCACGAAGGGGCTGAAATTGTTGATTCTTTGAAAAAAATCGGTATGGATTTAAGTTCTTCCTCCTCGGTGACCGACGACCTGCTACAGGCTATTCAGGGAATGCAATGGGTGAAAGCTACAAATTCTTTGTTGTTTTCAGGTAACGTTGAGACTATTTTTGAAATGCAGACAATCATATCTAGTCTAGATGTACCTTTAAGACAGGTGTTTATTGAAGTTCTTGTTGTTGAGACCGACGTGAAAAAAAGTATGGACTACGGGTTGCAATGGGCGGCAAGTGGGCAGATTGATAATGTAAAATTTGCTGGCGGGACTTTTTCTCCTCTATTAGGGCAAGGCGGATCTTCTAGTTTTTCATCAGTTATGCAAGGTATCAGTCCTGGAAACTTGGCTAGGGGACTTGGACAGTTTCCTGTTGGCGCTGGTTTTGATTTGGGAGTGATAGGAGATATTATACTTCACAAGGGCAAGTCCTATTTAAGTTTGGGTGGTCTTGTATCGGCATTACAGGCGGATGGTGACAGCACTATTGTTCTTAATCAGAAAATTATAACTCAAGATAACAAACATTCGAAAATATTCGTTGGAGATAATATCCCTTTTACAGGTTCTGTTGTTTCAACTGTTGGGCAAAGTCAGCAGACAACTGCTAATATAGAATATAGAGATGTAGGCGTTAGCTTAAATATTACACCGATGCTCGGAGAGGGTGATGTTATAACTTTAGATATTGATGAGGAGATCACTGAGGCTGTGGAAGATCATGGTTTTTCTTCTATAAACAACTCTATGGGTGGGATAAGGACCACTAAGACAAATATGGTTACCCATGTTCATGTCCCTGATAAGCACTTTCTTGTTTTGAGTGGAATGATTCGTAATGCTAAGTCCAACTATAAGACAGGAGTTCCTTGCTTAGGATCTCTTCCTATGATTGGATCCTTATTTAGTAAAAATAAAAATAAGGACGAGAAACGGAATATCATCATCTTTGTTAGACCTCAGATCATTCACTCTTTTAAAGATTATGAAAAAATAACAATAGCCCAAGAAGAACTTTATAAATCTCAAGCTAATGCAAAAAACTTTTCAGAGGGATTAGAGATTCTCCCTAAGGTTTCAGATGATTGATAGGATAACTCATATTTTATCCCTTATAGAGGGAGCTGCCTTGAGAATTCGTTTTTTTCTGAAAAAGAGATTGATAAGATTGTTCCTTTTTTATAAAAATATTCCTTTCGCCGGTTTCAAAAATGAAACTTTTTTTCTTCGGATAAGAAAAAACACTTTTAATAAATGTAGGCGATCTGTAAGATTAACACCTTTGGATTGATAGCTCAGCTGGATAGAGCACCCGCCTTCTAAGCGGGTGGTCGCAGGTTCGAGTCCTGCTCAATCCAAAATCTTTTTTATTCTATATTATGAGCAAAGCGACAAACGATTCTCGTTCGAATTCAGACAATTTAAAGCTCCTGGGAGATTTCACTGTTAATCTCCCTCTTTTTTCAGATCTGAATCATTTTTTTAAGCGATTTTATACTAACGAATTTAGATCCCTTTCTGATAAGGCAAAACGCTCTGAGATACATCAGGCGCTTTGTTCTCTCATCGAAAAAGAAAACCAACCTTGCTTCTTGCTTGGAGCTGTGGTTGATTTTGTCGATAAGATCAATAAAGAAAAAATTGTAAACAATTATTCCTTTACTCAGTTTGAGTTGTGGCTTAATCAGTTCTCCAACCTTACTAATGAAGAAAATCTTCATATTCGTGGAAAGATAGTAGGAAAGTGGGTTCCTAGAGATGCCTACCAAACTCTTTTTCCGATCGGAATGGGTAAGATGTACCCAGGTTCTCATTATGTAACAGCACATGCATCTCCAGATCTAGATACTACTGTAGCCTCGTTTTGGGGATGGGTGGATGCGTTTGGGGCTAGAGTGTCCCATGGACTTCACCTTTGGAATGTACCAGGCGGACCACCTTCCTCCCAGGTAGAAATACAATTTTTGTTCGACCATCCTATAGGGGATGCAACCTTTGAAGTGCTTACAAAAAAAAGAACAGCTCTCACTTTATCAAGTGTAGATTTAATGACACAAAAAGGATTTCTAAAGAAACGTGTCAATGAGTCCACCTATTCAATAGATCATGAAAGAAATCAAAATGCAGTTGTTGTTATTGATGATCATGGACGTTTTTTAGGTGATTGGAGAAATATTGACGTAGAAGGAGTCAAACAAGTTGTAATGCAGCTTGGTAACTGTTTGCGTTGGTTCGAAAGTTACTTTCACATCAATCTAACATCGCTTTTTGCAAAAGTAGAGCTTTCTAGGCTTGATTTAGAAGAATTTTCATTGAAGTTTTTTTCTCAACCTTTCAAAGTGTGTAGTTTTGTAAAAGATCTGACTAAAAAACAACAAAAACATCTTAATGATTTTTTATCTAAAATTTTATTAGTACCTAAAGGATTAGATGCGACTTTTGAAGAATTTTCATTAGGGCTTGAGTCCTTAGGTGTTGCTCATTTGCAGTATTTCATACAAGAAATTAAGATTGCTGCATCTTCTAAAATATTTAATACAGATGGATCTATTGTTGAAAATAGATCTGAAATTTTTTCCTGTTTAGAAAAGATACTTAGAGCATTAGAGACAGGGATTGAGAAAGTTAAAGAATATGTAGACACACTTGGTATTGCTCTAAACATTAAACGAGAAGTGCTTGGTTATACTCCCAAGGTTGTCAGTTATCGTGCAGATGTGGAAGAAGTAAAAACAACGATGGGCAGTTATTCATATCTTACAGTCACGGCTTCAGATCATGAGGGAGGACAGATTCCTCTTGGTGTGATTCATGCTGGAGATTTACAAAAGCCTATTCTTGGTACTGTATCTTTAAGAGACTTCTGCAATAGAGAAGAGACCAAGATACCTCCCTATTTTGAAGTGATATCAGTAATAGATCACCATAAAACGGCGCTCAATACATCATCCACTCCTATGGCATTTATATCAGATCAGCAGTCTTCTAATGCCCTAATAGCTGAAAAGTCGTTCGAAATTAATGATCAATTTGGTCTAAATGGAAGAAGCTTGGATGATATCAATAAGGAAGTGTCTGAAATAGTAAAGGATCAAAAAAATCATTCTGATCGACGGTTACTCCAAAGATTGCTGCAGAAGCAAATTGTGTCTGATATTCAGAAAGACTACTTTATTGATCCAAAAAGAGAATTTTTAGAGTATTTGCACTTCTTATACGCGATTTTAGATGATACAGACCTTCTTTCTAAAGTCTCATACAGAGATCTAGATTGCATTGCATCTCTTCTAAACAGAATGAAGACTATAGCATCTGGTAAGGAGTCTGAGATTATAGTATTTGACGATCTGGCTAGAGATGATACGTATATATCAAGAGCTGCAAAAAGAATCTTACAAAACGCAGATATGTATTCTTTGTATCGTAAGATTTATCATTTGAAAGAAGAAAATGTAGAACATAATTTTAGAATATGTGTGAAAGGTGAGGCTTCTAGTGTCTTCGCGGACACGAAGGAGCAAAATGGCTGTTGTAGAGTTGGGCAAACAAAAATGTTTGCTAAGAACCACCCAACATATCTTACCTACTCTAATCAGATTCGAGGATTGTGGTATGCTGATGCGAGTAAATTCTTCAGTGAGAGATCAGAGTTTGATCTTCATATCCATATGGTAAGCACTATTCCTGGTGCAGAAGATGTGTATGCAGGCACCGAGGGTTCTTACGAACACAAGGATGAGCTCTGGTTATGGATTCCTTCGACGGATCTGGCGACAGAGCATTTAAAAAGCTTTTTAAGTTCTTTTAAGCAACAGCCTGCTATTGCAAATAATGATATTGAAGTTGAGTTCTTGGGGGATAATGCAGCAATGTTGGATCAAATCTTTAATGAAAGTTTTTTCCCTGTACCAAGAAGAGAAACTGCAAAATATGAAGGAATTAGACTACCTATTGCTATTCTTAGATATAATGCGGGAACACTTAACTCGCGTAAGGCGATGATATCGCCTTACTTGCCGAAAATACTATAAATCTTATTCGTCATCCATCGGAATAGATACCTTTTTATCATCTTCGATGATTTCAAGGTTTACTCTTAGTCCGTTTCTGCTAGCGACGGACATGAGTAGAGTACGGATGGCGTTTATGGTTTTACCTTTTTTGCCGATGATTTTACCTATGTCTGATTTTTCAACAGCAAGTTCGATGATCAGTGTATGAGTTCCGCCGACCTCATTAATTCGTACTTTGTCGGGATAATCTACAAGGTTTTTTACGATGTATTCAACAAATTCTTTCATTTTTCGATCCTTATTTGAATTCAGATACGTAGCTACATTCGCAACGGATTTGAGAACATTCCTATTTTTAGGATAGCGAATGCAAGAAAATATATCTAGGGGCAAGTTGGAAATATATTTTTTTAAATATGTTAAGTTATTGTCGATCAATGGATTAAGAATTATTCCTAAGTAGCGAGCGCAGCGTAAATTTATTTTTAATACATCCAAAATAAAAGATTACAGCTGCTATTAACATTGATAAAGACCCCGCCCATATAGGGCTTAGATGACTAGTCCCGACGATCACGCCAGATACTAATGGGCTAAATGAAAAGGCGCTAGAATTGATAGATGCGAGAATGCCAAGGCTTTCTCCCTGTGTGTTGTTTTGTACAGACATAGAAACCATTGCTGATGCGGTAGGAAATATAAAGCTGAGCATGGATTGTTGTAGCGGAATATAATACCACAAGCTTTTGAGATTGGAATCAAATAGGATCAATCCAATTGTTATAGAAAGGCCTATGAGGCCTAAAAAATATATTCCTTGTGGTCGTAGAATAGAGGAAATTTTTCTTACAATTAGACCGCAGCTCGCAGCATAAAAACAAGCAGCGTAAGCGTAGAAGGTCCCGATTTGCATAGTATTTAAATTATGTTCTTTGATCCAGTACACGGGAATAAATTCCCAAAAAAACGACCACCCAAAGCAAAAAATAAAAGCGCATAGAAAAACAAATCTTAGTGTGGGATTTGTAAAAGCTTTTATGAAGTTTTGTGCGCCTTTGAAAGGGGTGAGATCCGATCTATTCAAGTTGTGATTGGTCTCTTTATAAAAAAAATGAACCAAAATCAGGCTAATGATGGTGACAAGTCCTGCAAAAATAAATGGCGCTGAAAATCCTCCAAGACTTTCGTTATAGCTAAGTCTTCCTCCTATATAAGGTCCGAGTGTAAATCCAAGTCCAGCAGCCATGTTAATGAAACCAAAGTGTTTAACTTTTTGATTTTCCCCGCTGAGATCGGCAACAGATGCACTGATGATGGCAACATTGCCGGCTCCAATTCCTATTGTGATTCTACCAAGAATGAGAAGATAAATATTCTGAGATTTTGCTGCATAGAAAGAAAAAACATATCCAATTATCGTTAGAACTAACGTAATAAGCAGCATATGTTTTCTTCCCTTTTTATCGGAAAGTGCTCCGGCTATTGGGGAGAAAAAAAATTGAGCTATTGGCATAGCCGAAAGAAGAGCGCCTAGCCAAAGACCTTTTTCTAAATCGGAAGGTTCATGAGAAAATAATAAATTGCCGTGCTCGAAGACCATAGCAGAAAACATAGGATAGACAAGGCCAAAGCCTACCCAGTCAATAAGTGTAATTAAGAAGAGAATACAGAAAGAAATTTTCGTTTGATTGGTAGACATGCAGTGTTGCCGGTATTTCTGTAAGCTTGCAAAATATGTTTATAATGTAATAGCTCATCATAATCTGCATTGGTAAAGAAATCAACAAGATCTGCAAAGGGTTTGTTAAATTTTTTTTTAACCCAGATCTTTCCAAATCAATAGCATATCTTTTGGTAGAGGTGCTGTTAGAATAAGTGGCTGCT
>Ga0194129_10006799_pt1 | contig 13869 bp, 15 predicted proteins | sample TA2KigCa35mmetaG_FD_150862 | JGI IMG/M metagenome (GOLD analysis project Ga0194129, IMG submission 150862) | Freshwater microbial communities from Lake Tanganyika, Tanzania - TA2015038 Kigoma Deep Cast 35m | ecosystem: Environmental > Aquatic > Freshwater > Lake | place: Tanzania: Lake... | reverse complement strand
GGTCTTGTTGAGGCCCTCTGCCTCGCTGATGAGGGTGACCTTGTAGGAAGCCATGGAAGGGATTGGGGCTCACAGGCTCCTGGGAAAGTTCCCGGGCCCGTAGGACGGACCCTTCCTACATCCGCCGGGGCATGGTTCTGGGGTTCTGAGGGCATCTGGCCGTGAAGCCCAATCAGAACGCAGGGCACAGATCAGCGTGCCTTATGCAACATCAGCAGATCCGGCGCGCTGTTTTTCAGGCGCGCCTGGGGCCGCTCAGGCTCGCCGGATCGTCATCAGCCCCCACTGGCTCTGCTGCGCAGTGAGCTCCGCGCGCCAGCCCTGCTCAGCCAAGGCTTGCTCCAACCGCGGCGCCTGGTCCACCAGGAGGCCACTGAGCAGGCCCAGCCCATCAGGTGCCAGCACCGAATGGAAAGCCGGACAGAGCGCCTCGATCACTGGCGCCAGGATGTTGCAGAGGAGCAGATCAGCCGGCCGGCCCTCCAGGAGCTCTGCGAGCTGCTCCACCGAGCCCAGTTCCACGGCGAGGAGATTGGCAAAGCCACTCACCACGGCGTTGTCGCGCGTGGCGCGCACAGCCAAGGAATCGGTGTCCGCTGCCGCCACCGTGGTTGCACCCTGAAGCAGGGCCGCGATCCCAAGGATGCCGCTGCCGCAGCCCAGATCCGCCACACGGATCGGACCGAGATCAGGATGTTCGGCACTGCCCCGCTGCTCCGCGAGCTGTTCGATCGCTTCGAGGCAGAGGCGTGTGGTGGGGTGGCTACCGGTGCCAAAGGCACTGCCCGGATCCATGCGGATCACCAGGCGATCGGCGTGCTCTGGCGGCAGCTCCAGCCAGGCCGGCAGGATCAGCAGCCGCGCCCCAACCGGGTCGGCCTGCCAGTGCTGTTTCCAGCTGAGGCTCCAATCCTCGTCGTCTTGCTGCTCCCAGCTGATGGGGGGCAGGGTGAGGCCGAAGGTGTCGGCCAACGGAGCGAGCGCCTGCTCGAGCTGGAGCCGCTCGGGCTCGGGCCAGTCGGCTTCCGGCAACCAGGCCACGAGCTGGCGCTGATCCGGAGCTTCCGGGCGATGGCGCACTGCCACCCTCGCGATTCCAAGGGTGTTCAGCTTCCAGATCAGGGATTCCTCGAGCTCAGGCAGCGAAGCCAGTTCCAGCCGCCACCAGGAAAGCGTCATCAGGGAGGGGCCTCCGGCTTCAGAGGGTCACCGGATGGGCTTCCTGGATGCCCTCAATCGCATGGATGGTGGACAGCAGGCTGGCCGGCAGGGGATCGTCGAGGCTGAGCACCATCACGGCGTCGCCGCGCACGATGCGGCGGCCCACCTGCATCGAGGCGATGTTCACGTTGTGCTCACCGAGCACCGAACCGAGGTTGCCGATGATGCCTGGCATGTCGCGGTGGCGGGTGAACAGCATGTGGCGGCTGGGGGCCACATTCACCGGGAACTCATCGATGGTGGTGATGCGCAGCTCGCCATCTGCGAACACCGCACCAGTCACGGTGTGATTGCCATTGGCGCCCTTGGAGCTGAGCTGCAGGGAGCCGCCAGCGAAATCGCGGGCTGCGTCGTCCTTCACCTCAAGCACGTGGATGCCGCGCTCCTTGGCCTCCAGGCCGGCATTCACGTAGTTGATCGAATCGCCCAGGGCGGTGGAGAGCAGACCCTTCAGGGCGGCAATCACCAGGGGCTGAGCGGGATGGCTGGCGAATGCACCCTGCAGGCGGACTTCCAGCTCACTGATCTGGCCGCCGGCCAGCTGGCTGAGCAGTTGTCCGAGGGTTTCCGCCAGCTGCAGGTGGGGCTTGAGCTGTTCCATTACCTCAGCGTTGAGGCCGGGGATGTTCACGGCACTGCGGGCCGGCAGGCCCAGCAACACATCGCGGATCTGCTCAGCCACATCAATGGCCACGTTCTCCTGGGCTTCCTCCGTGGAGGCGCCGAGGTGCGGGGTGAGGATCAGGCGCTCGCTCACGCTGCGCAGGGCTGAATCGGCCTCGAGCGGCTCCTTGGCGTACACGTCGAGGGCGGCGCCGGCGATCACGCCTTTCTCCACCGCCTCGGCGATGGCCGCCTCATCAATGATGCCGCCGCGGGCACAGTTCACAATCCGGGCTGTGGGCTTCATCGTGCGCAGCAGCTCGGCGTTCAGCAGGTTTTCGGTGTCCGGCGTGCGGGGGAGGTGCAGGCTCACGTAGTCGGCCTCGGCGAACAGCTCAGCCAGCGGCAGCAGCTTCACCTGCATCTGCTGGGCGCGCTCGGGCGACACAAACGGGTCGTAGGCCAGCAGTTCCATGCCCATGGCCTTGGCCACGCGGGCCACGTGGGAGCCGATTTTGCCCAGGCCCACCACACCGAGCTTCTTCTTATAGAGCTCGTTGCCCACATATTTCTTGCGATCCCAGCCGCCGGCCATGGTGCTCACGTGGGCGTGGGGCACGTGGCGCGACAGCGACAGCATCAGCGCCAGAGCGTGCTCTGCCGCAGCGATGGTGTTGCCCTCGGGCGAATTCACCACAATCACGCCGCGCTTGGTGGCCGCCGGGACGTCAACGTTATCGACCCCCACACCGGCGCGGCCAATGATCCGCAGCTTGCCGGCGGCTTCGATGATGTCGGCCGTCACCGTGGTGCCGGAGCGAATCATCAGCGCGTCGTACTCGCCGATGATCGCCTTGAGTTGCTCGGGCGGCAGGCCCGTGCGCACATCCACCTGAGCCACCTGCGACAGGATGTCGATCCCTGTCTGATCGATGGGATCGGAAACCAGAACCTTTGTCATGACCCGGCGGGGTGGGGGCGGCCGGAGGTGAAGTGTAGAGAGGTGGGTCTCACGCACCCCGCCGCAGGCTCAAGCCGTGGAGAATCAGGCCATCTGAGAGCGGGACGTTCGTGGGCAGCAGCGTGGTGGTGGTGGTGGCGGAGCGCAAACGCTTGCGGCAACTGAGCGAGCACCTGAGCGAACTCACCCCGGCGCCGCAGCGGCTGGTGGCGATCGGTCAGGGCGAAACCGACATCGCCGAGGTGGCAGACCTCAACCCCGCCCTGGCGCGGCGCATTCGGCAACGGCGCATGTCCACCTGGCTGATCCCCTTTGGATTTTTCGCCGGTCTCACCTTCACCTTCATCACCGATCTCGACACCTTTGCTTTTGCCGGCCCGATCGGCTCCCATCTGATCGGTGGCCTGCTGGGGCTGGGATCCGGGTGGATGGGCAGCTTCGCCGCAGCCGCCAGCGTGAGCTCCGATGTGGACGATCGGGTGCGCGCCCTGCGCAACCGCCTCGATGAAGGCAACTGGCTGCTGCTGGTGGAGATGCCCAACGGCATCGAAGTGCCCTGGACACGCTTGCAGGAAGCCCCGCCCCAAAGCGGTGGTGCGGCTCAACGACAACTGAGGGCCGATGCTGCCGCGCGACACGCTGCTCAAGGGAAGCCGCTGCCCGCAAGACCTTGCGGCCCTGATCGATCTGGCGGAGGAAGCCCTGCGCACCTGGGAACCGCGCTGGAGCGGGTTCGTGGATGCCGAGCTGAAAGAAGAGGCCGAAGCGCGGCTGGGTGCCCTAAGTGAGGTGAGCCTTCTGGCCGATGGCGGCTGGCCCCAGGCCGAGCGCTGCCGCCTGCTGATCCGCCGGGCCGACCTGGCTGCTGACAGCGAAGCCCCACCTGCAGCCGCCGCCGTGTGCGGACTGGTGGTGAGCGGCAACTTTCTGTTCGACCCCGCCGAACCGGCCGATGTGCGCCAGGGGTTGCTGCAAGCGGGTCTGCAGGCCGCTGATCTGGGTGATCTGTGGATGCGCGGCGATCGGGGCGCCCAGGCTGTCATCCGCCAGGAGGCCGCAGCCTTGGCAGACAACCTTGAGGCCCTGGTGCGCAGCGTGCCGGTGCGGCTGCAGGTGGTGCCGCTCGAGCAGGTGCAATGGCCCGCCCTTCGCGCACCGAAGCAGCTCAGCAGCGTGGAGGCCTCCCTCCGGCTGGATGCAGTGGGCTCGGCCGGGCTCGGCCTCTCGCGCAGCCGCATGGCTGAGCTGATCCGCCAGGGAGCGGTGCGGGTAAACTGGCAGCTGGTCACCAGCCCGAGCAAGGAACTGCGCTGCGGCGATCGGGTCAGGCTCGATGGTCGCGGTGAGCTCGAAATCCTGGAGATTCAGCCCACCAAGCGCGATCGCTGGCGGCTGGTGATGCAGCGACGCTGAGGATCCCGGCTGCTAGGTTCCTGGGGCCGCGAGGCTCTGAGGGCGATTAGCTCAGAGGTAGAGCACTACCTTGACACGGTAGGAGTCACTGGTTCGATTCCAGTATCGCCCACTTGTTTTGATGCCCCGCCGATGGCGCTTCAGGTAGTGCTGGGCCTAGGGCGCTCGGGAATCGGGGCAGCAAGGTTGCTCCATCAGCGCGGTGCCTCAGTACTGGTACTGGAGAGCGGCGACAGCCCCGCCTTGCAGCAGCGGGCAGATGCCCTGCGCGCCGAGGGCATTGATGTGCGGCTGGGCGTTCCGCTGGAGCCCGCCAGTTTCACGGCGTTACCCAGCCGGCCCGAGCGGGTGATCGTGAGCCCCGGCATCCGCTGGGATCACCCCACCCTGGAAGCCCTGCGCCGAGGTGGCATCCGCACCGACGGCGAGATCACCACCGCCTGGGAAGCCCGCGGGGCGGTTCCCTGGATTGGCATTACCGGAACCAATGGCAAAACAACCGTCACCCATCTGATCGCTCATCTGCTCCAGCAGGCCGGCCTCGATGCACCGATGTGCGGCAACGTGGGCTTCTCCGCGGCCGAGCTGGCGCTGGAGCGTGGCAACGGGCATCCGCCGGCTTGGCTGGTCGTGGAGCTGAGCAGCTACCAGATCGAATCGGCGCCGGCCCTGGCACCGCGCATCGGTGTGTGGACCACGCTCACCCCCGATCACCTCGAGCGCCACGGCACCCTCGACAACTACCGGGCGATCAAGCGCAGCCTGCTAAAATGCTCCGCGGTGCGCATCCTCAACGGCGACGATCCCGACCTGCGCAGCCGCGCCGCCAGCTGGGATCAGGCCCGCTGGGTCACAGCCGGCAGCCGCGAGCAGGCCCGAGCCGCAGGCTTCGAACCGCACCTGTGGATTGAAGCCAACCAGGTGTGCCAGGCCGGCGGCCCACTGCTCCCTGCTGATGCTCTGTCGATGCCTGGTGCGCACAACCGCCAGAACATGCTGATGGCCGTGGCGGTAGGCCTCGAGGTGGGGCTGGACGCGTCTGCAATGCAGGAGGCGCTGCGCTCGTTTCCGGGTGTGCCCCACCGGCTCGAGCTGATTCGCCAGCTGGATGGCGTGGCCTGGTTCAACGACAGCAAAGCCACCAATTACGACGCCGCTGAAGTAGCTCTCAAGGCACTTCCCGGCCCCTTGGTGGTGCTCGCCGGTGGCGAGGCCAAACAAGGCAATGCGACAGGGTGGCTGGCCGGCTTGCAACGCGAAGCCCGGGCGGTGGTGGTGTTCGGCGCCGCCCGGGAAGCCTTTCAGCAACTGCTGCAAACCAGCCACTACGACGGAGCCATTCACGTGGTGGAGGGGCTCAACGAAGCGGTGCCCCTGGCGCGCCTGATCGCCGCGGAACGTCACTGCCAAGCGGTGCTGCTCTCTCCGGCCTGCGCCAGCTTTGATCAATACCGGGATTTCGAAGCGCGCGGCGACCATTTCCGCCAGCTGGTTCAGAGCCTCTGACCCTGCGGGGTGCCGGCGCAGCAGCACCGCTAGCCTCGCGGCACCGCAAGCAGCAGCGATGGCCCATTGGCTGATGAAAAGCGAGCCCGATGTGTACGGGATCGAGCATCTTCAGCGGGAAGGAACAACGCTCTGGGATGGGATCCGCAACTATCAGGCCCGCAATTTCATGCGGTCGATGCAGATCGGCGACCGCGCCTTCTTTTATCACTCCAACGCCAAACCACCGGGCATCGTCGGGCTGATGGAGGTGGTGGAAACGGGTCTTCTTGACCCCAGCCAGTTTGATCCCGCCAACAAATACTTCGATCCCAAATCCAGCCCAGACAACCCCCGCTGGGATTGCGTGCGGCTGCGCTACGTGGGCACCTTTCGCGAGCTGCTGAGCCTCGATGCGTTGCGCGAGCAGTTCAGCGTTGAAGAACTACCGGTGGTGCGCAACGGCAACCGGCTCTCGATCCTGCCCGTGCCGGATGCCAGCGCCCAGCGCCTGCTGGAGCTGTTGGGGCCTCTGTGAGCCTTGTGCGGCTGAACAGCTGGGGGGCCTTCCAGCAAAGCTGGGCTGGCCTCAGCCGTCAGCCGCTGCTGCTGGCGTTCAGCCTGTGCGCCCTGGGCACGCACCTGCTGGGCTGGGCTCTGTTCGCTGCCGCCGAACAGGTGGACAGCGGCGTGCTGGCAGCCCTGCTTCACCTGAGCGGCATTGGGCTGTATGGCGGCAGCTTGATCTGGATGATCGAGGGCTTCACGCTGGCTGGCCTGGCCATCGCCCGCGGGCAGCGCATTCATTGGCATGAACTCAGCCCCGCTGAGTGCCGCCACAGCGGGAGGCTGTGCCTGTATTTGTTGTTGCTGGCTGCTGCGTTGACCGGCGTCGCCCTGATCACAGGCGTGGTGTGGTCGCTGGCGCTGCTGCTGCTACCGAGCTTGAGCGCCGTTCCAGCCCTGATCGGGCTGCTTGCCGCTGCGGCTGTGGTGATCAGCCAATTGTTCGGGCCATGCCTGGTGCTGGACACCCGGCTGAAGGGCGTCGCCCTGTTTCGCCAGGGGGTGTGGCTGCTGGAGCATCACGGGCCCGGGCTGCTGCTGCTCTGCAGCGGCCTCACCGCACTGCTGATCATCCCCGTGCTGATCGGACTCCTCGCGGAAGGCTTGGTGTCAGGCCTCGGCCCGTTAGCCACAGCGCTGGCCTTGGTGGTGGTGCTGCCGCTTCTCACCACCACCGTGACGGGCGCCTACGTGCAGCTACGCCCCGAACTCCAACACAACCCCGCCAACCTGCACGCCAACTTCAAACAATCGGATCTGTGAAGCGGCTCTGCTGTGGAAACAGGTTAGCCAGATAACAGCGGGTGATCTCACGGGTCTGCACACCGTTCTGCATCAGAAAGCCGGCCAGGGCCGCTTGAAACAGGCGGTACTGATCCCAGTTGGGGTGCGCCTCGATGAAACCCTGCATCGACTGCAGCAGGGGCTCAGGCACCTCAGCGCGCATGCTCACCGTGCCAGCACTGTCCATCCAGATCTCCGCTCAACGCCCACCAGTTCCCCACAGGGTTGAGCCCCGGTCAACCAGCTCCAAATGGCCCTGTTCGCAGCCGCTCTCAGGGCAAGAACCCGCCTTCCGCAAGGCCTCTGACGCTTCCGGCCACAGCCCGCCCCAGCGAGCTGGCAAGCAAAGCTGCCGCTGTCAACGGGAAAGCGCAGAAGAGCCCCGTTCTCCCCAGAGACGCTCACCTGCAGGGCGCCGGCCGCGAGGAGCTGTGGAAAAAGCGGGCAAAAACCTGGGGAAGAACGCCACGGCGTTGGGAGAACAGCAGCAATCAGCAGTGCTGATCAACGGCCCGATCTCAGCGCCGATCTCACGCGGGCAGCTCAGGCAAGCTGAGATCCATGACCATTGCTCTGCTTGGAACAGGCCTGCTCGGCAGCGCCATCGCCACCCGGCTGCTGGCATGCGGCCACAGCCTCAGCGTGTGGAACCGCCATCCCGAACGCTGCCAGCCCCTGCTGGAGCTCGGCGCCCGGCAAGCCCCCAGCCCGGCTGCGGCAGCGGCTGAAGCCGATTGGCTGCTCACCGTGCTCAGCGACGGACCGACCACCCACACCGTGCTGATCGATCAGGTGGCGGAGGAGCTCCGGGGGCGCCGCGTGCTTCAGATCGGCACCATCGGCCCCACCGAAAGCCGGCAGCTCAGTGAGGCGGTGATGGCCTTGGGAGGCTCCTATCTCGAAGCACCGGTTCTCGGCAGCCGGCCAGAAGCCATCAACGGCACGCTGCAGCTGATGACCGGTGGACCCGCTGAGCTGATGCAGGAAGCCTTACCGCTGCTCCAGCAGCTCAGCCAAGACCCTGTGCATCTCGGGCCGGTGGGCAGTGCCATGACGGCCAAGCTGGCCCTCAACCAGCTGATCGCCAGCCTCACCCATGCCTTCAGCCTGTCGCTGCACCTGGTGCAGCAGGGCGGTGTGGAGGTGGAGCAGTTCATGGCGCTGCTGCGCAGCAGCGCCCTCTACGCCCCCACCTTCGACAAGAAGCTGCAGCGCGAGCTCAGCGGCGACTACGCCAACCCCAACTTCCCCACGGCCCACCTTCGCAAAGACCTCGATCTGTTCATCACGGCGGCCCAACAGGCTGGGCTCAACAGCGAAGGGCTCTCTGGGCTCGCAGCCCTGCTGCAGCGCTCCAGCGCCGCGGGTCTGGATGAGCTCGACTACTGCGCCCTGCACCAGCTCACGGCTGGCCAAACAACTGCTGCAACGCCTGACTGAACGGTCTGGCCGCCTGCGCAGACCAGCTGCCTTCCAGAGCCCGCTGCCCCGGCGTAGGCGTGAGCACCACCCGCAATGACCAGTGGCGACGGTCGCCCTCAATCGCCAGCCACCAGGGATCGCGCTCGAGTTCCAGCTCGATCGCCTCCTCCTCCATCAGCTGATCCACCAGCCCCTGATGCTGGGCCACCAGATCAGCCACGGCCTCGCGCAGGGCCTCGGCCTCAGGCTCCGTGAGCTCCGCGGCCCAGCCCTCGCCGGCCATCAACACTGAAAAGGGTCGGCGGCTGCCATCCCAGGCCAACCGCCAACCCTCTCCTTCGCGCTCAATCACGGCAACGCCGCTGCTCAGCCGGGCAGCAAATCGGGCTGATCTTGTTCGTCGCTGAGCTCGATGATGGCGCGCTGAACGGGCTTCACCATCGAATCTTCCAGCAGGCCATCGAAATCATCGAAGCGGCGCTGCTTGGCGCGGAAGGCAATCCGCACGGTGGTGAGGTAACGGTTGCTGGAGTGCCGAACCAGGCTCTCGGCGCGCTGAGCGAGCTCTTTGGGGCTGACGTTGACGCCGAGATACATGAACTAATCGCCAATCGATCCATCGTAGGTCAGGAGGCTGCTGGGCAACGGCACACTCACCGGGAACACCAGGGGCTCAGCACCCGGAGCCAGCAAGCGGATCTCGCGCACCAACGCCAGGGCTTCCAGCGGCGGCCGCAACAGCTCCACCACGCGGCAGACCACAGCCCGGTGGGCGCAGTCGCGGCATTCGATCCGCAGGCCGCTCCAACCGCGAGACACCCGGCAGGCCCGCAGCGGATCCAGGCGCCGCAACAGCTCGGGATCCTCTCGATAGAACGACAACACGGCCTGGATCACACGCTCCATCGCCCCTTCCGCCTCCCGGAGACCCACTGGTCTCACCATGCAGGCGAAGACTGCGCCACGCTCAGGGGCGTTGTGATCCCTTCAGCTTTCATCCGTGGCCGGCACCCTTGCCATCGACCTGGGCAGCACCACCACCGTGGTGGCCTACCAAGGCAGTGGCGATGCCGCCCCCACGCTGCTCGATCTCACACCGATCAGCAGCAGCGACCCCAGCGTGGTGCCCAGCCTGATCTGGCTGCAGCAAGCCAGCTCAAGCCAGCCGCTGATCGGCCGGCAGGTGATTGAAGCCGGCCTGCTTGAGCAGGGTGGAGCCGGCCTGCACCGAGACTTCAAACGCCGCATCGGCGCCGAACCAGGCACAGAGCCGGGCAGGGAGCCTGAGGCCGGCTGGCTCAGCCCGGAGCAGAGCGGCCAGCTGTTGCTGGAGCAGATCTGGCAGCGGCTGCCGGAGCAGCTGCAGCCCCAGCGGCTCGTGCTCACCGCCCCGATCGATAGCTACCGGGGCTATCGCCAGTGGCTACTAGAGGCCACCAGCAAGCTGGAGGTGCCGGAGATCGCCCTGGTGGATGAACCCACGGCAGCAGCGATTGGAGCGGGGCTGCCGCCGGGCATCCGGGTGCTGGTGATTGATGTGGGCGGCGGCACCACGGATCTGTCGCTGGTGGCTCTGGAAGGTGGCGAGGGCAAAGCGGCGCCGATTGCCCAGTTGCTGCGGTTCGGCGGCCGCGATCTCAGTGCCAGCCGCCAGAGCCTGCGCACCGCCCGGGTGCTCGGCAAGGCAGGCCTGGCCGTGGGAGGGCGGGATCTCGATCGCTGGATTGCGGCCGATCAGGTGGAGCGCGGCGGCGCCCTGCTGGGCGTGGATCCCACCACCGCCTCCCTGCTGCACTGCTGCGAGCGGCTGAAGTGCGAGCTCAGCGATGCCGAGGAGGCACTGGTTCTGTGGAGCCCAGGCCCTGGTGAGCGGCCCCTCGAACTGCGCCTCAGCCGCCGCGAGCTGGAAGAGCTGTTGCGTGAGCGGCAGCTGGTGGCGCTGCTCGATGACCTGCTGGAGCAGGTGCTGGCCGCCGCCAGGAGCTGCGGCGTGGAGCCGGAGCAGATCGATGCCGTGCTGCCCGTGGGAGGCAGCAGCCGGCTGCCGCTGATCCGGGCCTGGCTGCAGGAGCGGTTGCCCCAGGTGCCGCTGCGGCTCGAGCGCCCCGTGGAGGCGGTGGCCCTCGGGGCGCTGCGGCTCACCCCGGGCGTCACGGTGAAAGATGTGCTGCAGCGCGGGGTGTCGCTGCGCTGCTGGGATCAGCGCAGCGCGGAGCACCGCTGGCATCCGCTGTTTCTGCCCGGTCAACCCTGGCCCAGCGAACAGCCCCTCACCCTGCGCATCGGCTGCAGCCGCCCCCAGCAAACCGAGTTGGAGCTCGTCCTGGGTGAACCCCAGGCTGAAGAGCGCAGTGAAGTGGTGTTTGTGAACGGTCTGCCGGTGCTGCGGCGCCAGAGCGCCGGCGCGGCAGCGGTGGAAGCCTGGCCCCAGCAGCCCGCTCCGATTCCGCTCACACCGGCCGGCGAACCGGGCAGCGATCGGCTGGAGCTGCGCTTTGCCATCAACAGCCGCGGTGATCTCACTGTGGAGGGGCGTGATTTGAGCAGCGATCAGCCCGTGCCGCAGCAACGGCTGGGCAGCGTGCGCTGACGTGACGGCTGCAGGGCTGCACCCGATCGAGTGATCAAGGCAGCATCGATCCATAGAACGGATGGATTAATCGGGCTTCCCCTTGGCCATCCGCCGGCACCGGCTCCCGCGTTTCTGGCTGGTGCTCACCCTTGGCCTGGTGGCTGCCGGCGTGGGCTCGGCCTACTGGTGGGAGAAGCAGCTACCGGAGCGCCTCGAGCAGGCCGCTGCCGAAGGCCGACTCGACGACTGCCTGAGCTACGGCGAACAACTGGCCGCGCTGCGCTGGCTGGGGGGCAAGGCGCCGCTGCAGCAGGGCCGCTGCCGGCGCCTCAAAGCTGAAGAGCTCTGGCGCAAGGGCGCCTGGGCCGAAGCCCTGAAACTGCAGCTGCAACTGGTGAATTCAGGCACCAGCACCCCCGCCGATCAGCAGCAGCTGCTCCGCTGGCAGCAACAGCTCGAAACCCGGGCGCTGAATCTCTATCGCGAGGGCCGGCTGGACGAAGCCCTGAAAGTGCTCACTGCTTTGAATGCCGCCCACAACGCCGGCGGCACCGCCCTGGGCGATCAGCTCAGCGAAGACTGGAACCGTCAGAAATTCCTCAAGCAGCGGGCGGAGCAGTTGATCCCGCAGAAGCGCTGGTGGGAAGCCCTCGACGCGCTCAACCGGATCGAACACCCCTGGTGGAAGCAGCAATCAGCGCCGTTGCGCCGCCAAGTGGAACAGGGCATTGAAGGACTGCGCAGCGGCGAGCAAAGCGAGCACGATGTGCACGGCGGCTCCTTGAGCTCGAACGTGCCGGCTGAACGACTCAACGACCTGATCACCCAGAAGCTGGCCCAGGGCATGGACGACTGGCAGGCCTTCAGCGCGGCCTGCCGTGAGTTGGGCGGGCGCGTGGTGGAGGCTGGCCCGGAAACCGCCTGTCGCCGCTGATCACGCGTGACAGGATGGTGCACCCATCGCCATCACCCTCGATGCAGGCAGGAGATCAGGTCAAGGTGAGCCAGAGCGTGGTGGTCTTCCACCACCCCGAGCATCGCGGCCAGGCCTTCGATCTCAAGGGCCAGCAGGGTGAAGTGTTCCAGGTGCTCAACGACTACAAGGGCCGCACCATCAGCCCCACCATGCCGGTGATCGTGGCGTTCGGCCGTTTTCGCGCCCACTTCCGCACCGACGAGCTCGAGCCCGTGGCCTGATCAGAGGCCCAGCCGGCGTGCGTTCAGCCGGCTTCCTTGATCAGAAACACGCCCTCCTCCTGATCAATCGTCTGGAGGCACAGGGCAATCACCTCCTGCCGGCTGGTGGGCACCACCCGTCCGCAGAAATCAGGCTGGATCGGCAGTTCGCGATGGCCCCGATCCACCATCACCAGCAGCCGCACCCGCCGGGGCCGCCCCCAGGCCTGCAACGCCTCGAGTGCTGCGCGCACGGTGCGGCCGGTAAAGATCACGTCATCCACCAGAACCAGATCGCGCCCCTCCAGATCGGCGGGCAGCTGGGTGGGGGTTGCCAGCCGGGTGCCGATGCGCGCGAGATCGTCGCGATGGAAGGTGGGATCAAGGCTGCCGCAGGCAATCGGATGGCCGCACAGGGCCTCAAGCCGTTGGGCCAACACCTCCGCCAGAGCGACCCCGCGTGTGGGAATGCCAACCAGCACCAGCTGCTGGCTGTCGGCCACGCTCTCCAGCACCTGGGAGGCGAGGCGATTGAGCGTTCGCCCCAGCTCGTCGGCCGAGAGGATCTCCATGCGATCGGCTGACATACAGGCTCTGGCGGGCGCCGATGGTACCGGGATCAGCGGGTGTGACCAAAAGCTGACTCAGGCGGGATCACGACTGGATCAGCCTTAGGCGCAGGGTAGGTTGGACCGAGAAGGCGTTGCGGAGAGGCAGGGTTCCCAAGGTGACAGCTTCACCGTCGACCGATCAAGAGCAACCAACAAACGGTTACGGATCCGCATCACAACGCGGCAGCGTCGCGCCGGTTGTGCTGTGCATCCTTGATGGGTGGGGCTACCGCCACGACGACGCTCACAACGCCATCCGGGCTGCCGACACACCGGTGATGGATGCCCTCTGGCATGCCTACCCCCACACCTTGATTGAGGCCAGTGGCGCGGATGTGGGCCTGCCCGACGATCAAATGGGCAACTCGGAGGTGGGCCACCTCACCATCGGCGCCGGACGTGTGATCCGCCAGGAGCTGGTGCGGATCAGCCAGGCCGTTCGCGACGGCAGCATCAACGACAACCCAGAGCTCAACGCTCTCGCCGATCGCCTTGTGGCCAGCGGCAAGACGCTCCACCTCATCGGCCTCTGCTCCGATGGCGGCGTTCACAGCCATATCGACCATCTCGGCGGCCTGCTCCAGTGGGCCGCCGGACGCGGCCTCAAGCAGGTGTGCGTGCACGTGATCACCGATGGTCGCGACACCCCCACCCAGAGCGCGCCGGGCTACCTGAGCACGATCGAAGCCCAGATCCGCAAGGCCGGTGTTGGCAGCATCAGCACCATCTGTGGCCGCTACTGGGCCATGGACCGCGACAACCGCTGGGATCGCACCGAAAAGGCCTACCGCCTGCTCTGCAACGACGGCCCCGCTGAGGCTCAATCCGCCCTCGAAGTCCTTGAGAGCGCTTACGCCAACGGCATCACCGATGAGTTCATCGAGCCCACACGGCTCAACCCGGGCTGCATCGCCCCGGGCGACGGTGTTGTGTGCTTCAACTTCCGGCCCGATCGGGTGCGCCAGATCATCCGCGCGCTGGTGTTGAGCGAGTTCAACGACTTCCAGCGCGAGCCCATCGACGACCTAGCCGTCGTCACCTTCACCCAGTACGAA
>Ga0194129_10006798_pt1 | contig 13870 bp, 16 predicted proteins | sample TA2KigCa35mmetaG_FD_150862 | JGI IMG/M metagenome (GOLD analysis project Ga0194129, IMG submission 150862) | Freshwater microbial communities from Lake Tanganyika, Tanzania - TA2015038 Kigoma Deep Cast 35m | ecosystem: Environmental > Aquatic > Freshwater > Lake | place: Tanzania: Lake... | reverse complement strand
TGAATTATTTGTTGATGTTTTTAATGATATAATTGCAGATTCATATTTCTTAGATATTAATAATTATTATAGTTTTAGTGAATTATATGGGATGTATTATATTGAAGATGAATTAAAAAATAAATTAATTTTTGATTTATTTGAAAAAACATGTAGAAGAAATGCACATGCAAAATATTTTATATTATTTTGTGTGTTTTATGGTGTAGAATATGAGGTATTTGGTATAGATCATGATGATATTATAAATAAAAATTTGGATTTATTTAATAGATCATTAAAACAAGTATTTAATACAAATAATACAATGATTTTTTCTAGATGCATTGATGTATTGAATACATTAGAAAAAATTATTGATATTGATTATGATGTTATTTTTAATTCAACAGGATTTATTAATTTTATAAAAGAAAACAGTGATTTTTCTTTTATTTTTACAAAAATAAAAATTGCTGATTTAGTTAATAAAAATAAAGAAAAAATTACTAATGTTATTAAAAGATATAATGAAATACAAGAAGTTAAAATAGATATTGATGATGTTAACAGAATATTTTTATTAAAAAATTTATCTGATGATGTAAAAATAAATACATTTAGTATTATTAAAGATATTATTGAATCTAAGTTTGTTATTAAAAATTATGATAAATTATTTATTAATATAAAAGATGAAGTAGGATTTAGTTTAATTAAATATAATATGTTTAATGATATAGAGATATACAATAAATATATAAAACAGTTAAGTGTTAAAAATGATGTTTATTTAAATATTTATTCTTTAATTAAAGCAGTTATATTTGACAAGGTATTTAATAATAATGAATCAGTTAAAATTAATGAAAAAGTTTTTAAAGCAATTATAAAAGATTTTTTTGAAATTTTAATTGATGTTATTAATTCTTATAAATTATTAATAAATACACATTTAGTTTATTTAAAATTATTTGAATATTTAAATGATGATATTAAATTAGTTTTAAATCAAGATAATATTAATTTAATATATGCAGGAATTATTAAAAACAAAAGTCATTTATCTGATGATATTTTATTTAATGCAAAATATGTTAAATATTTTAAATACATGTTTAATTTATTTAATTTTGATATGTTTTTTAATTTTATAAATAAGTTTATAAAATTTGATGATAAAACTGTTATGTTAAACATTTTTAATTTAGTAGATGATATAAATAAAATTAAATTATTTGTTAATAATTTAATTTTATCTTTTAGAAAACAAACGCATAAAGCAATTTTTAATATAATTGAATTATTGTTTGTATTGAGTAATTCAAAACATTCAGTTATTTTAAATGAAATTTTAAGTGAAATTTTACTTTCAGAAATTTTACTTTCAGACATTTTTTCTTCAAAAGTTTTTGGTGACAAAGGTGTTAGTTTAATTGAAAATTTAATAAATAATTATTTTGACATGAATGATTTTAATATAATATTATCAAGTCTAGATGATGCAAAAATAAAAATAATAACAGATAATTATATTGCATTTAATATTATTTTTGATAAAATAATTGATTTATTTAATAAAAATACTACAAGTATTAATAAACAAATTTTATTTAAGATATTATTAAATTGTAATAATAATTTAAATAAAGCAACAATAGAAAAACTTTTATATAATTTTATTGTTTTAGATAGTTCTAAAGAAGTTTCAAAGATTAAAGATTTTATTAATCAAATATTTAAAATGAATAAAAATGATATTATTAAAATAGATTTTAAAGAAAAAATAAAATTATTTTTGTCACAGACTAATATAAATAATTTTGATTCTTATTTTATTAATGATAATAAAAAATATTTATTGAAAAAATATATAAGATTATTAATTAACTAAATATTATAATACTTAATACTATGAAAGGATTATGAAAAAATGAAAAGAAAAGAGTATAAGTTATTGATTGAGGGATGGAGGAATTATATAAATAAAGTTGAGGGTGGTTTTGGTATAGTATCTGAGAGGGGGTTTTATGGTGGTAGTGGTGGTTATGTAAGTATGAGGACTGATATACCTAGTGATAATATAATAATATATGATGATTATAGTTTGTATTTTAGTATTGATGTCGGGCATGATACTAATTTTTGTGCGTTAACGAAGGGTAATGGTGGTAGGCAAAATATAAAGAAGTTGATTATTGATATAGTGGAGTTGGTAACGGATGCTGATTATGAAGAAATTGAGAATTTTGTTGATGAGAGGATGGAGTTATACAGTAAGGTATTTGGTGATGATATATATGAAAATGATAAAACGATAATATTTGTGCCTTTGTTGAATGCTAATTATATTTCGTCTACAAAGGCGCAGAAGCCTAATGTTGGTGTTGATATATCAGGTAGTGATGTTGATTTTGATATTGATAATGATAAGTTATCTGGCGTTACTGATTTTTATGATGAGTGGGAAGAGAATAGTTTTGGATTTAGGAAAAAGGATAAGTTAACTGATGCAGATGTTAGGAAGTATTTAAAGATGAAAGACAACATCAGGTGGAGTTTGCATGATTTTGGTCATACATTATATGATAGTTTATTTAATGGTATTTATTCTGGTACGCGTGCATATGTTGATTTTGAAGAAATTGAAAATGCTGAGTTTGCTCATAATTTGATGGGGTCTAGTAATTATGTTGAGTTTGATAAAAGTAAGTTTAGTGGTAAAAGAATATTTGATAAAACAATTGCTGGTGATAAATTGTTAAACAAGTATAATTTTGTGCAGGATTTTATAAAAGATTTTACGCCTGGTGTTGGTGTTGGTGATACTGAGTTTTCGTTTTTGAGTTTGATGTTTAAGGATCCAACGGATAATGGTATTGATAATATTGTTAATGATATGGTTAAGCATATAAGGGATAATTTTGACAGGATAAGTGATAATGACAAGAAGAGGTTTAAATTAGATAAAGAGTTTAGTAGTGGATTTGGTACATTTTGTGATATATTAAGAAAGACACTTATTTTGCAAAGAGATCTTATAAATAATGTATATGATAAATTTAAGTTTATATTTGTACCTTGAGTTAATAATTATAGTTAATTAAGTTTTATTAGGTATGAAGATTAAATGAATATAAAAAAAAAAGAGAATATTATATTAAAAGAAAATTTAAGTAGTATTTTTATAAATTTTGATATTGATAAAAGTGAGATAAATGAGGCAAATTATAAAAAGTTTGCTAATGTTTTAATGAAGGGTTTATTGATATTTGGAGCTCCGTATTTAACAACTGCGTATAATGTTGATGGTATTGAGTTAAAGAGGGCGTTAAAAGAGTTTGGAATTGGTAGTAATATGAGTAAGGATGAGTTATTTTATAAGGTAAGGGAAGAGTTAAAGAAGTTAAGTGGAAATAGTATTATATCTGAAAATGTGTTAGATCAGTTGACTATTATAAATTCTGTGAGGGAAGGCAGGATGGGTAAGTTTATAGTAGTTGATGATCAAGGTAACAAGTTATATATATTTAATGAGGATTATTCATTATATGGTGAATATCCTGTTATAACTGGTAAAGATATAGGTGATATTGATGATTATTCATTTGGTGAGTGGATGAATAAGCGTGATTTGATGAATAGGTATAAAAGTGGTGATATTGAGGCTAAGAATATATTTAAGGCTTATTTAAGTGATAGGATGAAGTATTTGAAGCAGATTACGCCTAGTGGTGTTTATACGATATCTAAGTTTAAGTCTAAGGGTGACAATGATGAAGACATGAAGTTTTATGGAAAGGGTTTGTTTTCTTTGTCGCCTGGTGTTGATAATATAAAATCTAAAGTTATAACGATTGCTATTCATGGAACGCATTTAAAGGAGAGGGAGGCAAATCTTGACAAGGCGATGGAGTATTTGGTTAAGAATCCTGGTGCTAAGATTAAGTTTATAGATGATGCTCCTTCATATGGTTGTTTAAATATGAAAGATGAGCATTTGATGTTGATAAACAGGATATATCAGCAGGAGTTAGCTAATGGAAATAGTTTTCAGGTTTATATAATGTCTGATTATGGTGACGGTGTTGTGCAGTTTGAGAATGGTAGTTATGAGAATTTTTTGCAATTTCATGATTATATGAATCAGTTTATTAATGATAAAGTTGGTAGTATATCATCGTATTTGAGAAAATTAACTGGTAACACGAAAAGTTTTAAATTTGATGCTGAAAAGTTTGAAATTAAATAAAATAATATAAAAATATATAATATAAACGAAAAGGAGTTTTAGAAATGATAATAAGTGAAAATAAATTAAGAAAAATTATTCGTGATATTTTGATTGAGAAAAAAGAGTTAAAAAAAGGCAAAATAAATGAGTGGCATATTGATGGAGTTGATAAATCTTTAGCGTTTTATGTATTTGAGTTTAAAGAGATTAGTCAAGATGTTATGTTATATTTATTTTGTTGTAGTGATGAATATGAAAGTGTTAAGAGTGTTTATAATAAGTCAAATGAGCAAGTTGGTATTGAAGTATTGACTAATTGTGGTTATAATAATGAGATTAGTCCTGTTAAGTTGGTTAAATTTACAAAGTGTCAACTTGTTAATCCTTATTGTATGAATAGTTTGCCAAAAGATATACATTCATCATTTGTAAAAGAAATAGGTGTTATGTTTGGTGAAAGTGGAGGTTATATTCAGATTTTGGCAAAAAATGGTTGTGAATTTGAATCTTTTTATTTTGAGAGATAAAAGAGTAAAAAATGACATTATTAATTAATGAAAATAAAAATAAAAAAAATGCTTTAAATTATAATTTAAAGCAAAGCTTTTATATACCTATAGAAGTTTATGAAGTTTATCCTGGGTTAAAACTAGATAGGTCTGGTGATGAATTTTATGAAGAGGTTAGAAAGGTGCAGTTAGATGCTGAATTGGGTGTTGACGGTATTTTTGGTCCTGTTACACAGCAGTGGTTAACGAGAAGATTTACTTGTGAGGTTGATTATTTAGTTATAAAAGGTGAGAGGGTGCCTATTAATACTAAGGGCATGTTTAGTATAACTGATTTTACAGAGAATAGTAAGTATGATTTACATAAGTTTGGAAATTTTAGTAGGAGAAAGGGTGGAGTTTCTAAATTTGTTATGCATCATGGAGGTTATAATATTGACCATTTAGCAATGGTTTTTTCTACTAATGAGAGAAAAGTTTCTACGCATATTGGTATGGGTATTGATGAAAAGACTGGAAAAATAGTTGTTGCGCAATATTTGGATTTAAATTATGTTGCATGGCATGCGGGTGGAATGAATGAGGGAACAGTAGGAATTGATTTTGCAATACAACCAACAGTTGAGTGTGCTGATAGGTATAAATTGCCTATAGTTGATAATCCTACAAAGATAGGTCCAAAGAAAATTTTGTTATTACCTGATTCTTTGATTATTGCGATGGCTCAGTTATTAAAAGAGTTGCATAAAATATTAAAAATTGAAATTAAACCTTTTGAGTTTGCTGAGAAGAAATTAAATGTTATAGATATTCAGAAGTCTGATATTAGTATTATTGGTCATCATCATTTTGCAACTAATGGTAAATTTGATATATCGTATATTTGGGATAGGTTATATTTAGAACTAACAAGTCAATTTAAGTAGAAAGTTTTTAAAATGAGAAATAAAATAAAAACAAGTAAATTATTAAAAAGTTGGAAATCTTTTATAAATGAGTCTATTGTTTTTGATGAAACAGAGTATGATTCAAGGGAAGATTATGTTGAATCTGGATTTAAAGATGAATCGTATGAAAACATGAAAAAGATAGGATCTAGTGAATTAAAGGGTTATTTTTCTGGTTATGATGAAGAAAAATTAAAATCTTTAACGCAAGTTGACAATGAAACTGGTATAAATTCAAAAATAAAAGAAATTATTAATGAAATTGAAAAAAAGGTGCAGCATTCTAGGGAAGTTTTAAATGATCCTACAATAAAAGGTAAAATTTATTTTTATGAATCTGCTGATGAAGGTTTTATAAAATATAATTTTGATGATTTATCTCCTGAAGATAGAATTAATAGTACATTAGAATTTGAATCTACAGATCATGATTGGGTAGGAGGATATGGTTTAGGTGCTTATAGACATACGTTGACACATTTTTCATCACCAAGAGTTAGTGCATTATTATTTGAAATATTAATTGAGTTTGTATCAATTGTTAGGGATAAAAGTATAATTCCTGATAGAGTTAGTATTACAAGTAATGCACAAAAAAAGTGGACTGTTTATTATAATAGACCTGATATTGAAACATTGCAACTTGATTTACATGATGATGATGCAGAAGAAACGGGTTATGATAAATTAACACCAGATGATCCTTCAGATGATGCAATTCAGACATTTAGTATAGAAAAAGAAGGTGAAAATTGGCATAAATCTATATTTTCAAAAGCTTTTAAAAAGAAAAATATGGATACTTTAAAATATATTGCAAATAAATCTGAATTTTTAGAAATTAATTTTAATATTATAAATGCAGATGAGTTAAGATCAAAATTATAATTTATATTTTTTAAAAACAATTTATAATTCTCAGTAAAGGAGAAAAGTATAAATTGTTAAAAAAAATATTTTTATTATTTGTTGCATTTTTTAATTTTGGTTTTATAACTCAGTTTGGTTTAGATGTAAATGATTCTATTGATAGAGGTTTACAATATTTAAGACAAACACAAAATGCTGATGGTGGTTGGGGTAGACCTACTGGTTTAGCAGTTTTGTGTTTTCTTGAAAAAAGAGTATCTGCTGATTTTAATGCACAAGTTTCAGGTTATAATAATATGTCTGTGCAAGATCAGGAGATAGTTAGAAAAGGTATTAAATATTGCATTGATAATATACCTGGAATAAGTATTAATAATGCTGAATCATATGATGCTGGTTCTTGTATGATGGCTATGAGTTCATACTATACAACAGGAGGACCTGATCTTGTTGGTGCAAGAATGTCTGTTTTAAATGCAATTAATCATTCAATTCAAACAATGCAGATATTACAATCAGTATCTGACAGGATGGGTTTTGCATATAATAATAATAATAGGCATACTGATATGTCAACAACACAGTTTGGTATGGCTGGATTATATGCATTAGGTAGAATAAATCATATTGCATTAAATACATTAAGTTTAGCAAGAAGTTATATAATGGCATCAAGAAACAATAATGGTGGTTCTAGTTATCAACCAGGAGGACAAATTACTCATGCAATGACTGCAAGTGGTTTATGGACATTATTATTAAGTGGATTAAGTGTTGAGGATAATTTTGTTCAACAGAGTTTGATTTGGTTGAGAGATAATTATAATTACAATAATAATGGTAGAATTGGTGATTCAAGAAGTTATTTTTATTATTTATGGGCATCTGCAAAAGCATTTGAAGTTTCAACTGGAAACAATCAAGGTTCTATATATGGTGATCAAATTGGTGGAGTAATTGATCCTGTAACAGTAGGTTATAATGATGAAAGTGCTAGATGGTATTTTGATTATGCATTTACTTTAATAAATATTCAAAATAATGATGGTAGTTGGTGTAATTCAAATTATCAATGTTGGAATAATATTTCAGCAACATCATATGCACTTCTTGTTTTAATGAGATCACTTGGAGGTGTTTGTATTGGAGATGTTGATCTTGATGAAAACTGTGATATTGAAGATAATTGTCCAAATGTATCAAATCCTGATCAAAGTGATGTTGATGGTGATGGTATTGGAGATGTCTGTGATAATTGTCAAATTACGCCAAATGTAGATCAATTGGACGTTGATTTTGATAATATTGGTGATGTTTGTGATCCTATTATATGCATACAACAATCACAAAATGATGAATGCAATGGCATCGATGATGATTGTGATGGTTTAATAGATGAAGATTTTATTGAAAATGATGATAATTTGAATATTTATTGTTCTACTGGATTAAGAGGATTATGTAATTATGGTAGTCAATTATGTATAAATGGTATTGTTGAATGTATACCTATACAAAGTCCAACAGTAGAAGTTTGTAATTTCTTTGATGAAGATTGTGATGGAACAATAGATGAGAATTTATTAAATACATGTGGTGAATGTGGTGCATTGCAATCTGAAGTTTGTAATGGTTTGGATGATGATTGTAATGGTGAAGTAGATAATGGTGAATATTTGTGTGGTGATTATAGTGTTTGTTATATGGGTGAATGTAGAAATAGATGTGATATTGAATGTCCTCAATATGGAACATTTTGTAATCAGGAATTAGATATTTGTTTATATCCTTGTGATACAATAACATGTGAAAGAAATCAAACATGTATTAATGAACAATATTCATGTATTGATTTATGTGAAAATGTTATATGTAATAATGATTTGATTTGTTGGCAAGGAGAATGTGTTTTAGATTCTTGTTTAATAACAGGATGTGATACAGGATCAATATGTTATGATAATGAGTGTATTCCTGATGTTTGTGCTGCAATTAAGTGTAATCAAAATGAATTTTGCAGATATGGACAATGTATTCCATCATGTGCATATATTAGTTGTTCTTATAATGAAATTTGTTTTGATGGATTATGTATAGAAGATGAAAACAATTGTTTAATGCAAGATTGTAATGAATTATGTTTGAATATAGATTGTGATATAAGTGACATTTGTTTTAATGGTGTGTGTATGCCTAGACAATGTAGTAATATTATTTGTCCTTTTGGGCAAGAGTGTGAGGAAACGATTAATGGTGCTCAATGTATAAGAATATTTAATGAAGATGTATTAAATGATCAGTCTGTAGATGAAGTTGAAGATATGTTTATTATAGATATTGATTTTAATCAAATAGAAAATAAATTTGATGCTGAAATTGAAAAATATAATGCAGTATCTAGTGTAGTATCAGGTTGTAATAATTTAAGTAAAAATAATTTTAATATAAATGATTTATTAATCGGAATAATTTTAATTGTTATATTTATATTTAAAAAGGTGATTATAAATGATGACTATAACTGATATTGTTATGATTGCTGCGTGCTGTGGTTTTTCTATATCTTGGTTTTTAACAAGATATAAGGATAAATTATCAAGAAAATTTTTGATGATTCTTGATCCTTTATTGTCTTTTATATTAGGTTTTTTTGTTTTTTATTTATTAGAAAGTGGTTTACCTGATTTAAAAGAGTTTATAGTTATAACTATATTTTCATTAACTGGACATTTGTTAATTCCTTTAATGGGAAAAAATAATTTATTTATTAGAAATCAATTTCTTAAAAATGTTGTTGATTTAATGCAAACAGATCTAGAAAAATATAAAGAAGAGCAAGAAAAAGTAAAAGAAGAAATTATTAAAAGAAGAAAAAAGAAAGAACAAGAAAAAGAATAAATTAAGTGTGTTTTCTTTTTTGTTTTTGTTGTCGATTGAAATCAATATAATTTATATTATCATTATTGATATCTAGAATGCTTTCGTTTTCATTTTCTTCACTTTTGTTAAGAATCTTATTCGTTTTATAATTTTTTAAATCCATGTTTATTTTTGAATTTAATTCTATTTGTGAAGCATTCATATTTAATTCATATATAATTTCTTTTATTAAGTTTTTTAGTAGTAAATTTTTCATTTTTAATTTTAAATATATTTAAATTAGATTTATATTAATTAATTTTTCAAATATTTTTTCTTTTTCTTCTTCTGTAAAGCAATTTCTTTTTAAAGCTATATTTATTATTTTAATCATTGCATTTATTGCTTTTAATTGATTTTCATTTATTATATATTGCATTTTAAATAACCTCATAATAATAATATATATAAAAGATATAATTTACAAATTTGGTATAAAAATGATAAAAAACAAGTTAAATGAAACAAAATTTATTTTAAAAAATTGGAATAATTTTTTAAAAGAGCAAAATAGCAATGATAATATTGAAATTACTTTTGGTGATTTAAAATCATTTCTTAAGGGAGATATTAAAAAAACAAAAGTAAAAAATTTATTAAAAATAATTGCTAAAATTTCAGGTGCATCTACATTATCATCAGGATTTGAATCTATTGAAGTTTTAAATGATTTTATAAAAGATGTTGGTGGTGAAACTTTAGAGGTTGCATTGGAAAGTCAAACTGGTAAGGTTAAAGGTTTTATTGAAAAATTAAAAAATTCTGTAGGAAAATCAAATAAATTTGATGTTTTTAAAAAGTTTTATGGATTAAATGGAGATGGTGGTTATCCTGGTTTTAAAATTGATCCTAAAACATCAAAAATATTAGATGATAAAGTTGAAAAAGATTTTATAAATTGGTTGTTAAAAAAAGTAGAATCTGAAAGTGATTCTAAGCCATTAGATGATTTTAATTGTAATGATGAATTGAATATTTATTTAAAGCAAATTGCTGATAAAAAAATAACTAGTAATTAATATTTACTTTATATTTTTAATATAAGGAATAAAATGCTTGAACATAAACATTTAATAATAAGAGCTGAGGTATTGTCTGCACCTAAAGATTTAGTAATAATGAATAAATGGTTTAGTGATTTAATTTCATCTATTGAGATGAAATTATTAATGGGACCATATTTAATTTATTTAGATAAAGAAGGAAATAGAGGTTTTACTGGTGTAGCAATAATTGAAACAAGTCATATAGCAATGCATACATGGGACGAAGAAAATCCTCATGTTATACAGTTAGATGTATATTCATGTAAGGATTTTGATAAAAATATAGTTATTGAAAAACTTAATATATTTAATCCAGTAAAAATTGAATTTAAATTAATTGATAGAGATTCTCAATTAGTTATAATAGATTGATTATTCCACCATTCATCAAAAGATCCCCATTTGATTTTTTCATAAAATTCATTTGGTATACTACCGACACAATTATAATTGAACCATTCGCCTTTTAATCTAAATGTTTTTAATTCTTCATGTAGAAATTTTTCTTTATTTCCTTCATTATAAAAAACATGTATTAATTTAAGTTTAAAAGGATTACCTGTTTGTAATTGTTTTAATCTCTTTTCAGGATTTATAGATCTACCTATTTTAATCATTCCTTGATTTGATGTTTGTATAAAATATAAATGATCATTTAACATATATAATAATCCTTTAGATAAATATTTAATATATAATAATATAGATGGAGATAATAATGAGCAAGAGACCTAGTAGTACATTAGAGAATTGTTTAGATGGAGTTAGATTTAATGAATCAGAGAAGATTTATTTTGATAATTTAGTATCTGAGAATAATAATAATATAAATGTACAAATTTTACAAGAATTTTTTAATAATATAGATATTAGATATTTATGTACTGATAAAAATAAAAATAGTTTAAAAAATATTTGTAAAACTTATAAAAAAAAACTATAATAGAAGAAGAGATTGGTAGAAATTATAGAACTTTGGAAGGACCTAATGGTGGATTTGAAACTGATATATTATCTCTTGTTTTTGATAAAACAGGTATATCAATATCAGTTGAATATGATAATAATTTATATATAAAATATCCTGGACAAAAAATACAATCTATTAAGTATTCAACAGAAGATGAAGCAAATCTTGCAGCAAAGAATTTTGCATTTAAGATTTTAAATAAGTGTAAACTATAAAATTAATATATAAAATATTATTTAGATAATTTATTCTTTATAATATTCCTATTTCGATAAAACATATCATGATATGATTGAAGCATATCTTTAAAGATATTTTCTATAAATTTTTCCTGTGTATCAGGATCAAGATTATCTATAAATTTAAATTCATCTTTAATAATATTAATAATATCTTTTTTAAATTTTCTTTGATGACTGATATCTTCAATTTCAGATCTGATTAAAGATTTAATTAATCTTATATCTTTTTTAGAAATATCTTCATTAATATTATTCATAATAATTACCTATATAATTGAAAGGTTGTAATAATTGTCTATTCAGTGGCTTGAATCATTTCCTTATAATTATCCAAGACAGCAACAAATTAATGTTATTAATGATGTTTTGGATTCATTTAGAAATGGTAAAAAATTTGCAATAATTGAATGTGGTACTGGTGTAGGAAAATCTGCAATTGGTTTAACAATAGCAAAAGAAATAATAAAAGATTCAAGTATTCAATCAGATAAAGAAAATGGTGCATATTTTCTTACTACGCAAAAAATTCTTCAAGATCAATATGAAAAAGATTTTTCATCTAAAGGTCTTGTTTCATTATATAGTTCATCAAATTATACTTGTGGAATTGATAAAAATGCAACTTGCAAAGAAATTCAAGTCGCATTAAGATCAAATAGTTTAGATAAAAAATATGATTCATGTAATTATAACTGTTGTTATAAACAAAAAAAGAAAGATTTAATAGAAGGAAAGCTAGGAATAACAAACTTTAGTTATTTCTTAACTGAGAAAAACTATAGTAATAAATTACCAAATAAAAAAATCTTGATAATTGATGAAGCACATAATCTTGAAAATGAATTATCAAGATTTATTGAAATTTCAGTATCACAATATTTTTCTGAAAAAATATTAAAATTAAGTGTGCCTTCTGATTTATCAACACAACAAAAAACATTTAAATGGATAAAAGAAATATATTATCCATCAGTTGTTTCAAAAAATAATTTTATTAATGAACAACTTGAAAAATTTGGTTTAACTGCAAATAAGCTTGAAGAATTTAAAAAAATAACTTCACAATTAGAAATCTTAAGTTCTCATATGAAAAAAATTGAACAATTTTTATCTATTTATGATAAAGATAATTGGGTTTTTGATATTGAAGAAACAGAAAATAAATATAAAAAGTTTATTTTTAAACCAATTGATGTTTCTGCATATGCAAAACAATACCTTTTAGGATATGCTGATTATGTAATATTTATGTCAGCAACAATTGTTTCACATGAAGGGTTTATTGAAATTATAGGATTAAATAAAGATGAAACACTTTGTATAAAAGAAGAATCTCCATTTGATCCTGAAAAAAGTCCTATTATATTTTCACCTGCTGGTAGTATGTCATCTAAAAACATTGAACAAACACTACCTTTAATGTGTAAAATGATAAAAGAAATACTTAAAACTCATAAAAGTAATAAAGGTATAATTCATACACATTCATTAAAAGTTGCCGATTATTTAATTAAAAATATAAAAGATCAAAGGCTTTTATTGGCACATGGAAGTGATAGAGATAAAATATTACAAAAACATATCTCAAGTAAATCAAATACAGTTTTAATATCACCTTCAATGGCAGAAGGTGTCGATTTAAAAGGAGATTTATCAGAATTTCAAGTTATTTGTAAAATACCATTTCCTTATTTAGGTGATAATTTAGTTAGAAAAAAAATGAATAAATGGAAATGGTGGTATAATACACAAACAATAAGAACTATAATTCAAAGTGTTGGTAGATCAATTAGAAATGAAAATGATAGTGCTATAACATATATATTGGATGATGATTGGCAAAAAATAAGGAATAATTGTTATGATATATTACCTAAAAATTTTATCAAATCATTAATTTAATATTTGGTAAAAAAATGAATAAAAAAAAGATTAACTTATTAAAATACATTAAAAAATTAATTGAAAATTTTGAAATAAATGAAAAAGATGTATTTTCAAAATATGATATAAAAAATATTCCTATAAATTTTTCTGGAACAGGTTTTCTATTATATTTTGATAATTCAACTAATTTAGTAGAAAAATTACCTAAAGAAAAGTTATATTTAACTCTTACAAAATATGATAGAAGAGTTCCTGATTGGCTTGAAG
>Ga0194129_10006797_pt1 | contig 13871 bp, 10 predicted proteins | sample TA2KigCa35mmetaG_FD_150862 | JGI IMG/M metagenome (GOLD analysis project Ga0194129, IMG submission 150862) | Freshwater microbial communities from Lake Tanganyika, Tanzania - TA2015038 Kigoma Deep Cast 35m | ecosystem: Environmental > Aquatic > Freshwater > Lake | place: Tanzania: Lake... | reverse complement strand
CACCTGCGACGCCAGCTACCGGATCCTCGTCGAGACCTTCACCGGCGAGACCCTCGCCCTCGGCCGAACCCAACGACTCGCCACCCCCGCCCAACGCCGAGCCGCCCTCCGCCGCTACGGCGGCTGCTGCTTCCCCGGCTGCGACACCCCACCCAACTGGGTCGAACTCCACCACACCCCCAACTGGGACCACGGCGGCACCACCGACCTCCCCCACCTCGCGCCCCTCTGCCGCCACCACCACGGACTCATCCACCAACCCCACTGGAACCTCGAACCCCATCCCCCTCACGGATTCACCATCACCACACCCACCGGCGTCCGCCTGATCGCCCAGACCCACGGCCGCAGCCGCAGCCGCAGCCGCAGCCCGGACTCCGGGACCAACCCCAGGACCAACCCCGGGACGCTCAGGTCGTGACGGCAGTGTCGATGACTGCGCTGATCCGATCTGCGGCGTCGACCACCGGCGCCCCGTGCCGCCGTCCCGGCGCTCGGCCGAGGCGTTCGGCCGGCCCCGACACGCTCACGGCGGCCACCACCGATCCGTCGGCATCGACGACCGGCGCCGAGACCGACGCCACCCCGGGCTCCCGTTCGGCCACGGTCGCCACCCAACCGGCCCGGCCGAGCTCGCCCGAGAGCACACGTCCCGCCGATCCGCGGTCCATGGGCAGCGACGCCCCCACGGGGACGATCGTCCGGAGGCCGTGCGGAGATTCGAGAGCGGCTACGCACACCCGAAGGTCGCCGTCGGGCACGTAGAGCTGCACCGACTCGCCGGTTCGGTCACGCAGTTCGGTCATGGCCGGTGCTGCGGCCTCGGCGAGCGGGAACTGCTCGGTGGCCCGGCGGGCGAGCGCCACCAGGTGCAGTCCGAGCGCAAAGCGACCGTCAGCGGTCCGCCGGAGCATGCCGTGCGCCTCCAGGGCGACGGCCAGGCGATGGGCCGTGGCGCGACTCAATCCGGTGCGTTCCACCAACTCGCCGAGGGCGACCGGGTTCTGTTCCACGGCGGCCAGCACCAGGAACGACTTGTCGATGACTCCGACGGCGCTTACAGTATGTTTCATACATCGGGAAGTATATCTCATTATTTGAGATCAATGGATTCACGAGAGCGAGCGACACCCATGGCTGACCCAGCACCCCGGACCCTGGCCCAGAAGGTCTGGGACCGACACGTGGTCCGGTCCGCACCCGGCGAACCCGACCTCCTCTACATCGACCTGCACCTCATCCACGAGGTCACCTCGCCCCAGGCGTTCGACGGACTCCGCCTGACCGGCCGTGGCGTGCGACGGCCGGATCTGACACTCGCGACCGAGGACCACAACGTCCCGACCGAGGACATCGGCGTTGCGATCGCCGACCCGATCTCCCGCAAGCAGGTCGACACGCTCCGCACCAACGCCGAGGAGTTCGACATCCTCGAGTACCCGATGGGTTCGGCTGATCAGGGCATCGTCCACGTGATCGGACCAGAACAAGGCGCAACGCTGCCCGGCATGACGATCGTCTGCGGCGACAGCCACACCGCCACGCACGGAGCGTTCGGCGCACTCGCCTTCGGGATCGGCACCTCCGAGGTCGAACACGTGCTCGCCACCCAGACGCTCCCCCAGTCCAAGCCGGCTCAGCTCGCCATCGAGGTCGACGGCGAGCTGCGGCCGGGTGTCTCGGCCAAGGATCTGATCTTGGCGATCCTCGGGCGCATCGGGACCTCGGGCGGCATGGGCCATGTGGCGGAGTACCGCGGGTCAGCCATCCGTGGGCTGTCCATGGAGGGCCGCATGACCGTGTGCAACATGAGCATCGAAGCCGGCGCCAAGGCCGGGCTCATCGCTCCTGACGACGTCACGTTCGAGTACCTGCGCGGCCGTCGGTTTGCGCCGTCGGGGGACGTGTGGGACGAGGCCGTCGCCGACTGGCGGACGCTCCAGACCGACGACGACGCCACATTCGACAAGGTCGTCCGTCTCGACGCCGCTGAGATCGAGCCGTTCGTCTCGTGGGGAACCAACCCCGGACAGGTCGTTCCGATGTCCGGCCGGGTGCCGTTCCCGGACGACTTCGACGACCCCACCCAGCGTGCTGCAGCCGAACGTGCGCTCGAGTACATGGGGCTGAGCGCCGGGCAGCCGATGACCGACGTCGCCGTCGACACGGTGTTCATCGGGTCGTGCACCAACTCCCGCATCGAGGACCTGCGCGTCGCTGCCGAGGTGGTGCGCGCCGCATCCGGCCGTGGCCAGCGGGTGGCCTCGGGGGTACGGACCCTCGTGGTCCCCGGCTCCCGTGCCGTTCGTGACCAGGCCGAGGCCGAGGGACTGCACGAGGTGTTCACCGCCGCAGGTTTCGACTGGCGGGAGCCCGGATGCTCGATGTGCCTGGCCATGAACCCCGACAAGCTCGCACCCGGCGAGCGCTCGGCGTCCACGTCGAACCGCAACTTCGAGGGCCGCCAGGGCCGGGGCGGACGCACCCACCTGGTCTCCCCCGCCGTGGCCGCCGCCACGGCGATCGCCGGCCACTTCACCACCCCCGAGGAGCTCTGATGGATCCCGTCCGCACGATCACCGGCCGCGGCGTGCCGCTCGACCGCTCCGACGTCGACACCGACCAGATCATCCCGTCCGACTGGCTCAAGCGAGTGGAGCGCACCGGGTTCGAGGCCGGTCTCTTCAGTGAGTGGCGCGACGACCCGACGTTCGTCCTCAACCGGGACGCCTACCGCGACGCCAACGTGCTCGTCGCCGGCGAGAACTTCGGCACGGGCTCGAGCCGGGAGCACGCAGTGTGGGCCATCCAGCAGTACGGCTTCGACGCCGTCGTCTCACCACGCTTCGGCGACATCTTCCGCAACAACGCCACCAAGAACGGACTGGTTCCCGTGCAGGTCAGCCCCGAGTTGGGCCGTCTGCTGATCCAGGCCATCGAGGCAGATCCGACGCTGGAGATCACGATCAGCGTCGAGGACCGCACCATCTCCGTACCCAACCTCCACGTGGAAGAGGCATTCCCCCTCGACGACGCCGTGCAGCACCGGTTCCTGAACGGACTCGACGACATCGGACTCACCCTGCAACACGAGGCCGAGATCACCACCTACGAGCAACAGCGCCCCGCCTGGATGCCGACTGTCAGCTGATCAGCACGGGTCCCGGGAACCAATCCCCGATCCGCATCGTCAGAACCCACAGCGCACCACGCTGAAGGGGGAACGACGTGACCATCCGGCAACTCATCGCCCGACTCGTCGCTGCGAGCGCCGTAACCGCCGTCGTGGCGGTCGTCGGCGTCTCGTGCACGTCCGACCGGCCGGCGGCCGGCTCGCTGCTTCCGCCGACCGGCACCGGCGAGGTGGCGCTCGCTGCGCTCCAGCCGTCGGACTCCTGCGACGCCGTCGCCGAGCGGGTCCGGGCGGTGCTGCTCGACTCGGTCGAGTACGTCGAGACGGGGAACACCTCGACCCTCGACGGCGGCCCGCCGGTCTCGACACTGGCGGGTGAGGAGCGCAGCTTGAGCGTCGCCAGTGCGTCCGACGGCACGATGGTGCAGAGTCTCGCCGCCGAGGACGGCGGCGTGGTGGTCGCCGGCTCCAACGACCAGGAGGCCGGCGTGGCCGAGGGCAACTCCACCGTCACCGACGGCCGGTTCCTCCACACCACCGTCCAGACGCCAGCAGGGCTGGAGCTGCGGACCGTCGCCCTGGAGGACCCGCCGCGCGTCGTCGGCCGGACCACCCTGCACGGGGCGGGCGCCGGCTCGACGACCACCACACCCGGCGCAGGGTGGAGCGGGAGCACGGTCGCGTCGTTCTTCGCTCCTCCGCAGCTGTTCCTCCGGGACGATCAGCTGGTCGTGGTCACCAACGAACCCGGTGGCGTCGTGCCGCTCGATGACGTCCGGACCGGCAGCGTCGACGGTCCGCGACGGGTGGCGCCGTGGACCTCGCAGCCGACGGCGACCGTGACGCTCGTGGACACCTCGGACCCGGCGGCTCCACGCGTCGAGGCCAGCACCCGGCTCGAAGGGTCGGTCGTGGCCACCCGGATGGTCGACGACGTGCCCCGCATCGTGCTCACCACCACCCCGGACGTCGTGGCGCAGGCCAGCAACGAGCTGTACTCCGATCCGTCGGGCGCACGGGCGCTGATCGAGTCGATCGACGGCGACCAGGTGCTCCCGAAGCGGGTCGCAACCGACGGCACGGTCGAGCCGCTCGTCCGGTGCGACCAGGTTCTGGCCACCCCCGACGCCACCGCCAGCGTCGACGACCCCAACTCGACCGTCTCGAGTCCCGAGCTGGTCAGCGTCGTGAGCATCGGCGCGACGCTCGACGATCTGTCGACCACGACGGTGCAGGGCGGCACCGGTCTGGGCACCACCGTCTACGCATCCCCCGCCGCCGTGTACCTGACGTCGGGCGTCGGCACGTGGGACGCGCCGACCTCGGCGATCCACCGGATCGAGCTCACCGACGACGGGAGCCGCTACACCGGCTCGGGCACCGTGCCCGGCGAGGTGCTCGACCAGTACTCCCTGTCCGAACGAAACGGCGACCTGCGCGTCGTGACCACCACCTCCGAGGCGTCGACCGTCACCACGATGCCGCTCCTCGAACAGCGACAGATCCCCGAGCCGATGCCGACCCCAGAACCAGTGCCGACCCCGGAACCAGTGCCGACCCCGGAACCGGCACCCGGACCGGACGTCACCAGCGGGCCCGTCGAGATCGCGCCGCTCCCCGCCCCCGAACCGCTGCCGGTGCCAGAACCGCTGCCGGTGCCGGAACCGGTGCCGGTGCCCCCGACCGAGGGGCGTCTGACGGTGTTGCGTCCCGGCCCCGACGGCGTGCTCGCCGAGATCGGCCACGTCGACGACCTGGGTGTGGGCGAGCGGGTGCAGTCGGTCCGGTTCGCCGACGACATCGCCTACGTCGTCACGTTCCGTCAGGTCGACCCGCTCTTCGCCATCGACGTCTCCGACCCGACCGCACCACGGGTCCTCGGTGAGCTCAAGATCCCGGGCTTCTCGGAGTACCTCCATCCGCTCGGCGACGGGAAGCTCCTCGGCGTCGGGGTCGACGCGGACGACCAGGGCGTCACCAAGGGCGCCAAGGTGTCGCTGTTCGACGTGTCGGACCCGACCCGGCCGACCGAGACCGCCGTGCTGAACTTCCCCGACGCCAACTCACAACTCCGCGGCGACCCGCTCGCGTTCACCTGGGATCCGGTCCGGCGCACGGCGTCGTTCCCGACGGACCGCTACGCGATCGGGCAGATCGACTGCACCACCAGCCCGGTCCAACCGGCCGCGCCGGCCGGGGACGACTCGTCGATCGCGTTCTCGCCGCAGACCTGCGCGCCGTCACCCGACCCGGGTGGACCCGACGGCTTGCGTCGCGTGTTCGTCCGGGTCGCCGGCGACCGGCTGGAGCTCGCCCGGGAGTTCGCGCCCGACGCGAACGGCGACCGGATGACGGACGAGTCGATGATGCGGACCGTGGTCGTCGACGACCGGATCCACGGCGTCACGGAGCGGGCGGTGTGGACCGTCGACGCCGAACTCCGCGGCCCGGAGGTCCGGACCGAGCTGTGACCGTCGGCCGCCGGCTCAGACCGAAACGGCGGCGACCGACGTGATCCCGTCGACGGCGCGCAGCTCGTCCTGCACCTCGGCGGGCACGGCGGCACCGGTGGCGATCGCCATGAGCGCCTTGGCGCCGTCCTCGGCGGCGCCGACGGCCATGTCGTCGATGTTGAGCCCGGCCGCACCGAGCACGGTGCCGACCGCACCGATCATGCCGGGCCGGTCCTCGTTGCGGACCACGAGCAGGTGCTGCGCCGGGGGGACGTCGACGGTGTGATCGTCGATCATCACCACCGTCGGGACACTGTTCAGCCCGACGAGCGTCCCGGCGATGCTGTGCCCCGAGGACCGGATGGTCACCAGGTTCACGTAGTCACGTGCGGTGGTGGTGGAGGTGGGCCGCACCTCGATCCCCTGCTCCTCGGCGACGGTCGGGGCATTCACGTAGCTCACCGGCTCCCCGGTCACCACGGAGAAGAACCCCTTCTGAACCGACAGCGTGAGGATGCGGGTGTCGTAGTCGGCGATCTGTCCCTGGTACTCGATCTCCAGTGGCCCGTCGGTGGCGCCGACCAGTCCGGCGAAGATGCGGCCGAGTCGTTCGGCCAGACCCAGGTACGGCCGAATGGTCTCGGAGGCCTCGGCTGCGCTCACGTTGACGGCGTACGGCACGAAGTCACCGGCGAGTGCCAGCTCGACCATCTCGGCGATCGTGTCGCCGGCCTTGTCCTGCGCCTCGGCCGTGCTCGCTCCGAGGTGCGGAGTGACGACGACGGAGTCGAGCTCGAACAGCGGCGAGGCGGTGGTCGGCTCGGTGGCGAACACGTCGATCGCAGCTCCGGCGATCTGACCGCCGCGCACAGCCTCCGCCAGCGCCAGCTCGTCGACGATGCCGCCACGGGCGACGTTGACGATCCGCAGGTTGGGCTTGGCCTTGGCCAGCATGTCGGCGTCGATCAGGCCGACGGTCTCAGGCGTCTTGGCCAGGTGCAGCGTGATGAAGTCCGACTGCGCCACCAGGTCGTCCAAGCTGCACAACGTCACGTTGATTCGACGAGCCCGATCGTCGGTGACGAACGGGTCGTAGGCCACCACCCGCATGCCGAAGGCCATGGCCCGCTGGGCGACGAGCTTGCCGATCCGGCCCAGACCGATGATCCCGAGCGTCTTGTCCGACAGCTCCACCCCTTCCCACTTGGACCGCTCCCAGCGACCCGCCTTGAGTGCGGCGTGGGCCTGCGGAACATTGCGCGCCTGAGCGAGCAGCAGCGCCATGGTGTGTTCGGCGGCCGAGAGCGTGTTGGACTGCGGTGCGTTGACGACCATCACGCCGCGGTCGGTCGCCGCGGCCACGTCGACGTTGTCGAGGCCGATCCCGGCCCGGCCCACCACCACCAGGTCGGAGCCGGCAGCGAGTACCTCGGGCGTCACCCGGGTGGCCGAGCGGATGATGAGAGCGTGGGCACCGGGCACGGCGTCGAGCAGTTGCTCGGGGCTCAGGTCCAACTCGACGTCGACCTGATGGCCGGCACTGCGCAGGCGCTGCAGACCGTTCTCTGCGATCTTCTCGGTCACCAGTACTCTCACCGCCCCATCCTGCCCGAGCCGCACGGGTGCGGCCAGCCCACGCCGATGCCCCGTGCGTGGCAGCATGGCGACGTGCCGGATCGTGATGCAGCAGCCGACGTCGCAGCCGACGTCGTCGATGTCGTGGTCATCGGCGCAGGCCTCGCTGGACTGACCGCCGCACGGGAACTCGAACGGGTCGGTCGTCGGGTCACCGTGGTGGACAAGGGACGGTCCGTCGGCGGCCGCCTGGCCACCCGACGCATCGGTGAGGCTCGTTTCGACCACGGGGCCCAGTTCTTCACCCAACGGGGACCGGAGCTCGCAATGTTCGTGGAGGAACTTCGCAACGCGGATCTGGTCGAGGAGTGGTGCCGTGGCTTCAACCGATCCGACGGGCATCCTCGCTACTGGGTCGCCGGAGGAATGACGGCGCTGGCCAAGTATCTCGCCGTTGACCTCGCCGACGTCCGCACGAGCGTGGAGGTGCGTTCGATCCATGCCGACGAACTCGGCTGGCGGATCGTCGCAGAGGGGCCCGTCTCGGCCAATCGCACGGAATCCGCCGAATCGACCAACGAGCGCAATCGGGTCGAGCCGGTCGAACTCTTCGCAGCGGCGGCGCTCATCACCTGCCCGGTCCCGCAGACCTTGGCACTGCTCGACGCCGGCGGCGTACAGCTCGACTCGGGCATCAGGCCCCCGCTGGAGGACATCAACTACGACCCGGCGTACGCCCTCATGGTGCTGCTCGACGGACCGGGAGCCGTTGGAGACCCGGGCGCAGTCCAGTTCTCCGCCGCTCACCCGGACCCGGACAACGGTCCATTCAGTTTCGTTGCCGACAACTCCGTCAAGGGGATCGCAGTGCCCTCGGCGCTGACCCTGCACTCCTCACCGGCGTGGTCCACCGCCAACTGGGAGCGACCGGACGACAAGGTCCACGCCGAACTGCTCGCCGCAGCGAGCCGATGGTTCGGCGGAGCTGCTGTGGTGGACTCGCAACTCAAGCGTTGGCGCTATGCCGCACCGCGGACCATGTGGCCCGAACGGAGCTGCGTCGCTGTCGACGGTGACACACCGATCGTGCTCGCTGGCGACGCCTTCGACGGCCCGCGAGTCGAAGGCGCCTACGTCTCCGGCCGTTCGGGGGCCACTGCCGTGCTGCGCGCCAGGACCGCCGCCCGACCTCCCGCCGGGACGAACCCGAGTACCTCGCCGTAGAACGCCAACTCCGTCTCCAAGGCCCTCACGATGTTGGTGGACTGACGGAATCCATGCCCTTCGCCGGCGAACACCACCATGGCGTGCGGCACACCCCGTTCGGCGAGGGCATCGCGGAGGAACTCGGCCTGCGACAGCGGCACCACGGGGTCATCAGAACCCTGCAGGATCAACACCGGGGCCCCGATCAGGTCCACCTGCGTCACCGGCGACCGCTCGGCGTAGGTCGCGGCGTCCTCCGGCCACGGACCGACGAGGCCGTCGAGGTACCGGGACTCGAACTCGTGGGTGTCCGCTGCGAGCCGGGCGAGGTCGGTGACGCCGTAGAGGCTGCACGCCGCAGCGAACACTCCGGGCCCCGCAGCTCGCCGCTCGGTTCCGTCGGACACGAGCGCACCGAGCGCAGTGAACCCTCCGGCCGAACCGCCACGGATGACACAGGATGCCGGATCGACCCGACCGTGGTCCGCAAGCCAACGAGCTGCGGCGCGACAGTCCTCGACGTCGGCGACACCCCAGCGACCCCGGAGGAGGTCCCGGTAACGGCGGCCGTAGCCGGTGGAACCCCGGTAGTCGACCTCCACCACTGCGATTCCCCGGGTGGTCCAGAACTGCACCGACGGCGACCACTCCGCACGAGCCGCAGCGGTCGGTCCGCCGTGAATCCGCACGACGAGCGGAGGGAGAGCGTCCTGCGGACCGGCGTGGGTTGCGGAGGCCGGTGGGAAGAACAGTCCGTGCGCCACCTCGCCGTCACTCGTTGGGAACGAGATCGGCTCGGGTCGGGACGAGTCGTCGGCACCGATCGGAGTTGACACGTTGCGCAGGTCGAGTGACTCGCCACTGCTGAGGTCGACGAGCCAGACCGTCGTGGGTTGGGTGGCGGTCCCGGCGATCAGCGCCACGTGCTGACCATCGACGTCGAGGCGTTCGACCGAGGTGAACTGCGGTCCGGGAACCGGCTCGGGCACACGGCCCGGCTCGGCGACCCACGCCGAGGTCCGGCCACCGGCGGTCGACGCTGCGACCACCCGGCCGTCGCCGGTCCATCCGTAGCGGCGCCCGCCGGCGACCCACCGAGGTTCACCAACCTCCTCGGCCCGATCCCACACCAGCGGTGCCGAGTCCCCGGATCCGGCCTCGGGGAGTCCCGGTCTCGCTGATCGCCGGAGGTGCCAGAAGTCATCTCGGTCGTCGCACCACCAGAGGAGGGAATCGGCTGACCAGCGTGGCAGGCACACCGACACCGCTCTGTTCAGACCGGCGTCGGCTCCACCCGCGACCCGTCGAGTTCGCTCAACGGCGAGGGCGCCGCTGCGTTCCACCAGATCGCCGGCCCACAGGGCGGCTGCGTCCCACGGCATGTCGGGGTGGTCCCAATTCAGCCATGCGAGGTGCGCTCCGTCGGGCGACACTGTTGGAGCGGCCACGAACCCAGGGCCCCGGACCAGCTCGATCGGCGTCGACGCACCGCCGTCGAGGCGCACGGCGACGAGATCGTGGTGGAATCCATCTGCGGGTGCCGGATGATGCTCTCGTTCCGCAACGAGCCAGCGGCCGTCGGGCGTGAGGACTCCGGCGGCGTGACGCACCCCCGCTCCGGCCACCACGACGACCGGCTCGACGCCGGCCTCGATCTCCACCACGTCCTGGGATCGGGCATCGACAGCGAGCACCGTGTCCCCGGGGCCGTCCCACCACGCCCCCCCGCCGTACTCGTTGACGAGGCTCCGTGCCGACACCCCGGCCGGGAGCAGATCGACTGCGGACCCGCCGCTGCGGACCGACCCGACCCACTCACACACCACACCTCGGCCCGCCTCGTCGGGTCGGGTCTCCAACCACCTCACCCGGACCCCACCCTCGGCGACCTCGCTGAGCGAGACCCCGTCGAAACGAACCGATCCTGCCGCTGCGTCCTCGGTCGACAGCGCCGAGACCCAGCTGCCGAAGGGTGCGACCGTCCGGCTCACCCCTCGACCAGGCGCTGGAGCCGAGCGAGGCCCTCCTCCAGATCTGCATCACCGAGGGCGTAGGAGAACCGCCCGTAGCCCGGGGCACCGAATGCCTCGCCGGGAACGAACGCCACGTCCGCACGCTCGAGCACCAGGTCGGCGAGCTCGAGCGTGGTCGAGGCACTCGCACCGCCCAGATCACGCCCGAGCAGGCCGGTGAGGTTGGGGAACGCATAGAACGCACCCTCAGGCTCGACACACTGCACGCCGTCGATCGCCGAGAGCATGGCGTGCATGGTGCGGCGGCGGCGATCGAACGCACTGCGCATCTCGGCAACGGCATCGAGGGGGCCGGCGACAGCGGCGAGGGCGGCACGCTGGGCGACGTTGGCGACGTTGGACGTGAGGTGGCTCTGCAGGTTGGTGACTGCGGCAGTCACATCGGCGGGTCCGAACAACCAGCCCACCCGCCACCCGGTCATCGCGTAGGTCTTGGCCACGCCGTTGAGGACGATGCAGAGGTCGGCGAGCTCGGGCACCACCGCCAGGATCGAGTGGAACCGGGCGTCGCTGTAGACCAAGTGCTCGTAGATCTCGTCGGTGAGGACGAAGATCCCGTGCTCGAGAGCCCAACGACCGATGGCCTCGACCTCGTCGCGCGGGTACACGGCGCCGGTCGGGTTGGACGGTGAGACGAACACGAGCGCCTTGGTCCGGGAGGTGCGGGCCGCCTCGAGTTGTTCGACAGTCACCCGGAATCCGGTCGACTCGTCGGTCGGGAGGACCACCGGTACGCCACCGCCGAGCGCAATGGGTTCGGGGTAGGTCGTCCAGTAGGGCGCCGGCAGGAGCACCTCGTCCCCGTCGTCGACCACGGCGAGCGTGGCCTCGTAGACGGCCTGCTTGCCGCCGTTGGTCACGACGATCCGAGCCGGGTCCACCTCCACGCCGGAGTCCCGGAGTGTCTTGGCGGCGATGGCCTCACGCAACGCCGGGAGCCCGGGCGTGGGTGAGTAGCGATGATTGACCGGATCGACACACGCCGCTTCCGCCGCGGCGACGATGTGGGCGGGCGTGGCGAAGTCGGGTTCGCCGGCACCGAAGCCGATCACCGGCCGCCCCGCGGCGACGAGCGCCTTGGCCTTGGCGTCGACGGCGAGGGTCGCCGACGGGGTGATGGCCGCAATACGGCTGGCGATACGGCGGGACTCCGATCGAGGACTCATGGGCCCGCAACCTAGCTGTGTGTCCGCCGCAGGTCGGAACGACATCGGGGCCGGTGTCCCGGGCGACCCGGCGCGTGGGACACACTGAGGGCGTGAGCCAGATTCCCGACATTGCCATTCCCGACGATCTCCTCCCCCACGATGGCCGCTTCGGCTGCGGCCCCTCCAAGGTCCGCGGCGACGCCGTCGAGATGCTCGCCGGATCCGCCGGCCACTACCTCGGGACCAGCCACCGACAGGCCGTGGTGCAGTTCAAGGTGGGCGAGTTGCGCAACGGCCTCGCCGAGTTGTTCTCGCTCCCCGACGGCTACGAGGTCCTGCTGGGCAACGGTGGCTCGACGGCGTTCTGGGACGCAGCGACGCTGTGCCTCGTCGAGGAGCGCAGCCAGCACCTCGTCTTCGGTGAGTTCTCCTCCAAGTTCGCGGCCGCCGCAGCGGCGGCGCCGTTCCTCGCTGACCCCGACGTTCGACGATCCGAGCCGGGCGGAGCACCGGACGCCGAGGCGGTCGATGGAGTCGACGCCTACTGCCTCACCCACAACGAGACCTCGACCGGCGTGGCGGTGGCACCGGCACGCCCCGAGGGCAGCGGCGACGCGCTGGTCCTGGTGGACGCCACCTCCGCAGCCGGCGGGTTGCGTGTCGATGTCGGCGAGTGCGATGCCTACTACTTCGCGCCGCAGAAGTGCTTCGCCTCCGACGGGGGTCTCTGGATCGCCGCGTGCTCCCCGGCGGCGATCGACCGAATCGGGCGCCTCACTGCGTCGGACCGCTGGGTGCCGGCGTTCCTCGATCTTCAGATTGCGCTCGAGAACTCCCGCAAGGACCAGACCTACAACACTCCGGCACTCGCCACGCTCTTCCTGGCCGTCGAACAGCTGAACTGGGTCCTCGAACACGGTGGGCTCGAGTTCGCTGCCGGACGCTGTGACGCATCGGCGAACAGCATCTACGGCTGGGCCGACGCCCACGAGTTGGCCAGCCCGTTCGTGGCCGACCCGGCGCTGCGCTCCCACGTCGTGGCCACCATCGACTTCGCCGAGACCGTCGACGCCGCCATCCTGGCGGCGATCCTGCGGGACAACGGGATCCTGGACGTGGAGCCGTACCGAAAGCTCGGACGCAACCAGCTGCGCGTGGCCCTCTTCCCGGCGATCGACCCGGACGATGTCGCTGCGCTCACCCGGTGCGTGGACCACGTGCTGGAACGGTTGGCCTGAACGCCACGACCCAGCGCGACCGGAGGACGACGAGCACGACGAGCGAGACGGCCACCAGCAGGGCACTCAGGACGAGGGCAGCGCCCGGGTCGGTCTGGGTGCCCAGGTAGACGGCCAACGGGAGCGTCTGGGTTCGTCCCTGCAGGTTGCCCGCAAAGGTGATCGTGGCGCCGAACTCACCGAGTGCCCGGGCCCAGGCCAGCGCCACTCCGGCCAACAACGCCGGCGCCACCGACGGAAGCGTGACCTGCCGGAACGTCCGCCAGCCACCCGCTCCGAGGCTGGCGGCGGCATCGGAGCTGCGGGCGTCGGTGCTGCGCAGCGCCGCCTCGACGGTCACGACTAGGAACGGCATGGCCACGAACACCTGGGCGGCGACGACCCCTGCGGCGCTGAAGGGCAGGACCACACCGGCCTGAGCGAGCCAGGAGCCGGCCACACCCCGACGCCCGAGCGCAGCGAGCAGGGCGACGCCGCCGACGACCGGAGGCAGCACGATCGGCAACAGCACCACGGCACGGCCGAACGCAGCCACCCGACCGTCACCGCCCGCCAGCAGCCAGGCCAGCGGCACGCCGAAGGTGACGCTCAGACCGGCAGCGGCGAGCGAGGTGGCGAGCGACAGCCCGAGGGCCTGACGCGAGGCGGGAGCTCCGAGCACGTCGAGAGCATCAGACCACGGGACCCGGACCAGCAGCGCGACCACCGGCAGCGCCAGGAACCCCGCACCCGCCAGCCCCAGCACGACGACCGGAGCGGGTCGCGCCCCGGTGTTCACGGCGCCCCGAGCCCGGCCGAGGCGAGGACCGTCGCTCCCGGACCGAGCACGTACTCCACGAACGCGACGGCGTCGACCGACGGCGGCGACGCGTCCGGAGTGCGCAGCGGCGAGATCAGGTACTCGACGAGCACTGCGCTCGGTGGATCGACTTCGACCGCCTCGACCATCGGCGCCACCGCCGCCACCTGGCTCCGGTAGAGGATTGCGGCATCGAGGTCACCTGATCGGACCTTGGCGAGCAACGACGCCGCGTCCGGCTCGTCGGTGTCGACCGACGCCTCGACGCCGGCGTCGGCGAGCACCT
>Ga0194129_10006795_pt1 | contig 13880 bp, 16 predicted proteins | sample TA2KigCa35mmetaG_FD_150862 | JGI IMG/M metagenome (GOLD analysis project Ga0194129, IMG submission 150862) | Freshwater microbial communities from Lake Tanganyika, Tanzania - TA2015038 Kigoma Deep Cast 35m | ecosystem: Environmental > Aquatic > Freshwater > Lake | place: Tanzania: Lake... | reverse complement strand
TAAACGGAAAATAGCATTTAATTTTTCAACAATAGTCATATGTATAGTTGGAAAAAATTCAGCTAATTTATCACCTATAAATAAAATCTTATAATCATTAAACCAAAAAATATCATTATTAATAATTTCTTCAGAATTATTTATTGCATCATATAAATTTTTATTATTTATTTCATTTGTCATTATTCTATAATATAGATATAGAAAAATATATATTAAAAAAAATTTACTTTTTAGCTAAATTTGAAAAAATATTTGCAAATTGATCCATATTTAAATTACCATTATCACCTTTTAATATAGACATTGGATCAAATCCTGCAACATTAGAAAATTGTCCCATAATATTTTGTGCTTCACCCATTAATTCTTTTTCATTTAATTCATTATTTTTAAATGCAGACTCTACTTCTCCAATAACAAATTTAAATAAATTTTGAATTCCTCCTGAACCTTCTTCTCCTGGATTAGATAAAGAACTTAATAATTTTGTAGGGTCAGTTAAATCAGGAAATTCATTTATATTAATTTTATCACTAATATTCTTAGCTAATTGAACAATCTTAGTATTTTCTAATCCATTCATAAAATCAAGATTCATACCATCTTTACTCTTCTTGTTTTTCTTATTTTTCTTTGATTTCTTTTTATTTTCCTCAACTTCATCTTCCTTATCACTTTCAATATTATTTTCTGTGATTTCTATATCATCAATTCTACTATTAAAAATTTGTGTGATATTTTCAGTAACCATCAACATTTTACTGAAATTTTTATTTTCATCAAATTCTGTTTTAATATAATCAATATATTCCTCTGTAAAAACTATTTCATTATTTTCATTATGATACATAAAAAATTGAAATAAACTGATAATACTTTTAAATAAAATTACTGATTCATTTGTATTTAATTCAATCAATATCTTTTTTAATAATGTTTTTGGTCCAAACTTTGGTAATTTATTTTTATAAACCTTTCCATTCTTCTTTTGAATCTTATCCTTTTGATAAATGAAATAATCAGAATTATAATCAAAAATTTGTTCCATACAATACAATAAATTATCAGTTAAAAAATCAACTACATATTCCTTATTACTAGTAAGTTTTTCATTTATATGCTTAATATCATATTCTAATGAACCAAATAATTCTTCATGATTTTTAAATTTATCAGAGTATTCCTTTAATAATGTTAAATATCTTTCATTTGTTAATACTACACCATCTTCAAAGGTCTTTTTTTCGATTACCTCTGTCATTTATATATATTTATATAAAAATAAATCTTTAAATACGCATTTATCATTTTTATATAAAACTCAAAAAAAGATAATAAAAAATTAATTTAGATTTTCAATAATATATTTTTCAGACAATAAAACAAATGTCTTAAAATATTTCCAAATAATTTCTTTATTTTCACTTGATAATTCACTAACCCATAATTTTTTAATATTATCTCTAAAAGTAAGTCCACTTTCATTTTTTAATTCTTCTTGTCCACCACCATCTAAGAAAAATGTATCATCTTGAGCCATTATTCTCTGTTTAAATGGATATACATATTGAATAAAATATTCAACTATTAAATTCGAATTAGCACTTCTTATAATACTATATTTTTCTCTAAATGATAAAATATCACTACTTGATGGAAATATATTACATAATTCATTAATAAAATTATCAATATTTTGCAATAATTTTTGTTTATAGTTTAAATTTTTACTACTCATTTTAATTATATATTTAATATATTATTTTCTTTTTAAATTGTTTTTATAAAGTTTGAATTTTTACGTGAATATTATATAATTAAACATATAAAAAAGATTCCAATATTGGAATTATCACAAAACATATTGTCGTTTACATATATGATGAATAAACAAAACCATTTGGAGTTAAAATAATATTCAAGAAAGTACCATTATGAAATGATACTTGAAATATTTTAGCTTGATTAGAATATAAGCAATAAAATGCTGAACTCTTATTATCAAAGGAATAATTTTGCACCCCTGCAAGATATCCATCAGCATCATTTGGTTTCCCCATATGAATTATATGTCCACAATTAGACAAATATTGAACATATTGTTCACCATTTGCATTAACACAATGAAATATGTATTGCAATGGTACACCATTCATATCACATTGACCATATACTGGTTCAACTAGATAAGTTTCATAATAAGAATATTCAAAAAATGAATATGGATTATAGATTGGTGTTTCAACATCTGATTCTTCGGCTGATGTTTCAACAACTGGTTTAATTTCCTGAACAATTTCTTGTACAGTTTCTTGAACAAGTTGTTGAACAGTTTCATTTGCTGATTTATTATTTTGTCCATTTTTGAACATTTCGTATAATCTCAACATATTTTTAAGAGAACACATTGTTCTCTTAAGAATGATTGAGAAACTATTAATATTTTGAAAATTTATGTTAATTTTTTCTTCCAAAAATGCGTCATTCACATCAATAAATTTCAATGCATTTGAACGATAATTTGGTTCATTTAGATTTGCAAAACTCCATGCATTTTGAATACATGGAATACAAAAAACTGCAAATACAATAAAATGTATTTTGCAATCAACATACAATTCTCGCAATTTCAATATGTCATTACGATATATATCAATATCTGCACGTGTCATTTCTTGCATTTCTACAAGTTGCTCATTAGTTGAATTATTTCTAAAACAAATGAGTTTAGACTCATTTATATAGAAAGAACCAAAAACAGATTTGACAAAATCGTCAGATAAATAAAATAATAAATGTATCAATGGATACCCAAATCTTTCACATTTTTCGAACACAATGTATTCGTAGTCTTTGTAGAAATTTAATGGTTTAAGTGGTCCAAGATAGTTTGCCAATGAAATTGTACCATCATTAATGCATTTTGTGAATAAATCACCAAATTGACTATTTTGTCCAGAAACATTTTCGATTCTAGGTTTCAGTATATTAAATAACTGAATATTGATAATACCATTGAATTTTCCAAATCTATCTTCTCCAAGTCCATTAATTTGTTCCTTTTCATCAGGAGACATTTCATAGATTGGATATAAAGAGTTTTGAATGAAAAACTCAAGCATATTACCAAACATTACACTAAAAATCGTGTTGTTTCGTTCCAAAATATAATCATTGATAATTGGGTCTTGATTAATGTTTGACATTAAAACAAGCATATGTAACAGCATAAAAATACTGCAAATTTGCTTTGAATTATCAACATCTTTGGTTTGATATGCACAAAAATGCACAAAATCATTCCAAAGCATGACATAAAATTCACGCATATAGTTGCCATTTTTCAATAACAACTCATCAAAACTTTGAGGAAATTTAAAATCACAATTAATGAATGTGTATGAATGAAAGTACAATCTTGCACAATCAATCATAAATTCATTTCTTGTGAATTCAAAATTAAATTCACGAAGGTTTCTTCTACCTTTTCGTTCGATGGGTTTAAGTCCTTCAATATTTGATACAACATACTTAGTTGCATCAAATGGAAATGTAATCTTTTTTGCGGGTTTACCTTTTTCAAAATAATTTTGTTTAGAATTAATTTTTGCAGGATTATCTTGCTTAGAATTAGCCTTTGCAATATTAACCTTTGCAGGATTGTTTTGCTTAGGATTAGCCTTTGCAGGATTGTTTTGTTTAGAATTAACATTTGCAGGATTACTTTGCTTAGGATTAGCCTTTACAGTGTTAACCTTGTTATTAATCTTAATAGCAGATGCAATATTGTTAGAAGACATTCTTAAAAAAGAAATAAACGTTAAAAGAGAGCGAGAGAAAGTTAGAGTAAGAGCTTGAGAGTTTTTTTAAAATCAAAGGATTTTAAAAGAGTTTGTTCTTTAAAAATAAAGAGTATAATTTGTATAAATAATAATAAAATCTAAGACAAATTACCGTCAATTTTTTTATCCTAATCTAGGAGGTGCCATTGGGATGTCATTTTTTCTTTGACTCATGAATTTTTCATATTCACCATCAAATCGTTTTTCTTTTTCACTTTTCATAGATGAATTACCACTTCCAGCTTGATATGAATCAATATCAGGTGTTGATATAGCATTATTTTCATTAATAAATGCAAAACTTCTTTTAATAACATCATTTTTATTTTCTAAATAAGAAAATCCATCAGAAAAACCAGACATCGTATGAGGATCCCAATCTAAAATACCTTGTTGTTGTTGTTGTTGCATACTTTGTTTACGTTGATTAATCCATTTAAAAATAGCACTACCAACCATTAAATCTAATTTTCCATTTGTACCATAAACAACAGTTGGGACAGCTTTTACATAAGAGGGTATTTTGACATTTGTATTATCAATATTAACTTTTGTAAATTTTTGATTTAAGTCAACGTCTTTATATAAAATATTTAATAATTCTTTAGAATGTAAACATTTATTACTATAAAATAAAATATAATCTGGTTGGCTCATTTAATAGTATAAAATAAATTTACATCATCTTTATTACGCAAAAAAAAAAATTGATAAATTTTTTTATATAAAAATCAATTTAAAATAAAAATAATATAAACATATATAAATGTCACTTATTACAAATTTAATTACAGATAAAGAAACAATTTCATTTGATTTAACAAATGAAGTAAAAAAACCAATAAAAATTGCTTATGCAAATGCTTTGAGACAAATAATTATATCAAGACCAAAAATATATTATATAGATGAACATTCAAGTGTTTTTTATGATTCATATGATGCAAATACTATATTAAATGATGAATTTCTAAAAGATAGATTAAAATTAATACCAATAAGGTCAGATTTAAATATTGATTATGAAAATATAAAAGTAACATGTAAAAAAGAGAATACAGATGAAAATATGATAAGTGTATATGTGAAAGATTTTATTTTTACAAATGAAAAGACCAATGAAATAATAGACACAAATATGATATGTAAATATCCAGATATATTATTCACAAAGTTAAGACATAATGGTAAAATATCATTTGAATCAAGACTTAGAAAAAGTAATCAAATTCATCAAGGTTCTGGATGTTCGTCTGTAGCAGGATGTGTATATACTTTTAAAATAGATATGAAAAAAGTTAATGAAATATTGAAAACATTGACAGAAAAAGAACAATCAGAATTTATGACACAAGAAGTAGAAAGACATTATGAAAGGAATGAAAATGGAGAACCATATGTTTATCAATTTTCATATGAATCAATAGGATGTTATGATTGTATAGATATATTAAAATTTTCTTTACATATTTTAATTGAAAAATTAAATGAATTAAAAGAAGAATTCAATAATGAAAATAGTGAAAAAATAACATTAATTGATGAAAAAGAAGATGATGAAATTGATTTTTATTATTTCAATGTTGAAAATGAGTCTGATTTAGTAGGTAATTTATTGAGAAGTTATATGGGATTAGATGAAAATGTATTTTATGCAGGTTATGTAATTCCTCATGTATTAAAAAAGAATGTTATATTAAAATTTAAATTGAATGAAAATAATACATTGAAAAATATGTTATCAACTATAACAAAAACATTGGATTATTTAATTGAATTAACAAATGAATGTTTAGATAATGTTAAATAGAATAATTATTTTCAGTAGACATGTTTTTTTTATTTAGATAATAAGTTATAAAAAAAGTAATAATTAATAGGATAGGTAATTGACCTAAAAATCGAATAAATGTACAAAAAATATATAAAACAACAAAAACTATGAAAAATGTTATTATAAATTTTTTTGTTAATAATTCTTCTATATGCATAATTATATATTAGATAAATATAAAATCATTTATTTTTTTATTTATTTTAATTATAAAATGTATGAAAATTATTATTATAATATTATACAAAAAATAATAAATACAAGTAATGATAATTCAAATATATTAATATATTTTAATAATTTTTATAATATATTAACAGATTTTAACTATATAATTAAAAAAAAGAATTTAACTATATATTTATATTCAGAAAATGAAACAATAAAAACAAGAATCAAAGATGAAAAATTAGGTGAAGAATTGGAAGATAAAATAATAATAATTGATAATAATACAAATACAAATACAAATACAAATACAAATACAAATACAAATACAAATATCATATATGACCATATAATAATATTTCATTTATATGATTTGATAGAATTTACAGAAAAATTACAATATATTAAAATATTTTTAAATGAATATTCAAAAATTCATATATATTGTAGTTTATCAAATGAAAAAAAACAACAAATTGATTATAAAAATAATATTAGAAATAAAATAAAAAAATATATAGATTATTCAATTGGTAATCTATTGTCATTTACTGATATTCTAGAAACAATAAAAACAAATAAATATAAAGTAAATGAAATTTCATTATACAAAAAAAATCATTATATTATATATGGTGATAATTTGGTATATAAAATAAATTTAAGTTATGAATTGATATGAGTATCATTATTTTCATTATAATATAATTTTGTGACAAAATTCTTTTTATCATATGATTGTTTTAAAAAAATAATAATAGTGATACATATAAATCCAATAATATATAAAAATAAATGAATATAATATTTAATAGAAATAGCAATATAAATATATATTAAAAAGCCAATATCAATTAAAATTAATGAGATATAAGGTATATTTGATGTAATTTTTTGTTGAACAACTTGAAATAAAATAGGTATACATGCAAAAATAAATATCATTGTTGAAATTAATATTAAATAATCATATAATTTTGCATCACTTATCATTTGTTATAATATATTATAATAAATTATTTTTTATAAAAATATTATGAATTTTCATAATATTTTTTATTATATAAAAAATTATCATTATTAATTTCTTCATAATCATTATTATTAAAAATATCATTATCTTCATTATTATTATCATTATCATCTTCATAACTATTATTATTTTCATTATTATTTTCATAAAATTGGTCTATTTCATTATCATCATGATTATTGATATGACGTATAGGTAATGGATAATTAGCTAACATATGTTCAATATCAGATATATAATTAGATATATCAATAGAATATAATATATTATTTGAAGTGATAGTACATTTTACACCATATTGATGTTCTTCTTCATATATAGTATATTTGACTATATTATTTTTATAGCTATCAATAATACCATTTATATGAATGTTATCTATTGGGTATTCATTTATATATATTACTTTATTTCCAACAGTCATTTTTTTAGAATATTTTGGTTTAAAAAAGAATTTACCTTTTTTAAATCTATAGTTTGGTAAGATAGTTTCATATATTTCAGACATTTTTATATTGTTTGTTTTATATGTTTTTATAAATAATAAACATATAAAAATAAAATATCAATTTTTTTTATATATTTTCTAATAAACCACAATTAACAATTTCAACATTGTATACTGGTTTATCATTTTCAGTTGTATCTAAATCTTCAATTTTTTTAACAATATCAAACCCCTTCATAACAATACCAAAAACAACATGTTTATTATCTAACCAAGGTGTTTCTTTTAAAGTAATAAAAAATTGAGAACCATTAGTATTAGGACCAGAATTAGCCATTGATAATAATCCAGGTTGATTATGTTGTAAATTAAAATTTTCATCTTCAAATTTTTTACCATATATACTCATACCACCTGTACCATCACCATTTGTAAAATCACCACCCTGAATCATAAAATCCTTAATTATTCTATGAAATGATGAATTTTGAAATGCAGGTTTGTTCTTATTTTCATTAAAACCATGTGAACATAAATAACGGAAATTTAAACAAGTTTTTGGAACATCTTCATCAAATAATTGGAATATAATTCTACCTTCTGGATAATTATTAATTGATATATCAAAATATGGATATAAATTAGTGTCCTTATAATTTAATGTTACTTGTTCTTCTATTGGTGAGGGTAATGGTTTTAAATCAATAATATTTTCATTTTTTACTTCATTTGGTATTAATTGTATATTTTTTTTAAAAAAATACGAATAAGTAAAATATGAACCTGTTAAAAGAACTACAGAAACTAATATAATAATAATAGTTGTTTTCATTATTATATTATAATATATATATATCTTTAAATCAATTTTCATAAATAATAGGTTTTCTTAAGTCATCATGTGGTATATTTTTAAAGTTATTATCTTCTTTAACTGTTTGTAATGTTAATTTATTAGGATTATAAATAGCAAATTGAGATTCTAACGAATCAAAACCAAAAATACCATTCATACTACCACCATTCATAGGTATTTCATTTTTATATGACCAATTATCAGGTAATGTAGTTGATTCTCTACCATATTCTTTTACAGTACAAGGTTGATTAGAAACAGTATCAATAGAAACAGGTAATTTTTCTTTATTAAGATTTTCATAATTTCTAAGATTTTGGATAGATGTACTTCTTAAATTTGTTTCATTTAAATTATCATAATTAATATTATAAAATTTAGCAGTGTCAGCTACATTAGATTCAAAATTAGGTTGATTATTATCATTTAAATAGGTATTAGAAGCTTCAACTGGAAAAATGTTTTTTTTTTCAAAAGTATTTTCTTTAGATGGTTCATAATCAGCTTGTGCATATTTTAATAGTTTTTTTTTAAATTCTTCATCTGATTTATTATTTGTGTCATTATTTTTTAAAAAATCAAGTGTATCAAAATCATTACCATTTGTATTATTTGTATTATTTTCATAATTTTCTACATTTGACTTATTACCAAAAGAATATGAGTATTGAATATTTAAAATAATAATATGTAAAATGAAAATGATAATAATAAAATTAAAAATAGTATGTATGTTCATATTAGTATATATATATAATAGAAAATATTTGAATATTTTATACTCTAAAAAAATTGATTTTTTTATTATTTAAAAAGTAAATAACTAAATATAAATATAAGAAAAATGACAAGATTAATATGTGTTAATAAATTTGATTCATTATTAAATAATAAAGAAATTTCAGAAAAAATAGAAAACAGTATATATAATTATACTGTTAAGAAAGCTTTATCATTAGGTATAGAAAATAGTTTTGAAAATACATATTTTAAACGGATATATGTTAATAAAGTAATGACATTATATAATAATTTAGATATAAATTCATATATTTATATAAAAGAAGATATACAAAATGAAGAAAAAATAGCACCATTTATGAAAAGAATGTTAAATAATGAGTTTGATATAAATAAAATTGCTGAATTATTACCAGAAGAAATAAATATAGAAAGTTGGAAAAAACAAATTGATAGACAAACTGCTAATGATGAATTTTTAAATTCACGTTCTATTGGAATTAAGACAAATGAATTTAAATGTGGAAGATGTAAGAAAAGAGAATGTTCTTATTATCAATTACAAGTTCGTTGTAGTGATGAACCTATGACAACATTTGTAAATTGTTTAAATTGTGGTAATAAATGGGATTTTAATTGATGTCAATTAATTATTTTTTTATAAAAAAAATATATAACAATATATATAAATGTGTGGATGCAATAAGAGAAGTTTTCAACAAATCAAATTAAAAATGAATAATCAACAAGCAAGAAGAAGACAACAAAATCAACAACAAAATGCACATGTTGTTGGAGAAAATAATCAACCTGTTGTAGCACCTGCAAAAGGTATGTGGAGAAAAAGACAAATGCAAAGACAAAGACAAATGCAATTGTTTGCAAGAATGTTAAATAGACGTTAAATTATTATAGAAAAAAACGTATATAATAATAAATTTAAAAAAACGTTGTATAAAAAATTTTTTATTTTGTATAAGTATAAATGGCACATCTTCCTTTTGTTCCAGCTCATGATAGAAATACTTATACTCTTTGGTATAAGTATGCACACAAAAATTTTTATACCTATACAAGATTAGCTTTTAAATATAATATTGCTCGTTTACAACCACCTGTAAATATCAATCATAAATTTTAAATTAATCTCTCTTTTTATTAGCTAACCATGGATCTTCTGTTTCTAATTGCTCCATTGATGGTACACTAAAATTATTAACATCTTCATCTTTTGGTTCTGATTCATTCTTTTTTAAATTATCATAATATAATTTATCAGATTCATCAACAATTGTTCTCAATTGTTCAATATTCTTAGCATCTTCTTCAGTATTATTATCAGGAACATTAATTTCATTTTGTGCCTTTAATAATTCTTTTCTTGCAGCAACTTCCTTCTTTGCTTTTTCAATTCTTTCACTCTTCATTTGGTCATACAATACATCTCTATTACTTAAATTTTCCTTGTATTTCTTAACCAAATCATTTAATTGACCTTCTTGATATTCTTGTTCAGGAACAGATTCACATTCAGGGTCCCAAGGTAACCAATAACCAACTTGACCAACAAAAACATTGAAAGTAGGGTCTCTTCTTCTTAAAACTTGTGCTCTTACACTTGCTTCCTTATAAGAATCATAAACACCTCTAACCTTTAAACCTCTCATAGATGTATGAAAATCATTTTTTTCAAAAAATTCATGGTCTAAATCTTCAGCCTTACCATACTTCCAATCTTCATATAACTTTGCAATAGTATTATAATCAGTCTTAATTTCTTTATTCATCATTTTTTCACGAATGTCACAAGTAATTTGTTCAGTATCATTAAATAAAAATTCAAGGAATTTTGTTGCAAAAAATACTTCTTTTTGTTTTAAAACCTTTTCAGGAGAAACAAAGGACAAACAAACATAATTTTGCCCTGGAATTTTTTGGTCAACCTCTAAAAAATCTTCTTTAATATCTTCACTAGCCATTTTTATAATATATATAATTAATTAATCTTTAAGTATAAAAATTTTTATATAATTATATAATTATATAATATAATGAGTGGAATGGAAATTGATTTTTCTGAAATATTAGGAAGAGTTTTAAAATATTTTTTTGAAGGTATTGCTGTTGGTTTAGCATGTTATTTTACACCAAAATCAAAATTATCAATGGATGAAATAATTATTATAGCAATTACTGCAGCAGTAACATTTGCAATATTAGATATGTATACTCCACAAGTCTCAACTGCAGCTAGATTAGGTACAGGATTTGGTATTGGTTCTCAATTTGCAGGACTTAGAATGGTAGGTTAATTTACTATTTTTTTTTATAAAAAATCTATATTATTTATAAGATATGTCAAGAATAAATAATATAGAAAATAATTTAAACTCAAATCCATCAAGTATATCAACTAGTGATTTAATATATTATTTACAATATACTTCAAATAATAATCAATTAAATCCAAATAATATTGAAGAAACACAAACATATTTAAATCAAATAAATAATAGTTATAATTATGAAAATATATTTGTAAACACATCAAATTACACAAGTATTATGTATACATATATAGGACTATTAATACCATTTTATTTTTTTTATCCAAGATTTTATAATCTAAATACATTAGGATGTTTAATTGGTATTATTTCTTTTGTTATATTATTATCATTAATAAATAAATTATATGGTAGTATATTCAATAATATAGCTTATGTTTTTTTTGGTTTAACATTTACAATTTATATTTTGTTTTTTATATTATTAAATAAATTAAATCATATATCATTATTTTTTATTAGTGCTATTATATCATTTTTTTTTATAAATTATGTCTGTAGAATTATTTTAACAGTACCAACAAAAAATAATGAATATAATCAATTAAAAGCAACAATGAATAACAATACAAATTATACACAATATAATGTATTAATAGAACAAGCATGTTTTCAAATAATAGATAGATTTAATTTAAAATTACCAAGTGGAAATATGTTATATAGTTATTTGACAGTATTTGATATGGGAACAAATACAAATAAAATAGCAGATTTTATGACAAATTTATTTGGACCAATAATATCAATATCAATGTTATATTTATTAAGTAAATTTTTAAATAATATAAAAGAAAATGATATCAATATACTTCCAATCATTGGATTAAAAGAAGATAGTGATAAAATGATATTTTGTCAAGCTAATTATATATTACCAAAAGAATTAAATGTTAATTTGTTAATACATAGTTTTTTAGATAAATATGGATTTGACAATAAATTATATGATAAAGTTCAATTAGCATTAAATAGAATATCAAATGAATTATTAAAAAAATATAATCCAAAATTTATAAATTTAAATGATACAAATAAAGAAACAATATTAGAAAATCTAAAAAATAATAAAATATTTATTCAAATAAATAAAATATTACATAAAACAAATACAAATTTTGATTTAAACTATATGGATGAAATTAAAAAAGCTATTGATGAAGATAAAATAAGTTATAAAGAAAAAGAAAAAATGTATAGTTTATTAGACCAAATTAATAATACTTTATTGATACAAAATAAAGAAAATGTAAATTATCATGATGATGCATTATTAGCAATAAATGAATTATTATATGATAAAGAGATAGATAATAAATATAAAGGATTATTAAAAAACATAGTAGATGATTATTTAAAACAATTTACAGATAATTTAAATTTGAAAAATGGAATATTGTTTGGATATGATTATAATATTATAACTTATCCATTATTTAATCCAAAAGTAAGAGAAGTTTCAAATAAATTATTTGCTTTTATAATAGGAATTATATCAACTTGGTTATTATTCACAAAACCATTGGGGTCTCCTTGGTTAATAACAAGATATATAATGACAGAGAAAAATGGAATAAAAACATTATTAAAAAATTTATCAGGAGATTGGAAAATATGGAAATATATAGGAATGGGTTTAGATAGGTCATATATAGAAGAAATAACAAAGGATTTTAAAAATAATGATAATAATATGATACAAAAAGGTTTAAATATAATATATTCAATATTATTATTTTTGTTGATAACTCCTATATTTTATATGTATAATTCAGTAAGTTTTGGATTAAATTTAAGTCCATCTTGGTATAATATATTATATCAAATAGTATTTGTAGTTAATATAATAGGAAATATAATAAGTTATAATAATAAATATTCATTAGTATTATATAATTTATATTTTTTCATAGCATTTTTAATTATATTTTTATTAATAGGTATGATATTTTTAATAATAAACAGAAATAAATGGATAAAATTTAATGTTTTTTATGAAAAATAATATATAATAATAATATATGGCTACACAAAATAATTTAAATAGTAATATAATAAATATTCCAAATACACCATCTATTCCTGATATAGGATATTATAATGAAAATATGGGTCCATATGAAGACCAAACAAAAATTCCTAAAAATTTTAATTCATATGGTCAACTTAGTGAAAATTTAAATTCAACTTGTTCTATAAATTCTAATACACAATTAAAAGGAAAGAATGGAATATATGGAGATTTTAATGAACCATATAAAAAAGCAATAAATGGAGAATTAAATAATGCAGATTTATTAAATAAAATAAATTCTACAAATGGTATACAACATGCCGCAAATCAAATACAATATATGGCTTGTCAATTAGTAAATGCAAGAAATAGAATGTATGATCCAAGTAGTTTTATTGTAAATAGTTATGGAAATATTAAAAAAATATTTGAAAAGTTTGGTCCAGGATTAAGATTACCATTAATATTAGTATTTTTAATGACTATGTATTTTTTAATAAGTGGTTTATTTAGTTCATTTGATGTCACTTCAAATATTATATATAATATTCAAAAAAATGCTGATTATAATTCAGTATTTTATTGGTTAGGAT
>Ga0194129_10006794_pt1 | contig 13880 bp, 13 predicted proteins | sample TA2KigCa35mmetaG_FD_150862 | JGI IMG/M metagenome (GOLD analysis project Ga0194129, IMG submission 150862) | Freshwater microbial communities from Lake Tanganyika, Tanzania - TA2015038 Kigoma Deep Cast 35m | ecosystem: Environmental > Aquatic > Freshwater > Lake | place: Tanzania: Lake... | reverse complement strand
AACCGAAGGCCATAAGAGGGTTTTATTCCCATCATCAGGAGTTTTTTAAATTCGCCTAATAGTCGATCCATCGAAAGTTCTGATAAATCTTGGGCAGCGCAAAGATTTTTTAAGGAGGCATCGGGGTGCATTTTAAACCGTGCCATAAACTGAGCAACGCGAAGGGCTCTTAGAGGGTCTTCGCCAAAAGTTTCAAGATTGGTCGCGCGTAAGACTTTGTTTTTTAAATCCCGCTGGCCATTCCAGGGATCTAGAAGCTTCTTTTCAATGGGATCCCAGCCCATACTGTTAATGGTCAAGTCTCGGCGAATGGAGGCTTCTTTAAAGGAAAGGGAAGGGTATGTTTTAATATCAAAGCCCTTGTGACCCTTTGCAATTTTTTGTTCTAAGCGGGGCAGAGCAATTTCAATTTTATAGTCAGTTAAATAAAAAACTCCAAACTTTTTTCCAATCGTTTTGACCTGGTCTATTTCCCCAAGAGCAGAAAGAAGATCCTCGCTTGAGAGATTATAAACCTCTGCATCGAAATCTTTAGGCTCAATGCCTCGCAAAATATCACGAACGCATCCGCCAACAAAAACAAGATGTCCCCCTTTTTGTTGTATGGTATTAATAAGAGTATGAAATTTCTTTTCTAAATCCTTAAATGTCATAAACTATGATACACTCCTTTAAGATATCTTATATCATACGATAGAAAAAAATGATGGAAAAAAAGACTTATGATTCTTTGAATTTTAATATGCGTCCCTTAGACGTAGGGCCGCCGGATATGATTATTCTGCATCATACAAATATGAAACCAGTGGAGGCCGCGTTAGAGCGATTGAGTGATCCTAACAGCAAAGTGAGCTGTCATTATTTGATTGCTGCCGATGGAACTATTTATGAAATGGTGCATGAGACGATGCGGGCTTGGCATGCAGGGGTTAGTTTCTGGAAGGACCGCACAAACATTAATGACCATTCAATTGGCATTGAACTTGATAGTTTGGGGGATGTATTTCCTCTTGCTCTGATGAAATCATTAGTATGGCTTATTGAAGACATTCGGACACGTTATACGATCCCTGACTTTAATATTTTGGGCCATTCGGATATTGCCCCTCATCGAAAAGATGATCCAAGTGAACATTTTGATTGGGAGTTTTTGGCGGCGCACGGTATTGGTTGGATGCCTAAAGGAAGGAAAGAATTGAGTGAAGCTCCCCCCATCGTTGCCATTCAGTCTTGGCTTCGTCATATTGGGTATTCAATCGATCTTACAGGGCTCATGGACCCCCAAACCATAGGGGTTGTAAAGGCATTCCAAAGGCACTTTCACAGACAAAAAGTGGATGGTATTTTAGATTCAGAAACAATGACACGAATTTTAGAACGTAGGGAAGTGTCAGTGTAAATTCTTGCCACGTCTTTTCAAAACTTTGATATCCTTCTCAAAAGAATTAGTGCGAAAAATATCATACATCAGATATCAAAATCTTTAAAAAGATCCTTTGGGGCTTTAAAAGTTTTCCCTATCTTGTTTTTAGTTTCTTCTATGGCAGCGATAGTTTTTTTGTTGGGCATTTTAGCCATTGGTTGAAAGGGGAGACCGCCTATATTCACACTTTTCTGTAAAAATACTCTAATCGCATCAGAAATTGTCATGCCCATAGAAGTAAAAACAACATCTGCCTGTGTTTTAAGTTCGCCAGAAATTCTTGCTTGGACGAGGTTATTTGCCATAAATCACTCCTAGACTTATATTTAAAATGCAATTCATTTGAATATTTTTGTCAATCATTTGTTCGCATAAATCTCTTGGAAAGACTAATATTTTTAAGAGTCTCCTCGTTCTTTAATGTAGTTTCATTCGTCCGAAATTGGGCTAATTCCCGTAGAAAAACCTGATAACCAACAAGTATTACAATCAATGTTGTATTTATCGATCAAAAATCCTTTTGGATGAGACTTAAATCCTGGTTTTCTTTTAAATCTTTTAATAGCATTCCAGGCCTTTGAGCGTGTAGAATAAACACCTAATTCTTTCCAGTTATTGTCCTCTTCTTCGTCAGAACCATATGTATGATAGAGAATGAAAACTTCTTTTAGCATTTGAATTGCTCTTATTTTTTGTTATTAAACAGGATCTTCATAATAATAATCAACCCATCTCTTTATTGCATTGTATTCTGAGCCAGGCCCAACTTGGTAATGTCTTTTGGGCGAGACAGGATGAAAATATTCTTCAGAGTTTTTGTCAGCTTCTACTACAAATCCTTTTTTCCAGGTGTTATTGTCTTTATCTAGAGCGCATTGAGTGATTAAAAAACCATCGGAATGATCCTTGAATCCTGTAAGTTTAGCATATAGGCTAATTGACTTTTGTGCTTCTTCAATTTTCGAATAGACGCCTAATCTTTTTAGATTCTCTACTTGATCTTCCTTGGAAGTTCCGTGCGTATGTTCTAGTACAAAAACTTCTTTCATCATCTAACTCCTTTTGATAAATTTTAAAAATCTTTGAGAAGTTGTCTATTATGACCGCTCTTCTAAGTTCAGAGTATTTTTTTAAAGAAGAGCCTTACAAAAACTCAATCAATCTCAAAAAGCAGGAGGAGGCGTCTTCTTTGATCAAATTATGAATATTTTTTGAGGCTTCCTCAAGTTTTTTTGGATTTTCTAAAATACTTTTTAAAAGATTTTCCAAATTTTTTTGGGCTTTTGAGTCTGTTTCTTCAACAATCCATCCCCCTCCTAATTTATTCACCGCAAGGGCATTAAAATATTGATGATTATCCATAGCGTGAGGATAGGGGATAAAAATTGCAGGACGTTTAGCGTGCGCTACTTCAAAAATGGTTGATGCCCCAGCTCGGCAGATCACAAGGTGCGCTTTTTCCATTAGGGTCGGAATATTGGGAAAAAATGTTTCAATCGTTGCTGGGATTTTAAGGGCTTCATAAAAAGCGCGGGTGTGACCAATCATTTCCGGACGACTTTGCTGTACAACATGAAGTCGTTTTTTTAAAGAACTGGGGAGAGCTGCAAGGGCTGCAGGAATGAGAGTACTGAAACTGAGGGCTCCTTGACTTCCCCCGATAATCAAAAGACGAATAGGGTCTTTTTTGTCAAACGGCTTGAAATCTTTGTGGGGGGAGGATAAAAATTCCTGACGAACAAAATTTCCTGCGATTTTTACCTTTTTTTCAAATCTTTTTGCAATGCCAAAGGTTTGAGGGAATGAAGTTGCAAGAATATGAACAAAAGGCAAAAGCCAGCGATTAACGCGACCAAGAACAGCGTTTTGTTCGTGGAGGATCACCGTATGCATCAGAAAAGGTTTAAGAAAAATTCCAGCAAGCAAAGTTGGAAAGCTAGGAAATCCACCGAATCCTATAATTGTATGAGGCTTAAAGCGCACTATCTCATAAACACTTATGAAAAAACAAGGGATGAGAGAAAGAACCATTATCACTTTTCCCCACAGATTTTTGACTGTTTTTCTAAGGGGTAGGGATCGAACCATTAATCCTTCAGGAGGGTTTTGGAAGGACCGCCCTCGGCTGTCTGTCATAAGATAGGCGACTAATCCTTCTTTTAAGAGTTTTTCTGCCAATGCATAGGCTGGGAAGACATGGCCTCCTGTGCCCCCTGCAGCTAAAAGAACTCGTTTGTTGCTCATCAAAAAATCCTCGAATCATCACTACGTTTTCGGGTCATGCTTAAAATAATCGCTGTCGTAAGGGCTGTGCCTAAAAGGGATGATCCCCCATAGCTTAAAAAAGGAAGCGTCATTCCTTTTGTGGGAATAAGCTTTAGAGCAGAGCCCATATTAACAAGGGCCTGTAGGGTAAACTGACTGATTAATCCGCCAAGCGTTAGGATAAGAAAGAGGTTTTTTTCTTGGCGCATAAGCCAAAGCCCGCGGACAAAAATTATAGCATAAAGGCTCAGAACAAAGACGCAAAAGAAAAAACCAAATTCTTCTGCAGCGACTGGAAAAATGAAATCCGCATGCGCATCTGGGATGTATCGTTTAAAGACACCCTCTCCAGGGCCTTGACCAAAAATCCCTCCATTTTTGAAAGCTTCTAAGGATTGAGTAATTTGGTATTGGTCTCCGGCCTCCGGGTTCAAAAAGCGATCAATACGGCTTGTAACGTGCGGTAGGAAAAAATATGCTCCGAAGATACTTATAAGGCCGAGAGCCCCGAGGATCGAAATCCACAAAACAGGAAGGCCAGAGAGGAAAATTTGAATGAACCATGTTACAGAAATGATGAACGTCATCCCAAAATCGGGTTGCATTAAAATAAGACCAACAATTATCCCATACAGAATAAAAGACAGTAATTTTCCAGGGAGAGGATACGTTTTTGTTTGAGAAAACAACCAAGCGGCAATCACTGCAAAGCTTGGTTTAACAAGTTCAGTTGCTTGCAAGGAAAATCCACCAAGAGAGATCCACCGACGTGCTCCCTTGATTTCCATGCCTGAAAAAGGGGTCACAATAAGGCAAGCAATGCTTAACCCAAGAACTGCCCACGAAACGTACCTAAGAACACGTGGAGACGCAAGTGACCCCAGGACGATAATTCCAAGAGAAGGCAAAACAAGCACAGCATGACGTTTTACAAAATAAAAAGAATCGAGATTCAATCGCTCTGCAGTGCTTGGGCTTCCTGCAAAACTTAAAAGAACACCTAACACAAGAAGAATCATAAAGCATGTAAAAAGGGGCCGGTCCATGGTCCACCACCAACGACCGATTAAACTTTGGTCCGCGCGTGAAAAAAATTCGTTCATAGAACACCTTTTAAAATATTGTTTGTACAGGTTTTAAAAAATTTCCCACGTTCTTCAAAGTTCTGAAACTGATCAAAAGACGCGCATGCTGGTGCTAAAAGAATGATATCTCCTGGGCTTGCCTGAGAATAGGCCTCTTGGGTTGCTCTATCGATGGTATGGCAAACTGTATAGGGTAATAAGCCTTTTAGATCTTGTTCAAAAGCATCTGTTGAACTTCCAACCAAATAAACATGAGCAACATTTTTGAAATAAGGAGTTAAAGAAGTGGGGCTTTCTCCACTTTTTGCCTTTCCTCCTAAAATCCAATGAATGTTTTTGAAAACTTTTAAAGATTTTTCTGCCGCATTCATATTGGTTGCTTTGCTATCGTTAATGAAAATAATGCCACGCTCTTGAGCAATGATCTCTTGACGATGCGGTAGGGACTTAAAAGATAAAAGCCCTTTAACAAAACAGTCTTCAGAAAAATCATTGCCCAAAATTTGTCGAAGGGCAGCGTAGCATGCAACAATGTTTTGGGCATTATGGGTGCCTTGAAGGTTCATCAAAGAGGGAAGGGATATAGTTTCTTTGTAACGTTTGTCAAAAATCTTATGGTCTTTTATAAAAATATCCCCGGTTTCTGACTCTGATGATATCGATAAAAGATCAGGATTTTTTTTATAAATATCTTGGGTATAAGAATCGTCAATGCCAAGAATTCCCTTATGGTTTCCATCTGGAATCATTAAATTAAATATGGAAGTTTTTGCTCGAATGTAGGCATCCATCGATCCGTGATAGTCAAGGTGATCAGGGCTAATATTAAGAAATATCGCCTGCTCCAAAACAGGGGTTTCTAAAAGACTTAGTTGATAAGACGATAGTTCAAGGACGAAATAAGTTTCTTGAGTTGTTGGATCAAGGCTTAAAACAGGAATGCCGATATTGCCAGCAGCAACGGCTTTTTTTCCAAAGTGATTTAACAGGTGGCATAAGAGGCTTGTTGTTGTGCTTTTCCCATTGGTTCCTGTGATTCCGATAATATGATAATGGGGACAAAAAGTTGACTGTCTCAAAAAAAGCTCGATATCAACTGTAAAAGGAATGGATCTTTTTTTTGCCTCTAGCAAAAGCGGATGGGCTTTCGGGCCTTCATGAGGGATGCTAGGGCTTACAATAATTTTTTCAATTTTCTCCCAAGGAAGTGTTTCTGGGGATTGTAGAAGATCTTCAGAAATTGTTTTTCGCGTTTCTGGATTGTCGTCCCATACCAAAATATTAATCGAATGTTTTTGAAGATAGCTAAGGGTCGCAAGCCCAGATTTTCCTAGGCCAAAGATATAATAGTATGAATCCTGTTGCGTACTCATTTAGCGTAGTTTTAAAGTTGAAAGGCCTACAAGTGCCATTACAATAGCAATAATCCAAAAGCGGATGACAATCGTTGGTTCTTTCCATCCCTTTTTTTCAAAATGATGGTGGAGGGGTGCCATAAGGAAAATACGCTTGCCCCCTGTCCATTTAAAGTATCCGACTTGAATAATAACAGACAATGCTTCAATAACAAAAAGACCCCCAATGATTGCTAAAACAATTTCGTGTTTTGTAATAACACTAATCGTACCGAGAGCTCCCCCAATCGCAAGGGATCCTGTATCGCCCATAAAAATCCGTGCTGGGGGAGCGTTGTACCATAAAAAGCCCAGACTAGAACCGACAAGCGCCCCGCAGATAATAGATATTTCCCCGCAGTTTGGGATAAAGTGAAGCTGCAGGTAATGCGCAAACGTATGATGTCCAGCAAGATAAGCAATAAGGGCAAAACAGAGCGATGCAATAATCACAGGACCAATCGCTAGACCATCAAGACCATCCGTTAAATTGACAGCATTGGAGGCTCCCATAATAACCACAACTCCAAAGGGAATATAAAAGAATCCCAAATCGATTAAAATATTTTTAAAAAATGGAACAGCCAGTGTTGTGGCATGGGAAGAAGGAAGAAGGTATTGAATGATAAGCATCACACTGAGCCCAATAATGATTTGGAGGGATGCCTTCATTTTTGCGGACATAGCATTTGCGTGTTGTTTCTTTATTTTCATCCAGTCATCAATGCCCCCAACAATTCCAAGGGCTAAGGTGACGTATAGGACTACCCAAATGTAAGGATTTGAAAGGTTGGCCCATAAAAGAGTGCTAACAAGTGTTCCCAAAAGAAGGATAACGCCCCCCATAGTAGGGGTGCCAACTTTCGTTAAGAGATGAGACTCAGGCCCTTCTTGCCGGATAGGTTGTCCGTTTCCTTGTTGGCTTTTTAGCCATCGGATGATGGACGGGGCAAATAAAAATCCGACCAAAAGACCGGTTAAAATGGCGCCTCCCGTACGAAAGGTAATATATTTAAAAACGTTCAAGAAGTGATACTGATGGACGTAGTCTAAAGAAAGATAATAGAGCATCTTTATTCCTTCAAAAACTTTTGTTGTAACGCATGAATAATCTTAATAAATCCTATACTTAAGGAAGCTTTGACCATCATAGCATCATTCGGCTTTAGGATGTCAAAAAGTTTTTCAATTAAAGAATCTAGAGTATTAAAATGATAGCAGTCTAAGGATTTTTCCATGGCTGTGTGCAGATGATGCATCATATCCCCGTAGGTGATTAGGATAGAAGTGCCACTTTTCAAAACGGCATCCTTAAGATCCTTATGAAGAGATTCGGATGCTTCTCCAAGCTCCCTCATGTCGCCAAGAATTGCTATTTTTTTGCCCTCAACAGTTCGAAGCCCAAAAGATTCAAGGGCAGAATGCATGGACAGGGGGTTTGCATTATAACTTTCGTCAATCAATAGGATATTATCTCTGAGAAATAGGGGAACGCCTCTACGTTCTGAAGGGGTAAAAGTAGAAAGAACAGCACAGGCTTTTTCAAGATCTAATCCCAAAGCGTTCGCTGTCAAAAGTGTGATCAGCCCATTCATGGCCCAATGTTCTCCAGGCATTGAGAAATGGAATGAACAGCTTTTACCAAAAATTGTCGCCTCATGATGATACAGGCCATTTTTTTCATAACTTTTCAGAAGCTTTGCGTGGCAATCATCGGATTTACCAAACATATAAATGTTTTGAATGTTATTTTTTCTAGCGATTGTTTCTAAAATTTTTGCATGTAGGTTGTCTCCAGGCAGAATAGCAACCCCATTAGAGGGAACCCCCAAAAACAAAGATCCTTTTTCATAAGCAATTGCTTCTACAGAAGAAAAATTTTGTAAATGCGCAGGGGCAACATTGGTCACAATCCCAATATGAGGTCGGACCATTTTTGTTAATCTATCGATTTCTCCGGGGTGATTCATGCCGACTTCAAATACGCCGTAGTCTATAGAAGGATCCGCTGAAGCAAGGCTTAGGGGAACGGTAGCCGTGCTATTAAAACTCCGTTTTGTTGCATAAGTTTTGCCAAAGGATGCCAAGACAAGCGCAAGCATATCTTTTGTAGAAGTTTTTCCGGCACTTCCCGTGACACCGATAATTTTTCCCTCTAAGCGATTGCGCGCTGTCCGCCCGATATCACTCAAGGCGTCGAAGGTGTTTTTGACAACGACATAGTGATGGGGTGTTGGGGGCGCATGATCAACTACGGCAGCTACAGCCCCTTTCTTAAAGGCTTCCTCTAGAAAAGCATGACCGTCTACTTTTTCGCCCTTTAGGGCCACAAATAAATCGCCTGGATTGATGTCTTTAGAATTAATAGAAATTCCTGTTGCAGCCCAGTTGTCTCTGGAACACAAAGAACTGTGGGTCGCTGCACAAATTTCATAGGCGGTCCATAGGGATTTGGTCATGATATCTCCTGAATGATCTTAAAAATGGTTTCAGCGTCATCGAAAGGAAGTGTGGTTCCTCTAACTTCTTGGCCAGATTCTCGGCCTTTTCCTGCAACGACCAGAATGTCTCCTGGGGCGAGGGCACGAATAGCGGTGCTGATTGCTTCTACACGGTCGGGAATTTCTTTGGCATGGGGGCACCCTTCCATAATTTGTTTGCGAATAGACGCTGGGTCTTCAAATCGAGGATTATCATCCGAAATGTAAACATAATCTGCAAGCGTTGCCGCAAGAATGCCCCGCGGCTTTCGGGTGCTGGGGTCTCTGTTGCCGCCTCCTCCAAACAGAATATGCAAATGGTTTTTCGTGTGAGGACGAAGGGCCTTTAAAAGATTTTCAACCCCATCGGGTGTGTGGGCATAATCGATATAAATGGATGCTCCATTTGGGGTGGACGCAATATGTTCAATACGTCCAGGAACGGGCGGGAGTGTTTGAAGGCCCTCAAGGGCTTTCGTTAAATGATTTGGGTTGCAGGCAAGAACAAGACCAAGGGCACAAAGGGCATTATAGAGTTGAAACGATCCAATGAGGGGAAAGTGAAATTCTACTGGTTCTCCCAATACAGACAAAGACACTTTCTGGCCGTGGGTTTGGGGCGTTAAGGAAAGAATTCGTATTTCTTCCCCCTTATAGCCATAAGAAATAATAGGCCGAGGTCTAGATTTTTCTTTCAGCGTTTCAAATTCAGGGATATCGGCGTTCAGAACACAAGGGGCTGTTTTAGGCAGTATTCTTTGAAATAATTGCGCTTTGGCATTTAAGTATTCCGCCATTGTTTTGTGATAATCTAAGTGTTCCGGGGATAAATTGGTAAATCCTGCGGCTTTTAGGGTCACACTGTCTAGACGGTGTTGGTCAATGCCATGACTCGATGCTTCCATAGCAACATGGGTTATATGATGGTTAGCAAGTTCGACAAGCAAAGGGTGAAGATGAGGTGCTTCCGGTGTTGTTAGGTGTTTTGCCTCTTCATAAAATTTACTGCGCACCCCCAAGGTTCCAAGGCTAGCGCTTTTTTCACCGCACTGTTCCCATAAATAACGGGTGAAATCAGCGGTAGATGTTTTGCCGTTTGTGCCCGTTACCGCAACGATAGTTTCCGGTTGTTGGGGATAAAATATTTTACTGATTGTGCTAATAAAGAGACGAATATCTTGTTCCCCTATAAAGAAAATATCTGGGTAGAGGGAGGCGTTTCTTTTAGCCGCATCAAGGGATGTCGCAATAACCTTAACACCCCGCTGAATGGCATCAGGAATGAAATCTTCCCCGTTTACGTGGGTCCCTTTTAAAGCAATAAAAAGCACTTCTGGTCCCGTTTTTCTTGAGTCTAGAGTGATCGTTTTTATCTTTTGGGTTGGAATCTTTGAGGGATACCACTGCAGAGAAGGGTAATAATTTTTTAAATTTTCGATTAGAACGTCGAGTAACATTTAAGGGCTCTATTTTAGCGAGTCAGGCAACAAAACGACACTGTCTGCCAAAGTAAATTATATGAAAATAACCCAGAAAGCTAGGGATTTTAGATAAAATTTGTGTCTTAACACTTTGTGTTTTTTAACAACAGAACTTCTAGACAAAATAGGCTGTTTCAGGGTATTTTTCCAATGAGTCAATAAATGAAGTTAAAGAATGGAAATTAAAAAACAAGATATTCTCCGTATTGAAAGACTTGCACGGCTTAAGTTGCCTGAGCAAGAAGAGCAAGGATTTAGTCAGCGGCTCAGCAAGGTTTTTGATTGGATTGATCAATTGCGGGAGGTGTCTATTGAAGGCGTAGATCCAATGGTCTCCCCTTTAGATACTGTGAATGTTCCAAAAACCACGTGGCGGAATGATGAAGTAAGCGATGGCGAGTGCCAGGATCAAATTTTGTCTAATGCTCCGGAGGCTCAGCATGGGTATTTTTCTGTTCCTAAGGTTGTCGAGTAAGGGTTTTAGTTATGAATGAATTAATACAGTTATCCTATAGCGCCCTTCGTCAAAAAGTTCTGAATAAGGAAGTTACAGTTCAAGAAATCGTAAAGGCCTATACGGACCAAATGCAAAAAACGGAAAAGCTCAATGCTTTTGTGACGATATGTCCTGATCAGGCTTTAAAACAAGCCCAAGAAGCTGATCAGCGTTTCCAAAAGGGAGAAGCGCGTCCCTTGGATGGATTTCCTCTGGCGGTTAAAGATAACTTTTGCGTTCAAGGAATGCGAACAACAGCGGGCTCTAAGATTCTTGAAAATTTCGTTCCTACCTACACATCAACAGTGGTTCAAAAGCTTGTAGGGGCGGGATCTATTGTCGTTGGAAAAACGAATATGGATGAATTTGCGATGGGATCCTCCACAACGACAAGTTTCTTTGGTCCAACAGTAAATCCGTGGAAGTCGAAAGATCATGCAAGCGATTTGATCCCTGGGGGGTCTTCCGGAGGGTCCAGTGCCTCTGTTGCAGCCCATTCTTCGTTGGGAGCGTTGGGTTCTGATACGGGGGGATCCATCCGTCAGCCCGCAGCCCTTTGTGGTGTTGTTGGGATTAAGCCTACCTATGGTTTATGTTCCCGTTATGGGATCATTGCTTTTGCATCCTCTCTGGATCAAGCAGGGCCCTTTGCGAGAACTGTTGAAGATACAGCCCTTTTGTTAAGGGAAATGGCGGGACACGATTCCAAAGATTCAACAAGTCTTCAGTATCAGGTGCCTGATTATCTGAAAGCCCTTGGAAAAAGCATTCGGGGTATGAAAGTGGGGATTCCCAAGGAATATAGACCCGATGGATTGAACGCAGAAATTGCCCACTGGTGGGATCAAACGATTCTTTGGTTAAAAGACGCGGGGGCAGAAGTTGTGGAAATTTCCCTTCCTTACACAAAATACGGTCTTCCAACTTACTATATTATTGCACCAGCAGAAGCATCCTCTAACTTAGCCCGTTATGACGGGGTTCGCTATGGGTTGCGCGTTCCAGGAGGAACGTTGGATGATCTTTATTCGTACACCCGAACAGCTGGTTTTGGGGATGAGGTCAAGCGACGCATTCTCATTGGAACATATGTGTTATCCGCTGGGAAGTATGAAGATTATTACTTACGTGCCCAAAGGGTTCGCCAGTGTGTCACGAACGACTTCAACGCAGCGTATCAAAAGGTCGATGTTATTCTAACGCCAACCACAGCGAACACAGCGTTTAAAATTGGTGAAAATATTACAGATCCGATTGCTATGTATTTACAAGATGTTTTTACGGTAACAACGAATTTAGCTGGAATTCCAGGTATTTCAGTGCCTGTTGGTCTTTCAAAAGAAGGCCTTCCGATAGGAATGCAGGTTCTTGGTCCTATGCTACAAGAAGAAAAGCTTTTTCAATTTGCCCATATTATTGAGCAAGCGGCGCGGTTCAAAAATCTTGGGGGGCATTCGCTATGACACACTCTTTTATCAAAACAGCTACAGGTCTTTGGGAAGTCGTCATTGGACTTGAAGTGCATGCTCAGGTTAAGTCCTTGTCAAAACTTTTTTCAGGGGCTGCGACTTCTTTTGCAGCGGATCCGAATACAAAGGTATCGCTCGTGGATGCGGCACTTCCCGGAATGTTGCCAGTTGTTAATAAATTCTGTATCGAACAGGCAGTTAAAACAGGACTTGCCTTGAGGGGAGATATTGCTCTTCACTCGGTCTTTGATCGGAAAAATTATTTTTACGCGGATTTGCCTCAAGGGTATCAAATTAGCCAATTTTATCATCCGATTGTCCGCAATGGATTTTTAGAAATTGACCTTGAAAATGGTGAGACTAAAACGATTCATATAGAACGCATTCACCTAGAACAAGACGCAGGAAAAAGTATTCACGATCTCCATCCTGATAAGTCATTTATCGATCTCAATCGTTCAGGGACAGCGTTGATGGAAATTGTCACAAAGCCCGATATGAGAAGCGCTCATGAGGCGATGGATTTCATCAAAAAACTGCGCCTGATCCTAAGATACCTTGGGTCATGCGATGCGAATATGGACGAAGGAAGTCTTCGGGTGGATGTAAACATTTCTGTGCATCGTCCAGGCACACCTTTTGGAACGCGAGCGGAAATCAAAAACGTAAACTCAATACGCTTTATTGGCCAAGCCATTGATCATGAAATTAATCGTCAAATCGCCCTCCTTGAGAGCGATCAATCAGTGGATCAAGAAACTCGTCTTTTTGATGCATCAAGTGGCACAACACGATCGATGCGCAGCAAGGAAGATGCCCAAGATTATCGGTATTTTCCTGATCCAGATTTGCGGCCTATCGTTTTAACAGAAGACTATATTCAAAAAGTTCAAGAATCGCTTCCAGAGCTTCCCAATGAAAAGCGGACACGCTTTATGGAAGATTACGGACTGTCTCGTTATGATGCGACGGTTTTGGTATCTGATTTGGAAACGCCCCTTTATTACGAAAAGGTTCTGAAAAATCTTAAGGGATGGAAGGATCAAATAGAGGCCGCTAAATTAGCCTCTAACTGGATATCGGGAGAATTATTTGCAGCACTTAATGAAAAGAACTTATCCATCGATAAAAGCCCGATTGCTCCTGAAAAATTGGCTCAGCTTTTAAATTTGATTGGGGAGGGGAAACTTTCGGGGCGCCTTGCAAAAGATGTCTTTGAAATTATGATTGAAACTGGCCAAGAGCCCGAAAAAATTGTAGATGAAAAGGGGCTTGTACAAATTAGCGATACGGGCGCTTTAGAAGCAATCGTTGATCAGGTTATTAAAGATAATCCAAAAATGGTGGAAGAATATAAATCGGGTAAGGATAAACTCTTCGGATTTTTTGTGGGGCAAACTATGAAACTTTCCGGTGGGAAGGCGAACCCCCAAATGATTAATGAAATCTTAAAGAGAAAGTTATAATCATGACAAAAGTATTACACGAGAAATTTCGTGGGCAAACTAAAGAGCAATTACTGAAGCTGTACTATGACATGCTTCTGATTCGACGACTCGAAGAAAAATCTGGGCAGCTTTATGGCATGGGGAAAATTGCTGGATTTTGTCACCTTTATATTGGTCAAGAGGCTGTTGTGACCGGCGTTCAAACGTTCGTGAAAGAGGGTGATAGCATTATTACAGGATACCGAGATCACGGGCATATGTTGGCTTGTGGTATGGATGCTAAGGGGGTGTTGGCGGAATTAATGGGGCGTATGGATGGACTTTCTAAAGGGAAAGGGG
>Ga0194129_10006792_pt1 | contig 13881 bp, 10 predicted proteins | sample TA2KigCa35mmetaG_FD_150862 | JGI IMG/M metagenome (GOLD analysis project Ga0194129, IMG submission 150862) | Freshwater microbial communities from Lake Tanganyika, Tanzania - TA2015038 Kigoma Deep Cast 35m | ecosystem: Environmental > Aquatic > Freshwater > Lake | place: Tanzania: Lake... | reverse complement strand
GACATGAAAGCGCTGAACGATACCGACTGAAAATGGCCCGTCGCGCCTCAACTCGTTTTGATACATGCCGCAACTGCGCACGCCCCAAAGCGGCGAGCAGATTGCTCATCCGGTAATTATAACCCAGAATGCTCTGAATACCTTCAGACCCTGGAATCCGAGCCTGCGTCGCCAGGAATTCCGCTCGAGCCGCAAGGTCGGGGTCCAAACAGGTCAACATTCCACCGCCTGAACTGGTCACGATTTTGTTGCCATTGAAGGAATAAGCACCCCACAAACCGACAGAACCCGGCGAAACTTCACCTCGGGTTCTCGATGTATAAATACAACCTAGGCACTCCGCAGCGTCCTCTATGAGAACAACTCCGAATCGCTGGCAGATTGCTTCGACCGTATCGATATCAGCGGATTGACCATAGACATGAACCAATATCAAGGCGCGGGGTGGACGTCCTGCATTACGGATACGATCCCTGATGATCTCCTCAAGTTTGGCCGGATCGAGATTCCACGACTGCATCTCGCTATCCACAAACACCGGCCTGGCGCCGACATAAAGAATCGGAGTCGCGCTAGCCACAAAAGTGAAGGTGGAGCAGAGAACTTCATCACCGGGCCCCACTCCGCTGACCAACAAAGCCAGATGGAGAGCACTCGTGCACGAGTTGACGGCAACCGCGTAACGATTTCCGGTGGCAACACAGAACTCGCGTTCAAACGCATTCAGCTCTGGCCCCGCCGGAGCGATCCAACCGGATTCGGCGGCGGCCACCACGGCATGGATTTCGTCTCCCTCAAGGTGAGGGGGCGATAAGTAGATCTGCTGGGGAACCATCAAAGTCTGGCGCTAGGACCCACTGGTGTTCAAACGAGACCAATACTCAAGCTCCAGTCTCCAGGAAAACGCTGTTGGGGGCGATTACAGATCGGGTTGGGACTCGTACCCGCGGAGGAATAACGGCGTGGGTTCCAACAAGAACTTCTTCTCCCAAAATGGAGGAGGGTCCCACGTCCGCATGACTGTTGAGTTGACTCCAGGCACCTATTTCTGTGTCATGCTGGTTAACTGTGTGATAATTCAGCACCACACCATCTCCAACTAGGGCGTTCGCCGAGATGAGTGAAAACGGTGCAATTACCAAACCAATTCCAAGCCGTGCAGTTTGAGCCACCACAGCGGTTGGATGAATGACGTTAGCGAATTGAGCGCCTTTCTCTACCAAAGTTTCCTGAAGACTTCGGCGCACGGAAGGCTGACCTATCGCAATTACTAAATAAAAACCATCCTTTGGAACAAAATCCGCGAGACCACCTAAAATGGGAATCGGCATGGATTTTCTGACCAAAGCCGTCGAATTATCGTCGAGAAATCCAGCAACGGTCCAATGGGCATCGAGGGCCCAGCAGGCGACTTCACGACCCAATCCCCCAGCACCTACTATGATAAGTTGTTTCAAGCGAGATACGATTCACTGCGAACGCCCTAATGGCGACATCGATTCTAGTTTTAATGCATAGCCCTGCCTAGAGCGTTGTATTTTTTGAACCGGAGATCTGCAAATATGAAAAACGCTAGCCACAAAACTATAGCCGCGACTAGAGCCCAGATTTGGTAGGCAATTTCGGCCTTTGCGACACACCCAGATACAACTGCAGTTAAGAACAGCAGAACGGACTCCCAAGTGGTCACAGCAGTATGAGACAACCCAGACCGCACTAGTCTTTGATAGAAATGTTCGCGGTGAGGTTCGAGCCAACGATCACCCCTCGCGATTCGGCGAACTAATGTGATTCCTGTATCGAGAACAAAATTTAAATTCACAATGACTAACGGAATCAAAAGATCGAATCCCTGCGTGTTGCAAATCCATAAAACCAAGAATGCTAACACCAATCCGAGTGGGGCACTGCCGACGTCACCCATGAACATCCGAGCACGGGGAAAATTATGGGGAATAAAGCCAAATGCGGAACCGGACACAGAAAGTGCGATCAAAATTGGTGGCGTGTACAAATCAGCTATTTTTGCACTCGCCACAGCAACCATTGCCAAGGCGGACAACCCCGCTTGAAAACTCGCAATCCCATTGATGCCATCCATAAAATTGAACGCACTGGTGTAGCCAACCATCCACAGCATCATCAAACCAACAATAACCGGATAGGAGACACCAAATTTTGCGCCAGAGCTTGCTGCGAGCCCATTGGAGTCGAGCAGTCCCGACGACCATGCGAGCGCAATCGCTGCCAAGGCGTGGGTTCCAAAACGAATTTGAGCCGATAGGCCACGGACATCATCAATCAACGAAACCACACTCAGAATAATCAGAGCAAGTACGGCAAGAAGTGGAACCCGAAATGGATAAAACAGTGAAACAAACGTACACGCTAATCCGATTGTCAGTAGGATTGCTATTCCCCCCCCTCTTACTGTTGGGACAACATGCGAGGATCGGTGGTTCGGAATATCTTGAATATGACAGATTCGAAGGATCTTATACGTTGGGAAACAAATTACGAAACACGCCAATAGGCAGGATATAAATAGAATTGGGCCCAAATACATATCTAGTTTGCAGACTAGTCTCGACCGGTTTGGTTTTGACTTTTGTACCAATCGACCAGCCGTTCTATCCCTTGCTGGGTTGTCTCAACTGGGATGTAACCGGCCTCGAGAAGTTTTGCGGGAGAAAAATAGCAATCCTCGGTCAATCCGGCCAAGCGATTGGTGTTAAGGGGCCAATATGGAAAACCAATCTGATCGAGGAGATCACCGATAGAAGCGATGGTTCTTGCGGCTGACAGGGGTAATGTTCTTGAAGGACGTGGAACTCCAAGAGCATCCGCCATATACCCGGAGATTGCCTTGACTGTGACGGGTTGTGGATCGGTTATATTGAATACTTCTACACCAGCATTTTTCCGGGACAATAAAAACGCGACGGCCGCGCAGATATTTTCAAGGGAGACAACTGACTTCACATTTGCGCCCGCGTTCACCAATGGAAACCTTCCTCGCGCAATTGCATCCAACATTGAATAGATGTTTGCTGTATTGCCAGGGCCATAAACAACCGATGGCCGTAAAATTAATGCCCAACGATTCGGATCCATCGCGACCCAGTTTTCCACTAACTTCTCGGCGTTCCACTTGCTTCGACCGTACAGGCTCTCGCCAGGTCCTAAACCATGTTCTGTTACAATAGTTGACTTTGGTTCAACAGCCTTAATTGAACTAAAATAGATAAAGCCAGTGCAACCCGCACGTTCCGCGGCATCTAGAATCGTTTGGGTCCCCTTAACATTTACTTGATCGAATTCTGCGGCGGCACCGTTATCAGGCCGTATTACATGGTGTTTGGCTTCCAAATGAATCACTACTCGGTATTGAACTTTAGTTTTGTTGGCAATGAAATCTTCACGTGCTACTCGATTCCAAGTGTTTGGAAGGCCGTGAAATGGGTGCCGTGAAACTGCTAGACCAGAACAGCCAAGGTTTTCCAAGTAAATTGACAACCGCCGTCCAATAAAGCCGCTTGAACCAGTGATAACGATTTTGTCGCCATGAAGGTCCATCTGGTATGGTAATTAATTGTTTTAATTGGATTTTTGATTGAAATGATTCAAATCTGGATTTCGCAGAAATTCGTTTATTATTTCCAAATGCTTTGCCACGACACTTTCGATTCCGTAGAGGCGTAACGCTTTGTGATATGCTGCAGTACCCCATTCTTGAAGTAGATGAGGTTGGAGAATACAACGTTCCATAGCGGAAGCTAGGTCATCAATCGACTTCGGCTTAACTAGCAGACCCGTCTTTTCGTCTTCAACAACATCCTTACATCCAGGCATTAAAGTCGTGATGGTTGGAATTGCGGTGGCCGATGCTTCCAGTATAACTTTTGGAACACCTTCCCTATACAAAGTAGGAAACACAAAACAGTCTGCTTCTTTCAAAACATTTGGCATGTCGGACCTCTCACCCAACCAATGGATCAATCCAATTTTGTGTGCGGATTCGATATAATCTACCGGCACCGCATTAGGATTGGTTTCGTCGATGAGGCCAGCGATTTTGCATGTAAAATTATATCCCTTTGCCTTGAGAATTCGACAAGCTTCAACTAGTTCCTTCACGCCTTTATCCCAAAGCAACCGCCCAGCAAATAAAAATCTTGGGTGAGTGGTTTCGTGCCATGACCGAGGCGTAAATTCATTTAGATTGACCCCAGCACCGTTTATAATGTTTGACGCTGCAGGCCTTATCCATTTGTTTTCAATAAATAGATTGGCATCGTCATTGTTTTGAAATAGACATTTGCAATTATTGTTGTCCAATAGAACGGGAAACATTTTTGAAAGTGCTATTTTTATCAACCCCAAGCTCAGTTTCCTCGAATTTCCGGAAAATGTGATTCCTAGACCCGCAAATGCACATAGCAATTTAGTTGCTGGTAGGAACTTGGCCGCCAATGCGGCGCAGACTATTGGTTTTAGTGCGACTGCGATAATTAGATCCGGCTTTACCTGTCTGAATATTTTTACGTAGCGATAGGCTCCAATGAGTACAGATGCCGGTGATAGGCTTTTCCTATTTAAGTCAACTTGAGAGAATTTGATTCCTAATCGTTCTATTTCGATTCGATATTTGTCGGCGTTTGTTGCTAGATGCATTGAGAGACCCGCCTCTGCCAATTGAATATACAGATCTTTCCTATGACTCAAAAAATAGAAATCCTCTGAAATGCAGAAAAGGATTTTGGGAGGACGACGCATTGTAGGACAGGAGACTTTTCTTGAGGAAATTAATTTATTTCGCGCTATTGTTTTACATACCATGATCTATAAACAACGAGACTCCAAACCTCCCGTACAAGAGAATCGTCACCTAAAAGAAATTGTTCCCAGATTTCTGAGGCGCAATCTTTGTCGATGATCCCGTCTTCTGCTACTGAAGCCGGGTCAAGTAAGTTCTGAGCCCAATCACGCAATCCTCCACGAAGCCAATTAACTAACGGAATGTTAAAACCCATTTTGGGGCGATTGAAAAGATTGGCCGGATAGTAATCTTTTAAAATCTCCCTTAAAATTACTTTGGTGTTGTCCGACGTCATCTTGAATTCGAGCGGAAGTGATGCAGCATATTCAATGATTCGATGATCGAGAAACGGTGTTCTTGTTTCTAGGCTTTCGAACATTGCTGCCCTGTCCAATTTTACGAGGATGTCATCTGGCAGGTATGAAGTTGCATCTTCAACCATCATCCAAGAAATAAAATCACTGGGGTCCTCGAAATTTCTGTTTTCGTTTTTAGAGTGATTTTCTATAGACGGAAGTAGTTTTTTAACGGTTGGGATTTGAAAGTAGTTGTGGTTTGCATAATACAAGTCACTCTCGAAATCACTTTCTAACATTTCCGCTATTGTTCGGCATTTTCGTGAGAAATTTTGGCCCAGGAATGGATGTTGGAAGCCTAATCGAGATATAAGTTTTAGCCCCTTTTGTGAGCAAAGGTTGCTAATAATCTTAGCGGATTGAACTCTGAACTTTTTCGGTATCCCTGAGATTATTTGGTGAAGCATCCGGGCATTTTTATACCGACTATATCCGCCAAAAATTTCATCCGCTCCGTCCCCAGAAAGTGCAACCGTAACCTTTTGCCGAGCGAATTTTGCTAATAGTTTCGTTGGAACTAGCGATGGATCGGCGAAAGGTTCATCAAAACCAAGGTTTAGATCAGAGAAGGTGTTGATGATTTCCTTCTCTGATAGGATTTTAGTATCGTGAGTAGTACCTAGAATCGAAGCGACGGCGGTTGCTTGTTTAGACTCGTCAAAACTTTTGTTCTCAAAGCCGATTGAAAATGTACAGATTCTCTTTTGGGAGCAGTTCTGCATTATTGCAGCAATGAGTGATGAATCAATTCCGCCTGAAAGAAATGCACCAATTGGCACATCTGATTCCAATTGACCTCGAACGCTATTTTCTAAAAGGCACTTCAGTTCATTTTTTGCGTCCACTAAAGTCCCGGTGAATTTATTTCGGCTGGCATTCAAGTTGGTTTTTTTAAACGACCAGTATTCGGTTGGTGCCGGCAGGCAATTATGTTCAATGTGGATTTTTTTTATTGACACATAGGTTCCGGGAGACAGCTTGTATATTTGAGAATAGATTGAATTGGGTGTTTTAACATAACCGTTTATAAAAAAATGCTGTAATGCGCGTTCATTAATTATGAAATCAAAGTTACCTAACGCCTTGATAGCTCTGGTTTCTGATGCAAACGCTAGAAATCCCTTCTGGCACCCATAGTAGATCGGCTTCTCCCCCATGCGGTCTCGAATCAGTGTCAAGGTTTCTTTCTCGGAGTCCCAGACCGCTATTGCAAACATTCCAACGAGTTTCAAAATAAGCTCTTCTAATCCGAATGCTTCAAGCCCGAGCAGAATCGTTTCCGTATCGGAGGTTCCCGCCCAGTTGTGTCCTGGCGAGTAGATTTCTTCGAGATTTTTCCGAATTTCCCGATGGTTGTAGATCTCCCCGTTGAACACGATTCTATAGCGACCGGACTTTGACTCCATTGGCTGATTTCCAGCATCAGAGGTGTCAAGTATTGCAAGCCGCCTATGGACAAATCCCACTCTCAATCGCGGTTCAAACCAGACACCCGCGTTATCTGGTCCACGATGAGCTATCGAATTGCCCATTCTACTCAAACCCATTATAGCCTCTGAATTTGATCGAGTAAAACCGAAAAAACCTGCTATTCCACACATAATATTTGTTTCTTACTCGAGCGATTAATTAATCTTCGTTCCTTGCCGCAAACTCAATTTTGCCTGGTTTGCGCTGTTTTCAGCGAACCGCTTGTGTCCTTGAGGCATTATTAGTAACTCGTAATCGGGTGTTGCGTCCCACTTGTCGGTCGCAATTTACGCATGCTTCTTAGGACTTTCTTGGAATATCTTTGCTTGCCCTGTGCCATTTGGAACTCGGTAAGTTAGGCATAGAAACGAGAACATTTAGATCGGAGAGGCAAACAACTTTTGGTACAGGTTGCAAAGTTGCTTGGCATGTGATTCAATCGAGAAACGTCGACTCACGAATTTCTGTGCATCGTCTAATATGTTCTGAATTTCCACCTTCGGGAATTGGGATATGCGAATTATGGTTTTTTCAGCTTGGGATATGTCATTTATGTCAAAAAGATTAGCGTGTTGGTTTGGTGCTACAGCTTCACAATGGGCAGGTATCATGGATGCGACAACGGGCACTTTACAAAATTGAGCCTCCACTAAAGCGTTTCCAAACCCTTCATTTAGTGAAGGAAACAGAAAAATGTCGGCTGCAGAGTAATATTGCCATACATTCACCTGCTTTCCTTCAAAACGAACATGGGGGGTCAATCCAAGTTCCGAGACTCTTTTTTCGACTATTTTGCGGCGAACACCATCACCGACAAAGATTAGCATTGCCTGCATTCCTCGATTTATGCAGCCATTTAATATTTCGACTGCGGCTTCTTGATTTTTTAGCGGTGTGAAATTTCCTACGTGCAGGATTATGGTTTTGCCGTTGATCAAATTCAATTTTTCTTTGCTAATTTGCCGGTTAGGCAGTTCCGGAGGAACGGATACGCCATTGGTGATCGTGCACACTTGGCTTAGTGGCACTGAATAGAAATCTATTAGTGCATTTGAGTTCACTTGAGAGTGACCGAGATACCATTTGCAATATTTTCGAGCAAGATTTCTGTGATGCCGAAGCCATGCGATTCTTATCTGATTAAGGAGGAACTTGTCTTTCCACTTTAGAAGACTTCCCGGTACATCGCTGTGGGCTGATATTAGAAGCGGCACGTTGCTCAGTTTACTTGCAAAAGCTGCACTTCCCGATGTATATCCGAACTGAGAGTGAAGTAGATCAATTTTATTGGTTCGAACGATTTTGGCTATTTCAAAGGCACTGAATTCCGGTATAATATTTTTCCGGGTTTTATATATTTGGCATCCTTTGTTGCGAAACTGTTGTTCTATTTCACCACCCAATTGACAGCAGCAGAAATCGACTGATACTCCTTCAGATTTCAGATAATCGAGGCAGCGAAGAAATTGAACCTCGATTCCACCGAGAACAAGCGAATTAAGATACACTAAAACCTTTTTCATCTTAATTTAATGCTGGAAATATTTTCTCGCGAGCTTTCGCGTTATTGGTGAAAATAGGTAAAGTGGTATTTGAATTGCGTGTAGAATTCCGTGGGTGAAACCGTAATGTTTTCGGATTATATGATTTAGACTGAGAAATGCGACCACTTGGGTTTTGAATTGTAACCACAGCGTTTTCTTGCTGCTGCTCGATCCGTAGTGCACCAATTTGACATCTGAATAATACCGGATTTTCAAGTTGAGGAGCCGAGCTTTCCAGCAGAAATCATCATCTTCGGCATACATGAAATACTCCTCCGCCCAGCCCCCGATTTTATCGAAAGAAGTTTTTGTGACCATCAAAGCCGCTCCGCTAATTGATTCAACCCATCTACTTGATGATAAGTCATACGAAAATTTTGAATGCCGATGGTAATATCTACCAAATAAATCGCAGTTTCTTAAGAATTCGCTAGTTGGGGATAAATGTTTTCGTGCGCTGGATCTTTGAATTCGTCCATCTGGATATATTAAACAAGGACCTAAAATATCGGCGTTAACATTCAACATTTCAGTCAACATATTATCGATTTGGACGACCTCCGGCAAAGTGTCACTATTTAAGAACAGCAGAGTTTGCCCAGTAGCAATTTTTTCACCGAGGTTGTTGGCACGCGCAAATCCGGTATTGTTACCATTACATAACAATTTTACAGAAGGATATTTTTTTCTACAAAGCTCGACTGACCCGTCGTTTGAAGCATTGTCAACCACGATTATTTCATGCTTCGAAGCCGTGATCCGGTCGAGGCATGCATCAAGTAGATCACATGTGTTGTAGCTTACGATGATAATACTGAGTGTTGGCGACAGGTTTGATTGTTCCATTGATACTGTTTTGTGGTAAAATGTTTTTTTAAACCTCGGTTTTATCTAAGTTGTTAGTTTGGTGTTTTAGGTTTCAATTTTCGTGGCTGTTTTAGTGCTTTTTGTTTAAATTTTGTCTCAAGTTGATTTTGCTAAGCAAACCCAGTTTTTGTTCGCTTTATATCGAAGGGCTAGTTATTGTTTGTCGCGCTTTCGTGGGGGAGCGAATTTACAAGATGTTGTTTTTCGTCGTTTTGAGATTTGGCAGGACTCCAAGCCAAAGAGCGCATATAAATATTGTATCGATAGGGACCGTTTGTACAGTTATTTCCACAAGGCTTAGTATGAACCAACCAGTTATTAAAACAGGTGTTTTCGGTATCCGGTTTAGTAAATTCTTCAGCAACGCGATATATAATGCTAGGGCAATTATTCCCCCTTGGAAGAGAACGAAGACAGGATAGTTGTGTGGTATCGTGTTTTCGGAATTCGTTATAACTCTGCCGACTCCTGTGCCTAGCAGAAATAGGTCGTTTCTGAACAAGTATTCTAGGTAATCTAATATTAAATCATTTCTACTCGCTACGTTTAATTCTTGGCTTTGAAAATCAATAAAGCTTTCCCACCTGCGGAGATATGAAACATAACCATCTGCCACTGCTATTCCTAAATCCGTTTGCTCTAAACTTTTCGACACTATGTACATTAAGAGCAACATCACCGTTCCAACTAGCAGATTTTTCAACATCCGAGGAGTTTTGGTGTCTGAGTTTCGCCTGCGAATAGCTGCATATGCTATGAAAGAGAATAAGGTTGCGACGCCAGTTCCTCGTGATTCCGCGAGCAAGAGTCCAAAAAGCAAAACTAGGAAAAGCCAGGATCCAGCTCCCCTTAAATCAATTACTAGTCCAACAAGCATTAACATAACTGCCAAGCTATAGTTGCTGTGATTTAAGCCTAACGTACCGAACAGCATTCTTTTGGGAATCTCCTCGTCTCCATTTGGAATTAAAAAGTAGTTAACCGAACATCCGCAGGCGATAGCTAATAATGTGATTAACGCAGCATACGCTGCAGTTTGTCTTTCAGTTGTGTCTTTCGGCCTTCTAGACACACATAATACGCACAATATTTGCGACACTATCGGGTATCCCCAAATTAATCCATCTTTGAGTTGGTAGTTAAATATTATTGCCGATATTGAAAAATTTACTGCTAGCCACAATGAAAGATAAAAATATAATTTGAACTCCTTGGGCCACTCTTCGCTATGATTTGTCTTTGGCCAGGTAAATAACAGAGTAACAGTGATGAATATAAGGTGGTGGAGATAAAAGATATGGTAATTGAATAACCACTGTGCAGTAGAAACTGAAGTGGATAATCCAATGAATCCGAGATAGAAGAAGATTGTTGCCAAGCGAGGATACAACTGTCCTAAAAGGCAAATTAACAAATATAGTGTGCTTCCGAACGTAGCTAATATTGGATATTGATCGCGCCCAACTAACCAAGTAAGCTGCAGTAGTAAAGCTCCCAAGCAAACTAGTATTAACTGGCCATTTGCGTAAAAATGGTCTTCCGCTTCTTTTACTTTTGAGTTTAATATCAAGGTTTCGTTTGTTGTTTTCTAGTTTTATTGTTGATTAGACCTGTCGACTGGAAAATCTAGAATTTCATTTCTGTATCCGGTTTTTCGTTTTTTTGATTGTTCTTGCAGGTACGCCAGCGATTATTGAATCTTCAGGCTGGCTTTTTGTTACAACGGCACCGGCACCGATTACACAATTGTCTCCAATCGTCACGCCTTTTAGAATTGATACCTTTTCACCGATCCAAACATTATTGCCTATGGTGACCGGCGCTGATTTTAGGGGCTGGTTCATGTACGGGACATTGGGCAATGAGATTCCGTGATCGTGATCGGTTATGTAAACATAGCTAGCAATTAGTACGTTGGAACCGATTGTAACATTTTTCGAGGCTCCTATGTGAAGGTAATATCCAGCTTGTGTATTGTCGCCGATATTTATTTCACCGCCCGGCTCTCCTCCTACCCCATCAACCGCTTCGATTCGAGCCCAGTCGCGAATGTGTACACCTTGGCCAAGAGATATTCTAGGCCGGCCGCTTATTAATGCAGGGTTTGTAATATAGCTGCTTATAGGATAACGTTTGTATAGAAGTCGAAGAGGCGAGACTAAGCTTAATAACTTATTGAATCTGGTAAGGAATACAAAAATTGTTTTATCTATGTCTTTGATTTGCATAGAAATATTCACTCCTGATTTGTTAGCCCGGTTTTTATTGCAAGAAAATCGTTCCTTGTAAATGAGAACAGTAGCAGTGTAATGCCAGCTAGAATTGCAATATTTTTGACTGGTTCGACCGGAATAGCTAAGCCGGCTAGGACTAGTACTCCGAATACCGAAAACGTAATCGCTTTCGCATTTTTGGTTATTGACATGCTCTGTGTCTGCGACGAGCAAGCCAAAAGCAGTAAGTAATCTAAAAAGAGGCGGAGAGACCAAGCAACCGCGGCCCCGAGTAAACCCCAGATGTTGACACTAAATTTGAAGGACACGCTGAAAAACAATAGCTCAAAGCAATGAATCAATGCTGTGTGGCGGGCAAATCCACGCCCTTGCAAGAGTGTGAATGGCAATTGGGATAGCGTTGCTAGATATATTCCAACGATTAGAATTCTTGTAATTTGGCTGCTCTCTGACCCGAACTCGGCACCTAGCCAATTGGTCAGGAACCAGGGTGCTGTTAAACTAAAAATTAAACACGTACTCAATGCAAAAAACATGACGAGTCTGAAAATAATATCAACGCTTGGCGACGTGAGTGATTTGGATTTGTCATTGCTCGCGAATTTAGTAAATAGAACACCCATTAATGAGGCTGGAAATATCAGGAACCTTTGAACTATATCAGCAGGAGTGTTGTAAAACGCAACGTCAGCGATTGAAATCATTGATGGTAACAGTAATCGGTCCAGATATACCATTAAGGGACTAATAAGATTGCTCAAAGTGAGCCAGCCGCCGTATCGAATAATCTTGAGGAACTCTTCTAAGCTGGGTTTTTCAAGAGTCCACTGAAAAAGTTCTAACTTTATCGATGCTGTTATATACATTAACAGCCCCAGAATGCGTGTTAGAACAAGAGCTTCGGCAAAGACGACTAGGTTTGTTGAAAAGAAAGATGCGATGTATGGACCTATCGCGAATGCAATGCCTTGTGGAATGCGTATTATATTCGAGATTCTAAACTCACTAAAGCCGTCTAGCACCCCTCGAATCGTCGAGGAGACGGTGATTAGAGGAATTGCTAGGGCTATGACCTTTAGACTGCTCGTTGTATCGGTAAGTAATTCATGATTTCCAGCACAAATTAAAATAGCTATTCGCTTGCTTGCGAGTACTAATCCAAGTGCCCCAATGGATCCGAGAAGAAATGTTGCCGTAATTACCGTTCTGATCTTCGTTTGTGTGTTTTGGGGTTCGTTTGAGATGCGATCACAGCTTACTACCCAGGTGAGAGCGCGACTTAGTCCCAAATCGAAAATGCTGAAATACCCAACGATTGTCCAGAGAACTGTTAACACGCCAAAACGAGAGATCCCAATCGCGTTTAGTATCTGAGGAGTTGCGAGTATTGCTGCAAATATTGGTATGACGTTTCCCAAAAGATTCCATGTTGTCCCTTTTGCGATGCTATCCCCAAGATTTTTTTTTTTATCCATTATGTATATAGTTGTGATAGCGCTGACTCACTGTTTTTCTCTAGGTTTCTGCAGTTAAATTGCTTTGGCTTGGGATTTTAACTGTGCCTTTATTTTAGAAAAGGCAGATTTGCCATTGGTGTTTTATGTTGGCTACATCGGACTGACCAGAATAGCCCAGCGGTGCAAGTTGGATTATTTCTTTGTTGACGATTTTCTTCTAATTACTTTATCGCCCAAGGAGGATAGGTTGACAAATCTTTAGAATATGTTTTATGCGCAAATATCAAGCATTTGCAATTCGGTTGCGGCAGCTTGGGTGAGTCTAATCCATACTTCGCGATGCACTCAGGTTCCTGGACCGACCCTGGGGATCGCGAAGCGAGCTCTTTGTCGTCCTGTGATATTACTAACTCGCTGGGTTGTAGCATCGGGCGTTTTCCGAGATGCACGATCAGTTTAGGTCGCTCTTCGATGGAGACGTCGTTGCGCCAGTGCTGTGACATTCTTAGTGCTTCAGCCCGGGTTTGTACACGCGCCTTGATTCTGGTTGGATTGTTGTCTTGGACGTCGGCGATTTACTTTCTCTTGCTTTGTATTCCAGACCGCTTATTGTGGATTCGTCCAAGATTCGACTCTGCTGAACTGCTTAGGCCCCACGTGCAAGAGGCGCGCGCATGACGGTTATTGTCCCTGTTAAAAATAGTCTGCGTGGGTTGTGGGGGGCTTCGATGTAGTCGAAGACGGAGGTAATGAGGTCGTCAAGGGTCTTGAAAAGACTAGTACGTATTCTCCGCCCGGTGAGATTGCGAAATGAGCATTTAGGTTCGGTGATTTATTGCCACTTATTGGAAAATGTGAGGTTCTAGCTGGGGAGATTTTACCCTAGAAACGGCAGTTGAGATGCAGGCTCCGCCCCGGATCTGAACGGGCGGGCCCGTCGTGGCGGTCCAAAAGTGCTGTGGATCCGTCCGACATCCCCCAATCAGCCGCTCGGGGCTGGAAGAAGCGGCCTCGGACGCGTCCAAGGCGACAGGATCCGGTCCCAGATCCGCTCCCAGCGCTGTAGACGACCCAACTGCTCCGCAGCATTCCCAAGGCTGCTCAGGAACAGGCTCAACCCCGTCAACAGGCCCT
>Ga0194129_10006791_pt1 | contig 13881 bp, 12 predicted proteins | sample TA2KigCa35mmetaG_FD_150862 | JGI IMG/M metagenome (GOLD analysis project Ga0194129, IMG submission 150862) | Freshwater microbial communities from Lake Tanganyika, Tanzania - TA2015038 Kigoma Deep Cast 35m | ecosystem: Environmental > Aquatic > Freshwater > Lake | place: Tanzania: Lake... | reverse complement strand
CGGGGGGCTCGGGGCCGACTCCGTGGCAGCGGCTGGGCCAGATGGGGCCACGGGGGCGGGGGTGACCGCGGTGATGCGGCCACCCTGAAGCGCGATGGTCTGCATCAGGGCTTGCAGACGCTGGAATGGAACCTGAAGGGTCCGTTCGCCGCGCCGCTGCTGTCCCGCACCCATCGCAGTGACGGTGACGCTGAACATGCGGCCGTCGCTCTGGAGTGCAGAACCAGTGGAGACACGCATGGCGTCCATCCCGCAAAGCGCGCCGATCATAGGGAACGTCTTTCGCGTCTTCCCATCGCTCCCACCCCACCGGGGCCGCTAAGTTGGTGCGCCAAGGCACGATTCGCCGTGCGCGGCAGCCCCTCAGCCCTGATTGGCACGTGGTGCAGCTCCTCGAAACCCAGCTTGCCAACGGCCCCCTGAGCGGCCTGCAGGAGCTCCTCGGCAGCACCTCAGCCACTGAAATCTGCTGTCTCGACACGATTCAGCAGGACATGGAGCGCCTGCCCCAGGGCACCCGGCGACTGGCGGTGCAGCTGCGCATGGATCTTGCCCCGGAGTGGCTGTGGGCCGTGCTCACCGACTACCCCAACCTCAGCCGTTTCATTCCCAACCTGGTGTCGTCACGCCAGTTGTGGCGTCGGGCCAACGTGGTGGGCCTGGAGCAGGAAGGGGCCCAGAGCTTCATCGGCCTACGCTTCAAGGCCAAGGTTCAACTGGAGCTCACCGAAGAGCTGGAGCAGCGGCGGCTGCGTTTCGTGATGGTGAAAGGTGATTTCCGCCGCTTTGAAGGGGCCTGGCAGATCGGCCATGACGCCAGGGGCACCACCCTGCTCTACGAACTCACCGTTCAGGGCTGTGTGGGCATGCCCATCGGCCTGATCGAGCAGCGGCTGCGCGAAGACCTGGCCGCCAACCTGCGCGCCGTGCAGCAGGAAGCGCTGCGGAGAGCCGCTGCCGCCGGCTGATCACCGGAGCGCCTAGCTGCAGCTGCGCTTGGCACGGTTGGGCAATACCCCCAAGGGGATTCGAACCCCTGTCGCCTCCGTGAAAGGGAGGTGTCCTAGGCCTCTAGACGATGGGGGCGAGGCCGCAGCGTGGTGGGCCAATCAAGCCCGCGCCGCTGGAGTGGAACGTACGGGTCAGGGGGACCCTTCGTCAAGGCTGGATGGACGGCTCTGCCCCTGCCAGACCGGAACGGTCACATGGAAGCAGGCTCCTTCCCCCGGCTCGGAGACCACCCAGATGCGACCACCATGCACTTCGGCGATGCGGCGGCACACCGACAGTCCCACCCCGTAGCCGGCGGTGGTGTCGGAGGTCTGGGGCAGCCGCACCCGGTCCTGGAAGATGCGCTGCTGCTCGGATTCCGGAATACCTGGCCCGCTGTCGCAGACGCTCACCTGCACCCACTGGCTGGTGCGGTGCAGCAGGGTCAGCGTCACCTTGCCGCGCTCGGGCGTGTACTTGAGCGCGTTCTCGAGCAGGTTCAACAGCACCTGGCGCATGCGGCGCTGATCGGCAAACACATCCGGCAGATCGGCCGGGATGTCGGTCACCAGCTTCAGCCGCCGCCCCACCCATAGCTTCTCCAGCTCGAGGATCGCCTCGGCCGCCACCTTGCCCAGGGCCAGGCGCTGGGGGTTGAACAGGGCCTCCCAGCGGGTGGTGCCCACCTCCAGCAGGTCTTTCGAGAGGTGCTCGATGTCGTCGAGCCGGCGGGTGAGCACATCGCGGAAGCGGGGCTCGTCGATCTGGCCAAGGTTGTGGCTCTGCAGCGCGAGCTTGGCGGCCGTGAGCGGGGTGCGCAGTTCGTGGGCGACCATGCGCAGCAGGCGCTCCTGCACCCCCAGCCGCTCGATCAGGGTCTCGTTCTCCTGGCGCAGCACCAGCAGCTGATCCTCGAGCTGCAGCTCACGCTGGGTGCGGCTGCCATCGACCTCGGCAGGCCGCAGCGTCATGCCCAGCCCGGTGACCACCTGCATCTGCTGCCAGCGCGGCAGCCAGCTGCGCAGGCGCTGGCTGATGCCATGGCCGGCGAACACCTGCTTGGGCAACGGGGCCAGCTTGATCAGGGCCGGGGTGGCCACCAGCCGGTGCAGCTCAAGCAACTGCGGTTGCTTGGCAGGATCAGCGATCTCAAGGCTGATCTCGAAGCCAAAATCCTCGCTCTGCAGGGCGCCCACCAGCTGCCTGAGGTCGGGGGTGGCCAGGTGGTGGTTGGCGGCCATCAACAGCAGTTTCAGCTTCTGACGGTCGCCATTGAGGCGCTCGCCATCGGTGCTGGGGCTGGGGGCGGAACCGGTCACGAGTCTCACCTTATGGAGATTTGCCTCCGAAACACGGCGTTCCGACACACAACCAGTGGTCGGGCCTGGCATTCATCGCTAGACAGGAGTGCAGGCTGCGGCTGATTGGCGACCATGGCCTCCATCCATGAACTGAGCCAACGGGTGCCTCCGGTCGTGCACCCCGACAGCGTGCCAGCCAAGAGCCGCATCCGCCTCGACAGCAGCCTGCGCCGCTGGTTTTCGCGCAACCTCGGCCTGTGGCGCTCACGGCGGTTGTATTTCTTCGCCGATGGCGATGTGCTGCGGGTCGACATGATGCTGCGCATTGAAAGCTTCAGCGAACCGATCGAAGGCGATGCCGCTTACCGCTTCAGCTGGTGGCCGGAACAGGAGTTTGATTTCTTCGAGAAGAAGCCCCGCTTTGTGCCCAACGGCACGATGGAGGCCTATCTGTGCGGCCATCAGCTGCGCCGCAGCCGCGGCTATCTCTGCGGCAGTCCGACCAAGAGCCAGATCCGTCAGGTCGACGAGCACGAACTGGTATTCGAGTCGCACTACCAGGAGTGGGACATCCTCGAGCACATCCGTCTGGTGGACCAGGACCGCTACCGCGCCCGCTCGATCTACTCCTGGAAGGATGGCGTGCTCGAACTGGCCGAAACCCAACACGAAATCCGGGTGGAAGAGGCCGGCGCGACGCTGAGCTGAGCCTGCCCTGACCCTGGCCTTGCCCGATGCAGCAGCATGGGTGCACCCAACACACCTTCGGTTCCTTGACCCTGCTGCGCCGTGTTTGCCCCCTGCTGGTGGCGCCCCTGCTGACGTTGCCCTTGCTGATGGCCCCGGGCGCAGCCCTGGCCGCCCCGGCCAGCGAGGCCGAGATGAACCTCTACACGCGCATCGCAGCGGTGAATGTCTGCATCGCCCGCGCTGCCGGAGTCGACTTCGACAAGGCTGTGGGCATTGCTGGCGAAACGATCGCCCAGCTGCTCCAGGGTCAGCATGAGGGCGTGATCAAGCAGGTGGGCCCCAAACCCCTCAGCCTCGATGACCTGCGCAAGGGTTCGATCAATTCCGCCGTGCTGGGGGCTGTGGAGATCTGCCCCAAGGAGGTGCCGGCCGAGATCATGAAGCGGGTGCAGGAGGCTCTCAACCGCAGTGGTGCCAAGGGCACACCGGCGGCCCCTGCTGCCAGGCCAGCCCCGGCCAGCAAGGCCACACCAGCACCGGCAGCCAAGCAAGCCGCTCCGGCACCCACGGCAACGCCCGCCGCTGCACCACAAGCCGCACCGGCCACCGCCCCCGCTGCCAAACCCGCGGCCAAGCCCTGAGCCCCGGAGCCCAACACCATGACCACCGTGCGCCTCGCCGATTACCGCCCGGCGCCCTACCTGCTCAGCCGCACCGACCTGACGGTGCGGCTCTGGGCTGATCATGCGGTGGTGGAGGCTGCGTTGGCCTTCGCCCCCAATCCGGCCGCAGCCGAACCAGCCCCGGCCCCGCTGCGGCTGGCCGGGGTGGATCTGGCGGTCGAGAGCCTGGCGATCGACGGCAGCCCTCTGGGCCCCAGCGACATCGCCAAGGATGCCGTTGGGGTGACGATCCATCAGCCACCCCAACGGCCGTTTGTGCTGCAGAGCCGGTTGTGCATCGCCCCCCACACCAACACCACCCTGGAAGGGCTCTATGTGAGCGGTGGGCTGTTCACCACGCAATGCGAAGCCGAAGGCTTCCGGCGCATCACCCTTCACCCCGACAGGCCCGATCTGCTGAGCCGCTTTCGCGTGCGCATCGAGGCTGAGCAGGCCAGCTGTCCGGTGCTGCTGTGCAACGGCAACTGTGTCGAAACCGGCCACCTCGAGGGCGGGCGCCATTACGCCATCTGGGACGACCCCTTTCCCAAACCCTCCTACCTGTTTGCGCTGGTGGCGGGTGATCTTGAGGAGGTGCGGCAACCCTTCACCACCGCCAGTGGCCGCACGGTGCAGCTGCGCCTGCACGTGGAGCCGGGCGACCGGCCCTACACCGGCCATGCGATGGCGTCGCTGCAGCGCGCCATGCGATGGGATGAACAGCGCTATGGGCTCGAATACGACCTCGACGAGTACAACATCGTCGCCGTGCGCCACTTCAACATGGGCGCCATGGAGAACAAGAGCCTCAACATCTTCAACTCCAAACTGGTGCTGGCCGACGGTGAAACGGCGACCGACGGTGAACTCGAGCGCATCGAAAGCGTGATCGCCCACGAGTACTTTCACAACTGGACCGGCAACCGCATCACCTGCCGCGACTGGTTTCAGCTGTCACTCAAGGAAGGGCTGACCGTGTTTCGCGATCAGAGCTTCACGGCTGATTTGCATGGCGCCAGCCTCAACCGCATCGAGAACGTGGCGATGTTGCGCAACACCCAGTTCCGCGAAGATGCCGGCCCCACAGCCCATCCGGTGCAACCGGATGCCTACCAGGCGATAGACAACTTCTACACCACGACGATTTACGAAAAGGGCGCCGAAGTCATCCGCATGCTGCACACCCTGCTGGGTGAGGAGACGTTCATGCAGGGGATGGCGCTGTATGTGAGCCGTCTCGATGGCTCAGCGGCCACCTGTGATGACTTCGTGCGCGCCATGGAGTATGCCGCCAACGAAGCTTGGAACACCGGCGGTCCAACGGCTGAGCACCCACGCTTCGACTTTGAGCAGTTCCGCCGCTGGTACCACCAGGCGGGCACGCCGGTGCTGCAGATCCAACGCCACTGGGATGGGGAACGGGGCGAGCTCGAGCTGCACATTCTTCAACACACCCCGGCCACCCCAGGCCAGCCGCAGAAACAGCCCGTGGTGGTGCCCCTGGCGATCGGTCTGGTGGGCCAGGGAGGCGCCCCCCTCACCCCGCGGCTGGACGCGGAAACACCGGAGCAGGCCAAGGCCTCCGAATTGCCGGTTTGCTGGGGCCACGGCAGCCGGCTGTTGGTGATCGATCAAGCCGAGACCCGCCTGCGGTTTACGGGCTTGCCCAGCCAGCACCACCCCCCGGCCCTGTCGCTGCTGCGCCAGTTTTCAGCACCGGTGAAGCTGGAGCTGGGTCGGCCGGTGGCCGAGCTGGTGCACCTGCTGGCGCACGACAGCGATCCGCTGGCGCGCTGGGATGCAGGTCAGCTGCTGCTGCGACGGGCGGTGCTGGCCCGCAGCCAGGGGCACGGCGATGGCCAGCTCGAAGACGAACTGGTGGATGCTTTTGCGCGCATCCTCAGCGACCCCTCCCTCTCGCAGGCGAGCAGGGCGGTGCTGCTGAGCCTGCCGGGCCAGGCGGAACTGGAGGATGCCGCCAGCGATGCCGGCATCGCCCCCGATCCCCCCGCCCTGTTTGCGGCGGGACAGACGCTACGGCAACACTTGGGCCAAGCGCTGGCCTCCCCGCTGCGGCAGCTGCTGCAGGACTGTCAGCAACAGTGGGCGCTCAGCTGGCCTGAGGGCCAGGCCGATCGCCGCCTCACCGGGCTGATCTGGAACTGGCGGATCACCGCCGGGGATGCCAGCGTGATCGAACAGGCCCGCCGCGCCGTCGACGGAGCCTCGATGAGCCTGGCCCGGCTCGCGCTGGCGGCGCTGCAGTGCCACGATCTGCCCCAACGCCACAGCGCCAGCGCCGCCTTCTACGCGCGCTGGCAACACAAACCGGTGATTCTCGACAGCTGGTTTGCCCTGGAGGCCTCGGCCCCCTTTGGCGATGGGCTGGCGCGGGTGCAGCGGCTGCTGGAACATCCGCGCTACGACCCCAATGCACCCAATTCGGTGCGCGCCGTGCTCGGCGGCCTGGCCGGCAACGCGCCGGTGTTCCACGCCAGCGATGGCAGCGGCTACCGCTTCATGGCCGAGCAGATCGCGGCCCTGGATCAGCGCAACCCGATCACCGCCTCGCGCCTGGCCAAGGTGCTGAGCCGCTGGCGCAGCTACGGCCCCGAGCGCTCGGCCACGATGCGCAGCGCCCTCGAGCAGCTCGCCGCCGCCGAGCTCTCGCCAAACACCCGCGAAGTGGTGGAGCAGTGCCTCGCTGACTGAGCGCTGAGTGCATGAGCGCTGAGCCCAGTCGTTCAGCGGTGCAACTGGGCGAAGGCAGCCCGGCGGGCCTGGCCCCCCTCAGCTCCGGCGTGAAGGCCCCAGAGACCTTCCCAGTAGAAGTAGATGACGCCGTGGCCGCGCTCGAAGCTGAGCCGCACCTTCTCGGCGAGCACGGGCATGGGCGGAGTACGGCCCCCAAAGCCGGCCAGGATGCCGATCTCAACCGGCATACCCCAGCCGCGCGCCTTGACCAGGGCGGGCTGGTTCAGATCCTTGGCGAACCCGGCGAGCGAGTAGGCGTAGTTCTGCACCACCAGATCGTCGATCAGGCCTCCGAGGGCCCACAACTCCCAGTCCTGCAGCCAGAGGTTGTAGGCCGAGCGAAAGGGGCCCGGCGAGAGGCTGATCACCGTGGGCCGCGGCAGGGTGCGGCGCAGCTCCCGCAACAGGCCGGTGAGCTGCTGGCGGCGCCAGCGCATCCAGGCCCGATCGGTGTGGTCGTCGGGGGGTTCGCGCCCCGTTTCACTGCGGTACAGCTCGCGGCTGGTGGCGTCGTAGCCGAACGCCACCGGCCAAGCGAAATGGTCATCCAGCTGAATGCCATCCAGACCGCAACGGCGCACCAGCTCGCTCACCAGACCGATGAAGCGCCGGCGCACGCCGGGATGGGCGGGATTGAGCCACACCATCGGCTTGCCGTGCAGCTCCATGGTGGTGCTGCCATCGCGTTTCTGCAGCAGCCACTCGGGCTGGCGCTGCACCACCTCGGCATCGGCCGGCTCCATCAGCCCATACTCAAACCAGGGGATCACCTGCATGCCGCGGCGATGGGCGGCATCGGTGAACCGGCAGATCGGGTCGAGATCGGGGTTGGCCTTCGCCAAGGCCGGCTCCATTGGCGCAAAGCTGGAGCGATGGAAGGTGGTACCCCGACTCCAGACGTTGGGATACAGGGTGTTGAAGCCGGCGGCGGCCAGTTCGGCCACGGCGCGATCGATCCGCTGGGGGTCGTAGTAGAGCGGGCTGGGGCTGTTGGTCAGCCACACCCCCACACGGCGACGGGGGGCGGGTACGGGCTGACGCTGGGATCCCGCGGCCGGCAGCGGTGGTGGCGGGGTCGGGTCGCGCTGGGCCAGCGCCAGCGTTGGGATCTGCAGCAGCGCCACCAGGGCCAATCCGGCAGCCCGAGGGGGCCGCAACAGCGTCCGCAACTGCATCCTCAGCGGAACATCGAGCTCACCGAGCTCTCGTCGTGGATGCGCCAGATGGCTTCGCCCAACATGTTGGCCACCGAGAGCACCTGCAATTGCGGAAAGCGGCGCTCCTTGCCCAGGGGAATGCTGTTGGTCACCACCACTTCCTCAAACAGCCCCGGCGTCGACAGGCGTTCGATCGCCGGCGGCGAAAACACCGCATGGGTGGCACAGGCCAGCACCCGCTTGGCACCGCGCTCGCACAGCAGGCGGGCGCCGGCGCAGATGGTGCCGCCGGTGTCGATCATGTCGTCGATCAGCACCGCGGTCTTGCCGGCCACATCACCGATCACGGTGAGGCTTTCGGCGACGTTGTGGCCGCTTCGGCGCTTGTCGATGATCGCCAGGGGCGCATCGTTCATCTGCTTGGCGAAGCCCCGGGCGCGGGCCACACCGCCCACATCCGGCGACACCACCACCACCTCGCCGAGGTCGCGGGTGCTGAGGTAGTCGACCAGCACCGGCGAGCCGTAGATGTGGTCGCAGGGTATGTCGAAATAGCCCTGGATCTGATTCGAGTGCAGATCCATGGCCAGCACCCGATCGACCCCCGACTTGGTGAGCAGGTTGGCCACCAGCTTGGCGGTGATCGATTCGCGGCCGGCGGTCTTGCGATCAGCCCTGGCATACCCGTAGTAGGGAATGACCGCGGTGATCTGGCGCGCCGAAGCCCGGCGGCAGGCGTCCACCATGATCAACAGCTCCATCAGGTGATCGTTCACCGGAGCGCAGGTGGGCTGGATCAGGAACACATCGCAGCCGCGGATCGATTCCTGGATCTGGATGTAGAGCTCGCCATCGGCGAAACGCTTGATCACCCGCGGACCATCGGGGACCCCCAGATAGGCCGCAATTTCACAGGCCAACTCCGGATTGGAGGTGCCGCTGAACAGGCGCAGGCGCCGGGAGTCGTGCTGAGGGGCCAATGGCTGCGCCTGCTGCGCCGGCAAATCAGCGGTGATGAACTGGGTCACGGCGGGCGCAGCCGATGGAGCTCATGCTCGATCGTAGAAGCGAGCCGCCCCAGGAGCCATGAACCCAAACGCTGCTTCATTGGTTCTGCTGAGCTGTGGCGACAGCGCCCAGATCTCCGCCCTGCAGACCGCCGCCGCCGCTCCGCTGGCCCATGTCTTGCAGCTGACCCTGCACCACGGGCTGTCTGCAGGGCCCGGCAGCGACAACGGCAACGCTGCCCAGCAGGCCCTCGCCGCCCTGCCGCCCGCCTGCCTGGCCGCCCTGCCCCTGGATCCAGGCCTGCCCCTGGAGGTGGGGCTGGGTCACTGGGCTGCCGAACTAGGGGCGGCGCGGCAGCCCTGTGTGCTGCTGCTGAGCGCGGCGCAAGCAGCCAGCGGGGTGCCGGCAGCTGCCACCGCCCTGCTGCGGCAATGGCAGGTTCCGCTGGTGGGGTTGGCCCAATGGGGAAGCCCCTGGGACGCGGAAGCCAGGCGCCACGACGCGCTGCCCTGGCTGGGCTGGCTCGATGCCGCCGCGGGCGTTGGTGATGGGGCTGGCGATGCACCTGTCGGTGGAACCGAAGCCCTGGTGCTCAGCACCAAACTGCACTGGCGCCAGCGGCTTGTTGAGCTGAGTTAGATCACGGTGACGCCTGCCAACCGGCCACCCCCTGGGGCAGGGGAGCCAGCTCCCGCAGCGGCTTGTGGCGGGGGTCGCTGGGCAACAGCGGCAGGTCCGTGACCTCGAGGGCATCGGGCTGGGCCAGGCCGGCGGCCAGCAGGCTCAGCAGTTCGCCCTCGCTGAGGTTGGTGTCGGCATCGGCCAACACATTGCGTGCCAGAGCAGACAGCTGGGGCAGGCGCTGGGTCTGAACCAGCTCGCGCATCAGGCTGCGCAGCAATTGCTGTTGCTGCTGGCGGCGCCCCTCCTCGCCGGCCAATGGGTCGCGGTAGCGCACCATGTGCTCCACCTGCTGCCCATCCAGGCGCTGCAGGCCGGCCTGCAGATCGATGCTGAGCTTCTGGCGCCGATCGGAGTAGCGCATCGCCCGTGGCGGACTGACATCGATCGCACCCAACCCATCGATCAACTGGCGCAGGCCGGCGCGGCCGATCACCACGTAGCGATCGGGCTGGCCGGGGGGCAAACCGGTGAGCTCGCGCACCGCATCGGCCACCAGGGCCACACCCCCCTGGCGGTAGAGCCCACCCAGGGGCTGGGGCCGCTGTTGGCCGGGCAGCTGCACGGCCGCCTCGATGGGCAGTTCGAGCAATTGCAGGGGGCCGCCGGGTTGCACCCGCAGCAGCAGCAGGGCATCGCTGTTGGCGGGCCCCGGCGGCGCCGCACCGTTGCTGGGGTCCCCAGGGCGCTCGGCATCGCTGCCGATCAGCAGCACGGTCACAGGACGGGTGGGGGACTTGGCCAGATCGACCACGCTGCCCAGGGCCTGCGGAGCCAACGAGCGATCGGCCCGCGGCCAGATCAGGGCCAGAGCGCCCAGGCCAAGGGCCACCCCCAGGCCAGCCGATGCCAGCCTCACGGCCGCGCGGCGGCGGCGCAGCGAGCGTGGCAGGGGGCGTGATTCCATAGACACCACTCTCGCGCAGGTCAGCCAGCCGGCGGCTGCACAGGCACGACAGATAACTTGGAGGCCTTGATCCGCAGGCTGCTGCCTTGCCAGGTCCGACCCCATCGCTGCTGCCCCACGAGCGCGCCCGCCCCCTGGCCAAGGGCAGCACCTATCCGGCCAAGGACCTCTGCAGCCAGTGCGGGCTCTGCGACAGCCGCTGGGTGGCCTACGTGCGCCACGCCTGCGCCTTTCTGAACCAGCAGTTCGACGCCATGGAGGCCCGCGTCCATGGCCGCAGCCGCGACCTGGACAACGAAGACGAGCTCTATTTCGGGGTGCAGCAGCGCATGCTCACCGCCCGGCTCAAACAACCGATCGACGGCGCCCAGTGGACGGGCATCGTGAGCACGATCGGCGCGCGCGCGCTCGAGAGCGGCCTGGTGGATGCGGTGCTGTGCGTGCAGCAGAGCGAGCACGACCGCTTCACGCCGGTGCCGGTGCTGGCCCGCACCCCCGAGCAGGTGCTGGCGGCCAGGGTCAACAAGCCGACCCTCTCGCCCAATCTGGAGGTGCTCGAGCAGCTGCCGGGCAGCGGCATCGAGCGGCTGCTGGCGATCGGCGTGGGCTGCCAGATCCAGGCCCTGCGGGCGGTCGAGGCGACCCTGCCGCTCAAGCATCTTTATGTGCTGGGGTTGCCCTGCGTCGACAACGTGAGCCGTGCGGGCCTGCAGACCTTTCTCGAAAGCACCGTCAGCTCACCCGAAACGGTGGTGCACTACGAGTTCATGCAGGACTTTCGCATTCACTTCCGGCACAGTGATGGCCGCGAAGAAAAGGTGCCGTTCTTTGGCCTGGACACGCCGAAGCTCAAGAACGTGTTCGCCCCCAGCTGCCTGAGCTGCTTCGACTACACCAACGCCGGCGCCGATCTGGTGGTCGGCTACATGGGCGCCAGCTTTGGCCGCCAGTGGATCACCGTGCGCAACGACAGAGGCGCTGAATTGCTGGCCCTGGTGGAGGACGCCCTCGACACCGCGCCGGTGAGCAGCAAGGGCAACCGCAAAGCCGCGGTGCAGCAGGGCATGGACGCCTACGACAAGGCGGTCAAGCTGCCACTGTGGCTGGCGCGGCTGGTGGGTTGCGTGGTCAATGCCGTGGGCCCCATGGGGCTGGAGTACGGCCGCTTTTCGATTGATTCCCACTTCACCCGCAACGCCCTCTGGATTCGGCGTCACCATGGAGAGATGGCGGAGCGACACATTCCAGCGTTTGCACAAAAAATCATCAGCCGCTACCGGCTGCCCGCGCTGTGAGGCAGGCCGGCATCCTGCTGCACGTGAGCGCCCTGCCGGGTCCGCAGGGCTGCGGCAGCTTCGGGGCTGAGGCGCGCGACTGGATCAGCCTGCTGGGCCGCCACGGCATCGCTGTGTGGCAGGTGCTGCCCCTGGCGCCGGTCGATGGCACCGGTTCGCCCTACAGCTCACCGAGTGGTTCGGCCCTCAACCCGCGCCTGCTGGATCTCGCGTCGCTGGTGGAGGAGGGCTGGCTGCCGGCCGCTCAGGCTGGGGCCGACCTGGCCGATCCGCAGCAGCTCCAGGCGGTCGCCGAGGCCCTGAGGCACAGCTGGCAGCAGGCCTCGCGCCGGCAGCTGCAGGCCTTTGAGCGCTGGCACCAGCACCAGCGCCATTGGCTCGACTGGCATTGCCGCTTCATGGTGATCAAGCAGCTCCAGGCGGGCAAGCCGTGGTGGCAGTGGTCCAGCGAGCTGGCCCAGCGCAGGGCGGCGGCCCTGCGGCGGCTCGAGCAGGAGCACGCCGGTGCCCTGCTGCAGGAAGCCCTGCTGCAGTGGCACCTGCAACGGCAATGGCAGAGCCTCCGCCAGCACGGCCGCGACTGCGGCGTGCAGCTGGTGGGCGATCTGCCCTTTTATGTGGCCCACGACAGCGCCGATGTCTGGAGCCGCCCGCAGCTGTTTTCAATCAGCCGCACGGGGGCGTTGCTGCAGCAGAGCGGGGTGCCGCCCGATTACTTCTCGAGCACGGGCCAGCTGTGGGGCACACCGGTGTACCGCTGGGGTGCCCACTGGGCGGGCGGCTTTGGCTGGTGGGTGAAGCGGCTGCTGCGGCAGCTGGAGCTGTTTGATCGGCTGCGCCTGGATCACTTCCGAGCACTGCAGGCCTATTGGAGCGTGCCCGGCAACGCCCCCACCGCCGAGCATGGCCACTGGCGCCTCTCACCCGGCTGGCCGCTGCTGACGCTGCTGTGGCTGGCCTGCCTGGGCCGGGGCCGCCTGCTGGGCGATGGTCGCCTGCCCCTGATCGCCGAAGACCTGGGGGTGATCACCCGCGGGGTGCGGTGGCTGCGGGATGGCTTCGCCCTCCCGGGAATGAAGATCCTGCAGTTCGCCTTTGATGGCGACGCGGCCAACCCCTACCTGCCCCAGAACTACCGAGGCCGGCGTTGGGTGGTGTACACCGGCACCCACGACAACGCCACCACCCTGGGCTGGTGGCAGCAGCTCGACCACGACAGCCGCGAACGCGTCGCCGCAGCGGTGGGCGGCGCCGTGCAGGCGCCGGGCTGGCAGCTCACCGAACTGGCCCTCGAGTCCACGGCTGATCTGGCCGTGGTGCCGCTGCAGGATCTGCTCGAGCTGGGTGACGACGCACGTTTCAACACCCCGGGCACCGCCAGTGGCAACTGGAGCTGGCGGCTGCAGCAAGCGATCAGCAGCCTCGACGGACGGCTGCAGGGCTATGGCTCGCTGGCCGCCGCGGCCGGGCGCGGCGGCCAGCTGTAGCGCCCCGGGGCCTGGGGCTGGAGCGGTTCACCGTTCCAACGCACCACGGCTGTGGCGGCAGCTGCCGGGTCCAGGGTCAGGCTGAGCGGCGGCGTGAGCGGCAGCACCAGCTCACCGGAACCGGCCTGCAGGCTGCTGCGCACGCCGCTGGCCGCCTCAAGGCTGACGCGGGAGGGCTGTTTCAGGCTGAGTTCGAGCACACCCGGATCAGCGGCCATCTGGGCTTCGCCCCCCTGACGCCGGGCCAGGTCCAGCCCCCGGGCGCGGCTGGCCTGGGCCAGGGGCCGCAGGTCGGGGTAGGCCTTCAGCAGCAGATCCGATCCAGCCGGCGGCAAACGGCGGGCCGCCTGCTCCGGCAGGGGCGGCACCGGATTGAAGGCATTGAGTCCCCGAGCCGCCAGGCGGCGCTGCTCCAGGTTCAGCCCGTAGACCAGGGCCAGCAGCAGCACCCCATAGGCCGCCGTGCCCTGCCAGGTGGTGAACAGCTGCACCGACAGCAGCGGAAAACGCGGCGAGGGCTGCAAACGGCTGTCGTGACCAGGGCGGTCATCCACCAGAGCCACCCGCAGGCTGCCGGGCTCCAAGGCGAGGTAGCGCTCCAGCAGGGGCAGCATCGTGCGCAGATAGGCCGCTTCGGGCAAGCGATCACGCCAGCCGCGCTCGAGCGCTTCGAGCACCGGGGTGCTGATCAGGGTCTCGGCCGCCAGCTGGCGCAGGCCCAGCCCCCGCGCCTCGCGGGCCTGGCGCAACAACGCACCCACCTCAGCCAGGGAATCGGCCGGCACCCCTGGCAGCGGCGGAGCGACCTCCGCCGTGCCGCGACCGCGCCGCAGCCGATCAAACCAGGAGCGCTTCAAGGGGCCAACCATGGCTCCCATTCTTGGGGTTGGAGCTGCCGCCAGCGCCCCTCGGGCAGATCACCAAGTTGCAGATCGCCGATGGCCAGGCG
>Ga0194129_10006786_pt1 | contig 13893 bp, 13 predicted proteins | sample TA2KigCa35mmetaG_FD_150862 | JGI IMG/M metagenome (GOLD analysis project Ga0194129, IMG submission 150862) | Freshwater microbial communities from Lake Tanganyika, Tanzania - TA2015038 Kigoma Deep Cast 35m | ecosystem: Environmental > Aquatic > Freshwater > Lake | place: Tanzania: Lake... | reverse complement strand
CTCGCTTTCCTTGGCCTTCCCCGGCTCCTCCCCGGAGGAAAGGGCCACAGCGAGACCACCGCCCCGGAACCCAGAATCAGCCGACAGCACGGCCCGTGCCGAACAGGAGTGGCCCCGGCGGATTTTCTTGACTGCGGCCCGATGGCCCCCTGACAATCCCCTGATTCACGCCGTCCCGGTTCCTCCCTCCGCCCCTGCCCTTCTCATGCACCCCCCTCGCATCCGCCGCCCCCTGGCGTGGGCCGTCGTGGGCACGCTGCTGCTGCCGGTGGTGCTGTCACTCGTGCTCGGCCTCGCCGGCCTGCTGACCGGCCTGGGCGACGACGCGGGCGCCGCGGTCTGCCGAGGTGCGGCGTTGGTGGTCGGCGTGCTCTGGTTGACCGCGCTGGTGGCCGCGACGACGCTCAACGCCGTGGCGATCCTCGCCGCGCCGCCCCCGCCACGGAAGCGGCGCGGACGAGGCCACCGGCTGCGGCGCGAGCCTCCCCTCGGCGGCATCGCCGGAGCTCGTCAGCCCTGAGCCGCGCCGGGCTGCTGACTCGCCCGTCGCGGCGGACGTATGCTCGACCGCATGCCGCGACCCCGGGCCGATCTGCCTTCCGTGCTCCTCCGAGCCGCCGGCTGCGCGCTGCTCGCGGGTGCCGTTGCTGCCGCTCCCCGCGCCGCCACGGCCGCCGACCCGAACGTCGCGGCGACCGTCCGTGACATCCGCGAGCAACTCGACGACTCGGTCCGGCTGCTCGACGCGGGTGATCGTGAGGCCGCCGAGCGAACGCTGAAGGCAGCGCTCGAGGCGCTCGAGGCGATGGGGGCGCTGCCGCGCCGCCCCCCCGTCTTCCGGCCGCTCCTGGATCGGGCGGCCGGAGTCCGGCGCCGGTTCGAGAAGGCCGGCATGGAGGTCGCCGGGGGAGGTGGAGCCGCGCCGGCCGAGTCGCCACCGGCGCGGAGCCCGCAGGTGGGCGGGCGGGCCGCGATCTCGTTCTCCACGCGGGTGGCGCCGATCCTGGTGCGGTCGTGCGGTGGGTGCCACGTCATCGGCAAGAAGGGCGACTTCCAGATGGCGTCGTACCAGGGCCTGATGCAGTCCGGCATGGTGCAGCGGGGCGCCGGCACGTCGAGCCGGCTCGTGGAAGTGATCCTGACCGGCGACATGCCCCGCGGCGGCGGCACGATCGCGGCCGCCGACGTCGAGACCCTGATCCGCTGGATCGACGCCGGAGCCCCCGGCGACGTGGCCGATCCGACCACACCGCTCGACGTGGTGGTGCGGGGCGGGGGCGGCCCGCCGGCGTCGCGTTCCGCCCCCGTCGTGCAGCCGGTGACGCTCGCACCGGGGGAGGTGTCGTTCGCGATCGACGTGGCGCCCACGCTGGCGACGCACTGCCTGAAGTGCCATGGAGGGGACGAGACGGAAAACGGCTTGAGCATGGCCACGCTGGAGGCCCTGCTGCGGGGCGGCCGCGGTGGTGCGGCCGTGACGCCGCGGTCGGGAGCCGCGAGCCTGCTCGTGCGGAAGCTGCGCGGGGCCGACATCGAAGGGCAGCGAATGCCCCTCAACGCGCCGCCGCTTCCCGTGGAGACGATCGCGACGATCACGGCCTGGATCGACCAGGGGGCCAGGCTCGACATGCTCACGGGTCGGACTCCGCTGGACGTGGTCGTGGCCGCCGGCCGCACGCGATCCCTGTCCGACGAGGCCCTCGCCGACGTCCGCATCGAGGTGGCGGACAAGGCCTGGCGTCGCGCGATTCCCGACGAGCGTCCGCTCCTCGAGCGCCGTCCCGGGGTGTGCCTGATCGGCAACCTCGCCGGCGAGCGGATGGTGGAGCTGGCCGACACCGCGGCGGAGGCGGTCGCGGCGGTGCGGCGGGAGCTCGACGTGGAGGGGCCGCTGCTCAAGGGGGGCATCGTCGTCTTCGTCGCGGGCAAGGGCTACGACTATTCGACGCTCTGGCAGACGATGCTCGGCGGCGAGCGTCCTCGGGGCATGACGAGCCATTTCGGGATCACGGGCGAGGTGGCCTACGGGGCCCTGCTCGTGCCCGACGGCTCCGCTGACCTCGAGGCCTCGATCACCGAGGCGGTCGTGGCGGCGGCGTTCGCCGGCCGCTCCGCACCCGAGTGGTTCGCCCGGGGGGCGGGACGAGCGCTGGCATCGCGGCTCGTCCCGAAGTCGCCCCTCGTGCGCACCTGGCGGAGCGCAGCGGCCCAGGCCGCCGCCGCGGTTCCGGCGGCCGACCTGCTCGCGGGCCAGGCGGCCGACGCCGTGGCGGCCGCGGCCGCTGCGGGGGGCTTCGTGGGGGCGATCGGCACCGGCTCCCGGCTCGGCCAGATGCTCGCGCGGCTCGACGACGGCCTGCCCTTCGACGCCGCCTTCACGAAGACCTTCGCAGCGACTCCCGCCGACGCCTGCGCCACCTGGGCCGCGAGGGCCGCGAAGCGGCGGTAGTCACGGGAGCCGGTGCAGGCGGAGCCGCGGAGGCGGGGCCGCGCCGGCGTCGCGCAGCGGAAGCAGCGGCAGACGAAGGGCAGCGGAAGCCCGAGGCGATACGTTTTCCACCGCAATGCCGTGGCGCCGCGGATGCGGAGAGCTCGTTGATAGAGAACCGGGGTGGCCTTGGATCCCGGGGCATGTGATCCGTGACGGAGCGGACGAACCGCGACCGACGGCTGGACACGCTGCCGGAACCAATTGATTCAGCCCCCAACGAGCTTCGTTAAGAGCTCACCGGCATGGTTCGACGCATCACGAACATGGCAGAAAACGTATCGCCTCACGCTCCTTCCCATGCCTGCGGCCCATCCGTGCCGCGGCGGCTACTCCTCGTGCAGGTCGCGGTGGTAGGGCTCCATGGCCTTGGTGTTCCGCTCCACCGCCATCACGATCGTCTGCCGGCCGGCCACGTCCGGGGCGCTGGCCACGATCGGGATCACCTGCCGCTTGTTGGGCAGGTCCACGCGGACGCGGAACGTGCCATCGGAGTGGACCTTGACCGGCTCCCCCTGCAGCGTGACGTAGGCGTCGGGGCGGGTGGCGCCGTAGACGATCATCTCGGCGTCCACCTCCAGCTGGAAGCCGAGCGGGAGCTGGTCCTCCGGCGCGTCGTCGGCGGGCGTGGACGACACGGTTCCGCTGGCCACGGGAACCATCGGGCGGCGGAGCCGCTCCTCGAAGAGCTCCTGGAGTTCCGTGCTGTTGTTCTCGGGGGAAAACCCGCCGCTCATCGAGTAGATCCGGTCGCAGTCGTCGACGATCTCACCCCAGTGGGCGTCGAGCGTGTCGCTCTGCGAGGCCGCCGGCGAGCTCACCGCGTTGCTCCGCGCCAGGGCGTGGAACCGGCCGCCCGCGGTACGGTAGCCGACCTCGACCCGGCACCGCATCGCTTCGCGGATGTCGATGAACCAGTTCTTCACGCCGCCATGGATCTCGATTTCGCGGATGACCTGCTCGGAGGGCGAGGCCTGCAGGCCGTTCTCCATCCTCAGCAGGCGAAGCACCGGGCGGGCGCCGTGCCACTCCTGCCCGAGGGCCGACTGGGCCCGCTCGACGCTCCGCGGAGTCACCTCCCAGAAGGCGTGCAGCCAGTAGGGACCGCGGACCATCAGCACCATGCGGTCGCGGGCGGGCTTCTTGCCCTTGCCTCCTTCGGCCTGCGTGGTGAGGTTCTTCGCGCGGGCCAGGCGATCCCGGGCCTCGGCGATCCTGCGGGCCACCTCGGCCGAGTGGGCCACTGCCGCTGCGCCCGCGGCCTGCACGGCCGCGCCGGGCTTCCCGCGGCCGGGAGCTGCCGCCGCGGCGGGGCGGGCGGCCGACCGCCTCGTCTCCGGAGCGAGGCCCTGCTTCGCCTTGCGCACCAGGGCGCGGATCAGCTGGTCCTTCCGCATGGCATGCCAGCCCTCCACGCCGTGCTGCTTGGCGAGGCGGGCGAGCACGCGGACCGGCTTTTCCTTCAGGCTTGCGGACGTCATCGGCACCTGCTCCGGGCGGGGACGGCGGTCCGGCGGGGGCGAGAATCCCGCCGTCGGCACCTCCTGCGAGGCTACCCACAAACTCCCGGCCACGCAAACCTTGGGCCACTCGGCAGCCGCCGCAAGTCGTGGCTGCGGCAAAGGTTGCGGCGTGTCGTGCGGGTCAGTCGCCGCGGAGCTTGAGGCCCCTTTCGGTGAGCTTTTCCCGGACCTCGTTGAGGCTGGTCACGCCGAAGTTCTTGCACTCGAGCAGGTCCTCGGCCGTCCGCCGCACCAGGTCTCCGATCGTGGTGATGCCGAGCTTCGTGGTGCACTTCCGGGCCCGCACCGACAGGTTGAGTTCGGTGATCGGCAGGTTGTTCGCCTCCTGGTCGTCCGCCACGGCCTCGAGCGCCTCGGGCTCTCCCGCGAGCGGGGCGGGAGCCGGAGCGGCGATCTGGCCGAGCGAGAGGCCCTTCGACGCGAGCATCTCCTTGATTTCAATCAGGCTCGTCTCGCCGAAGTTCTTGCTGGCGAGAATCTCCTCTTCGGAGGTTCGGGCGAGGTCGCCGAGCGTCTGGATGCCCATCTTCTGCAGGCAGTTGCGGCTGCGGACGGAGAGTTCGAAGTCGCTCACCGGCAGCCCCATGACCTGGTCCAGCCGATCCCGCTGCCGCATCTCGTGCTCGTCGAGCTGCAGGTCGCCCGATGCGGACGAATCCCGCATGAAGAGCCGGGCCCGCGGGTGGTCGGGATAGGCCTCGAGCACGCGGCGGTAGCACTGCTGCGCCTTGGCGTAGTCGTCGCGGTCCTCGTAGAGCAGCCCGAGGTTGACCAGGGCGCCGACGCTCGCCGGGTAGCGGCCGAGCGACTTCTCGTAGAACCCGATCGCCTCGTCGTCGTTGCCGATCTTGTCGGCGATCATGCCCATCAGGAACAGGGCGCCCGAGTGGCCGGCGTCGGCCGCCAGGGCCTTCTCCAGGCAGGCGATGATCTCGGCCGCCGGTCGCCCGGCATCGGCCAGCACGCCCGCCCGGGCGGCCCAGTAGTCGGCCGACGTGTCCCCCTTGCCCGCGAGGCCGTCGAGCGTCTTGGCGGCCTCTTCGAGGCGACCCGCCGCCCGCTGCGATTCGGCAGCCAGCGCCGTGCACGTGGCCGCGTCGTAGCCGGCCTTCCCCGCCGAGTCGAAGAGTTCGCAGGCCTTGTCGTGCGCCCCCTCGGTGGCGTGCGCGAGGGCCTGGTGAAAGAGCGCCAGCGCCCCGCCGTCGGCCGACTTGAGCGTCTCGAGCGCCTCGCGGGCCCGCCCCAGAAGTCGCTGGCAGACGCCGAGCTTGACCGAGGCCGCCGGGCTCCGCTCGGAGGCGGACTCGAGGTCGCGAACGGCCGCGCGGAGGTCGCGATGGGCCGCGGCATCGGCGCCCAGCGCCTCGACGACGGTCCGTACCTCGGATGGGCCGAAGGGCCCGCTGCCGGTGATCAGGTCTTTGATGTCCACTCGTGCGGTCGCGACCATCGGTCTCTCCTCGGTGAAGTCAGTGCTGCCATCGGTGCCGTCGTGACTCGGCTGCCGCCGGAACCACGGGACGGAGCGGGCCGCGGACCCGCCTGAAAGCCAGCGGCGGGAGTCGAACCCGCAACCCCCGCATTACGAATGCGGTGCTCTGCCAATTGAAGCTACGCTGGCACGCTGCCGCAGGCCGGCAGGAACCGTCGCTGCGGGACGTCCGCAGCCCCGCAAAACTAGCGCAGGGGGGCGGAACCCGTCAAGTGACCGCGTTTTCTGCCCACCGGGTGCCTTGCAGCCGACCGGTCGGGCCTTGGGCAGGCGCAAAAAAAGGCGGGGCCTCCGACCCGGCAGGAGCATCCTGCCATGGCCGTGCGGGTCAGGGGCAAGGCGACCGCACGGCCGGATACGAGGTCGGAGACCCCACCTTGGATATCGGTGTCGATATCGAGGAGCGGCTGGCCGGATAACCGGCCGACTTCAGTCCATGCACGCCGCGTGCCAATCGCCGCGCGGCGATTTCCCGTGGGAAACACCCCTCGGCCCGCCGGCCGCCTGTTCGATTTCGCAACGCGCGCCGCGTTTCACTACAGCCTGATGCGATAGGATTCGCCGGCGGCGGTCCCCCCGCCCCCGCCGTCCAGGAGACGCAGCCGTGAACCCGAACCTGCCCGTTGCCATCGGCCGCCACCACTGCGGCCCGGGGCATCCGCTGACCGTGATCGCCGGGCCGTGCGTGATCGAGTCGGCCGAGCTGTGCATGAGGATCGCCGAGTCACTGGCGGTGCTGGCGTCGCGGCTGCCGATCCAGGTCGTGTTCAAGGCCTCGTACGACAAGGCCAACCGCACCAGTGGCGGCTCCTTCCGTGGCCCCGGGCTCGACGAAGGCCTCGAGGTGCTCGACCGCGTCCGCCGTGGCACCGGGCTGCCCGTCACCACCGACATCCACCTGCCCGAGCAGGCGACGGCTGCCGGCCAGGTCTGCGACCTGCTGCAGATCCCGGCCTTCCTCTGTCGGCAGACCGACATCCTCCTCGCGGCCGCGGCGACCGGCCGGGCGGTGAACGTCAAGAAAGGGCAGTTCGTGGCGCCGGGCGACATGCGGCACGCGGTGGCCAAGCTGCTCGCCGGAGGCTGTCGCGACATCCTGCTCTGCGAGCGCGGCACCTTCTTCGGATACGGCAGGCTCGTCAACGACTTCACGGGGCTCGGGGTGATGAGGGCGTTCGGCGTGCCGGTGATCTTCGACGCCACGCACTCGGTCCAACAGCCTGCCAGCCTCGGGGGAACCACGGGGGGAGACCGGAGCCTCGTCGAGCCGCTGGCGCGGGCGGCCGCCGCGGTGGGGATCGACGGCGTGTTCTTCGAGACGCACCCCGAACCCGACACGAGCCCCAGCGACGGTCCGAACATGGTGCCCCTGGCGGACCTGGGGGGCGTGGTGGAGCGGGTGCTCCGGATCCACGAGGCCCGGCTGGCCGGAGCGCGGGCATGAAGCGGGCGGCCGCGGTCGTGATGCGTGTCATGCGTGTCATGCGTGTCATGCGTGTCATGCGTGTCATGCGTGTCATGCGTGTCATGCGTGTCATGCGTGTCATGCGTGTCATGCGTGTCATGCGTGTCATGCGTGTCATGCTCGTGCTCGTCGCCACGGGCTGCGGGCGCACGCCGCCAACGCCGGTGGCGGCGCCGCGGACGCCGGTGCCGAAGATCGCCACGGAAAAGCTGGTCGCTGGAGCCGTGTCGGCCGTTTCCAGGCTGGACGATTTCGACGAGCAGCGGGCCTACGAGCAGGCCTTCGACCGGCTCGCGCAGTGGGCGCAGGCAACGCTTCCGGAGGCGGCCGAGTGGCGGCCCGATCCACTCGTCGAGACGCTGCCCGAGCGGCTGCGGCAGGGCTGCGAGCCGCGGCTGGCGCAGCGGACGTTCGACGCGGGGGGCGACGTGACCGCGCTCCGCGACCGCCGCTGGCTCGCCGACATCGCGGCGGCGGCCCGCGGCGACTCGGCGGACGACGTCGAGGTCGCCGGAAAGCTCTTCGACTGGGTCGTCCGCAGCCTGGCCCTCGTCGGCGATCCGCCGATGGTGCCGACCGCCGACACCCCCGGCACCCGCTGGTTCCAGCTCGGCGAAGTGCTGCTCTCGGGCCGGGCCAGCGCGGCCCAGCGGTCGTGGGTATTTCTCGAGTTGCTGCGGCAGGCCGGCATCGACGGCGTGATGCTGGCGACCGGCGGGAGCGGCGAGCCGCGACCGTGGCTGCCGGCGGCGGTGATCGGCGGCGAAGCCTATCTGTTCGAGCCCACCTACGGCCTGCCGATTCCGGGAACCGCCGGCAGGCCGGCCACCGCCCGGCAGGCCGCCGCGGAGCCCGACGTGCTCGCCGCCCTGTCGCTGCCCGACCGCCCCTATCCGGTGAAGGCCGCGGATGCCGCCGGCGTCAGCGTGCTCGTGCCCGCCGACGGCTGGGGCCTGTCGCGGCGAATGCAGCAACTGGATCGCGTCGTGCAGCCGCGGCATGGCGTGCGGATGGCCGACGACGCCTCGGCCGTCGGCCGCCGCGCCGCCGCCGCGCTGCCCGGCGCCGACCCGGCGATCGCCCTCTGGCAGTTTCCCTTCGAGACCGAGTTGCGGCGGCGCGGCGACTCCGCCGTGGAGCCGCACCTGGCCCGCGAACTGGCCCCGTTGGCCGTGGTCGTGGTCGCCGAGGGGCCGCGCGGACAGGAGGCGAGTCGGCCGCTGTTCAAGGCGCGGGTCCGCGACTTCCGCGGCGCGTTCGACGGGCCTGACGGCGCCAAGGCGGCGTATCTGGCGGCCCGGCCCTCGCGCGAGGTGATCCAGCAGGCCGTGCAGGGGGCGCCGCCCGAGCAGGCTGCGGCCGTGGAGCGGCTCTACCGGCAGATGAAGGAAGACGCCACCTACTGGCTGGGGATCGTGACCCTCGGCGAGGGGCAGCCCGAGGCCGCCGTCGACTTCCTGCGGAGAATGACGCTCGAGAACTCTCCCGACAGCCGCTGGACCGACGCGGCCCGCGCGAACCTCGGCCGGGCGCTGGCGGCGCTCGGCCGGATCGACGAAGCCGTGGCGGTGCTCCGCGAAGACGGCTCGCCGCAGCGATTCGGCAGCCGGCTGCTTGCGGACCGGCTGGAGCGGGAGCGGCAGGAGCGGACGAGCCCGGCGCCGTGAGGGGTGCGAAGCCGCAGCCCGAAACGTCGGCGTTGCCCACCTCCGGGGCCTGATGTAGAGTTGGGGACTCGGAAATTCCCCCCTTCGATCGACCGGATTCGCGATCATGAAAGACGGCATTCACCCCGCCTACGTCCACACCGTCGTCCGCTGCGGCTGCGGCAACACCTTCGCCACTCGGAGCACGGTCCCGGAGATCAAGGTGGACATCTGCAACGTCTGCCATCCGTTCTTCACCGGCAAGCTGAAGTTCGTCGACACGGCCGGACGGATCGAGAAGTTCAAGAGCAAGTTCGCCGAAGCCGGGTACGCCAGCCTCAAGAAGAAGAAGGCCGGAACCCCGGCCTCCTGACCAGCCCGGCCGCGCCGGCTGACGGCCCCCCGACCCCCGGGCGACGTCCGCGGGCGGGGCCCCATCGACCATGGCCGACTCTCCTTCCGGCGGCATTCGCGGCGACCTGGAGCAGAAGCTGCGACGCTTCGAGGAACTCGAGCGATCGCTGGTCGATCCGGCGGTGCTCGGCGATCAGGCCCGGCTGTCCGCCGTGGCCCGCGAGCACGGCACGCTCGCCAAGCTCGCCCTCCGCTACCGGCAGTTCACGTCGCTCGAGCGGCAGATCGCCGAGCACCGGGAGATGATCGCCGGCGGCGACCGCGACCTGCGGGAGCTCGCCGAGGCCGAACTGCCCGACCTGGAGGCCGGTCGGGAGCGGGAGTGGGAGGAACTGCTCGAGCTCTGCTCGGGCGACGAGGACGCCGACCGGACCCGGTGCATCGTCGAACTCCGGGCGGGCACCGGCGGCGACGAGGCGGCGCTGTTCGTCCGCGACCTCTACGAGATGTATCGCCGGTACGGCGCCGAGCAGGGCTGGGACTTCGAGGTCATGGACGCCAGCCCCACGGAGCTCGGCGGCTTCAAGGAACTCATCCTCGGCGTCTCGGGCGACGGCGTGTTCCGCAGGCTCCGGCACGAGAGCGGCGGTCACCGCGTGCAGCGGGTGCCCGACACCGAGACGAAGGGCCGGATCCACACCTCGGCGGCGACCGTCGCGGTGCTGCCGGAGCCGGAAGACGTGGAAGTCGCCCTCGGCCCTGACGACTACCGCAAGGACCTGTTCTGCGCGAGCGGCCCGGGGGGGCAGCACGTCAACAAGACCGCCTCCGCCGTGCGGCTCACGCACCTCGCCACGGGCCTGGTCGTGCAGTGCCAGGACGAGAAGAGCCAGCATAAGAACCTCGCCAAGGCCCTCCGTGTGCTCAAGACCCGGCTCTACGAGCACGAGCGGCGGATCGAGCACGAGAAGCGGGCCACCGAGCGGCGCGAGCAGGTGGGCTCGGGCGACCGCAGCCAGCGGATCCGCACCTACAACTTTCCGCAGAACCGCGTCACGGATCACCGCATCAACGAGAGCTTCACGCTCGACCAGGTGGTCGCCGGGCGGCTCGGTCTCGTGGTCGATGCCATCGAGCGGCATGCCCGCGACCGGCGGCGGACCGAGATGGAGCAGCCGGCCAAGCCGGCCGGAACGTGAGGGAGGATCGCGTGGGAGACGAGGTCTGGACGGTCGGCCGGTTGCTCACGTGGACCACCGAGTGGCTCACGGCGAAGGGATCGGATTCGCCGCGACTCGACGCCGAGGTGCTGCTGGCGCACGTCCGCGGCTGTCCGCGGATCGCCCTCTACACCGCCTTCGACGAGCCGGTCGCCGACGGGGTGCGGGCCCGGTTCCGCGAGCTCGTCAGCCGGCGGGGCGGCGGCGAGCCGGTGGCCTACCTGGTCGGCAGCCGGGAGTTCTTCTCGCTGCCCTTCGCCGTCACGAAGGACGTTCTCATTCCGCGGCCCGAGACCGAGGGGCTCGTCGTCCGTGCGATCGACCTGTTCAGGGAGGCAGCCGCCCCGCGGATCGCCGACGTGGGGACGGGCAGCGGTGCGATCGCGGTCGCCGTGGCCAAGCGGCTGCTGCAGGCGACGCTCGTGGCGACCGACATCTCGGCGGCCGCGCTGGCGGTGGCGGCGGACAACGCCGCGCGACATGGCGTGGCGGACAGGGTGTCGTTCGTCGAGTCGGACCTGCTGGCGGCCCCGGACCTGGCGGGGCCCTGGGATGCGATCCTGAGCAATCCCCCCTACGTCCGCGAGGATGAGTTCGCCTCCCTGCCCCGCGACGTGCGGGACCACGAGCCGCGGTCGGCGCTCGTGGCGGGGCCGACCGGAGTGGAGGTCGTGGAGCGGCTGGCGCGGCAGGCAGTCGAGCGGCTGGCACCCGGCGGCTGGCTGCTGGTGGAGATCGGCTCGGCCGTGGCGGCCGCCGCCGAGGGGGTGATCGCCGCCGTCGTGGGCCTGGAGCCCGCGCCGACGCTCAAGGACCTCGCCGGGCTGCCGCGGATCGTACAGGCTCGCCGAGCCTGACGCAGGCCGCCGGGTCCAGAAGCTCCACGAGATGCTTCGTCCGGGATCGCTGGGTGGACCGCCCGGATCGGCTCCCCTGCACGCGACCCGCAGCGGCTCGAGGATCGAGAACTCGGTGGCGTTCATCCGGAAGCGTCACCGCGTGAGCGGTACGGCAGAACCACGCCGGACTCTGCTTCGGCCCCCCATCGCTCACGCGATCGGGGCTCCCGTATGGCGGTGGGAGCGGGCCCTAGCGGGGATCGCCGGGTCAGGCCCGGGGCAGTTCGTAGCCCTTGCGGTATTCGCGGGTGAACAACTGGTTGGCCTCGGCGTCGGTCGCCTTCTCCGTCCGCGGGTCGAGCACCAACTCCCGGCCGAGCGACAGCTTCGTCTTCGACAGGTCGACGCCGTTGTCGGTCAGGTAGGTGGCGAACGTGTCGAGCGAGGCCCGCACCCGGGGATCGTCCGCCCCGAGCGTCGGCCGGGTGCCGAGCGGCACGGACTCGCCGAGCGTCCAGGAGACGTTGCCGAGGTGCGCCAGGGCGCTCGACAGGTGGCCGTCCTCGATGTCGAGGTGGAGGTCCTCGTGCCGGCGGCTCTTCACCGCCCGGATGAAGTTGGCGAAGTGCTGCTGGTAGCTGCCGCCGTCCCACTTCCCGACCTCGTGGCCGTCGTAATCGAACGCCGCCGCCGACTCGTAGTTGGGGCAGACCACGAAGCCCTCGGTGCCGTAGATCACGGCCGCGGCCTTCTCGATCGGCTGCTTGACCGGGAGTCCGAAGGTGGCCGGCGTCTTGATCGGCAGGCCGCGCACGTCCGACACGAGCACCGCGTCGTCCCACTGGAAGATCGTCACCTGGCTGTTGGCGACGTCGCCATTGTCGACATAGCCGAGCCGGCCGCCGAGGCTGACCACCCGCCGGGGAAGTTCCTGCTTGCCGAGCGCCCAGCGGCACTTGTCGAGCTCGTGCGGATTCTGGTTGCCGAGATCGCCGTTGCCGGTGACGCTGTTCCAGTGCCAGTCGTAGTGGAGCCGCTTGCGGACCGGCACCACGGCGGGAGCCGGACCCGCCCAGAGGTCGAAGTCGAGGCCGGTGGGAATCGGGGCCGGCGTGTCGACCAGGCCGATGCTGTCGCGGAGCCGGTAGCAGACCGCGTGGGCTCCCGTCACCGGCCCCAGGTTGCCGGACTTCACGAACTCCATCATCTCGCGCGTGCCCGTCATGCTCCGGCTCTGCACGCCCATCTGGCACATCCGGCCGAGCTTTCGTGCCCAGGCGGTCATCACCCGCCCCTCGTCGACGTTGTGGCTGCAGGGCTTCTCGACGTACACGTCCTTGCCGGCCTGCATCGCCCAGATCGCCATCAGCGCGTGCCAGTGGTTCGGCGTGGCGATCGAGACGGCGTCGATGTCCTTGCGGTCGAGCAGTTTCCGCACGTCGGCCACGGAGTCCGGCCGACGGTCGAGGCTCTCGAATCGCTTGCCCTTCCGGTCGTAGGCCGCCGGGTCGCAGTCGCAGACCGCCACGAGCTCGACGTCGGGCGCGTCCAGCCATTCCTCGATGTGGTTGCCCCCCTGGCCGCTGAAGCCGATCACGGCCACGCGGACCTTGTCGGCCGGGCCGACGGCCCGCGCCGCCGGCCGCTCGTCGGCCCGGATCGCCGTCCCGGTGAACGCGGTCGCGGCCAGTGCCAGCGCCTGCTCCACGAAGTCGCGGCGGGTGGGGTCGAGGCGGCGGGTCGCGGGCGAACGCATGGTGGACATCTCCTGGCGCGTGTCAGAGGGCAAGAGCACGGATGTTTCGAAACTCGACCTTCATCGGCAGACCCTTGTGGATCTGGAGGCCGATCGGCGCGGGGCCGGCATACTTCGTGTCGGTGTAGCGGGAGACCCGCTCGCCGTTGAGCCAGACCGTGAAGGTGTCGCCCCGGGCCTCGACGCGGATCCGGTTCCAGTCGTCGGGCTTGAGCAGGTCGGCCACGCGGGTGGCCCTGGCCTCCTCGGGATACGTGCCGGTGTAGAAGGAGCAGGTCATGTCGCGCTTGAGGCTTCTCGACACGCCGATCTGCACCTGAAGTTCGGGCTTGCGGACCATGATCCCGCTGTCGATCTCGCCGCTGAACCGGCAGTCGGCCTCGACGACGACGTCGGCGAAGTCACGGTCCGTGAACAGCATCGAGCCCTTCAGGGTCGGGTCGTTCTCCCCCACGAGCACGCCGTCTTCGACCCGCCAGAACCCAGCGGCCGGCGCCCGCCAGCCGGCGAGGTCGCGGCCGTTGAAGATCGGCTCGAGGGACAGGTCAGCCGGCGGCTCCGCCCCCGCGGATGCGGCGAGCATGAGCAGCGCGAGGACGGCCAGCAGGCGTGTGCGCGGGGAGGATTTCATGACGCGAGACCGCGGGACGAGCCCCTGCCAGTGGCCAGTGGTGGCGCAGGGCCGACGCACACTTTATGCCGGGATTTGCAGGACTTTGAAGAGGTAGGCGGGATTCCAGCCGGCCATTCTCCGCCGCATGGCGATGCTTTCCTTGTCGTTTACCTGCTTCAGCAGGCTGATCGCAAAGCGTTTGAGCCAGGCAATATTGTCAGCCAAGATGCGATTACGGACGCGGCTTTCGTCCTCCCTGAAGGTAACGTCCAGGCACCAATGCAATGTGTTTTCGATGCCCCAATGTCCGCGGACGCTCGCAGCGAACTGTTTGATGCCTACGCGAAGTGAGCTGATGTAGTACCGCACAGAGCTATAACCGAAAGTCGTGTTCCGTAGAGGGAAAAGAAAAAGGCGGCGTATCCTGCTGTGACTGGTTCACCAACAGCAGCCCACGACGGGCAGAAAGGATACGCCACCATGCGAGGTTTTACGGT
>Ga0194129_10006783_pt1 | contig 13897 bp, 11 predicted proteins | sample TA2KigCa35mmetaG_FD_150862 | JGI IMG/M metagenome (GOLD analysis project Ga0194129, IMG submission 150862) | Freshwater microbial communities from Lake Tanganyika, Tanzania - TA2015038 Kigoma Deep Cast 35m | ecosystem: Environmental > Aquatic > Freshwater > Lake | place: Tanzania: Lake... | reverse complement strand
CGCCGAACCCGCTGGCCCGGCGTGGGCCGGCAGGCAGTGACCACCGCCTCATGCAACCGGCGATGGTCCACGTTCACATCGCCGGCGTGGTGCAGGTACACCACCTGGGGCTGGTGGCGGACGACGCGGTTCTCAATCTGCTTGATCAGATCGAGCCGATCGAGTGAATCAAGGCGGTTATCGGGAAGATCGAGCAGCTCCACCCCCTGAGCGCCGAGGATTGCCCCAGCCGTTTTTGCGGCTTTCGCCAGTACGGAAAGCTCTTCTGTTACCTGTCCGCGGTTGCGGTTGTTCTGGCGTGAGGTGGCCCCTTCAGCCACGATCAACACTTGAACTTGATCACCGGCATCAGCATGGCGAGCGATGGTTCCTCCACAGCCGATCACCTCGTCGTCGGGGTGAGCGGCCACTACAAGAATTTTATTCATTTATGTGGGGTCTGTCGGTTGTCAAGGAGCAAGAGACGCTGAATCAGATCGGCTCGAATCCAATCGTCTTCAGAATCGATATCCTGGACGCGCCATCTAGGAAGAATCAAAGGCAGACTGCCATCAAACAAGTTTTGAGAATGAAGCCATGCTTTCGGGCGTCCCCAGTAGAACTGTCCAGCATCATGATAAGCAGGCTCAAGATCCTGACTCCGCACAGAAAACTGTTCTGGCTGCAGCATGCGGGCTTCACCTAACGCTGAATCCAGACTTAGTGCTCGCTGAATGGGCGACGCATAAGCAGTAGCAGTAAATACAAACCGTTCAGCACGAGCCCTGGCAAGCAATTGAAGCCCTTGCTGAATATCTACAGGACTGACGAACGGAGCAGTGGCATAAAGACAGCACACCGCTTCCATGTTGTAGCCCTGATCTTGATACCACCGTATTGCATGGGTAACTACATCAGTTGTTCCAGTTAAATCATCAGACAACTCTGACGGACGCACAAAGGGCACCTGAGCACCCCAACAACGGGATAAATCAGCAATTTCGGCATCATCTGTCGAGACGATTACATAATCAAAGATTCCACTGCGCAGGGCCGCCTGTATTGACCAAGCAATCATCGGCTTGCCGCAGAACTCTCGAATATTTTTGCGTGGGATCCTTTTGCTACCGCCACGAGCGGGAATGACGCACAACAAGCTCATGATAAGCCGATAGAGCTATTGATTGAGATGAGCACAGCGTCTCATCGGAATATTGTGGTCTACACAGCGTTGGCGTATGGTAACGGGAGTTGCCTCTGTGAGCGCAAAAATTGAGGAGGCAGTGATCCCCTGAATCCAGGGCGAACTCAACACTCTACAAATATCATCAGCATCACCTGCACCACCAGCCAACAGAATCGGAATCGACGGCTGACACTTCTCCACATCAGCAACAACCAAAGGATCGAAGCCGGTAAGGGTGCCATCTCGACTAACGTCATAAAGGATAACCTCGCCAACTCCAAGGGTAACGGAAGTCTCGATCGACAACTGAACAGTAGAGTTGGTAAAGAGTCTGGTGCGATAATCCCAAACCCTCATGCCGCCATCATCCTTACGCATGTAGGGAAAAATCAATCCTAAACTTTGAGACCCAACAACATCGGCGATCGACTTCAAGGCCGTTGGGTCATCAATAAATGCAGATGTGATATAGACCTTATCAAAGCCAGCATTGATACACAAAGCAGCATCGGCTGCTGTTCGGATGCCACCTGCATATGAGATAGGAATATCAACATCTTGGCGAATCAGACGCAAAACTCGCTCAGGACACACAAATTGATTACAGCTACCCGCCTGATCAAGATTTATAATTAGTAATTCATCCGCAGAACGCTTGACATGAAGTCGAAGATTCTGCGCAAGGACTCCAACCGTTCGCCAGGGAGTAAATTGCTGCGAAAGGCAGACTTGTGTACCACCTCGGAGAAGAATAGAAGGAATAATGCGTTTTTTCATGCGTTAGAGTTAACATCTAGCAATTGATCTAGCAATGCATAACCATCAGGACCGCTTTTCTCGGGATGAAACTGAACCCCTGAAATGTTGCGTGCATGAACTGAAGCGCACAGTGGCCCAACAGGGTGCTCAAAACAGGCACTGATCACGGAGCTATCAGAGGGCTTAACAACGTAAGAGTGAACAAAGTAGTAATCGGAACGCGACAATCCACCCAATGGCAAAAAGTCGAAGAGCTCAGAGCATGAACTTTTCTTGGGGGGAGATACAAGGTGGTTCCAGCCGATATGAGGAACATGAAAACTAAGCGCGGTAGGAAGTGGAACGCAACCACCTGCAAGGAATCCTAAGCCAGATATTCCAGGGCTTTCTTCGCTAAATTCAAAAAGTATTTGCATCCCAAGACAAATACCCAACAAGCTACCGCCTTGATCTACATGATCTTGTAAAAGTGGCGCAAGCTGCTGATCCCGCAAGTAGGACATGGCTTGCCCAAAAGTGCCTACTCCCGGCAGTAGTACTTGGTCGGAAGAAGACAGGCGGTCTCTCAGAGACAGAATTTGATAGGGCCTACCACGAACACGAAGATAGCGCTCAAGACTAAAGAAGTTGCAGAAGGGGAAATTTACAACATAGATCATCTGTAAGAACCTTTGCGTCCTAAGCTATTGATGCAAACACGAAAAAGAACCAGTTAACTGTGGAGATCCATCAGGACGTCGGACAAGCTGACCAGAGGCATCATTAAGAAAGAGCTCGTAATTTGTATAGTCGTCGCAGACTTCACCGAATTCTTGAAGGCTTATGTCATAATATTGCAAAATACGATCCAGGTTGCGATCTAAATAAGAAGAAGGATAGCGACCATCGTGTTTTTCTACTAGTGCGCAGGCATCGTCGCGTAATAGAAGGTTTCGTCTAATAAGATTACAGGCCACATCAGTAGCCCGACCAAAACCGAATTTCAAATACTTTAGGTAATCATGGATTCCATGTACATAATTGTCAAGATTTTCATAATTAGCAATTGTGCCGAGAATATTTTCTTCACTCACTCGAAAGCCAAGGCTTTGAGCAATTACTGCGTTTGAAATGCCATTCCAGGGAAAGTAATTATCAAGGTAAATCCCCTTTAGACCCAGGGAATCAACTTCTTCGGCAGAGGGATACTCATAGAAATAGAGATCCCGATCATCAACCCCCTGAATCGCCAAAAGATCAGATACGCGTAAGCCATTCAGAGAACCATACTCCTCAAGAACGCGCCTATCAAAGTACTTCAGATAAGCATCTTCTGGCCTGCCCGCTCCATACTCACGCTGGGGACATTCACCCCAAAGAATAACAGGAATCTGAAACTGAACTGCTGCCCGTACAGGAATGGTATAAATCAGCAAATGCTCAGGCCACTGAATATCTCCAACCGCAAAGAAAGCATGACGATTAATCTTACGACGCACTTCTCTATTGACTGAGATTTCTATATAATCGCAGCCAAGAGATTTAAGGTTTTCAATGTTGGCCCGACCTAATGCTGTTAGCTGATCGGTAGGTGCTGTGACGCAGAGAGGATTAAAACCCTCCTTAAGCACTCTCCAAACCTGATAAGTGCTGTCTTTACCCCCAGAAACAGGAACAATACAATCATATCGTGGATTCTTTTTATTATCTCTTAAAAGGTCACGAAAGACTTGCTTTCCAGAAGACCAGTCGTAATTGGAGCGCAAGTCAAAAGCATGACAGGCTCCACATACCCCATCTTTGAACCAAAGATCGGGTTTTGTAGATGGATAGAGGCAGCGACTGCAGTAACTAATCATGGGACGAGCTGGTAAACAGACTGAATCTTATATCCTAAGCCAGAATTCTCTAAATAATCATCAGACAGAAGGTCAAGTGTCAAAGGATGAGAAGGGGTTCCCAAGTAAGGATCTGCTTGATAGCCTAAGAAATTAGTGATTGCATGGATTTCAGAGATTACAGTCTTTTTCGCGAGGCAACTGAACCCTGAGTTCTGAAATGCGGCATCCAGGCTGCGACTGCTGAAAAGTGTTAGATGCTCAATTCCGTCGAACATATTGCACTTATCTCGCAGAATGCGCGCAGCCAGAGAATCACTTGTTGGTACTTGGACGAAAACTAAGCCACGCTTGTTAAGGAGTGAGCGCAACGTTGATAGGTAATCAACTGGGTTCCGAATGTGCTCAAGAACATCCCAAAGTGTGATCACATCAAAAGATCCTTTAGCGGCCGACAAATCATCAATGGTGGATCCGACCACATTTATCCCATTCATTAATGCATAGCGCGCTTCTTGAGAATTAGGCTCGATTCCAAAGGCGTCATACCCTTGTTGGGCTGCTATCGAAAGGAAATAGCCACTGGAGCAACCGATATCAAGCAGTCTATCTCCACTACGATGAGGGCCAAAGAGCTCAATTCCTCGCTGATAGATACGAGAATAAAAGTCAGACTCATTTTGGTGCCATTCAAGACTTGACGTAGGATAATCTGTGTAGAACTGAATTAGCTTTTGATCGGTTAGTGGGTTAAGTAGAAAAACATGATCACATTCTGGGCAGTATGCATATTCACCCCGGTTCTTAACGAATAGTGGGTGATCTGGTTGGTAATTACAGGTGGGGCAACACGCGCGCTCATAATCCGAGGTTGTATCTAGAGCGCTTTGAAAGGATTCAATATAAAGACTTGAACGTTCTAATTGGCTTTTTCTGGCTTGATGCAATGCGTGCTGATTTTTCGAGTCTATGGCCATGATCAATCAGGGGATTAGGGTTTTCAGAAAAAAGTGTTCACAGGAAGCAGGTGCCGCATAGTTGAATTAGATACGGGCTTGAGACTTGTTGTTGCCATAGATGGTTGAAATAAATGGGATTATAATGATACAGCTAAACCAGAAGCAAGGTGATCCGCTACCCACTGTTGTTCAGGCTCATGCAAGCCTGGATAAAGAGGAAGGCTGATGGCATTGCTGGCGTAGGCCTCGGCTTCGGGGAATTGAGCTTGCTTAAAGCCCAAATGCCTGTAAAACGGCTGCAAATGTACCGGGCTGTAGTGCAATTGAACGCCGATACCGGCGGCGCGTAGACCTTTAAAAACTCGACTGTGTTCATCAGCATTTACCTGTTGAAGGCGGATTACGGCTAAGTGCACCGAACTCATCACATCTCTGGGAACTTCTAGAAGCTTCAGAGGCAGATCAGCCAGGAGCTCACGGTAGCGAGAAAGCTGCAGATTACGCTCAGCAACGATGTCCTCCAGCCGCCCCAACTGGCTTAGGCCGAGTGCCGCTTGAATGTCCGTCATTCGATAGTTGAAGCCAAGCTGCTGCTGCTCATAGACCCAAGGTCCAACTGCGGGTCGCTCAAAGCGCTCAGGCTCACGGACGATGCCATGGCTTCTAAATTCCGCCATGCGTTGGGCAAGCACGGAATCATTGGTGGTGGCTAGGCCGCCCTCGCCGGTGGTGATGATTTTTACAGGATGGAAGCTAAATACTGTGATTGCACTGTAGCGACAGTTACCAACCGGTTCACTTTTATATCGACCGCCGATTGCATGACTGGCATCTTCTAAAACCCTAAAGCCATAGAGCTCGGCCAGCCTAGCTATCTCTGCCATGTCGCAGCTGCTTCCAGTCAGGTGCACCGGCACCACAACCTTTGGCAAGGTGCCGCACCGCTCTGCTTGTTCAAGCTTCGCTTGAAGGGCCTGCGTGCTCATCAACCCAGTGGATGGATCGATATCTACAAAGTCGACATCTGCACCGCAATAGCGACCACAGTTTGCTGAGGCCACGAACGTAATCGGCGACGTCCAAAGCCGATCGCCGGGACCCAAGCCAAGGGCGAGACATGCGATATGTAGTGCACTGGTTGCGCTATTCACCGCCACCCCGTGGCGGGCACCCACCTTAGCAGCCACAGCCTGCTCAAAGGCAGACACAGCAGGCCCCTGTGTGAGGAATGGGCTCCGGAGTACTTGCACCACCGCAGCGATGTCTGCCTCCGTGATGGTCTGGCGGCCATACGGAACTAACGCTTTTTGGTTGCTGCTCATAGGGGCTGAAAGGCGGGATTTACATGCATTCGGATCAGCTCACGCAACTTCTCAACTGATAGAAAATCTGGATTTTTACCGGAGTTGTAAGCGAAGCCCGGCGGCACGGTTGCGCTGCTGATGCCAGCATCCTGATAGTGACGCTGCACGCGCCCATCACTGGGCAGGATTGCGTAGTACTGGCCCAAGTCGATCGTGGTGAAGCTGTCAGACGCAGTGATCATCTCCTCGTGAATCTTTTCGCCCGGCCGGATCCCGATGACCGGCTTCTCACAGCTTGGTCCGATCGCCTCGGCCACATCGGTAATGCGGTAGCTGGGTATCTTTGGCACAAACAACTCGCCGCCCAAGGCATTCTGCAGTGCCCAGAACACCATTGCCACGCCTTCAGTCAATGAGATATTGAAGCGCGTCATCAATGGATCAGTAATCGGTAGCACACCTGTTGTTGCTTTCTCAAGGAAGAAGGGGATCACGGAGCCGCGCGACCCCATCACATTGCCATAGCGCACCACCGAAAAACGCAGATCACGTGCGCCTTTGATGTTGTTGGCGGCAATAAATAGTTTGTCGGAGCAGAGTTTTGTGGCGCCATACAGGTTAATTGGAGCAGCGGCCTTGTCCGTACTGAGAGCCACGACCCTTTTCACATCGGTATCAAGACAGGCCTGCACCACATTTTCAGCACCGAGAACATTGGTACTGATGAATTCCATTGGGTTGTACTCCGCCGCTGGTACCTGCTTGAGAGCCGCTGCATGCACCACGGTGTCGATACCCTCCAGGGCACGCCGGAGCCTCTCGCGATCTCGCACATCACCAATGAAGAATCGTAGTTGGGGAAACTGACTTTCTGGATAATGCTGTTGCAGCTCCCACTGTTTGAGCTCATCACGGCTGTAGATCACTAGCCGATCGACGGCGGGGTACCGACGAATTATTTCTGCAATGAAAGCCTTTCCAAAGCTACCTGTCCCGCCGGTGATCAGGATCTTGGAGTTTGAGCTGAAGACCATAAATGTTCCTCCTTTGTAGTCAATGATCAGCTAGGAGCCAGTACAGCCCATGGTGGGCCATCGGACACCAAACAACCCTGATTCAGCTTGATCACGCGATCACAGCCCTCCACCGTACTGAGCCTGTGAGCAATCATCACAATCGTGAGCTGCTTGCTGAGGCTTTCGATGGCCTCCATCAACGACTGCTCCGTAGCTGTATCAAGGGCACTGGTGGCTTCATCAAGCACCAATACCTCTGCCTGTTTGTAGAGGGCGCGTGCAATCCCAATCCGTTGCCGCTGGCCGCCACTCAGCCGAATTCCCCGCTCGCCTACAAAGCTGTCGTAGCCCTCCGCGCTGCTCTCGATGAAAGCTGCAATCTGAGCCTGCTCAGCCGCTTGTACCACCCTGGCCATATCAATCTGATTTTTCGGTAGGCCAAAGGCGATGTTCTCAGCAATCGAACCATCGGCCAGATAAATGGTCTGAGGCACGTGTGCGATGGAGGAGCGCCAAGCCCTTAGCAGCTCGGGGTGTTCCGGGGCATGCAGATCGAGGCCATCCACGAGGATCTTCCCAGTCGTCGGCTTGAGCAGACCCATCAGCAGATCCACCAAGGTGCTCTTGCCGCTGCCTGTGCTGCCGATGATGCCGATCCGTTCGCCCCGATGGATCTCAACGTCAATTTGATTCAGCACTGATGGGCTGTCAGCGCTGTAACGGAAGCCAAGCTGTTGCAGTTGAACAGACACTCCAAGATGCAGAGGTCTATGTCCCTCCCTCAAAGCGCGAGCGGGCATCGGTTGATTGAGCATAGCCACCACATCAACAACAGCAGATCGGTAACCATTGATCAAGGCCCAACCGCTGTACACCTGCTGCAGAGCCGGTAGAAGCCTCTGGGAGCCCAGAGCAAGGGTACCCAACATAGGAATCACTCCATCCGAGCCTCCTCGCTGCCAGCTCAACAGCAGAGCCAGGAAGGCAATCAACAACAACCCCAGAGCTTCAAGGGCATATCGCGGGAAGGTACCGATGAAAGCACTCTGTGCTTGCGTCAGGCGCAGGGGTCGGTCAGCCTGGCGGTAGATCTCCAGATAGGTCGACTGGCTACCATCCAGTAAAACGTCGCGGATAGCACCCAACCCCTCCTGCAACGCTTTGAGCTGTAGCTGACCGGCACGGGCAACAGCTTCGCTATTTGCTGCAAGCCGCCTCCGGGAGTTGAACACAAACAAGCCATAGGCGGCCGCAAATACCGCAACGGCTATCAATGCCACCTGCCAGTCGGCCACCACCAACGCAGCCATCAACCCCACCGCCACCACTACCGCAGTGGCGAGCTGCAAGGTTGTGTTGATCACCAGCACAGTTTGGGAAATGTGGGTGGTGATCGCGGTGATCACCCAGCTGCTGTTGCGCTGGACATGCACCGCATAGGGCTGATGCAACGTGCGCCGGTAGGCCTCACAGCTCAGATCCGAACCGATCGCTGCCGCAACACGTCCGTTCAGCCACAGGTTGGCGAGCCGAACAGATGCTGCGATCACTGCCCCTGCACCAAATAACACCGTGGCCGGCAGTAGCAGACCACTCGCCTCGCGCACCCCAACCGCGCTGGCCAGCTGTTGCACCAAGGGCACCTGCCGCCAGAGCAACTCCGGGTTGGTGAGTACCGCAAGAAAAGGCAACACCGCCGCCAGCGAAAACACTTCGGCCGCCCCGCTGGCCAGCATCACCAGCAGGAGGGCACCCAACTGCAGACGCCTATGGCGGCTCAGGTGCCGCCATAGGCCAAACAGAATGCTTACTGTACTAGAGTGATCACTTGATGATCGCTTTTTCGCTCTCACAGATTCAGGGGATTTAACAACGATACTTTCAGATCACAGCCGAACCGAACTCGCAGTGAGCTGTTCACGGAACAGGCCCACTGTTTTCTCAAGACCTTCCATCAGAGAGATTCGCGCTCGCCACCCCAAGGCTGCCAAGCGGCTCACGTTCAGTTGTTTCTTCGGGGTGCCATCAGGCTTGCTGGGATCCCAGTAGATCTGCCCCTGGAAACCGGTCGCATTAGCTACCGCTTCCGCCAGCTGGCGAATCGTGAGATCCACTCCCGTGCCGACATTGAGGAAGTGTGGCTCCTCCAGACCTGGCTGCCATTGCTCCAGCGCAAACACACAAGCCTCACCCAGATCGTCTACATGCAGAAACTCCCGCAAGGGGGTACCTGTGCCCCAGCAGGTCACAGTCGGGGCGTTGGTTCTGGCCGCTTCATGGAAGCGCCGGATAAAGGCAGGCAGCACGTGGCTGTTTTCGGGGTGGTAGTTGTCGCCCGGCCCATACAGATTGGTGGGCATCAGGCAGATCGCATCAAAGCCGTGTTGTTTGCGCAGGGCTTCGCAGAGCTTGATGCCGGCGATTTTGGCGATCGCATACCACTCATTCGTGGGCTCCAGGGGTCCGGTGAGTAGCGCCTCCTCCTTGATCGGCTGCTCGGCGAACTTTGGGTAGATGCAGCTACTGCCCAGAAACAGCAGCCGCCGCACGCCTGAGCGCCAAGCCATTTCGATCACATGGGTCTGGATCTTGAGGTTCTCCAGCAAAAAGTCCGCTGGGTAGCTGTTGTTGGCGTGGATGCCGCCTACTTTTGCGGCGGCGAGCACCACCACCGTGGGTTGGTGCTCGCCAAACCAGCGCTGCACCGCCAGCGGATCGAGCAGATCGAGCTCAGCGCGGCTGGGGTTGAGCTGTTGGTGGTAGCCGGCGCGGACCAGAGCGCGGCTGATGGCGCTACCAGCCATGCCCCGTGCACCGAAGACCGCAAAACGATCGCTGGGAGTAATCAACGTCATTCGCGTGCCCCCACCACCGCAAAGCCCTTGCGCTTCAGGTAGGCCTCTTTCTTCGCTTCCTCCACATCGGCCGCCACCATCTCAGCCACCAGTTCCTCCAGGGTGGTCGTCGGCGTCCAACCCAGCTTTTCGCGCGCTTTGCTGGGATCGCCCAGCAGCGTGTCGACCTCCGCCGGGCGGAAGTAGCGCGGATCGATGCGCACCACCACAGCTCCGGTGTCGCCGCGGCGACCCACTTCAGCGGTGCCTTCGCCTTCCCAGTGCATCGGGCCCCAGCCCAGCTGCTGAGCCGTGAGCTCAATGAAGCGGCGCACGCTCTCCTGGCGGCCGGTGGCGATCACGAAATCCTCTGGCTGCTCCTGCTGCAGCATCAGCCACTGCATCGTCACGTAGTCGCGAGCGTGGCCCCAGTCGCGCAGCGAATCGAGGTTGCCCATGTAGAGGCAGTCGTCGAGCCCGGCATCCACCCGCGCCAGGCCGCGTGTGATCTTGCGCGTGACAAACGTTTCACCCCGCCGCGGACTCTCGTGGTTGAACAGCACCCCGTTGCAGGCATACATGCCATAGCTCTCGCGGTAGTTCACCGTGATCCAATAGGCATAGAGCTTCGCCACGCCGTAGGGGCTGCGCGGATAGAAGGGCGTGCTTTCCTTCTGCGGGATCTCCTGCACCAGGCCGTAGAGCTCACTGGTGCTCGCCTGGTAGATCCGGGTTTTTGCGGTGAGGCCCAGGATCCGCACCGCCTCCAGGATCCGCAGCGTGCCCAGCGCATCGCTGTTGGCGGTGTATTCCGGTGCCTCGAAGCTCACCGCAACATGGCTCTGGGCGCCGAGGTTGTAGATCTCATCGGGCTGCACCTGCTGGATGATCCGGATCAGGTTGGTGCTGTCCGTGAGGTCGCCGTAGTGGAGCACCAGCCGGGGGTCGCTCTCGTGGGGATCCTGATAGAGGTGGTCGATGCGAGCGGTGTTGAAGCTGCTGGCGCGGCGCTTGATGCCATGCACCGTGTAGCCCTTCTCCAGCAGCAATTCCGCCAGATAGCTGCCGTCCTGGCCGGTGATGCCGGTGATCAGGGCGGTTTTGGGCGGGGGTGAAGGCATAAGGTTCTTCAGAGGTGGTGTTTGGGGGATGCTGGTTCCCGAGAACGGAGTCAAGCGGTTCCAACGGGGCTGTAGCCGTTCGGATTGGCATGCTGCCAACGCCAACCGTCTTGGCGGATGTCGTCGAGAGTTCGCCGGGTTTGCCAGCCCAGCTGCCGTTTGGCTGCGCTGGGGTCGGCCACGGTGATCGCGGCATCACCGCTACGCCGATCCGTGATCACGTAGGGGATCGCTTGGCCGCAGGCGCGGCCAAAGGCCTCGAGCACCTCGAGCACGGAGTGCCCCTGGCCGCTGCCGAGATTGAGCTGCAGCAGCTGATCACCGCCCGCCAGCAACCTGTTCAGCGCGGCCAGATGCCCTTCCGCCAGATCCATCACATGGATGTAATCCCGCACGCCGCTGCCATCGGGGGTAGGCCAGTCGCCACCGAACACCTGCACCTGCTCCCGCCGGCCCACGGCCACCTGGCTGATGAAGGGGAACAGGTTGCTGGGGATGCCATTGGGGTCTTCGCCGATGCGGCCGCTCGGATGGGCGCCCACCGGGTTGAAGTAACGCAGGCAGGCGATGCGCCAACCGGCCTCGCTGGCAGCGACATCACAGAGCATCTGCTCCACCGCTGCTTTGGTGTAGCCGTAAGGATTGATCGGCCTGATCGGTGCGCTTTCAGCGATGGGCACCGTTTCGGGATAGCCGTAGAGGGTGGCGCTGCTACTGAACACCAGCGTGCGGCAGCCATGGGTGCACATGACTTCCAGTAAGCGTTGGCTGCCGCTCACGTTCACATCCCAGTAGCGGAGCGGTTCGACAACCGATTCACCAACGGCCTTGAGGCCAGCGAAGTGAATCACCGCGTCCACGCCCGCACCTGTGGAGGCAGCTGCTACAAAGGCCCGTTCCAGATCGGCACGGCGGCGAATGTCGCCTTCGATCACCTGTAAACGGCCCTCGGCTCCAGGCCCAACCAGCTCCAGCACACGCCGCAGCGCTTCCGGGGAGCTGTTGGCGTAGTTGTCGAGTACCACCAGCTCATGGCCTGCCTCGAGCAGCACCAGGCAGGTGTGACTGCCAATGAAGCCCGCACCTCCCGTGATCAAGATCTTGGTCATGGTTCGGCTCACTCCACAGTGACGCTCTTGGCCAGGTTCCGCGGTTGATCCACGTCCAGGCCGCGGTGCGCGGCGATGTGATAGCTGAGCAGCTGCATCGGGATCACCGTCAGCAGCGGGCTCAGCAATTCATCCACCACAGGCACCGGTAGCAAGGTGTCGAACAGCTCCGCATCGGCGCACTCCGGGGCCACACCGATCAGCTGAGCATCGCGGGCCTTCGCTTCCTGGGCATTGCTGAGCACCTTGTCGAACACCGTTCCCGGCACCGCGATCGACACCACCGGCACCCGCGCATCCAGCAGCGCGATCGGCCCATGCTTCATCTCGCCGGCCGGGTAGCCCTCGGCGTGGATGTAGCTGATCTCCTTGAGCTTCAGCGCACCTTCAAGAGCGATCGGATAGTTGATGCCCCGTCCCAGGAAGATCACATCCTGGGTGTCGGCAAACAGATGGCCCAGCTGCTCGCAGCGGCGATCGTGATCATCCACAAGGGTGCGCAGCTGCTCGGGCAGCTGCCGCAGTTGCTCGGGGCCATGGCCGGTGGCGCCACCGCCGCGGCGCTCGGCAAAGGCCAGCGCCAGCCCGTAGAAGGCCAGCAGCTGTCCCAAGAAGGTTTTGGTGGCCGCCACACCCACCTCGATGCCGGCACCGATATCGAGGATCTGATCTACCAGCCGACCCAGCGAGCTCTCCGGCCGATTCGTGATCCCCAACAGCCGCGGTGCATAGGCCGGATCAGCCACGGCACGGCGGCGCTCCTGCTCCATTGCCAGGGCCGCCAGGGTGTCGGCCGTTTCACCCGACTGGGTCACGCCGATCGTGAGCGTGTTGGCGCTCAGCGGCGGCGGCGCGTAGCGGAATTCACTGGCGTAAAACACGCTGGTGGGAATGCCCGCCAGCTGCTCCAGCAGATAGGCCCCCACCTGCGCCGCATGACGGCTGGTGCCGCAGGCCAGGATCTGGATCCGCTCCACGCCCTCATACACGCTCTCATCGAGGGGTAAGGCCACCAGCGACCCGGCATGGGGCGCCGCACCAGGTTCGCTCTCCGGCAGATGACGCGCCACCCAAAGCGCCGCCGTTTCCGGCTGCTCGTGGATCTCCTTGAGCATGAAGTGGCGGAAGCTGCGCTTATCCGCCACGTGCTCGGTGCCGCTCAGCAGGCTCGGCGTGCGCTGCACCCGATCACCGGCTGCGTCGTAGAGCTCAATGCCCAGGGGCGTGAGCAGCGCCACCTCGCCATCCTCCAGGGGCAGGATCGTGCGGGTGAACCCGGCCAGGGCCGGTGTATCGCTGGCGCATAGAAACTCGCCTTCCCCCAGGCCGATCAGCAGGGGCGCTGCCTTGCGCGCCACCACCAGGGCTCCTGGCAGCTCAGCCCACACCACCGCCAGCGCATAGGCCCCATGCAGCCGCGGCAACACAGCCTGCAGCGCCTGCAGCAGCAGCGCCCCGCTGGGCGCAGACCCGCCGGCCTGCAGCCGCGCCAGCTCGCGGCTGAGCAAATGCGGGATCACCTCGGTATCGGTGTCGGAGCGGAACACCACGCCTTCCGCCTGCAGCTCTTCCCGCAGCGTGCGGTAGTTCTCGATGATCCCGTTCAGCACCACCGCCACCCGGCCAGGCCCATCCAGGTGCGGATGCGCGTTGCGTTCCTCCGGCTTGCCATGGGTGGCCCAGCGGGTGTGGCCAATGCCGCACTGGCCCGCTGCGCCGGAGGCTTCAAAGCGCTGGGTGAGGTTGATCAGCTTGCCCTCGGCCCGCAGGCAGCTCAGCTGCCGCTCGCCATTCACCATGGCAATCCCGGCCG
>Ga0194129_10006779_pt1 | contig 13898 bp, 16 predicted proteins | sample TA2KigCa35mmetaG_FD_150862 | JGI IMG/M metagenome (GOLD analysis project Ga0194129, IMG submission 150862) | Freshwater microbial communities from Lake Tanganyika, Tanzania - TA2015038 Kigoma Deep Cast 35m | ecosystem: Environmental > Aquatic > Freshwater > Lake | place: Tanzania: Lake... | reverse complement strand
CGCCTTGCCGTCAAGCACGGCCTCCAGAAGCGCCGCCGACGCGCCTGCGGGGCTGCGCATCGCTGCAACAACTACGTCGGTGTCTAGTACCAGCTTTATACCTCATAATAACATCACGAGTGATATTACTTCCATCCCTTCCGTCAGCACGCTGAGGCCATACGCCTCGTCCATGGGCGCCACGCCCCTTCGCGCTAGTCCCTCGGTTCACTCGCCAACGCATGTACTCGCACCGCACCCGACGTGCAACCAAGACCGACGGTCGGCAGCAGCCGACCCTGAGCGGCCCTTCGGGGTTCTCCGAAGCTACCCGACGCTCAGCCCCGGCTATTCGTGTTTCGCATCTACGAAGCGGCCGTTCGTGATCGCCGGCAGCCGGCCAGGAGCGGGCCGCCGGATTCATTCCTCAGGCGACCGTTTCAGACTGGTAGCAGTCGCCCGGGTTGCAGTGGTCGACACGCGCAAGCGACCGGTCAGCGACATTCCCTGAGGGGAACGGGTCGCGGTGAAGCGGCCGTTCGGCCGACTGGAGACGCGGAACGCGTCGGGCGCTCGTGGAGAGGCGAGCTTCGTGGTATCTTTGTAATACGGTAATACGCTGGAGTCGTCATGGCTGTCTCCGTCCGCCTCGATCCCTTGATCGAAGCGAAGCTCACGCAGCAGGCCGCTTTGCTTGGCGTCACGAAGTCGGCGTTCATCAAGGACGCGCTCGAGCGCGTGTTGGGCATGAAGAACCCTGCCACGTTGCTCAGGCAAGTGCGCAAAGCCGGCAAGATGGGCAGGCCGGCGGCTTCGGCCAGAGTTTCGGCGTCGATGAAGGCCAAGCTGCGTGCGAAACCTCCTGATTGACGCCGGTCCGCTGGTCGCGCTGTTCGCGACGGACGACAAGCATCACGCGCGCTATGACGCTCTGGTGACGGAGTTGTCCGAGGGTGGCCTCAGGCTGGTGACCACATGGCCTTGTGTGGTTGAAGCGTCGTATGTCCTCGACGCCCCCTGGCGCTTCGAACTGCTCGCGTGGATCGAACAGGGCGGCGTGCAGATTTATCCGTTCGAAGCGTTCCACCTGTCGGTGATGCTGCCGTGGATGCGGCGATACCACGAGAAGCAAAAGCGGGAGATGGATCTGGCCGACGCGTCGCTGCTGTGGCTTGCTCATGAAGCCGGGCTGCGGGAGATCATGACGATCGACGTCAATGATTTCGCCCGCTACCGCCTGCCCGGTGGCGATGCGCTGACCTTGCTTTGACGGCGAACTCGACACCGGGGCGCGGTGCGCGTCCCGCATCTGCGGTTTCGGTATCGCGAACTCCGGCCGCGGTCTGCCGATGTCTGCCTGCGTCTGCATGGCCTCGTTCCGCTGAGCGAGGTGCTGCTCGGGCGCAGGGTTGGTCGGGGAGGTGCCGGAAAGATAGCGACCTCGCACGGACAAACGTTGGTGGCCGGTGTGTGAGCTGAACTGGCGGCGGCGAATGCCGGGTCTCGCTCGCAGCGTCGACATTGACGATCGCAGGTCGTACAGCGGCGACGGGTGGGCAGTTCCAGTTCGCTGCCGTCGAATGCAGCCATTGGACGGCCGACGGCGAGGGTAAGCGGCCGTCATTCGCCAGCCAAGTTCGGTCGGCAGCAGCCAGTCTCAAGCTGTCGCACGCGGCGCGCCCGCCACAGTCAGCAGTTAGCCGGGGCCAGAAATTCTCACCTTCAAGTTGCTCGCCGAAAAGCGGCCGCTCGCGTTCGTCCGACCCGATAAATTCAAACGTAACAGCCAACGGCAGCTCATGGCCGGGTGCTGCTCGCCACCTCGCTCGCCCGTGCGGCGGCTGTCCAACGCATTGCGGGCATTCAATACCCAGTGGCCGTGGGTTCCGTACGACTCGGGAATGAGAAGTCGCCCACCCCCTTCTTCCCATTTTCGTTAACCGTTCTGGTAAACTGTTTCCATGAAAGTCTCCTACGAGGATGAAGACGTCGAGACTTTGTGTAAGCACACCAAGGTGGCAGTCAAGAAGCTGGGAATGGAGTCGGCGAAGAAGCTGCAGCGCCGGTTGGCCGAGCTTCATGCGGCTAGCGTGGTGAGCGAGCTTGCGATCGGCAGGCCACATCCGCTTGAGTATGACCGAGCTGGTCAGTTCGCCGTCGACTTGCACAAGGAGACGCGATTGATCTTCAAGCCGACCCTCCAGCCGCCGCCGCTCAAGGCAGACGGTTCGATCGACTGGTCGCAGGTCGCAGAGATCACCATCATCGAGACAGAGGATTACCATGACTGAGGCTGCACTTCGGACCTACGAGTCGCTGGCGGAATTCGCGCCCGATTGGGTTGCCATTCCCGGCGAATCGATCAACGACTTGCTGGAAGAGCGCGGCTGGACGCAAGCCGACCTCGCGACGCGCACGGGCTTTACCACCAAGCACGTCAACTTGCTGCTGAAGGGAAAGGCACCAATCAGCGAAGAGACGGCGCTCCGTCTCGAACGAGTGCTGGGCAGCACCGCGCGCTTTTGGCTCAACCTCGAGGCCCAGTACCGGGAGCACGTCGCACGGCAGGAGTCGGTCAGGTCGCTCGCCCAGCATATCGATTGGCTGAAGGAGCTCCCTCTCTCCGAAATGGTAAAGTTTGGCTGGGTCAGGAAGGCAAAAGACAAAGCCCAGCAGGTCTTCGAGTGTTTGCGCTACTTCGGGGTGGCAGACGTCGATGCATGGCGCGAGCAATACGAGCGCCCAGTTGCGGCATACCGCGCGTCCGAGAAGCTGACCCGCACTCCAGCCGCAGTCAGTGCATGGCTTCGATGCGGAGAGCGCGCAGCTGAAGACATGCGCCTGGGAAATTTCGACCGCGATGAGTTCGAATGGACACTACAGAAGATCCGCGCGCTCACTGTCGAACGGGATCCCAAGGTGTTCATTCCAAGACTCACTGAGGAGTGCGCGCGTGTGGGCATCGCGGTCGTATTGGCGCCCGCACCCAAGGGGTGCCCGGTGAGCGGCGCTACGAGGTGGCTGGGCTCGAGCAAAGCTCTCATCATGCTGAGCCTTCGCGGAAAGACGGACGATAAGCTGTGGTTCTCTTTCTTTCATGAGGCCGGTCACCTTACGAAGCATGGCAAGCGGATAACCTTCTTGGACATACTGGGGGAAGATGGCCACAATCCTCACGAGGAGCGAGAAGCAGACGCCTTCGCCCGTGATGTGCTCATTCCTCCCGCCGACTTCAAGGCTTTGTCGGCGCACGCGATGATCAGCGAACGGATGATTCGCGAATTCGCTGAGCGGATCGGTGTCTCAGCCGGAATTGTCTTGGGCCGACTTCAATTCGAAGGGCGAATCGGCTGGCAGCAATTCAACCATCTGAAGGTCAGCTATCGCTGGAACCACGAGACGTAGGGCACTGCGCCTGGACATGTCAGGACTCGCCGATGGGCTGCTGGCCGACTTCCGTCGTTAGCCAGCAAAGAGAGGAGCAACGAACCACTGGCGGCCTGCCGGCACAGTAATCGCTCCTTTCCCCTTCTTCTCAAATCGGCGCCGCCGTCGTCACCACCTTCATCGTCCGAACTCGTTCAGGATGGTCGAGCCGGTGCGGCGCAGGTCGTGCACGGTGAAGGGCTCCAGCGGGAGCTTCGCATCCTTGGCTCGCTCCGCGACGGTCTGGGTGACCCGGTTCAAGGTGGCCTTCGACATGCAGCGATCGGCGTCGTAACGCGAGGGCAGCAGGAACGTGGACCCGCTGGCACAGGTGCGCAGCGCCACCATGATGTCGAGCGCCTGCTGCGACAGGTAGACGTTGTGGGGCTTGCCGGCCTTCATGCGACTCTTCGGAATCGTCCAGACCGCGTTCTCGAAGTCGACCTCGTCCTAGGTGGCCTCGATCAGCTCACTCTTGCGCACGAGCGTGAGCAGGATCAGGCGCAGCGCCAGGCGGATGGTCGGCAGGGTTGCGGTGGCGTCCAGCACGCGATGCATGACGCGGATCTCGGACGGCGACAGCGCGCGGTCCTTGGCCACGAAGGTGGCGATCGATGAGGGGCCGACTTCGTCCGCGGGATTCGGCGCCTTCTCGCCATGCAGCGCCGCGAAACCGAACACCTGCCTGACGATGTCGCGCACGTGCACGGCGGTCGCCGGTGCGCCGCGCGCCTTGACCTTGGCGCACAGGTTGCGCAGGTCCTCCGCGCCGATCTCGGCCATCAGCCGGTTGCGGAACACCGGCATGATGTCGCGGTCGATGATGCTCTTGCGCATCGACTTGGTGCTCTCGGCCATCCTGGCTTCTTCCAGCCAGCGCGTGGTGAACTCTTCGAAGGTCTTGGCCTCGGCTGACCTGAGCTTCTCGCGCTGCTTCTCCTGGGAGGGAGACCGGCCTTCTGCGATCGCCTTGCGCGCTTCCACGCAGCGCTCGCGCGCCATCAGAAGCGAGATCCCGTCCTTCGATCCGTAGCGACCGATGGTGAGCGTTTCGCGCCGGCCGTTGAGCCGGTAGTCGAGACGGAAAGTGATCGTGCCCCTGGGGGAGACGGTCAGGTACATCCCGTCACGGTCGGCGATCTTGTAGGTGGTGGCCTGGGGCTTGATGCCCTGAGCGTGCCATCGGACAGCATCGGCGGTCCCTACTCTCGGAGGAATTTTACCGTCACGCCAATTTTGCCGCTACAACTTCGCTAAGTGGTTGTACCGTAATGTGTTTCTGACAAGATTTTTACCGTCAATGGCCTCAAAGCGCTGGCGGACAAAACTTCGGAGGGTGTCCGTGCCGGATTTTTACCGTCAGATTTACCGTCAAACTGAAGGGCATCCCCCGATAGATGTCGATAGATCTCGGCAGACTTTCTCTATACAGTACAACGACTTAGCAGCGATTTCCGATAGACATCGATAGACGCTGAAAGACCCCGAATCACTCCCACTCAAACACCAACGGTGCCGGCAATTCCTCGGAAACGCTGGGCCTGGCCGCGCGAAGACCGACTTGTACCGTCAGGACTACCGACACTTTGATGAGGTCCAGCATTGGCGCGGGTTTCCGGGCGATTTGCGCGGGATGCACGTTTCGAAATCTATCGAGGTCTATTGGGCCTTACGGGGTCATCAAGGCTTAGGATCTGCCCTGCTCTTTCGACCCGGTCACCAGCGTCCATCGTACCGTCATCGAGCGAGCTAAGTGCTTGTCTGACATTGATTTTCACGCGATTTTCCTACCGTCAACAGCCGATCTTGACCGCTCGGCTCATGGCTGGGCGCCCCGATCGAGCGAGTAGGCCAACGCGATTCGGCTGACCACTTCCTTCAGAGAACTGCGCACTCCTACGCTCGCCGGCGTGATCGACGGATCGGCCTCGATGGCGTCGAGGAAGCGGCTCAAGTCCTGGGCGATCCTGGGCACCAGCGGCACACGAACATCGCGCTTGAGCAGTTGGGACAGTCTAAGGATGTCGTTCGCGTGCTTGCGAACATTGCGCGAGTCCACCTGCTCGCCGCGGGCGAGTCGCTGCCCAAGGTCCAGCCAGGCGCTCGCCTTCAGCGGGATCAACCGATCCTCGCCCACCCAGGGAAGGCCATCGAGATCGCGCCGGCCGGTCAGGATGAAGTCGTAGTAGTCCTCATCGAGAAGGATCGCCGACAGGCTCTCCACCGCCTCATCGATCGGGATGGGGGTCAGGTGACTACCCTGCGCAAGCGTAAGGCCCTCTGGCGCTCGGCAGAACAGCTCAAGCATCGCCGGAAAGCTCGGATCGGTCGGTTTCTGGAATCGAGAGAAGACTGGCCTTCCCGTGTCGGCGGCCTGGCGGATCTCGTAGCCACCGGCATCTATGAACCTCCAGAACACTTCGCCAAAGCGCGGGGTCAGAGCCTCCACGTGCAGCACGATGTCGAGGTCCTTCGTGGCGCGGAACTCGAGACCTGCCTCTTCGAGGGCGAGGGTTGCGGCCGTGCCGCCGATCAGGACGAACTCATCCGCATGCGAGGAGAACCAGCTCCGAAAGACATCCAGGCCTCTCACCACGGCAATTGCTCCTCAAGCTCGGCCAGCGCCTGCTGCACCCGATCGTCGGTGTCGCTCTGCAAGCTCAGCATCAGCGACAGCGGATCGACCAGCGCAGTGCCCGGCGCCAAGGCGGGGCTGTAGTTCCACAGCTCCAGCTGGAGGGTGCCGGGCTCGCGCTCAGGGACCGTCTTGACGCCCTGCTGGGAGGCAAGCTTCCATCGCGCAGGGCTGAGCGCACAGGTCAGCCACGCTGGTTCAGCCAGCATCGACTGTTGCGCCAGTGCGCTGAGGCCTGCAAGCCTGAACTCTCGCACGCCAAGATCAGTGGTTGGCAGCACCCAGACCCGGCGCTTGACCGGGCTGCGCAGCAGGGGCTTGATGTGCTCCCAGGTCTCGCGGGCGGTACGCTCGATGTTCAGCCGACGTGCCCTGCCGACGGCTTCAGCACTTGCGATCCCGGAAGCCACCAGCTCGCGCGCGGCGCGCGAGGCGGTCATGGCGGTGTAGCCGAGACGGCCGAGCACCTCGGCAGGCTCCCACTCCCCCCGCCAGGGCTTGCCTAGCAGCACGGCGATCAGCATGGCCTGGGCAGCCGGGCTGATCTCGCTCTGGGGCTGCGCCGCCGGCTTGCGGAAGTACTCCCGCAGATCCACGCCAAGATCGGGCAGGTAGAGCTGGTTGCCAGGTACGACGAACGGCACCTTCTGCTCGATGAGCCGCTTGCGCTCGTACGAGGCCAGTGCGCCGGTGGCATAAAGAACCGGGAGCCCGCTCCCCTCGCGGATCCTGCCGATCTGGGCTCGGATGGTTGCGAGGCCGGGGCGATCGGCTCGCTTGTCGATGGCCAGCAGGACGGTGCGACCCAGCATCGTCAGAGCATTCAGGTCGAAAGCATCCACGAGGAAGTACGGCAAGGTGGCCGCGCCCGACCAGGGGGTGGTCGGGGTGTCGATCCCAAGCGCGTCTTTTAAGTACGCGCGAACGGCGGCTTCCATGCTGATCGAGGGCCCAAGATTCACAAAGAAACCGCACGATAACACAACACCCGTTATCGTGCTCGTTCATGTTATTTACGCTCGAAACCTCTTCGAAGCCCACCTAAACAGACCGATCTCGAAGCAACGGCACAGCCCCATAGCGCCCCCGTTCATAGCCCCTCGCCAGAGCCTCGTCCCTGCGAGGCGAAAACTCCAGCAGCGGGTAAAGGCGACGCCGGCCGTCGATGCCTTCTTCCATGAACCACACCTGGTCACGTCGCAGAAGAGCCTGATCGAGCAAAGCCGTGTCGTGCGTCGTGAAGACGATCTGTGCCCCGCCCGGATTGGTCCGCTCGTTGAGGAACAACTCGACCAGCTGGCGCGTCACGTTCGGATGCAGGCCGCGATCGAGGTCGTCGATCAGAAGCGTGCCACCCGTATCGACGACATGAAACAGGTCAGCCGCCAGGTTGAACAGGCGCCGAACCCCGCCGGACTCCGCGTTCATCGGGATGCGCTGCGGCATCCCCAGTCCACCCGCACCCGGCCTGAGGATGACGACACCGCCGCCATCGTCCGCCCCGAGTTCCAGGCCCAAGACCGGCACACCGAAATCGGTCAGGAACTGCGTCATGCGATCGCGCCCGGAGGGCATGCGCATCAGCGCGAGGCTTGTTGCCCCATCGCCGTCGTCGGGGCCAACTCGCACGCGCAAACCGTCGGCGATGCTCGGGAAGACGGGCAACAGGGCATCGCAACCCATGGCGACGGCGGTCGAAAGAAAGGGCGCGGTGCCGGACGTTGAATCCCTCAAAGCCCGGCAGCGCCGTGACTCCTCCGGAAACCGTGGCCCGAACCACCAGCGCCACGGGCTGCCGTCGCCCGCGCGCTCTCGCTCGAACCAGCGTTGCGGCTGGGCCTGTGGATAGACCACCATCCACTCCCGCTCGACGCCTCGCGACGTCAGCGCCAGCCCGTAGTCCTAGCGCACACCAGCGTGTTCGACCAGAACCTCGAACTCCGTGGGACCGGAGAGGCCGGGTGCAGCAGCCAGGCCCCCAATCGGCAGGCCGACAGTGGTCGCCCAACCGGCTGACTCCGTGACCGCATAACGAAGTGCCGCGGCCGCGCCCTGCGGATCACCGACACCTTGCTCAAGGCACTGGCGCTCCATGGCATCACTGCCGGCCTCGACCCGAAATCTGGCGCCACCCGATTACAGTCCGGAGACATCACGCTGACCCTGGCCATCAGCGAGCAGACCGTAGCCGCAGCGCGTCGCCCGCCCGGCCGGCGCACGACGGTCGGCGACGCGATCCCGGTTCGCCCAACCGCCATGCTGACGATCACCGTGCGCGGGTGGGTGCAACGCCAGTGGCACGACGCCGCCAAGACGCCCCTGGAGCGCCGCCTGCGCGGCACGGTCATAGGCGTCGTCGAGCTGATCGAGGAACAGCGCCATCGACAGGCCGAGCACCAGACACGCGAGTCCGAGATGGAAGCCGCGCAGTCCCGCTACCAGGCTGCCGTCCGGCAACGGTCCGCGGAGGCGGAGCGGCTACGGTGCTTGCTCCGGGATGCCGTCAGGCTCGAACGCGCCAACCGCATCAGGGCACTGGCTTCGGCCGTCGAAGCGCAGGCGACCGCGAAAGGCGCGCTCGACGACGCCAAGCGCAACTGGCTCGATTGGGCCCGGGGCAAGGCGGACTGGATCGATCCCGTCACCAGGGCGGCCGATCCGGTGCTCGACGGGCCGGAACCGAAGCGGCCGCAGCTGTGGCGGGCTTGAGCAAGGCAGCACCCGGACGCCAGCCTTCGGGCTTCTCGAGCGCTCGATGTTCAGATTTTCGGGGATATTCGCTGCACAGCGAATATCCCCTCTTGAACGATTTTGAATTTGCAGAGCGTCGTTCCAGCAAGGTGCTCAAGCGTCGATATGCGGCACTGGCGGCGACGGCCTCACACCTTCGATCTAGAGCCGCTCGATGTGCTCATGGATCCTGGCGACGATGTCCTCAAAGGGCGGCTGACCTTGGTAGTACAGCGCGGCCATGCGCGCGTACTCGGCGGCAAAGGCTGCGCGCCGAGACGGGTCTGCCAGGACGAACGCCGGATTACGCGCAATGACCCGTTCATCAGCTGCCCGAAACCGCTGCCGCTTGCGCGCCTCGTAGGCCGGCGTACCGATGAAATCGAGCACCTCGGGCAGCCCCAGCAGGCAGTACACGTCGTAGTAGTGGCGTAGGAAGTTCGGCGGTAACCGGCCCGTCTCGGGCAGTCCCCGGTATTTGGTGGACAGCGTCTGGAGCTTCTCGACAAAGGTATGGCTGGGCTCGTAGCAGAGCACGTCCAGGGCACGGTTGTCCCCGACCGATACCCCGCGGGCGACAGCGGTGTCATATGCCCAGGAGGAGATCGTGACCGGACGGTTCGGCGCCGTGTCGTCGAACCCCACCTCCAGCAGGACACCGGACTTGACGCCCTGCAGCGACCCAAGGGTGGTCGGATAGACCAGCCGGATGCCCGCGCTGCGCAGCTTCTCGTCGTCGAAGTCGGCGTCACGCTCGACCGCGACGATGCCGGGGATCCGGACCTCCCGGGTCAGCCAGTCGTAGAACGCCCGTCGGGATTCGATGTGCGCCGCCTTGTCCTGGTTTCGACCGGTCTTCACGTCGAGCTCGGCCGGCGGCTCGATGCGGATGTCGATGTCTTCGGAAAACCGATGGATGATCCCGAAGCCTTTGGACAGCGAAGTGCCGCCCTTGAGCTCAAACCGAAGACCCTGCGCCTGAAGGCCCCACAAGCAGTGCATCAGCCAGTAGTCCTTCTCTACCAGGACCGGGTCGACACCGCGCTCGGCAGCGACCAGACTGACAAGTTGCCCGAAGTCGCGCCGAGCGTGGAGGAACTCAGGCATCCAGCCAGCTCATCACGCGCTTGCGGGTGGCCACCTGGCCAAACTGCTCCAGGGCACGCTTCAGCTTCGTGCCATCCATCTCCCGGGCACGCTGCCTGGCGCGCGCGAGCACGGCCGCCTCGTCCTCGGCCAACTCACCCAGGTTGTTGAGCGCGTCGACGAACAGGAACTCGTTGGACAGCCGCCGCGGGAACCGGGGCTTGACCCTGAAGTCGTACTGCCGGCTTCCGAGCGTGAACACGCCATGACGCTTGCGGTTGTAGACCCAGGTGCGGTTGTAGAGCTGGGTCGTGCCAAGACCCGCCGCGTTGTAGGCCGAAGGGGAGAAGAGAAGGAAGTCACGGTCCTTCAGGAACGCGGCAACCAGTTCCTCATCGGCGGGCGGCACCACGCCGAACGCCGACTCGCGCGGCGCGTAGTACAGGCCGCGGGCGAGCTTGGTCAGGCGACCTGCCGAGACCAGCTCCTGCAGGTGGCGGTCCACGGCCGTGCTGAGCGGCGCCAGGTCCTCACGCCTGTACACATGTCCTGGGCGCAAGGCGCGGGCGACGTGCGTCGAAGCGGCAGGCAGGGGATTGGCGACCAGAACGGACATGGGAGATCGAATGCTTTCTCATTGACGATTCATGCATCATACGCCGATTCAAGCCTGACCCCAAGCCGGGCCACTGGGCTGGGGCGAGCAGGTACTGCGCGTACGCTCAGGCACTCGGCAGGATGGGCGGGAAGGTTGCCCGCCGTGGCAATGACCTCTCACACGTGCTTCTTGTAGGACGCCCACTGAATCTATGGCCACGGCAACGGCCGCGCAGGTTTCTTCCACCGTTGCGTCAGTTAACCCCAGCCGCCGAAACAGTTCGTCGGGCAATCGCGTTGGGCCCGAACTGCCGTCGGCGGCCAGGCGCGCCCAGATTTCGGCTGCAGCACCGCCGGTACTAGCGATAGGAACGATCATCTTTCCGAGCGCCCGCGCGATCTCATACTCTTCGATCACACCAGGGGCTGACTCTGGGCCTTGATCCCCCTGCCGCGTACCTCCGCCGCGCCATGATCCGTTGCGCCTGCAGCACCTCGGCTTTGTCGGGGAAACTGTCCTTGATCGTCTGCGCGATGCGCGTCTTCTGTCGTCCGGACTTGTTGATGTACCACTGGGCGACTCCTGCGAGGTCATGCTCTTGATCGAGATTGATCTTGAGTTCGTCAGCGATCTCCTTCAGCAGCGTTCGCCAGTCGGGGTAGCCAGCCTGTCGTGAGAGGCCTGCGCCCACGAAAAACGCTGCCGTCCCCTGGTCCAGCCAGCGTGCGTACTCGGCGATAAACGTCGGTCTGTCCATGACTCGCCCTTGCGCTGGTTAGCCCAATATCTTTTTTAGGTTGTCCCACGTCCACGCATACACCCGCCCCGCGTTCGGCACTGAGGGACACTCGCGGTTCTTGTAGCCGATGATCTGCACGATTGGTATGCCTTCCTCCCGTGCCATCGCGACCTCCTGCAGAACCCCACGCGCCCGGTAGGTCCGGGCGCCCGCGATGACGAGGACGATCTCGGCGCGCCGGATGGCGGCGCGCGCCTTGTTCACCCAATCACGCTCCGGCGCTGCCTCCTTGGGCGAGTAATCGATGATGTCGAAGGGGGAGTCCGGCAACCGCGCCTGCCCCACGATGAATTCCTTGAGCGCACGGTCGTGGTCAAAGTCAAAGCTGACGAAGACCCGTCTTTTCACGGTGGCGCTATCCCGGACGGCTTTTCTGAGTTGCGAACCGGCGAACGCGCCTGCAATCACGCCGCCGAGGCCCGGAACTATCGCGTTCCCAGCGATGCCGCCCAGCACCATGGCGAGGGCGCCGCCCGACGAGACCTGATCCCCATGGCTAGCACAGAAGTCACCCCCGCTTAGCGCCTGCTTGAGGCACCGGTTCCCCTTCTTCGTCCGTGCTGCACATCGCGGCATCGTCCTTCTTCCCTCGGAGTTTGGCAGCGTGCGCTATGGTACGAGCGCCGCTATGCCCGTCACACCAAACACTCCGGCGAGTGATGACTGCGCCCGCCCCGATGCTTGAGCTAAGCCGAGGGACCAACGGGCTATAGGACGGCTCAGACGGGTTTGCGTCCGACCGCTTCTTGCGTCGGCCGTCACTCAGGGATCAGACTCGGACCGTCAGCAACCAGTCTGTCGCCGTCGCTTGGGCGAATAGGATAGTCCCACCGCGATCGGCGCGCATCCACAAAGAACGACACCGCCCCATTCAAACCGGCGCCGCCGTCGTCACCACCTTCATGCTCGGCGGCAACAGCGTCGGCGTATGGCTCTCCCCCGCCACCCACGCATCGATCATGTCCGCCCACTCCTGCAGCATGTGGCGCCGCTGCTCGGCGTACTCGGCCTTGTTATAGACCCCGCGCGATGAGCGGCCCTCCTCGTGGGCGAGGCACTTCTCGATCCAGTCGCCGTTGAAGACCAACTCGTTCAGGATGGTTGACCCCGTACGCCGCAGGTCGTGCACGGTAAACGGCTCCAGCGGCAGGTTCGACTCCTTGGCCTTCTCGGCGATCACCCGGGTCACGCGGTTGAGCGTAGCCTTCGACATGCAACGATCGGCGTCGTAGCGCGACGGCAGAACGAACTTAGACCCGGCCGCGCAGGTGTGCAGCGCGATGAAGATGTCGAGCGCCTGCTGCGACAGGTAGACGTTGTGCGGCTTGCCCGCCTTCATCCGCGACTTCGGGATCGACCAGACTGCGTTCTCGAAGTCCACCTCGTCCCAGGTCGCCTCGATCAGTTCGCTCTTGCGTACCAGCGTCAGCAGCACAAGGCGCAGGGCCAGGCGAATGGTCGGCAGCGTCGCTTTCGTCTCCAGCAGGCGGTGCATCAGTCGGATCTCGGAGGGCAACAGCGCCCGATCCTTCGGCACGAAGGTCGCGATCGATGAGGGCCCAACCTCGTCAGCAGGGTTCGGCGCCTTCTCGCCGTGCATAGCCGCGAAGGCGAACACGAGCTTGACGATTCCGCGCGCGATGACGGCCGTGGCGGCGCACCGCGCCCCTTGATCTTGGCGCACAGGGCACGCAGGTCCTCGGGACCGATCTCGGCCATGCGGCGGTTTTGGAAGACCGGAAGGATGTCCCTGTCGATGACCGTCTTGCGCATGGCCTTGGTGCTGTCCGCCATGCGGTGCTCGGCCAGCCAGCGCTTGGTGTATTCGCCGAAGGTCTGGGCCTCGGCCTGGCGGCTCTTCTCGCGCTGCTTTTCTTGCGCGGGCGAGATGCCCTGCGCGATGGCCTTGCGCGCCTCCATGCAGCGCTCGCGCGCCATCAGAAGCGAGATCCCGTCCTTCGATCCGTAGCGGCCGATGGTGAGCGTCTCGCGCCGCCCGTTCAGGCGGTAGTCCATCCGGAAGCTGATGGTGCCGCGCGGGGTGACTACCAGGTAAAGCCCGTCACGGTCGGCGACCTTGTAGAGCGAAGCCTGCGGCTTCAGCCCTCGCAGCGTGCCATCTGACAGCATCGGCGATCCCTCCTTGGCGGAGAATTCTACCGTCAGCCGAAAGAAGCGGCTACATCGACGCTAAGTGTTTGTACCGCAGGACATTTCTTGTATTTTCTATACCGTCACGACTTGATTCGGTGTGACGGTAGAAATCTCGGGGACCCTAGCCACTCAGGATCTACCGCCAGAACTACCGTCAATCTGAACCTCATCCCCCGATAGTCCCCGATAGATCCCGAAAGACTTATTTCCCTACATCTCAACAACTTGCGATTATTTCTCGACTGTCTTCGATAGGCCCCGAAAGACGCCGAATCACTCCCACTCAATCGTCGCTGGAGGTTTCCCCGATATGTCGTAGACCACCCGGTTGATTCCGCGGACTTCGTTGGTGATGCGGTTCGACACGAGGGCGAGGAGATCGTAAGGGAGGGGGGCCCAGTTAGCGGTCATGAAGTCTTGCGTCTGCACGGCCCGCAGAGCAACCACCCACTCGTAGGTCCGGCCGTCGCCCATTACGCCTACGGACTTCA
>Ga0194129_10006775_pt1 | contig 13906 bp, 9 predicted proteins | sample TA2KigCa35mmetaG_FD_150862 | JGI IMG/M metagenome (GOLD analysis project Ga0194129, IMG submission 150862) | Freshwater microbial communities from Lake Tanganyika, Tanzania - TA2015038 Kigoma Deep Cast 35m | ecosystem: Environmental > Aquatic > Freshwater > Lake | place: Tanzania: Lake... | reverse complement strand
TTTCATATGTATAGCAACTTGTTTAATCATCGTCCACGTTCCAACAACATTTGTTTCAAAAAGCGCATTAAAATTATTTTTGGAATCCTTTTCAAAAACAGGCGTCGATTCATAAACTCCCGCATTATTCACGCAGACATCAATTCTCTCACGAGTCTCTTCAAGAAATTCAAAAGCCCGTTGCACGGAATTTTTATCAGCAATGTCGAGTTGCAATGGTATGGCATTTTTAATTTCTCGAGCTAACGTTTCTAGTTTCTCGAAATTACGCGCCGCCATAATCACGCGAGCACCGGCTTGGGACAAACAGCGCGCAAACTGCTCTCCAAGCCCATTGGAGGCACCCGTAATGAGAGCTGTTTTTCCTTTTAAATTAAAAAGATCATTAGAATTCATAAAGTTCAAGAGGCAAGTTGTCAGGATCTTTGAAAAAAGTAAACCTCTTCCCTGTCAGCTCATCAACACGGATGGCTTCACACTCAACGCCTCGCTCCGATAAATGACAAATGGAAGCCTCAAGATCTTTCACACAAAATGCGAGATGCCTTAGACCGCAGGCTTCAGGATGAGAAAGTCGCTGCGGTGAATGTTCAAACGAAAAAAGTTCAATCGCTCCTCCTCCAGGAATTTCAAGATCGAGTTTGTATGATTTGCGTTCGGAACGATAAGTTTCTTTCAAAATTTTAAATCCTAAAAGTTCCGAATAAAATTTTTTAGAAATCTCATACGAAGAACAAATGATGGCGGCATGATGGAGGCCTAAACAAAAACTCATTTTTTAATAATATTTATTCTGTTTCACTTGATTTCTCGTTTTAGTAAAAATAATTTGTCACATCATGCCTTACCTCTATTCCTTTTTCAATGATTACTCCGAAGGAGCTCATCCGCAAATCCTCGCAGCGCTCCAAGCCGCAAATCTACAGCAAGAACCAGGCTATGGCCTCGATTCCTTTTCAGAAAAGGCTGCGACGCTCATCAAAAAAGCGATGCAACAACCTGAGGCCGCCATTCATTTTGTTTCTAATGGAACACAGGCTAACTACATCTCGCTCTCTTTTTTGCTAAAACCATATGAAGCGATCATCGCAGCAGATAGTGGCCACATCGAAGTTCATGAAGCGGGCGCCGTTGAGGCCACCGGCCATAAGATCATCACCGTGCCAGGCGTAGAGGGAAAAGTCACGCCAGAGGCTGTTCTGAAGGTATTAGCCACACACACCAACGAACACATGGTTTTGCCACGAGTCGTTTACATTTCTCAATCGACAGAACTTGGAACCATTTATTCCAAAAAAGAATTAGAAGCGCTTTCTCAATTGTGTCAGGAAAAAAAATTATTTCTCTTCATCGATGGGGCGCGGATGGGGTCAGCGTTGACATCGCACGCAGCGGATTTTTCTTTGCCTGATATCGCTCGCTGTGCAGACCTTTTCACTCTCGGAGGCACAAAAAATGGGGCTTTGCTTGGGGAAGCGATCGTTATCACACACCCTCACTTACAATCTCAATTTCGCTATCAACTCAAACAACAAGGAGCTCTTTTGGCGAAGGGACGCGTTTTTGGAATTCAATTTCAAGAATTGTTTCGAGAACAACTCTATTTCGAAAATGCTCGTCATGCGAATGCGATGGCTCAGCAGCTTGCTCACGGCATCACAGCACTCGGGTATCAACTTGCCTATCCCGCTGTTAGCAATCAAATTTTTGTCATCCTTCCTGACAGCGCGATTGAAAAACTGCAAAAGAAATTTGGTTTTTATGTTTGGAGCAAAGCATCTGATCACCCCAAACACTCTGTCATCCGCCTCGTCACTTCCTGGGCCACTCGCAAAGAAGTTGTCGAACAATTTTTGGAAGAGTTGAAAAAGTCTTAAAGCTTTTTTATGAAATTTTCTAACAAAACTTATTCCTGGGCTGTTGTAGGGATGCTCTGGTGTATCTGCTTTCTAAATTTTGCAGATCGTCAAGTTATCTACAGCATCTTTCCTTTGTTGGAAAAAGAATTTCATTTTTCAAAATTTCAACTTGGCCTTATTGGGTCTGCTTTTATCTGGGTCTATGCAACTCTTGCTCTTCTTGCTGGCTTTGTTACGGATCGTTGGTCACGAAAATTTTTGATCATCGGAGGATGTTTTTTTTGGAGCGTCATGACTTGGAGCACAGCATGGTGTTCTCAGTTTTGGCAATTTGTCGTTGTGCGAGGTTGCGATGGACTCGGAGAAGCCTTCTATCTCCCTTCTGCTATGTCACTCCTTGCCGACTATCATGGAAGGAAAACGCGCTCGACAGCATTTTCCTTTCATTTTCTGGAGTCTATCTTGGAATCCTTGCTGGAGGCTCTTTGGGAGCCCTCTTGGCACAACACTATGGATGGCGCTTTCCTTTTTATTTTTTTGGAGGACTGGGTATTACTCTCTCGTTAATTTTTTTTAAATTTCTAAAAGAGCCACAGCGAGGTGCAGCAGAACAGAAGTCAACTGAATCGCTTGTAACAGCAACAAAAGATCAAGGTACGTTGTTAGAAAATTTTTTATACATCTGGAAACATCCTGAAGCCCTCTTGCTCATGCTTGGCTTTGGGAGTGCCTGTATTGTCTCGTATTCTTTCTTTACCTGGATTCCAACATTTTTTTACGAAAAATTTCATCTCAGTCTCGCTGCTGCTGGGTTTTCAGCTGTACTCTACCTCCAACTGGCAAGCATTGCAGGAGCACTTATCTTTGGAAAAATAACCGATCGTCTTTCACCTTACATGCATGGAGGACGTGTCATCATGCAAATCATCGGTCTTTTGTTTGGCATCTTTTTTATCGTCATGATTGGAAAAGCAAACACGTTGAGTGGCGTCATCATTGCCCTGCTTGGCTTTGGCTTTGCCAAAGGCGGCTATGAGGGAGGAATTTTTCCTGCACTTTACGACACGATCTCTGTGAGCAAGCGTGGTTTCACTTCTGGCGTAAACAGCTTTATTGGAGCGGTCATTGGCGGCATAGGACCCACGATCATGGGCGCCATGATCAGTTTTGGTAAAACAGGCTCTTCAATAAATCGCATGAGCAGTGCTTTTTTATGGAGTGCAATCTTTTTTGCCCTAGCAGCCCTTTTTCTCATCGGATCATTTTTATTGAGCTGGAAAAAATCACAGGTTCACTCGTGATGATTTTTTTCCTTAACCCGCATATTTACGATTAGGGCTAGCCCGCAAATTTCATACTGATCCGTCGCGAGGCGCCGCGAATCTTGATGTAGACAAGGAAGGCGATGGGGTACGACGACGGCTGTATGCTCCATACCGCCCGAGGAGTAATCCGAGTATGACGCTGTATCCATCAGGGGTTCGCAAGCCGTAGCAGGATCAGTATGAAATTTGTGGGCTAGCCACCAACTCCGCAGCCAGTCTCACGGCCGCTAAATAGCTTTCACAGCTGGCGATCCCCTTTCCAGCGATCTCGTAGGCGGTGCCATGGTCAGGACTCGTTCGGATAAAAGGAAGACCAATGGTTACATTCACTCCTTCGTGAAACGCATGCAGCTTGAGCGGGATCAAACCTTGGTCGTGATACATGCAGAGAACTGCATCGAACTCGCCCTGCGTCGCACGAAAAAAAATCGTGTCAGGGCTCATCGGTCCAATGATCCTCGCTTCACGATTTTCTTGCATCAAAATTTTTACCGCAGGTGCAATCGTTCTGATTTCTTCATCACCAAGATCTCCTTCTTCTCCTGCATGAGGATTGAGTCCAGCGACAGCGATACGCGGTTGTTGAATACCACGTCGTTTTAAAAATTGAATGAGCAATTTTCCAACTCGCACGATTTCTTTAACACTCAATGCAGTGATTGCCTCCTTCAGTGGAAGATGAGCAGTCACCAAAGCGACAGTCAGTTTTCCACCGGTGAGAAGCATCGCAAAATTTTTAACACCTGCACGCGCGGCAAAAAATTCAGTCTGCCCTGGAAAAGAAAATCCTTCTGCGTGTAGTCGCTTTTTGCAAACGGGACCTGTGACAACCGCAGCCAACTCTCCTCGCAGCGCCTCTCCAGCAGCTTCTTCCAGAGCGACTATGGCTTCTTGAGAAGTTTCTCGCGTTGGATTTCCAGGTGTCACTGCTGTGGCACTTCCAATAATTTTCCAATCACAACCATGCAATAACTCAGGCTCTGCTTTCAAACGTTCTATCGTGCCTGCTAAAACTTCTGGTCCAACACCAGCTCGATCGCCTGCCGTGAGACCGATGAGAGGAACAGCTCTTCGCGATGGCAATTTATAATTACTTTTTAATTCCACAGCAAGTTCTCCAATCGCAATTTACTAATCCTCGCCTTCGCTTCCGCTGCACGCGGCCCTCCCTCAGCAATAATTTGCTGATAAAGCTGAATTGCCTCATTCCATTGATGACGTTCCTCGAGGATGTGCGCAGCTTCGAAGGCTGCCTTGTCGTGCCAAAGCTGTTCTGGCTCTTGCAAGCGTGGCGTTTTCATCGCTTCGTAATAGGTTGCAAGAGCGATATCATTTTCATTCAATTTTTCTTCAATGAGTCCGATTTTACATAGCGCTTGATTGCGCCAACGAGGAGGAACACCAGAGCTATCAGCCAAAGCTCGCCACGTAGCAATGGCAGCTCGGTAATTGTTAGGATCTTTAAGACCTAAGCCGCTGAGTGTATCTCCCTTCGCCATTTGAGCAGTATACCTCAATTCTGGCGGAACATCGGTAGCTGCTAAAATTTGATCATCAATGGCGATCGCCTCGAGTGGCAATGCTTGAGCATTTTTGAGAGCTGCTTGTTCCAAACGAGCTTGCCAAGCATCTTGACTCCCTTTGTTGTCCTGAGCGACTTGCTCTAAAATCATCACAGCGTCATCAATGGACTTCGGGTCCATGCTATGAGCTGCTGCTTGAGCAGCCAAGAGAAGCGCTTGCCGACCTAGTTCTGAATTCGATTCGGCATGTCCCACATTTTCCAATTCAAGTCTTGCCTCACGCACCAATCCTTTTCTTAAAAGAGCTTCACCTAATTTCATTCGAACCTCATTCGCAAAAGGAGAGTTCGGATGCGCCGCTAAAAACGCACGTGCTTTTTTAATCACTTCAGCTGCTGAAGCCTGATCAGCATGATCGCTGTCAAGAACCTGCAGATATTCTTTTCGTTCAGCTCCGTCAACAGCCTCATTAAGAATTTTTTTCTGCTCGGGAGAAAGAAGCCTTTGTTCTTTTGCAGGGTCACCTGCAACATGAAGTAACATTTGATTATATTGAGCATCTGAAGCAAATGCAGGATCAAAAAGTTCAGCTTGATGAAATTCTTTTTCTGCACGCTCTGGCTGTTTTAGCGCAGACTCCGCCAACCCTCGTAGAAAGGCCATCCTAGCGCGTATACTCAAAGAAAAAGAAGTTTGGTCACCGAGAAGAGCAAGAGCAGCAGTAGGATCTCCTTGATTTAACTTTTCTTGTGCCAATGCCAAATTGACTTCACCAACAAGAGGGTGATTAGGAAAATTTTTTAAAAAAGATTGATAGAGTGCCTCAGATTTAGTCGGATGCCCTTGTTGTTGGAGCATGCGTGCCAACGGCAGCATGGCATAGGAAGCTCGGTAAGGTTGTGTTACATCATTGGCCCATTTGTAGAAAACTGAGCCATCTTTGTTGTTTTGCGTTATATAGAGCTGCTCGAGTTGCGTGATTAATTCAGGAAGGCGAGGCGCATTAGGATGTTCTTGCAAATATTTTTCCAACAAGGCTTGAGCTTCTTCTGGCTTTTGCAACGCCATCTGACAGTTCGCAATCCCCGCCACTGTTGCTGCAGAAGTCCATTCTGGAGGAGAAGAGGTTTCCTTTTTAATCGTAAACCTTCGTAGTGCCTCAGCTTGATCTCCTCGTTGCCAAGCGGCTAAAGCATAGAGATAAAGTAATCGTGGTTGCTCAGTGAGCTCTTTTTGATTTTCCAACAACCGCTCAACTTCTTGATTCCGTTTCAGCGCGAGTAAAATAGCGCAACGTTCTTCTAACACTGGCAGAGCCAACGTCGAATTTGGTGCTATCGATTCTACGATCTTCAAGGCTTCTTCATTTTTTCCTAATGCCCGATCAGCCCGCGCCAAAGCCAAGCTCGTCGCTTCAACGTATTCTTGAGAGAGCACATTTTTTGTGGCCAACAGTGATTGCAATAACGGCTCGGCTTCGGAGGCTTTTCCTGAAGCCAAAAGTGCTTGCGCCTTCCAAAAAGAAATCATTGCATCAGGAGTTAGATCTTTTGAATTTAAAACATCAAGGGCTTCGTCAGGGCGATGCTCTATCACAAGAATTTCTCCCAATCGCAACGTCAGCTTTTGTCGCTCTTCCGGATTTTTTTCTTGCTGCAATTGGGTGCGCAAAATCGAAGCAGAAACCTGTGGTAATTTTTCACTAGCAGCTTGAGCAGCTAAATCTTTTTGCTTCTCAGAATAAGTTGTTACTTGCGGAGCGACAGGCGCATTGGCGGATGCTTTCTCCTGCTGAGCGAGAGCGCGGGGAGTAATAATGAGTAATGAGTAATAAGTAATGAGTAGATAGAGGCAGGCACATTTCATTACTGAGAGTCTCTCTGGAAAAATTGGTTTTTGAAAATAAAATTTGCAACCACTGCACTCCAATCAGAACAGAAGAAAAAGGAATAGCCACAAATCAACACAAGGAGCACAAAGGAATAGAAATAATGGAGTTCTTGCATAACCCTACTGCTGGCGCAACTAGCAGCGGATTTATCGGCCATTTTTCATTCCCATTCGATTGTGGCTGGCGGCTTATTGGATATATCATAGACGCAGCGATTGACACCCTTCACCTCATTAATAATTCGACTCGAAATTTTTCCAAGCAATGCTGCCGGAACATCAACCCAATTAGCCGTCATGCCATCTTGACTCTCAACGATGCGAAGAGCGATGGTGTAGTCGTAAGTCCGTTCGTCTCCCATCACACCGACTGATTGCACTGGAAGCAAGACAGCAAACGATTGCCAAACTTTGTAATACCAATCCGAGGCTCTCATTTCCTCAAGCACGATCGCATCAGCAGCACGTAAAATTTTGAGACGATCTGGTGTGATCGTTCCAATGATGCGCACAGCAAGACCAGGACCTGGGAAAGGTTGACGATCGACAACTTCGCGAGGTAAACCAAGCTCGCGTCCCACTTCACGCACTTCGTCTTTGAAAAGCTGTCGTAGCGGCTCCACTAATTCAAACTTCATGTTTTTAGGAAGTCCACCGACATTGTGATGGCTCTTGATTAAAGCGGCAGGATTGTCGCCAATAGGAACACTTTCGATCACGTCGGGATATAATGTTCCTTGCGCTAAAAATTTAAAAGGATGCGCTGACTTTTTGGAAGAGCGTTGCAACTCCAAGGCACTTTTTTCAAAAACGCTGATAAATTCTTTCCCAATAATTTTTCGCTTCCGCTCAGGATCGGTGACATTACGGAGCTTTGAGAGAAATTGTTTTTCTGCATTAACAACCTTTAGCTTTATTTTAAAATTACGCTGAAAAAGGTCTTGTACCGCCTTACGCTCTCCAGCACGCAATAATCCATTGTCGACAAAAATGCAGGTCAGTTGATCTCCAATGGCTTTATGAATGAGCGCAGCAGCTACAGATGAGTCAACGCCACCACTCAAGCCAAGAATCACACGCCCCTCACCAACTTGTCTCCGAATTTTTTCACAGGTATCCTCAATAAAGGAGCCCATTGTCCAAGTTGCAGGACAAGCACAAATTTCAAAAAGAAAATTATTTAAAATCTCTTTTCCTTGAGGTGTGTGAGCGACTTCAGGATGAAACTGCATTCCATAAATTTTGCGTTGTTCATCAGCAATAACTGCGTGTGGTGCATTTTCAGTGGTTCCAAGAACGACAAAACCAGTTGGTAGTTTTTCAATGTGATCTCCATGGCTGTTCCAAACCTCTAACTTGCGATTTAATTTTTTAAAAAGAAGCCCTGTCTTTTTAACTGTCAGCTGGCCTTGTCCATATTCACGACGTTCAGAGCGAGCAACCTTTCCACCAAGATCGTGAGCTAAAAGTTGCATTCCATAACAAATCCCCAAAATTGGGACTCCTAGCTGATAGATTTTTTTATCAATCGCAGGTGCATTTTTAGCATAAACACTCGCAGGTCCTCCTGAAAAAATGATTCCGCAAATTGTCGCGTCTTTAGCAAGCTGAGAAGCCTTGACTGTATGAGGTAATACCTCGGAAAAAATTTGCGATTCACGAATACGCCGTGCGATCACCTGGGTGTATTGAGATCCAAAATCAAGAATGACAATTTTACTTTGTTGAGAAGAAATAACTTTTTTAGCCATGAAGAAAGCTACGTACAAAAACAAATTTTAGCTACATTTAATTTTAAAAAACTCATCAAACTCTACGGAATTAAGGTTACAATTCTCTTAGCATCCATAGCATTCTTTAATGCTTCAAAGGCTCCCGGAATATCATCTTCAACATTCTGAAAAAGCTGAATGAGTCGCTTTCTTTCACTCATTTGAAATATTCCCCAGCAGCAAGCTTCGGCAGCTTCCTCTTTTCCTCGCCTTGCGAGTTCTTTATCCACTCTAGTTTGAATAGGTTCTTCAAGATTTTCTTCTGCTACCAATCCTTCTTCTCTCCCTTCAATTAAATCATCAAGCTCCTTGAGGACTCGAGCAGTAGACTCAAAGTCAACTGCAGAATCGTATGGCTGCTTTTGAAGTACTTTTGTTGCAGCGTACTTGATAGTGCCTTGACGCTCTGTTGTCTTCGAGGGATTGACTGGAAGCATTGCATTAGAATCATTGTGAGATGGTGGATGTTGTTCCTTATCACGTTTCCTTAATTGTTTGCCTAAGTCTGGATCAATGACCCAGAGATAGCGACTCTTACGATCGTAGATAATATTCTCTGGCTTTATATCTCCATGAACAAAATTCCGCTGGTATGTTTTTTCTAAAAAAGAAAATAGTCCATGAGCAATATAGTTAAAATGCTCAGCAATATCAAATCCACGGTCTGCATATCTCATCAAGGTGAACAAGTCGTCGCCAGGAGCGCGTTTCATGAGAGTTGCAACAATACTAACTTCTGATTCTCGCGGAAGGTCTTCTTCAGAAAAAGATTTCACCTTATCTATTGGTACAGCCCATTGAGCAAAATCTCCATTCGGTTTTTTAATATTCAAAATAACTAATTCTGTTTTTGCAAAATGCGTAAGTTCACGAATTCGTGAAGCAGCGATTCCACTTCTCCAAAATTTATTATTGAGATCTGGATGAGTCAGCGGTTGTGGGGCCTTCTCTATTTTTAAGACATAAGACTCTTCATCAACTTCAGCTGGATAAACAGTCCCAAAACCTCCAGAGCCTAGCTTTGTGCCCAAGTTAGCTTGAATCCCTTTAGAAGATAAAAAGCGACTAAGCTCGGATTGATTTACGGCAGTATTCCGAAGATTCGGGTCACTGGCTCTTTGTTCCCAAATTATCTCGCAATTTTGCTTCAACAGGCGTTGTGTTGCTCTTGAAATAACAGGATGACTTTTTTCTAAGCGGACAACTAAATCTCTCAACTCTCCTAATGTTATTTGATTTCCCTGAAAAGCAAAATAATTATTAAGCATCTGCAAGACGGCTTCTTTTTCAGAACCTTGATTAGGGTAAACGGCACAAAGCAATTCTCTAATTGCATCAGCTGACGGTTTCATTCGTTCCCAACGTGTTGCATAGTCTGTAAAACGATTAACTAATTTAAAGCTGGAATGTTGAAAAGAACTCTCAAAAGTCCACTGAATAACCTGATTTTCTTTTTTAGGTTGTGCGGCTTCGGCAACTAGCTCACTTAGTATCATTCTTTTCTTTTGAATTGCTTCTTTTTCTTTTTTTAAAAGACCTGGATCAACTTCTGCTTCGTGAATGGTTCCGATATCCCTATCTTCTGTTACAGAATATTTTTTTTCATCAGAAAAGCTATTATCTCTTTCGTTACTACTCTCGGAAGTTGTTGTATCTGTCGTTTTACTCCTCTTCGCTTCACTGATATGACTGCTTAAGCCTTTGTTAAAAGGTCCCTTCCCTATGGAGTCCATAGACCATCCAAAAGGCAATAGAAATACAAAGAATAAAAAACAGACCTTTATCATTTTAAAAAAAACTTTTTAAAATGAGCTTTCATCAAAAAGCATTGGCCCTTCCTGCTGCTGCCGAGGTCGAGGACGGCGTGGACGAAATGGAATTTCGCGTAAGGCTAACTGAGGACGCCCTTCGGCATTCAACTCTGCTTTTTCTAAATTGGCTAAAATTTCTTTCGCACGCTCAACAACAATTGGAGGAATTCCTGCCAAACGCGCCACTTGAATTCCATAGCTCCGATCGGCTGCTCCCTCAACAATCTTGTGGAGAAAAATAATCTCGTCTTGGCATTCTCTCACGGCGACATTCAAATTGATCACTCCGGAACGCGTCCGCGCCAAGTCAGGAAGCTCGTGGTAGTGCGTTGCAAACATGGTTCGTGCTTGCGTTACATCGTGCAGATACTCTGCAACACTCCACGCGAGGGAGAGTCCATCAAAGGTCGCCGTGCCTCGTCCTATTTCATCAAGCAACACCAGACTTCGTTGTGTGGCATTGTGAAGGATGTTCGCTGTCTCATTCATCTCAACCATAAATGTCGACTGGCCTCGTGAGAGATCATCACTCGCGCCCACGCGCGTGAAGAGGCGATCGACTAACCCCAATCGTATTTCTTTGGCAGGAACATAACTTCCCATCTGCGCCATGATGGTGAGGAGCGCGACTTGTTTGAGATAAGTCGATTTACCAGCCATGTTGGGTCCCGTGATAATTGCCATGCGCCGTGTGGCTACATCTAAGTTTGTATCATTCGAAACAAAACTTTTTTCGCGCGTCATTTGATCCAAAACAGGATGACGCCCATCTTTCACAAAAAAGCCTCCTCCCTCTTCTAATTGAGGTCGACAATAATCAAATAATCTAGCGGTCTCAGCTAGCGATCCGAGCAAATCCAAAGTTCCAGCAACCTTGGCAGTTTCTTGAATGCGGAGCAGCTCGGCGAGAACCAAGGTACGCAAGCGTTGAAAAATTTCATACTCTAACGCGCATGATCGTTCTTGCGCTCCCAAAATTTTCCCTTCCATTTCTTTGAGCTCCGGCGTAATGAAACGCTCTCCATTCGCCGTCGTCTGCTTCCGATGATAATCACTCGGAACTTGAGAGAGGTTCGCTTTTGTCACTTCGATGAAATAGCCAAAGACCGCGTTGAAGCGGACCTTGAGTGATTTAATCCCCGTACGTTGAATTTCTTTTTCCTGCAGATTCGCAATCCATTCTTTTCCCTCCGTTCCTGCGGCACGCAGTTCATCCAACATCGAATCAAAGCCAGAGCGAATCATCCCTCCTTCCTTTGTAACAACGGGTGGCTCTTCCACAATTGCTTGCTCCAAAGTCATGCGAAGTTCTTTCAAATCGTGCAAGCCTGCAATCAATCTGGTTAACAAAGGAGCTTCTAAACGTGAAGCAATTTTTATTTTTTCTAAAAGCTGACGCAATGCTGGAACAGCCTGCAAAGATGATCCCAAGACACCTAAATCACGAGCATTGCCAGAATTTTGACTCAATCGAGAGAGAGAACGTTCGAGATCTCGAATGCCGGCAAAAGATTCGCGCAACTCTTTTAAAAAAAGAGGTTGATCTAAAAAAAGAGCAATCACTTCTTGGCGTGCTGCGATACCAGCGGTTTCACAAAGGGGATGCAAAATCCAATCTCGCAAGAGTCGTGCTCCCATCGGCGTCTTCGTGCGTTGAAGTGCTGAAAACAAGGTCATCTCACTTCCCGCGCGTGAGGAGACCAACTCCAAATGAGATTGTGTTGCCGTATCGATGAGCAAATAATCGTGATGTCGGTAGGGATGGAGGGAAACAAGATGCGAAACATCACGACGCAGATGCCGCGTAAGATAGTGCACCAAGGCTCCTGCAGCTATGAGCCCACCTTGAAGATCATTGCAACCGAAGCCATCAAGCGATTGCACTTTAAAATGAGAGCGCAACATTTCCAAACTTCCCATTTCATCAAAAAGATAATCTTCTAAAAATTCCAAACGCGACCAGCGCGTTTTGATGTTTTTTAACATCTCCTCACACCGCCGTGGCGCGAGCAACTCAGCGGGAGCTACCGTCGCCAACTCATTCAACAACTCCTCCTCACTCGCAAGTGACGTCACAAAAAATTCTCCTGTGCTGACATCCGCATACGATAATCCGTAAGCGATCGCTTCGCGATCGGTTGATAGTAGCTCCCCGCCTTCGCGGGGACGCCGCTGCTCTGTAGCGTCGGCCTTTCGTGCAGTAGGTTTTATCGGAATAATCGTCGCCGTAAAATTATTTTCTCCCTCTTCCAATCCCACATCCTCCAACGTTCCAGGGCTCAAGATACGGGTGATCTCGCGTTTAACCAGCTTTCCTGTCTGGACTTCACCCACCTGCTCACAAAGTGCCACGCGCTTTCCCGCTTTAAAAAATTTTCTCAAATAGCCGCGCAAGGCGTGATGCGGCACTCCGCACATCGGCGTCTCCCCTCGCTTCGTAAGCGAAACATTCAGAATCGGTGCCGCTTGAATAGCATCCTCAAAAAACATTTCATAAAAATCTCCCAATCGAAAAAGCAAAAACGTGTCCGGCGGCAAATCACGTCGCAGCAAGTGATACTGCTGCATCATTGGAGTCAAACCACCAGTGCGTTGTACTGATGAAGGCTGAAGATGTTTCATAAAGCCAATTTATTTTTAAAGTGAAGAATTGTTAAAATAATCAAATCAAACTTACATAATCTGCTAGTATGATTTTTAGCCTTCAGCCTTCAGCCATATTTCTTTGTGTTCCTTTGTGGCTATTACTTTATTTTTTGAGAAAACCTGTCAGCGGGCTTGTTGGAACCGCATGATCAGCCTTCGATGGAAGCCCCGCAGCCACAGCTTCCGAAGCGCTTTCCACGGCCATGCGAAAAGCGTGTGCCATCCGCACAGGATCAGTAGCAGCCGCAATTGCAGTATTAATTAAAACCGCATCCGCTCCCAACTCAATCGCTTCAGCGGCATGGCTAGGAGCTCCAAGACCAGCGTCGACAATGACAGGGACAATCGCTTGCGCAATGATGATCTCAATCATCGCACGTGTTTCGATTCCGCGATTAGAACCAATCGGCGCGCCAAGCGGCATTACGGTCGCAGCGCCGACATCTTGCAACCGCTTGGCAAGAACCGGATCAGCGTTGATGTAAGGAAGAACGGTAAATCCTTCTTTCACCAACAACTCGGTTGCTTTTAATGTTTCAATCGGATCAGGAAGCAAGTAGTGAGGATCAGGATGAATCTCGAGCTTCACCCAGGAAGGTAATCCTGCAGCAACCGCCAGTCGAGCAAGACGCAAAGCTTCTTCGGCTGTATTGGCCCCACTCGTGTTGGGCAGAAGCAAATATTTTTCAGGATCTAAAAATTCGAGAATATTCGCAAAGGGATCTTTTTTTCCCGTGAGATCGGCTCGACGCAATGCTACTGTCACAATCTGGGCACCACTCGCTTCCAACGCATCACGCATGAGCTCATTGGAGGAAAATTTTCCCGTCCCCAAAAAAAGTCGCGAGGAAAAAGTACGGTCAGCAATGGTCAGAGGGGCTGATAAACTTGAGAGAGACATAGAAACTGATGTTAACTCAAAATGAGTCTAGAAGCTATCAACAAATCAAGTTCTATCTGACTTCGTCTTTATTCACATTTATGGTATTATACCATCTCCATTAAATAACTGAACTATCTGACTAGCTCTTTTTGTGCTGAGCTTCGTTGTCAGAGCTTACGTTATGAGACATAGCGCTG
>Ga0194129_10006773_pt1 | contig 13910 bp, 13 predicted proteins | sample TA2KigCa35mmetaG_FD_150862 | JGI IMG/M metagenome (GOLD analysis project Ga0194129, IMG submission 150862) | Freshwater microbial communities from Lake Tanganyika, Tanzania - TA2015038 Kigoma Deep Cast 35m | ecosystem: Environmental > Aquatic > Freshwater > Lake | place: Tanzania: Lake... | reverse complement strand
GCTGGAGCGCCTGCGCGGCTTTGATGTGTTGATGCGGGCCTTGCCGGCGATTCAGCGGGCCCATCCCACGGTGCGGGTGCTGATCGTGGGCGACAACGAAGCCGGGTATGGGGGCGGTCATCCCTCCGGCAGGCCCCTTAAGGAGCTGATGATGGAAGAGCTAAGCGGCCAGCTGGATCTGGGGCGCATTCACTTCCTCGGTCGAATTCCGCATCCCTACCTCCTCTCTCTGCTCCAAGCGAGCTGGGTGCACGTTTATCTGAGCTATCCGTTCATCCTGGGCTGGAGCCTGCTCGAGGCGATGGCCTGCGGCTGCTGCATCGTGGGCAGCGAAGGCATGCCTGTGGGCGAGGTAATCCAAAACGGCGTGGAGGGACTGCTGGTTCCAATGGACGATCCCAATCGCCTGGCGCAGCGGGTGCTCGCGTTGTTGGCTGATCCTGGGTTACGGCAGCGGTTCAGCGCAGCAGCTCGGGAAGCTGCTCTGGCCTGGGATCAGAGCTTCACGCTGCCGAGGGTTACAGCCCTGCTGGAAAAAGCCAACTGACCCCGAACCACTCTCAGCTTTTTCACAACCAGGTCGAGGCCGAGCAGCGCAGGCGTGAATCACCACGAAGGATAATGCCAGATGCATGGCATCGTGGCGATAGAGGATGCCTTGCAGCATGGACCCATCCACTGACTCAAACGCAATCGGCCTGATGCGGTGGTTGTGATTGAACAGCACTACCGCCAGCTCCAACAACAGTCAGACCAAGCCGCCAGACCTCAGACTTCTGTGATGAGTGAGCATCTGTCATGATAATTTTTCTGAATGCAGCTTCGCTGCTCGATTTACTGGGCAATAAAGGTCCTAGTTCGGAGCTGAAGCTGCGCCTCATCTGTTGACGCCACCAGTCAGCACCCAGGCTTTCCCCGAAGCGATGGCGTGGTGGGCAGAAGCGCAGATTTGTGCCCTCTTCCACCGTCAGTTCGGCTATCCCCTGCCGCTGCATGCACCGCACACGTTTCGGGAGAAGCTGTTTGCTCGGGTGGTGCACATTCATCGGCACCGTTCACGCCGCTACACCCAGCTGAGCGACAAAATGGCGGTGCGCCGCTATGTGCGGCAGTGCATCGGCGCGGGCTATCTGAGCCGGATTGCGTGGATGGGAACCGATCCTGATCAGGCTCCGCTGGAGCGCTACAGCAACGGCGGCTGGATAGCCAAGACCAAGCATGGGTGCGGTGGCCACCGGTTGATCATCGCTGGGAACCAGTGGCCGCTGCGACACCATCTCCATCAGCAGCTTCAACAGAACTATTACTGGATGGCACTAGAGGCCCAGTATTTCTATATCCAGCCTCAGCTGTATATCGAGCAACTGGTTCAGGGTCAACGTGAGTCACCACCGCTCAACTACCGGCTCTGGTGTTTTGGAGGCTGCGTTGAACTGATCCAGGTGGATGATGGCTCGCCATTCAATTCCTTCTGCAGTAGGAATTGGGAGCAGCTGGCCTTGTCTCATCGCAACTGAGTCCCGGCAACGTAGGCCGTGCAGCGCCAAAAGACCTCGCCAACATGCTCCACATGGCGGAGCAATTAGCAGCTCCATTTGGATTTGTGCGTGTGGGCCTTTACAACTTGAGAGAGCAGATCCTCTTCAGTGAACTAACTTCACGCCCTTGGCTGGTGGCCTGGAGTTTTCTCCGAGCAGTTGGGATGAGCGGCTTGGCGCCCTGTGGCTAGATCTGGTTTGACACCTCTCAACCCAAAAGCCACGGTTTCTGCGAGGATTCGGTGAGGCCACACCGGGACAGAGCGAAACCTGCTGCAAGACCGATGCGCGTCCTGATCGTTGACACCTTCTACGGTCCCTACCTGGAGCGCCTGTACGTCGGTGGCTCGCTCAGGCAACAACCCTGGGCCGAGCAGCACAAGGCCCATTTCGCCGGGGGCTTCGGCACGGGCGACGCCTACTCCCATGGCCTGGGGCTTCTGGGAGTGGACGCGATCGAGATCGTGGCCAACAGCGCAGTGCTGCAACAGGGCTGGGCACGCGAGCATCAGCCTGATCTGCTCCAGCTCGAACCGGGGGTGCAGCAGCTGCTGGCGATCCTTGAAGCCCAGATCCGTTGGTGGAAGCCCACGGTGCTGTATGTGCAAGACATCAACTGGCTCCCCGCCGCCTTCCTGCAGCATGTGAAGCCCTTGGTGGAACTGGTGGTGGGCCAAAACGCCTGCCCACTCGCACCAGGGCTCGATCTGAGCCCCTACACCCTGCTGCTCACGTCGCTGCCGCATTACGTGGGGCGCTTCCGCAGCCAGGGGGTGCCGGCGGCCTATTTCCCGATCGGCTTCGATCAGCGCTTGCTGCAACGGCACCGCACCGATGGGCCGAGGCCCCATGCCCTCACGTTCGTGGGGGGGCTGGGTGGCTACCACAGTCAAGGCACCCAGATGCTGGAGGTCATCGCCCAGGAGCTGCCGCTGCAGGTGTGGGGCTATGGCGGTCAGCACCTGCCGGGGGATTCAACCCTGCGCCAACGCTGGCGAGGCGAAGCCTGGGCTGACGACATGTATGGCCTGCTGGCCAGCAGCCAGATCACCCTCAACCGCCATATCGATATTGCCGAGGGCTATGCCAACAACATGCGCCTGTATGAGGCCACGGGGATGGGCGCCTGTCTGTTCACCGATGCCAAGGCCAATCTGCCCTGCTTGTTTGAGCCAGACCATGAGGTGGTGACCTACTCCTCGCCTGCCGAGGCCGTGAGCAAACTCAAGCAGCTGCTGGCACAACCCCAGGCGGCATCAGCGATTGCGGCCCGAGGTCAGGCTCGCACACTGAAGCATCACACCTACACCCAGCGGATGGTGGAGCTGGTGGCGCTGCTGCAACGGCATCTGCCAAAGGCGAGTTTCTCTGCTTCGCAGGCACCGAGACCCCAGACCCTGTTGGTGGTCTGTCGCGCCGAGCACGTCGATTGCATCCCCGAGCCGCTCAGGCAAGCCATCCTCAGCAAGCATCCTAATCACCGCATCGCTCTGATCAGTGATGCACTCCCGCAGACCCCCGTCCTTCATGGAATGCAGCGCTGGTGTAGTTCTATCCTGGGTCTAGATCCCACTCAGGTTCAGCCTTGTGTCGACGCGATGGAGCCCGACCAAATCCTGATTGTTGATGATCAGCCAGGATCAATAGGTTCTAGTGACTGGATCACGCAACTCAAACAGCAAGCAGAAGCCCGACAGATCCTGTGCTCTTTTGTAAGTCTCAGAGTATGACAGCGACGCCTCTATTGCTTAGCCTGAGCGAAGCGCAGCTGAACCATTTTCAGCAGGATTTCAAGCTCAGTCATCACCTCAACTATCTGCAGGTCTGCCAACAGTTTGTGGCACTACGTGGATCGGATGTGCTTGAGGTGGGTGGTGCCCTATCCGCCTCATTGGTGATTGATCATCGTGGATGCAACAGCTGGACAGCCGTGGAAGCACCAGCTTATGACCAAGAGCTTGGTTCTGCCAATCAGACTCATCGCAATCTTCTAGATCAAGAGTATCAAAAAAAGCATGCGTTCAGCTATCGACATCTCTACCTCGATGTCGAAGCCATTCCTGAAGAGCATTACGGCCAATATGATCTGATTTTTTCAATCGCTTGCTTTGAGTATATCCATCGCCTGCCGCAGGCTCTGCTGGTCATGCACCGCTGCTCAAAGCCTGGCAGGCGGCTGTTCACCATGCATTCACCAATCTGGAGCGAATTTGATGGGCATCACCTGCCCATTGGGATTCCGGATCGAGTTGAACTCAGCCAGAGCAACAAGGATGAGATTTTTCGGCCCTGGGAGCATCTTCTATTGACGCGCGCTCAGGCATTCAAGGTGATTCGAGATCGCTTTGATTCTGAATTCGGCGAGGAAGTCATCTATTACACCTTTAATAGTGATCACATCGACCGATATTTTAGCGAAGATTATCTAATGGCTTTTGAAGCCTCGCCCTTTGTGATTGACCAGTATCACCTCACATTCCAAAGCCAACCTCCAGCAGAGATCGAGAAAGCCCTAAAGCAAATGCATCCTGGATCCGCTCAGTTTTCAAATAATGGCATCTTTGCGTTGCTGCAGAAGACAATAATGCCTCCCCATGACTCACAAATAACTTTTTAAGAACATGGACAGAATAGACCCGTCGCCTTATCTTGTGTATTCTGGCATGCCTATAATGGAGGCCCTCAAAGTAGTCAATACACCTCCAGTTCACACGGCATTTATTGTAGATCTCAACAGTAGTCTTAAAGGAATTCTTACCGACGGAGATTTTCGGCGTGGCCTGCTAAACGGTCTCGATCTAGACAATACTGTGGATGCGTTTATGAAATCTGATCCAATCAAAGCACTAACTTCGATTGCTACTGAAGACGCAGTTGCCTTACTGAGGAGTAAAAATCTCGCCTGTCTTCCTCTTGTGACACGGCATAATAGGTTGGTGACACTGTTGATAGATGGCTTCTTCTTGCACGAGCGCAACAAGAATAATACAGCAGTTATTATGGCAGGGGGTAAAGGGTCTAGGCTATATCCACTGACGAAGGACTGCCCCAAGCCGATGTTAAGGGTTGGGGGTAAGCCCATCTTGGAAATAATAATTGAACAGTGCATTAAAGCCGGTTTCAGCAAATTTTATATATCCGTTAACTATCTCAAAGAGCATATTATTGATTATTTCGGAAATGGAAGCAATATGAGAATTGCAATTGATTATCTTTTTGAAGATCAACCAATGGGAACCGCTGGATCTTTGCAGCTATTACCTAAGTCAATTACTAAGCCGTTTCTAGTTCTCAATGGAGACCTTTTAACAACCTTTGATTATTCTCACGCGATCCGGTTTCATGATAATCACAAGCCAGTGGCAACAATGTGCGTTAGGGAGCATCTCACTCAGATTCCGTTTGGAGTGGTTCAAGCAGAAGGACATATGTTGGTCGGATTCGAGGAAAAACCATCGTATCGTCAGTTTATTAATGCTGGCGTCTATGTGATCGATCCCAGTATATTACACCTTTTGAACCCGAATATACCTACTGATATGCCAACGCTATTGGCAGATGCGCAGGCTTCTGGACGGCAGGTTATGGTGTGTCCAATTCATGAGTATTGGCTTGATATCGGCAGACCCGAAACTTTGAACACTGCACAATATGAATGGATTAATCTTGGTCGATAAGTAATTCAATGGATTTATTGACAGAAGTGCGTAAAGTTTTGATTTGTGGCTTAGGGAGTATTGGAAAGCGGCATCTTCAGATACTACGCCAATACTGGAAAGACATTGATCTGGCCATCTTGAGGTCTGGTCACGGTGGTTATGTCTATGAAAGTGAACTTGTCGAACATGTCTTCACAAGCCTAGGCGATGCTGTTCAGTGGAATCCTGACGCTGCTATCATAGCCACGCCGGCTAGTAAGCATCTTAGTGTTGCGTTGCCCTTGGCTCGTCACGGCGTCCCCCTTTTCATTGAGAAGCCAGTAGGTGATGGAACAGAGCCGCAACATTATTGGCAAGAATTGGTGCGTCTTTCTGTCAGTGTCCCTATCGAAGTCGGCTATACTTTACGCCATGATCCGTGCACGGAGTATGTTAAAAGTCACATTAGAGACAGACTAATAGGAACGCTTTTGGAAGCGGATTTTTACTGTGGATCATGGCTTCCTGACTGGCGACCAGGTGTTGATTATCGCGTTTGTGTATCTGCAAATCGCGCCTTAGGAGGAGGTGTCTTACTTGAGCTAAGTCATGAGCTCGATTTAGCCCAATATCTTCTAGGCAGCCTTAAGCTTTTGTCTGCACACCTTCACCAGTCTGGTTTATTACAGATTGATGTTGAAGACCTGGCCCATCTTCTGGCCTACACAGAAGACCACTGTTTGATATCTATCAGGCTTAACTTTTGTACACAACCGGCCGCACGGCATGTTTGCATCCGTGGTAGCGATGGCGAGATTCGCTGGGATATAATTGACGGTAAGGTTCAGGTCGTTCATACTGCTACTAGAGACGTAAAATATTTTCAATCACCTATTTCCTCGGATGAGCGCTATCGCCTCCAGATGGATCGTTTTTTATCCTGCGCAGCCCGAAAAACCCAACCCGTATGTTCAGTTTTAGAGGGATTGTCTGTATTAAATATTGCGAATCAAGCCCGTGATCTGAACTCCCAATTTGAGGTTTAAATTAATTATGCATACATGTGCCTTTGTTTTTGCGAGAGCCGGCTCAAAGGGCTTGCCGCGGAAAAATTTATTGCCGATAAATGGCGTGCCAATGTTTATTCACAGTATCCGCACCGCTCAGATGCTTGGTGATATCAACGGGATATATGTCTCAACGGATTGCAAAGAGATTCTTTCCCTTGCCTTGGCTGAAGGTGCTGAAGTGATTGACAGGCCTGTTGAGTTGGCTAGTGATACTGCGCCCGAGTGGCTCGCCTGGCAACATGCTATTAAATGGGTTGAAACTAATCATGGTTATTTCGATTGCTTTTTGAGTTTGCCACCTACAGCCCCTTGCAGAAGTGTTGCTGATGTGCGACGTTGTATCGATGCATTAACCCCTGATGTAGATCTTGTCCTAACAATGACCCCTTCCCAGCGTAGTCCCTGGTTTAATATGGTCATTAAGCGAAGTGATGAATGTCTCGATCTTGTAATACCCGATAGCGCAATAAGCCGACGGCAGGAAGCAAGCGCCTGTTTCGACTTAACCACAGCCGCCTATGTCTCGCGCCCAGCTTTTATCCTCAGCTCCTCGGGTATTTGGAATGGTCGAATACGTGGTGTCGAAATTCCTCCAGAACGCGCTATCGATATTGATACTCCAGTCGATTACGCCATTGCAAGATTTCTAAAAGAACAATATCTACCAAACCTCGAGGCTTTTGGGCATGGTTGATTCACATCAAGGTCGTTTGACCGGTAAAAACTTGTTGATAACTGGCGGCGCAGGCCGTATTGGTTCCGCAATTGTACGAGTTGCACTCTCTGAAGGAGCTAGTGTTGCCATATCAGATATTGCGGAAGATCGGCTTGATGCTTTGGTGAGCAGCCTTCCGCATTGCTGCAAGGGCCGAGCTTACCCCATTCCATCTGACGTTACGACAGGGGTTGGCATCATTTCTCTGATTGAGCAAGCGGTTGCTGCTATAGGGCCGCTCACTTCTGCAGTCCATAGTGCTTATCCCACGTCGGCGGGATGGGGCACGTCTTTTGAGAAGCTGCAATCTTCTTTCTTAAATGAAGACCTATGCAATCAGCTTGGGGGTGCAATTCTCTTTTCTCAACATATCCTCCGTTACTTCAAAGCCAATCAGCGAGGGGACCTTGTGCATATATCTTCAATTCAAGGTTTCCGTGCTCCTAAGTTCGAACATTATCAAGGCACGGCAATGAGCTCGCCAATCGAGTATGCGGCGATCAAAGCTGGCGTGATAGCAATCACGCGATGGCTTGCAAAGTACCATACAGGCCAAAACATCAGGGTTAATTGCATCAGTCCTGGGGGCGTCTTGGATGGGCAACCCCCCGACTTTCTGTTGCGCTATCGTGAGAGCTGCACAAACATCGGCATGTTGTCAGGTGAGCACGTGGCTGCTGCTGTGGCCTTCCTCCTCTCTCCAGCGGCCGAAGCAATTAATGGCCAAAACCTTGTTGTAGACGACGGGTGGTCGCTCTAATGACTTCCTCATCTCGTGTCTTGGTTACTGGTGCTGATGGCTTCATCGGTTCACACTTGGTGGAAGACTTGCTCAAAGCTGGCTATCAGGTGCGCGCCTTCTGCCTCTACAATTCATTGGGTAGTTGGGGATGGCTCGATAGCCTACCGCTTACGCTTAAGGCTGAGCTCGATGTGGAGCTAGGTGATATTCGCGATGCCCAAAGTGTGCGTAATGCCATGCGCGGTTGCTCGCAGGTGTTCCACCTGGCAGCTCTTATCGCAATTCCTTACAGCTATGTGGCACCATCCAGCTACATCGACACCAACATCCATGGCACCTTGAACGTGGTGCAGGCCGCCCGGGATCTCGGGGTCCAGAGGGTTATACACACCTCTACTTCCGAGACCTATGGCACCGCTCAGTTTGTGCCGATAACGGAAGACCATCCATTGGTTGGCCAATCTCCCTACGCTGCTAGCAAGATTGGTGCAGACCAGATCGCGCTGAGCTACTGGCGCAGTTTTGAAACCCCAGTCACCGTACTGCGTCCCTTCAATACCTACGGGCCCCGTCAAAGCGCCCGCGCCGTAATCCCTACTATTATCAGCCAGATTGCAGCCGGTCACCGTCAGATTCGTCTCGGTGCTCTCTCGCCAACCCGTGATTTCAATTACGTGTCCGACACCTGTGCGGCATTTCTGGCGGTTGCCGCCAGCGACGAAGCCCTAGGCCTGGTGATCAATGCCGCCAGCCAGTTTGAAATATCGATTGGTGACACCGCAGCGTTGATTGCCGAGGTAATGAACGCCCAGGTGGAGATCATCACCGACGAGCAACGGTTACGGCCCGAGGCTTCCGAAGTGAACCGACTCTTCGGCGATAACACTCGGTTGCGTGAGCTCGCTGGCTGGCAGCCGGTCTATGGCGGTCGTGAGGGCTTCCGACGTGGTCTTGAGCGCACAGTGGAGTGGTTTTCCGAGCCAGCCAACCTGTCCCGCTACCGGCCTGGCGCATACACCGTATGAAACAGACATTAGAGATTCTTGGTGCGCTTCAGCAGGTGTGTGGCACCGGCACACCGGGCCAACCGGTCGCCTTGCATCAGCCCGATTTCAGCGGCACACAGGCTTGGGCTTATGTGCGTGACTGCCTCGATAGCGGGTGGGTGAGCACCGCTGGCCAATGGGTGAGCCGCTTCGAGCAGGAGCTCTGTGCCCGCACGGAGGCTGCACATGCCGTGGCCGTAACTAACGGCACTGTTGCCTTGCGACTGGCGCTTCACCTCGTGGGTGTAGGTGCCGGTGATGAGGTGCTGCTTCCTCCCTTGAGCTTTGTGGCAACAGCCAATGCCGTGGCCCACCTTGGGGCGATGCCCCACTTCGTGGATGTGGATGCAGGCCAACTCGGAATGGATCCAGCGGCCTTGGCCACCCGTCTTCAGGCCGTGGCCGAACGGCGCCATGGCGGCGTGTTCAACCGCAGCACCGGCCGCCGGCTGGCGGCAGTCTTGCCCGTTCATGTCTTCGGCCATCCAGCACGCATCCAAGACCTGCTTGACGTCGCTGATGCTTGGGGTCTGCCCCTGGTGGAAGATGCTGCCGAAGCACTCGGAAGCTGGTGCGATCGCACCCATTGCGGCCTGTTCGGTGCTGTGGGCACCTTGAGCTTCAACGGCAACAAACTTATTACAACAGGCGGTGGCGGCGCCCTGCTCACCAACAATGCCGAGTTAGCTCAACGCGCTCGCCATCTTTCCACCACCGCCAAATTGCCGCACGCCTGGGCATTGGAGCACGATGCCGTCGCTTGGAACGACCGGATGCCCAACCTCAATGCTTCCTTGGGAGTGGCCCAGCTGGAAGATCTGGAGCGACGCCTTGCGGCTAAAAGGCGCTTGGCTGAGCGCTACGGGGCAGTCCTCCACAACATGCCCGATGCAGAACTGGTGGCCGAACCCCCGGGTTGCCGCAGCAACCACTGGCTTGTAAGCCTGCGTTTTCTTGCTGAGGACCCAGCCGAAGCGCAAGCTCAGCGCCTGCAGTTGCTCGAAGCGGCCCATGCCCAGGACCTGTTGCTTCGCCCTGTCTGGCAGCTCCTCCACAAGCTGCCGATGTATGACCAGGCTCCGCGCGGGGAGCTCGCTGTGGCAGAAGACCAAGCTTGCCGCCTGCTCAATCTCCCCAGTAGCCCTCAATTGCTCCAAAGTTGGGTTTCATGAGGCCCCTGCTGCTGCTTGGCTGCGGAGGCCACGCCCGATCCCTCATCGACCTAATCGAAGCTGAGGGCCAGTGGAGCATTCACGGGCTCGTTGGCCTCCCAAATCAAGTGGGTTCCAATGTGCTCGGATATCCCGTAGTTGGAACAGATGAAGATCTACCGAATCTGCGGGCCGTCTGCCAATCTGCCGTGCTGGCACTCGGCCAGCTGCCGGATCCAGCATTGCGCCAGGGCCTGGCGACCCTGCTAGAGCAGCTCGGCTTTCACTGCCCCGTTCTAATATCGCCCAATGCTGTGGTGAGTCGCCATGCCCAGCTCGGAGCTGGCACCGTTGTTGGCCATGGGGCGATCGTGAACGCTGGAGCTGTGGTTGGCGCCTATTGCACACTCAACTCCTGTTCGCTGATTGAGCACGATGCCCAGCTGGGTGATCACTGCCACGTGAGCACTGGTGCCCTCGTTAATGGTGGCGTGCTGCTTGGGTCTGGTTGTTTCATTGGCAGCGGTGCGATGCTGCGCGAGGGCCTGCAGCTCCCCGCCGGCACAGTGATCAGCGCTGGTAAACGAGTGATGGGATGGCCACTGTTGTAATCGCTGAAGCTGGTGTGAACCACAATGGCGATCTCGCCTTGGCCAAGCAGCTGGTGGAGGCGGCGGTCGCCGCCGGCGCCGATGTCGTGAAATTCCAAACGTTCTCTGCTGCCGATCTGGCCACAGCGGGAGCACCAAAGGCTGATTATCAGACCACCAACGACGGTGTTGGCAGTCAGCGCGAGATGCTCGAGCGCCTAGAGCTCAGCCCTGAGCAACATCGTGAGTTGGCGACTCATTGCCAGAGCTGCGGCATTGACTTTCTCTCTACTCCTTTCGGGCTTCCTGAGCTGGATCTGCTTCTCGAGCTCGGGATCGGAGCCATCAAGGTGCCTTCTGGCGAGATCACCAATCGGCCCTTGCTAGAAGTGATGGCCTCAGCTGCCGCCAGCCGGAGGCTCCCAATTTATCTCTCCACCGGCATGAGCACGCTTGGTGATGTGGAGGTAGCCCTCGAGGTATTTCTGGCTGCCGGAGTGCCGCGGGAGACTGTCACCCTGATGCACTGCCTCAGCGCCTATCCAGCGCCTGAGGATCAGATCAATTTGCGGGCCATGGGCACTCTTGCCGCCGCCTTTGGCTGTCCAGTGGGGTATTCCGATCACACCTTGGGCCTCACTGCGCCTGTGGCGGCCGTGGCGCTGGGGGCGGTGGTAATTGAAAAGCACCTCACACTGGATGTGGATCTGCCTGGACCGGATCACCGCGCCAGCCTGGAACCGGAGACCTTTGCCGCCATGGTGGCCGCCATCCGTAGCTGCGAACGCATGCTCGGCGATGGTCGCAAGCAACCTCAGCCCGCTGAACAGAACACTCGCCAGATGGCTCGCCGTAGCCTTCGTGCCGCCCGCTTCATCGCGGCTGGCCAGCCCATCCAGCCGGACGATCTGATCTGCCAGCGGCCAGCCGATGGCCTCAGCCCGATGCTCTACCCGCAGCTGCTAGGCCGCCCGGCGCACCGCAGCTACCAGCCCCATGAAGCGATCGATGGCTGACCAACCGGCTCAACGGCCCATCGCCGTGTTCACGGGTAGCCGGGCCGAATACGGTCTGCTTCGCCAACTGATCGCCGCCATCGCCGCTGATCCAGGCCTCGTCTTGCAGCTGATCGTGAGCGGGAGCCACCTCAGCGCACGGCATGGCAACACCGTTGCCGAAATCGAGGCCGATGGCCATCAGCCGGCAGCTCTGGTGCCACTGCCGCTGGATCAAACACCTCCCCCTTCGATGGCGGCCTTGAGCGCTGATGCGCTGGCCGGTGTGGCCCAAGCTCTCGAGCGCTTGCTACCAGAATGTCTCATTCTCCTGGGCGATCGCTATGAGGCGTTTGCCGCCGCCGCCGCTGCCCATCTGATGGGGATTCCGGTGATGCATATCCATGGCGGCGAAACCACGCAGGGTGCGGTGGATGATCGCCTGCGCCATGCGATTACGCAGCTCAGCACGTGGCACTTCACCGCAGCTGAGCCATACCGCCAGCGGGTGATCGCCATGGGCCATCCCCCTGAGAGGGTGTTCCATGTGGGGCCGATGGTGCTGGATGGTCTCCTGGCTGCACCTGCCGCGAGCCGCAGCGCCTTCGAGCAGACCACCGGCTACCGTTTTGGATCGCGCAACCTGTTGATCACGTATCACCCGGAAACTTTGTTGGCAGACCGGGGCGTGGCGGGGTTTGAGGCCCTACTGCAGGCGTTGGAATCTACGCCCTGCCATGTGCTTTTTACTTACCCTAACGCCGATGAGGGCCGTGATCAGTTGTTGGCGCTGCTGCAGGCATTTGTGCAGCGGCACCCCCAGCGCAGCTGGGCCGTGCCCTCCTTGGGGCAGCAGCGCTACCTATCGGCCCTACAACTGTTTGAGGCCATGGCGGGCAACTCTTCCAGTGGTGTAATCGAAGCGCCTTTGCTGGGCATGCCGGTGCTCAACATCGGTGATCGCCAGTCCGGACGGCTGCGTCATGGTTATGTGCTCGACTTGCCCCCCGATCTCCACGCTATTTCCGCTGGACTTGAGAAGGTACTGGCTGCTGGACAGAGGGACCTATGGCCGCGGATTAGTCCGCAGTCATTTTTGAATCCTACGCGTGTAATCATTACTTGGTTGCACAACAAACCTAGCTGCAAATAGTTTCTTTTCCAAATTGCGAGAGCCTTTGCACGCACGGCCCGCCAATTCCTGATTCCGGAGAAAATAAATTGAGAATTGTCTTCAAGATAGGCGGCTTTTGTTTGATCATTCGGCCTAACTATTACAGTGCAACTGTCTGGCGATGCCCCGACCTACCTTGAACCTTTCGATAGCCTTGATTGCCCATAATAAGGCGTGGGCAGGCCACAGAAAAGCCACAAAGCCTACGTGCTCTCAATGTTCAATGCCGACACGAGCAAAACAATTATTGAATCCTGGGTGATAGCGAACCTCTCGCGGATCAGACTCGGTCTATCACGATGTTCCCTTGCCGATTCTTATTTTGACCACATTGTGTCGTCCCAGTAACTGGTGCTTCTCCTCAGCTAATAATTCTGGATCATGCTTTAGGCTGGCGTGGCAAATTATGATTGTAGAATTCTTTAGAGAGCTATTCACTGATCAGAGCATGTTTTTGGAGGATCCCGATGGCTTCCGCATTGGTAAGCTGAGGTCGGGTGTAAATTCTCCTTCTCTGTATAGATTGTGGGTGATTTCCCAGACTCGCTGAACCATCTTCTAGGCCATGGGGCATAGACGTTTCCGTGAATTGTGGATAGCAAAGTAATCACCGGTACAAATCAGCTCTAGGTGTCTGATATCTCCTGCATCCCCCAGCATTAAGGATTTCTCAACTAAGAGGTCACATCGAATCTCTACTCTAGATGCTGTGTCTAACACTCGAAGCGCTGGGTAGGTGTTCTTTCTCAGCAGGTTGTTCAGCTGACAAGGGGATGTAAGGACGTCATGGTCCGGGTGTCACCCCCGATCCACTGGCCTCACAGCCCATGCATACCCACCCCAATGCCCGACTGACAGCTGTCAGTCGGGCACGCTTTTACGTCGACACATTCAAGACGCTGAGCCCCTGCTGATCTGGCAGCGCAGGCTGGGATCAGCCTGCGAACCACCTACAAGTGCCTGGCTCGCTATCGCTCTGGCGCCAGCGCTGCCTTCGTGGATCGACGCAGCGGGCGTCGTACTCAGCGGCGGACGCTCGATCCACAGCAACTGCAGTAAGCCGTGGACCTGCGTCATCAGTACTTCACCCTCAGACGCATCGCCAGGCTGCTGGCGGCACCGCTCTCCACCGTGGGGCGAACCCTCAACGCAATGGGCCTGGGACGTCTCAAATATCTGCAGCCGCCTGTGCCGGTACGCCGATACCAGTGGTACCAACCCGGCGACATGGTCCATGTCGACATCAAACAG
>Ga0194129_10006765_pt1 | contig 13920 bp, 9 predicted proteins | sample TA2KigCa35mmetaG_FD_150862 | JGI IMG/M metagenome (GOLD analysis project Ga0194129, IMG submission 150862) | Freshwater microbial communities from Lake Tanganyika, Tanzania - TA2015038 Kigoma Deep Cast 35m | ecosystem: Environmental > Aquatic > Freshwater > Lake | place: Tanzania: Lake... | reverse complement strand
CGGGAGCGCCGCGGCCGGTGTTCACGGCCCGAAGCGGTTTGTTTCTTGCATGCGGCGAGGTGAGGCTCATGCCGCAGGCTCTGCCACCGCCGACGCGAGAGCGGAGGCGGTCGCCACCGTTTCGCCGGCGGCCGCCACCCGGTTTCGCCAGTTCGGGAGTGGAATTCCAACACCTTACGGTTGGCACGTCGGGTGCGATGGCGGGCCGTCATGCCGGGACCGGTACACGCCAGCATCGTCGATGTGCTCGTGGGGAGCCTGCCGCTCGTGGTGGACCTGCTGCGCGACGCGGGGGTGGCGTTGCCCGACTACGACGAGCTGGAGCTCTCGCCCGACTCGCTGGCGCCGTCGCAGCTGGGGCCGTTTCTCCCGGACGTGGTGATTCGGCTGATGCGGCGTCAGCCGGACGGGACGCGGGTGTGTGTGCTGGTCGTCGTGGTCGAGGTGCAGCTGCGTCCGGACGCGGCCAAGGAGGGAAGCTTCGCGCTCTACGGCCCGCTCGCGGTGGGGCTCTTCCGCGCACCGGCGCTGCTGGTCGTGGTGGCGCCGTCGATGGCGGCGGCGCGGTGGGCGCGTGCGCTGCCGGTCGTGGGCAGCGTGCTGCCGCGGCCCTTGGTGCTGGGCCCCGAGGAGCTGCGGCACCTCGACCTGGCGGGGCCATGGACGCTCGAGCGGGCGGTGCTCGTCGCGCTGGCGCACGCGCAGGGCCCGGCGGACCTCGCGGACCGGGCGCTCGAGGTGGCGGTGTCGCACTTGACCGGGCTCGACGACGAGCGGCGGGTGAGCCACTTCCTTGATATGCTGTCCGAGCAGTTCGGACGAAAGGTCCAACATCTCTGGGAGGGAACGATGCCGGCATCGACGCGTCAGTACCGCAGCGAGTGGTTCCGCGGCCTCGTCAACGAGGGGCTCGAGCAAGGGCTCGCGCAAGGTCTCGAACGAGGCCTCGAGAAGGGGCGAGAGCAAGGTCTCGAGCAAGGTCTCGAACGAGGCCGCCAGGAAGGCCGCCAGGAAGGCCGCCAGGAAGGCCGCCAGGAAGGCCGCGAGCGAGGGCTCGGGCAGGGCCGCGCCGAGAGCATCCTCACGATCCTCGAGACGCGCGGCATCCCGATTGACGAGGACCTCGCCGCGCGCATCCGCGAGACCACCGACCTCGCGCTGCTCGACCGCTGGCTCCGCCGCGCCGTCACCGCGGAGCGCGCCGAGGACGTCGTCGGGCCGCTCGGGGTGTGAGCGGACGGTGAGCGTCCTTACCCCTTCGCGCGCAGGCGGGAGACTTCCTCCTCGAGCGAGCGTACGGCCCGGCGCAGGTCGTCGACCTCGCGCTGGGGCGCGGCGCCGAGCAACTTGAGCAGGTGCGCCTTCTGCTCCTCGCTGAGCTCGCTGAGCTTTCCGGGGACGCTGAGCGCCGCCATCACGAGGCGCATGAAGCGCGGATCCTGGAGCAGCGTCGAGACGGCGGGCGTGCTCGCCAGCTTCATGCCCTCGGCGACGACCTTGTCCTTCAAATTCACGCGGCGGATCTCCTTGGTCAGGCGTTGACGGCCGCGCGTCCGGCGCGGTGCGCCACGCGAGCCTTCATCCAGTCGCTGATGAGCGGCCAGATGGTTCGAGGTGCTTCACGACCGACGACGATGTCAATGTGGCCGTTGGGAAAAACCTGGTAGGACTTGTCGGGCGAGTTCGACCGCTCGTAGGCAGGCCTCACGGCTTCCGGTGGCGCGAGGCCGTCCTCGCTGCCCGCGATGACGAGGAGCGGGAGCTCGAGTGCCTCGAAGGCCGCCGCGAAGCCGTAAAGTACGCCGAGGCGATGCCCGCTCGCGCGCGCCTGGGCAGCCCTCAGGAACAGGTTGCGCATCACCGCGACGCTGCCTCGGTCCATTGCGAGCGACATGTGTTGCCCCAGCACCCGCGGCTCGATGGCGCCGGGCGCATGACCACGGATTGGCAGCGGAAAGAGCGGGCTCTCGATGAACACGCGCGCGAGGCGCATCAACTCTCCGGCGTCCTTGAACGGCAGCGCGTCGCCGAGGGGGAGTCGCCGGTCGACGGCGAGCATGAAGCTTCCGAACGTCGACAGGAAGCGCGAGCCACGGGTGAAGTGGTAAGGGCTCCCCAGGGTCACGATGCCCGCGACGTGCGCGGCGAGCGTCGGCGCAGCCGCGTAGCTGATCAGGCCCCCGAGCGAATGCCCGACGAGAAAGACCTTGTCGTGTCCCGAGGTTCGCCTCACCTCGGCCAGCGCGGCGGGCACGTCGTCGCGCACGTAATCGGACAGCTCCCGTGGTGGGCGCGCTCCGAGGTGCCGCGAGCGTCCGTGGCCACGGAGGTCGAGGTTGAAGACGTCGAAGCCCTCCGCGGCGAGGTGGTTCGAGAAGCTGCGCGCCGGCAGGTGCCACACATAGCGATTCTGTCCGTAGCCGTGGATCAGCAGCACCGCGCCGCGGGTCGGTGCGGTGCCGCCTGCGCTCGGCTCGGCCGGCGCGCGCCGCTTGCGCACCATCGCGAGGGGCACGGCGGCGCGTTCCGCCTCGAGGCCGCCGACCGGAGGCATCTCGTCGTGGTCGTGCGAGAGCGGCGCAGCCTCGACCTCGTCGGTCGCATCGTCGAGGTCGGAGCCGGCCTCGTCGTCGAAGCCCAGCGGACTCCCATCGGGACGCGCGAGGACGATCTCCTTGATGAAGCGGCCTCGGCGCTCACCGTCGATCGTCTGCTCGACCGGGGTTGAGTTGAGGATCATCGGGGTCGCTGCCTCTTCAAGAGGCCCCGTCTATCGCGAATTGCGTCATCGACTCGGAGTATCGTTGTAACCTCTCAGCGCGCGCTGCCGCAACCACTCTCGGGGCACGACTTGACCGCGACGAAGCCGACGTTCCCACCCCGCTACGAGCCTCTCGAACGCCTCGGCCAGGGCGGTGGCGGCGAGGTGTGGTCCGCGCGCGATCGCGTCACGGGCAAGCTCGTCGCGCTGAAGCTCTTGCGAGAGGGCGCCGATGACGCCGAGGTCATGGCGCTCGTGCGCGAGGCCACCGCGCTCTCGGGCATCGAGGGACTCGGTGTCCCGCGCGTGCTGCAATTCGGCAGGCTCCCCGGCTCCGGCCGCACCTACCTCGCCCGCGAGCTCGTCGAAGGATCGAGCCTCGCGGAGCAGATCGAGTCGAAGGCCGATCCGCGTTCATGCATCGCGGCGCTGATCGACGCGGCGGAGCTCTTGACGAGCCTCCATCGCGCCCGTCTCCTGCATGGTGACGTCAAGCCGGCGAACATCATCGTCGGTCGGGATGGACGAGCCACGCTCGTCGACCTCGGGCTCGCGGCGCCATGGCGTGAGGGTGGCGCGCGTCCGGAGGGCCTGACGCCCCAGTTCGCGGCCCCCGAGCTCTTTCGCGGCGAGGCGCTCACGCCGCAGGCCGAAGTCTACGCCCTCGGCGCGAGCCTCGAGCAGATCCTGGCCACCGGTGCCGCTCGTCTCCCGACGCGGCAGCTCTCGGCGGCCAAGGCCGTCGTGCGTCGCGCGATGGCCGCGCGGGCTTCGGAACGCTACCCGAGCGTCGACGAGTTCGCCGAGGCCTTGCGGACCGCGGTCCAGCTCGACGGTGTTCATTCGGATCGCGCGGGCGGGGCGGAGGCTCGTGATTCCCGCGTCCGGCGCGTCTGGACGATCGTCGGCGGCGACGAGACGGCCGCCGAGCTGCTCGGGCGGGTCGCCGCGATGGGGGCCGGTGACGGCTTGCTCCTCGGCGGACCCGCGGGGGCGGGCCGCACGACCCTCCTTCGTCGATTGTCGTGGTCGCTTGGCGTCGGTGGTCACGTCGTGACGCTCGTCGACGGATCCGAGCGGGATGCGCTCGCGATCGCCCTCGAGTCTCACACGGCGGACCAGGGCTCCGGTGGGCTGTTCGTCCTCGTTGACGACGCCGACGCGCTCCCCCCCGAAGACTTCGCTCGGATCGATGCGCTCCGCGCGACGGGGGCTCGGCTCGTCGCGGTGGTGGGTGGGCGCCACGGTTCGGAAGCGCTCTCGAGCTCGCGGACGTTCGCCTGGTTCGAGGTGCCGCCGCTCGGCGAGGACGACGCCCTCGGCCTCGTCGGGAGGTTCATGCCGTCCCTCAGCCACGAGCTTCGGCGGCAGCTCGTCACGCGCAGCGCGGGGTATCCAGGACCGTTGAGGCAGCTCGTCGAGCGCCTCGGCTCGACGGCGGTCGTCTCGCTCGACGACCTCGATGTCGCGCTCGCCGATGCGCCCGTTCCGGAGGGCCTCCGGATCGCCCTCGGTGAAATTCATCGGCTCCTCGATCGAGGACGGCTCGACAAGGCGGACGAATACCTCGCCGCCTACGGTGACGAGCCGTCGATTTCGCTCGCCGTCGCACGCGCGAAGGTCGCGATCGGTCGCGGTGCTCCGAAGGTCGCGCTCGAAGTCCTCCACCGCAGCGAGGAGCTCTTGCCGGAGTGCGGTCGCGAAGAGGGGGTCGCGTGGAACGTCCAGAAGGCGAGGGCCCACAACCGCGCCGGGGAGTACGAGCTCGCCGAATTGCACGCGAACCGCGCGCTCGTCCTGCTCGGCGTGAGCCTCGGCACGAGCCTCGATGAGCTCCTCAAGGCCGGAGCATGGGCCCTCAGCGTCGACGCCCTCGCCGTGGCCGGGGTCGCGCAGAGCATGTCGGGGCGGCACGAGCGCGCAGTGGAAATTCTCGCTCGGTGTGTCGACCTCGCCCGCCATTCGAACGACCCGCGGCTCCTCGCACTCGCGCTCGGCTCGATCGCGTTCGCACACCAGCGGGGCGAGCGCCTCGTCGATGCCGAAGACGCGCATGCCGAGGCATTGACTTACGCGGAGCAAGCCGGCGACGCAGGGCAGGTCGCGACCACGCGGCTGAACCTCGCGACGATCGCGCACAAGCGCGGTGACTTCGCCTCGACGTTGACCCACCTCGAGGCCGCCGTCGACATGGGGCGGCGAAGCGGACGCATCGCGACCGTTCGGCAGGCGCTCTTCAACCTGGCGAGCCTCGACCTCTACCTGGGTCGTGTCGCCCGCGCCCAAGCTTCGCTCGACACGCTCGCGGCGGATCGCGAATCGCTCTCGGCGACGGCCCAGGCGCAGCTGCTCGCGCTCGAAGCCGAGAGCTCCGACCTCGCGGGCGACGCCGAGCTCGCGCTCGACAAGTGCACCGCATGCGCCGAGGCGTACCAGCGGCTCGGTCGGCGGTCGGATGCGGCAGAGGCCCTCTTCGAGCACGTGCTGATCGCCGCGCGTCAGCTCTCTGCCGACACCGTGGCGCTCCACGACGAGATGCTCGCGGCCGAGGCACTCCTCGGCGACTCGGGGGCGCACGAGCCGCTGCGGCTCCATACTCGCGGTCGCGTCGCGGTCCGCGAAGGGCGACTGGGAGATGCTCGCACGCACTTCGATCAGGCCATCGAGGTCGCCGAGCGACGCGGTCAACGCGACTGGGTCTGGCGGTCTCTTGTCGCACGGGCGGAGCTGGCTGCGTTCGAGCAGCGTGGGGCCGATGAGGCGACCGATCGTCGTCGTGCCCTCGCCATCGTCGAGTCGATCGCGTCGACGTTGCCGATGGATTTGCGCGAGGTGTTCTGGAGCGATCCGCGCCGCCGCCCGCTGAAGGAGGCGCCGCCTCGGGGAGGTCGCCTGCCGTTGTCGCGTCCGTCGGCCGTCGTGGCCAGCGGTTTTTCGGGTCGCCACGACACGGACGTTTCCGCGGCGACGCAGCTCGGCGCGCCGCCGCAGTCGTCCTACGGACTCGCGCCCGCCCTAGCGCGGCCGGACCGTCTTGCACTCTTGCTCGAAATCAACCGCGAGCTCGCCGGCGAGTATGACCTCGAGCGGCTGCTGGCGCGTGTGACCGATCGGGCGGTTCAGCTGCTCGACGCGGAGCGCGGCTTCGTCCTCTTGCGCAGTCGTGCCGACGAGCAGCGACTTAGCGTTCATGCGATGAACCACCGCGTCGGCGAGGAGCCCCACGCGGTCTTCTCCCGCTCGATCGCCGAACGAGTCCTCACCTCCGGAGAGCCTTTCCTTGCGGTCGATGCGCCCAGCGACGAGCGCGTCTCGGACTACGTGTCGGTCCACCAGTTGATGCTCAAGTCGGTCGTGTGCGTGCCGATCCGAGGACGCAGCGGACGGACGATGGGGGCGCTCTACCTGGAGAGTCGCGTATGCCCGGTCTCGCCCTTCGCGGAAGAGCTGCCGTCGCTCGGTGCGCTCGCCGAGCAGACGGCGATCGCCATCGAGACCGCGCGGCTCATCACGGAGAATCGCGAGCGCGCCGAGGCGCTCGAGGCTGCGAACCGTGAGCTTGCGACGGCGCGTGACAAGCTCGAGGAGGTGCTCGGGCGCAGGACGGAACAGCTCGAAGAGACGAAGCGCTCGCTCCGCACCGTGAAGGCGGCGCTGCTCGGTCACTTCGGTTACGGGGGCATCGTCGGGATGAGCTCCGCGATGCGCCGGGTATACGCGGTGATCGAGCGCGTGAAGGAGGCCGACGTCCCGGTCCTCATCACGGGCGAGAGCGGGACGGGCAAGGAGGTCGTCGCTCGCACGATCCACACGATGGGGGGGCGCGCGAAGCAGAAGTTCGTCGGCATCAACTGCGGAGCGATCCCCGAGCACCTGCTCGAGGGCGAGCTCTTCGGGCACGTCCGAGGTGCGTTTACCGGCGCGGATCGCGACAAGAAGGGCCTCTTCCGGGAGATCGATGGCGGCACGATCCTCCTCGACGAGATCGGGGAGATGCCCGCGAAGATGCAGGCAGGGCTCTTGCGGGTGCTGCAGGAGAAGGTCGTGCGGCCGGTCGGTGGCACCCGCGAAGAGCCCGTCGATGTTCGCGTCATCGCGGCGACCCATCGAAACCTCGCCGAGATGGTGCAGCGTGGCGCGTTCCGAGAGGACCTGTTCTACCGGCTCAACGTCATCGAGGTGCGCACGCCGGCGCTACGCGAGCGCAGCGACGACATCCCGCTCCTCGTCGATCACTTCCTGAGGATATTTGCGGCTCGTTACGGTCGCGAGCGGAGGAGTGTCAGTCGAGACGCGCTGCGCCTCCTGCAGGCGTATCCCTGGCCGGGAAACGTGCGACAGCTCGAGAACGTGCTCCTCAACGCATGGATCCTGAGTGACGACGACGAGATCGCCGCGGTGGATCTCGAGCTGCCGCAAGTCGTGACGGGCGAGCGGCGCCCTCCATCGCCGAGCGGTTCTTCGCCGCATGGCAACGAACGGCGACCCGAGCGCGAGGCCGCGCGGCCCGAGACGCGCGAAGAGTACGACGAGGTCGAGCGCGCCCAGATCCTCTCGGCCCTGGAGAATGCAGCCTGGAATCGCGCCGAGGCCGCGCGAGACCTCGGCATGCCCCGGCGCACGTTCTATCGACGGCTCAAGCGTTACGGCATCCAGTAGCGTCTGCGAGCGCCGCGGACGTCGGGTCCTCGAGCGCGAAGGTCGGGGAGCACGCCTCAGTTCGCGAGGCCAGGCTGCTCCGACGTGGCAGTCTTCGACTCGGCCGCGGCCCGGGCATCGCGCTGCTCGAGCGCGGCCTTGACGAAGCGCGAGAAGAGAGGATGCGCCTTCAACGGGCGGCTCTTGAACTCGGGGTGGAACTGGCAGCCGACGAAGTAGGGGTGGTTGCGCAGCTCGACCATCTCGACGAGGCGCTTGTCGGGCGACAGCCCGCTCAACCACAGCCCGGCGTCGACGAGCCGGTCGCGGAACACGTTCGAGACTTCGTACCGGTGGCGATGACGCTCGCTGATCCGCGCGCTGCCGTAGACCGACTCTGCGACCGACCCCTTGTCGAGCACGCACGGGTAGGCGCCGAGACGCATCGTACCGCCCTTGTCGACGACGCCGTGCTGGTCGGGCATCAGATCGACGACACAGCTCTCCCCGTCCTTGTCGAACTCGCGGGAGTTGGCGCGGGGGATCTTGCAGACGTTGCGGGCGAACTCGACGACGGCGAGCTGGAGCCCGAGACAGATGCCGAAGAACGGGGTCTTGTTCTCGCGCGCGAAGCGAATCGCGTCGACCTTTCCCTCGGCGCCACGATCGCCGAACCCGCCCGGTACCAGAATGCCGTCGAGGCTCTCGAGGCAGGCAGTGCCTTCACGCTCGATCGTCTCCGAGTCGACGTACTCGAGCTCAACTCGCACGTTGTGATCGAGGCCGCCATGAATGAGCGCCTCGTGGAGCGACTTGTAGGAGTCGCGCAGGTGAACGTACTTTCCGACGACGCCGATCCGCACGGCGCCGCCCTGGGGCGCCTTGAAGCGCTCGACGATGCGGGTCCAGCTCGACAGGTCCGGCTGGCGTGACCAGATGTTGAGGGCGTCGACCAGCGCATCGTCGATGCCCTCCGCGTGGAGCGCAAGGGGGAGCTCGTAGATGCACTCGACGTCGGGGGCGCTGATCACGTTGTCGACGCGGACGTTCGAGAAGAGCGAGATCTTCTCCTTCATCGACTTGGTCAGCTGTCGATCGCAGCGACAGAGCAGCATGTCGGGCTGGATGCCAATCTCCCGCATTTTCTGGACCGAGTGCTGGGTGGGCTTCGTCTTGAGCTCACCCGCGGTCGGGATGTAGGGCACGAGCGTGACGTGGACACTGACGGCGTTCTGGTTGCCGGCCTCGACCTTCAGCTGTCGGATCGCCTCGAGGAACGGCAGCGACTCGATGTCGCCAACGGTCCCGCCGATCTCCACGATCGCGACGTCGACCGACTCCGCGGCCTGGATCACGCGCTGCTTGATCTCGTTCGTGACGTGGGGGATGACCTGCACGGTGGCGCCGAGGTACTCGCCGCGCCGCTCCTTCGAGATCACGGCCTCGTAAATCTTGCCGGTCGTGAAGTTGTTTTCGCGCGTGAGGCGCGCGCTCGTGAAGCGCTCGTAGTGGCCGAGGTCGAGGTCGGTCTCGGCGCCGTCGTCGGTGACGAACACCTCGCCATGCTGGTACGGCGACATCGTGCCAGGGTCGACGTTGATGTACGGGTCGAGCTTGATGTTGGTGACCTTGAGCCCGCGCGCTTCCATCAGCGCGCCGATCGAGGCCGCGGCGAGTCCCTTGCCGATGGAGGACACCACTCCTCCGGTGACGAACACGAACTTGGTCTTGCGGTTCATGGACGGGCCCGTGGAAGGAGGGAGGCTGCTCACTTCCGGGGGCATATCAAGGATGGCCCCTGGGGCGTCAATGGCAAAAGCCCCGCGCGTGACCGCACGCAACGCTTGCGCGCGCGACGGCGGCGTGGCCAGGGTCGCGTCGTGAAGGTCGCTCGCCTGCTGGTGCCCGAACGCGCGACGCCCGTGCTCGCGCTCGTGTGCGATGGCGCGCTGTACGACGTTGCGACGCTCGAGCGTTCGTTCGGGAACGAGGAGCCCCACGGCGACTTCTTCGAGCGCGTCGTCGTCGCCCGCGGTGCGGGCCTCGATGCCCTGCAGGCGCGGCTCGTCGCCGGGCGGCGGCCGACCGAATCACGGATCCTCGAGCCAGGCGGCTTCCCGCTCCCGCCGTTCGATCCGCAGCGCGGGGCCTACGTCCAGCTTGGACCCGCCGACGAGGACGCGGTCGTGCCCGGCTACCAACATCGGGACGCGCGCGCGGTCGTCGGCGATGGGCAGCCGGTGCCGGTGTTCGGTGAGCCGAGCTTCGTCGATGTCGGGATGGCCGTCCTCATGGGCGATGACCTCGAGGCAGCGAGCGCGGCGGAGGCGCTGCGAGCCGCCGTTGGCTTTTCGCTGCTTCTCGAATGGTGCGCCGAGGATGCTTGGTCTCGACTCGCCGCGCCTCCCATCTCGCAGCTCGGTGCGACGCTCGTCATGGAACGACTCGACCGCTTCAACGAGCGCACCCTCGTCGTCACGCGTGGGGCCGCGCGACGCGAGACCGCCCCGATTGGGCGACGTACCTTCGCGGTCGCGGATTCCCTCGCTTACCTGAGCCACCGCGTGGCGCTGCGAGCGGGCGACGTCGTCGGGCTCGGTCGCGTCGTCGGAGGTCGTGAGCCGATCCGCGCGGGCGAGCTGGTCTCCGTGGCGTTGCCCGGCGTCGTCTCGCTGCACGGACGTGCTGTGCGGGTGCCGATCCCGAGCGCGAGACGCCTCGAGACGGTCGCGCGGTCGATCGCGTCTCGGCCCGCGTGCGGCCCGTCGGGCGGCGGGGACTTAGAACACGCCGCCGATGGTCAGCCCGGCCGTGGTCGGTGAGAGGCTGGGAGTGACGCGTACGGATGACGCGGTCGACGTCGCGGGGGCTTCGGTCGTGGCGACGAACCCTTCGACCGCGATTGCGAGCCCGCCGATCTGTGCAAGTCCGCTCAAGACCTCGAGGATGCCGCGCACGTACACCATCGCGTCGCACGAGGACCCATCGGAAGGGCAGCGATTCTCGGCCAGGGCGAGCCATGGCCCCGCGACGGGGATGTAGAGCTTGCTCGCACCCGGAGCCTCAGGCCAGGCGGCCGCGGCCCCGGCGCCGATGCCGTAGGTCGCGGCGGTGAAGCCCAGGCCGCCGAGGATGAGCGGCAGCCGCACGCTCGTCGGCGGATGGCGCGCCGGCTCGCTTCCGTCGACCGACGTCGCGACTCTGGTTGGAGCCACGCTCGGGGCGCTGGAAGCGGCGGACGGCGGGTCGGCCGCGAGCGCGGGGGCCTCGCCGAGGGCGAGCGCGACCATCGAGGCCAGCGCCGCTGCACCGCCGCGGGTCACTTGCTCTTGCCCTTCGCGTCCTTGTCGGCTGCTGGTGCCGCCGCCGGAACGTTCAGGGCGTACGAGAGCTTCTTCTTTCCCTTGAACGGCGTGACGATCTGCCCGAGAAACGCGTTCCTCAGGCACGCTTGGCCGTCGTTCGAGCCCGCCGTGAAGGTCGTCCCGAGGTTGACCTCGAAGATCTTCCCCGACTGGCCGTCGAAGTGAACCTCGATCTCGCCCTCGCCGGTCGGCGTGTTCTTCGCGACGTTCGGACACTGCACCGCCTGCTTGCGTCCGCGCTCGAGGACGATCCGCGCCATGTCCGGGTCGAAGCCCGAGTCGTCCGTGGACTCGGCAGGCTCCGGCTCGGTCGGGCTCGAGGCCTTGCTCGACGCGCCCGAGTCCGAGGCCGCGGGCTTCTCGGCGGCGGGAGCGTTCTCGGTCGAAGGTGATTCGGAGTCGGGGGACCGTACGGTCTTCGAGTCGTTGCAACCGAGGGCGAACGGAGCGACAAGGAGGAGGCGCCAGAGCTTGTTCATGATCCCGCGGATCAGTAGCAAAATACCGTCATCCGAACAACCGGCAGCGCTCCGCCATGATGTCTCTAACGAAACGACCCCTCCGCGCGCCGCACGCCGGCATCGCCCTGGCGGCCCTCCTCGGTGCGTTGTGCGTGTCGGTCGGGGCTTCCCGCGATGCGAGCGCCCAGCGGACCGCGAAGGCCAAGAGTCGCCAAGCCGCGGCGCCGCCAAGCCCCGGCGGCGTCGCGCCCTCGTACGGCGTGCCGCTGGCCGATGCGGTGGAGACGCTGCACAAGGCGGTTCGGCACTACGGAGGGCAGCTCGGCATCTCGGTCGTCGACCTGAAGAGCGACCGGGTGGTCGCGGCGCGGGACGTCGAGCTCGCCCTGAACCCCGCGTCCAACGCGAAGCTTCTCACCGCGTGGGCTGCGCTCAAGGCGCTCGGCGCGCAGCACCGTTACTTCACCGGGCTCTACGGCAAGATCCGGGATGACCGCGTCGACACGCTCGTGCTCCGCGGCGATGGTGATCCCCAGCTCGAACACCAGCACCTCTACGAGATGGCAGCCCAGCTGCGCCTCGCGGGCGTCCGGATGATCGGCGACGTCGTCGTCGATCAGAGTCGATTTGACGAACGTCAAGATCCGCCTGCGTACGACCAGCAGCCCCACGAGTGGGCGAGTTTTCGGGCGCCCATCGCCGCCGTCTCGGTGGACGGCAACACGGTCCACGTCACCGTGTTCCCCGCTGCCGCGGGGCAGGTCGCGCGGTCGAGGGCGACGCCCCCGAGCGCGGTCGACCTCGTGGGGTCGGTCGGAACCACCGCGGCGAACAGCGCCGAGACCGTCCGACTCGACGTGTTCCCGCTCCGGGAAGGGCGACTGCGCGCGTCGATCTCTGGCACCGTCGCTGCGAGCTCGCCGCCCGTCACCGTCTGGCGACGCATCGGCGACCCGACCTGGCTCGCTGGGCACGCGCTCTCCGACATCTGTCGAGAGCTCGACATCACGGTGCATGGCAAGGTGCGCCGTGGGCACCCCATGCCGCAGGACTTGCTCGCGTCCCATCGCTCCCGCCCACTCGGCGAGATCGTTCAGGCGCTCGGCAAGGACAGCGACAACTTCAAGGCCGAGATGATCTTCAAGGGCCTCGCGCCCGCGACGGCTCCGGCAAGCTTCGAGGCCGCGCGCGCGCGCCTCTTCGAGCTGCTCACCGAGGCGCGCATCGATGCGACGGGGGTCAAGATGACGAACGGCTCCGGCCTCTTCGACGCGGACCGCATGTCGGCGGCGTTCATCACGTCGCTGCTTACCGCTGCGTCGCGCGACCCAGCGATCGCGCCCGAGTTCATTTCTCAGCTCGCGATTGGCGGCGTCGACGGGACCTTGCGCAATCGCTTCGGGGAGCTCTCGAAGACGCGCTCGATCCGAGCAAAGAGCGGTACCCTCCGCGCGGTCTCGACGCTCTCCGGCTTCGTGATGGGGACCGATGGCGCACCGCGCGTCGCGTTTTCAATCCTCGTCAACGACGTCGTGGACGCCTCGACGGAACTTCGCCAAGAGATCGATGCCGTCGTGAGCGCCGCCGCCTCGGTCGCAGCGTTCCCACCGCCGTGACGCGTCAGCTGAAGTCGCGCATTTGCCGACGCATCTTCTGGAGCGCCTGCTCCTGGAGCTGCCGGATGCGCTCCCGCGACAGCTGAAACCGGTCGCCGATCTGCTTCAGCGTGAGCTCGTTCTCGTTGTCGAGCCCGAAGCGCCACCGGATGATGTTCGACTCGATGGGAGACAGCTTCGTCAGCAACCGCTTCACCTCGTCGCCCCAGCCCTCGTTCGCGAGCGCCTCGAAGGGCGAGACTGCGTCCTCCTCCTCGAGAAAATCGACGAACTTGCGACCGTCTTCGTCGCCAACGGGCCGGTCGAGGGAAAACGGCGCCTCGGCGCTGAAGTTCCGGACCTTGTCGAGCTTCTCGCGAGCCACGCCCGTCGCCTTCTCGAGCTCCTCGATGGTCGGCTCGCGGCCCACGCGCGCGATCGACGTCTGAGTCGCCCGCGCGACCCGGTTGTACGTGTCGAGCATGTGGACGGGGATGCGGACCGCGCGACCCTTGTCGGCCAGTGCGCGGTTGATCGCGTGGCGGATCCACCACGAGGCGTACGTCGAGAAGCGGTAGCCGCGGCTATGGTCGAAGCGCTCGACCGCCTTCATGAGGCCGATGTTACCCTCCTGGATGAGGTCAATCAGTGGCATCTTCCCGCGGTTGTAACGGCGGGCGATCGAGACGACGAGCCGCAGGTTCGACTTGACGAATTTGTTCTTCGCAAGGAGCTGCTGCCGGAAGCAGCGGTCGATCTCACTGAGGTAGCGACGGTACACCGCGCTGGTCGCAATGTACGGGATCGGCTCCCCCCCGGCGACCTCCCGAGTGGAGACCTCGTCGGGCTTCACGCCGAGCACACGCGCGATGCGGGCGGCCCGCGCGACCCAGAGCCGGTCGGTGTCGGGGAGCTGGACCTTGCGTGCGATGACGAGCGTCAAGTCGGTGTAACGGTCGAGCTTCTTGCCGCTGAGCGTGGCCCCCTTCACGTCGCCGGCCGCGCGGGACGCGGTGCCAAGCAGCTTCAAGGCTTGCTCGATCTCCGGAACGAGGAGCTGTCCTTCCGAGTCGCGGGCGATGTCCTCGGCCAACGCCCGA
>Ga0194129_10006764_pt1 | contig 13920 bp, 8 predicted proteins | sample TA2KigCa35mmetaG_FD_150862 | JGI IMG/M metagenome (GOLD analysis project Ga0194129, IMG submission 150862) | Freshwater microbial communities from Lake Tanganyika, Tanzania - TA2015038 Kigoma Deep Cast 35m | ecosystem: Environmental > Aquatic > Freshwater > Lake | place: Tanzania: Lake... | reverse complement strand
CCGGTTTATTCCGTTACCCATGTGCCCGGTTCGGACCACAGGCTCTTGACCGCTGGTGCCAAACTCGAAACCCATTTTGCCAATGCTCGAAACCAATCGGTTTGAGATTAACAGCTGCGAATCTAGAAGAGATCCATTGGATGATGAGACTGGGGTCTCCATAAATGGACCACTATCCACCAGTCCATTTCCGATAGCCCGATTCAGCAGAAAAGTTTGTCGAGCGTCTGAGCATGACTCTTCCGTTGGGTTTGAAATGGTGCAAAAAAAGTCTGGCTAACTGTAGGAGCCCGGGCGACTAAAATCAATTGCAGTGCTGGAATCTCCAGGTGAGCAGTCGAGAGGCTCTGCGGCATGAATAGCCACATTACTATAAAGAAACACTAACGCAAAAGAGCAAAAAAATACTGTTTTTTCAAACTTCAGTGAACTCGACACATTGGATAGGATAATTGAGTCAGATAATTTGTCAAGGTAATTCCATTTAGATCACGTTTTCTCACTGCAAGGACTGAGGCAGGAGTAGAAGGGTGGCGATTTGCTTGGCGAGCGCCGCCCCGAAGGCTGACCAGCTTTCAGGGCTAGGGCGCTCGTCAAGTTTTTTGCTGTTGGCTATGCGAAGCTCCATGAGCATGGCTTCGACCTTGTGAGTGCCGCAGAGCCATTGGATGACGTTGGCGCGGCCCGGGGCATCGATCTTCATGCGCGAGAAGTAGTCGCGGTCCGGATCGAACTGGGTTCGTTCCTTGAGGACAGCGAAGAGTTCTTTGCCGAGGCGGCTGTCGGGTGGGCCTTCGAGGTACTCGCCTGTTTCCGTGTTGTGCAGGGTGAGAAAGAGATCGATCTTGTTGCCTTTGGCGAGCCAGGCCTCGATCGCGGATTTCTGGGCAAGAATCTCTGGGCGGGCAGCAACGTCGTTGGGTGAGTCCCAATTTCTGTTCAGGTCGAAGCCGCGCTTGTTGAATCGGACGCCGCCTTCTTCGACGCCGTCCGGGTCGCACCAGGGGAAGATCTTCCAGACGACACCGGGCAAGAGGTTCCGCAGAAAGCCGTCTCCGGCCCAACTGGTGCCCGATTCCCAAGCGTGCTGGCGGAACATCATCCAGACGACGGGAGCCTTTAGGTTGCCACCGGAGAGATCGATGGTCCAGAGTTCCATAGGGCGGGCGCCGATCGACTTGCCAACCACGGCGACTTTGGGCTTGACCGTCTTGCGCACCGCATCGAGTTGCTTGCGCGTGTATGGCGGAATGTGAGCCAGCAGAAACGTCGATTTGCGGGGCCGGATACGGAGTCGCCACTTTGGCTCATGCGAATCGTAGTCACCGAGAGCTTGTTGCCACTTGAACTTCTTGCCGTCTTCACGCCAGTAAGGACGCGTTTCTGCGGTGATGGCGCCGCGATTGGGTTTGTAGTTGTATTCGCCCGGAAGGTCGACAAGGTCGATGATGACTTCGGCTTTCCTTGGCACGCCCGAGACTCGGAAGGAATACCAACTGGCCTGACGATTGCGACCGTCCTGATCGGACTGGCCCTTGACGCCGATGCGAAGATGCAGTGGACCCACCCTTGAAACTGGGCCGAGACTGCCATTGGGAAAGTTGGCCGAAACCTTCAATTCGGCCTGGGCGACGGCAAAAGCAAGCAGAAAGCCCAGGAAAGTTTTCAGAATCAAAGTTAAGTTCCTCGTTCCTGATTTTCGTTCATTTTCCTGTCATGAAATCGGGATATGCTCAGGCTCATGCGATTGCTCTCTCTCCTTATCGTCGGCGGAAGCTTGTTTGCGCAGATTCCTGCGGCAGCACCTGGTGGTGCCTATGACTTGCCGAATGGTTGGCGGCTGACGCCTGCGGGCAAGCAGATTCGAACCGAAGATATGGTGCTCGGACTGAGCAAGACGCCGGATGGCAAGGCGGTGATTGCGTTGCATTCGGGATTCAATCCGCATGGGTTGGTGGTGGTCGATGCCAAGACCGAGGAGCCGACGCAGCGGGTGCAATTGAAGTCGGCCTGGATGGGGCTGGCCTGGGCTCCGGACGGCAAGCGCATGTTTGCCTCGGGTGGAAACGGGGTGTCGCGCAAGGACCCGAGCGTGGCACCGATCTACGTTTTCGATTACACGGACGGGCGGATCTCGACCAAGCCAGCGATGGAGTTGAAGGGACCGTGGAGGATGAACGAGACGTACTGGTCGGGGTTATTACATCACCCGGCGAAGCCGATCTTGTATGCGGCAAACCGGGGGACTGGAAATCTGGCCGGTTATGTTGCGATGTTCGATTCGGGTACGGGAAAGTACCTGGGCAAGATTGCTGTCGAGGTGAACCCTTATGAGTTGTTGCTGAGCCAGGATTTGAAAACTTTGTTTGTTTCCAATTGGGCCAGCAACTCGGTGAGCGTGGTGGACCTCGCGACAAACAAGGTCGTCCGGAGCATTGCGGTGGGGGCGAACCCGAACGATATGTTCCTGGCCAAAGACGGAAGGCTCTATGTCTCTTGCGGTAATTCCAATTCGGTATGGGTGATCGATACCGCAAAGATGAGGGCGGTGCATCAGATCAACACAGCGATGTACCCGAATGCACTGCTCGGTTCAACACCGAACGCCTTGATCGCGGACCGCGACGAGAAGATGCTGTTTGTGGCGAATGCGGATAACAATACGGTGGCGGTGGTGAACATCGGCGAGGCGGAAGAGTACAACGTGATGGGGTTCATTCCGACGGGTTGGTATCCGTCATCGCTCGAACTGTCGGCTGACGGCAAGAAGCTGTATATCGGCAATAGCAAGGGCTTGGGCGGTTATTCGAATGTGCGTGGGCCTAACTCCCCGCTCGCGAACGATGGTTCGACAGAGGGCAAGGGCAGCGTGAAGCAGTTGATGAAGGGGACGATCGAGATCGTGGACTTGTCGAATCTGAAGACGGAGATTCGCCAGTACACGCAACAGGCCATGCTGAATAGCCCTTACCGGGATGAGCAGCGGACCATGGCGGTGGCCCCTCGGGCAGAGGTGAAGAGCGTTGTACCACGCGAGGTAGGTGTGGGGTCACCGATCAAGCATGTGATCTACATCATTCGTGAGAACCGGACCTATGATCAGGTGTTGGGCGATATGCCAAAGGGCAATGGCGACCCGCGGATTACGATTTTTGGCAAGAAGGTGACGCCGAATGCACACAAGATTGCAGAGCAGTTTGTGCTGCTCGATAACTTGTATTGCGATGGCGAGGTGAGTGTCGATGGGCACTCGTGGTCGAACTCAGCCTATGCGACGGATTTCAACGAGAAGCTCTGGCCTGTGACGTATGGCGGCCACAGCCAGGCGCGGCCATCGGCGGCGTACGTGCCGAGCGCCGGGCACTTGTGGGATCTCGCGCAAAGAAAAGGTTTGACGTATCGCAGCTATGGCGAATATGCGACGCGGGCGAGCGACGGGACCACAATGGAGGCTTCGCCGGGTGTGGGTGGTTTGCTGGGGCATGTCTCGCCGAAGTTCAAGATGCCTGGGATGCGTGATACGGAGAACGTGAAGGTGTTTTTCGATGAGTTTGCGGAGTACGAGAAGGAATTTGATTCGGTGGACCCGCTGAAGCGATTGCCCAATTATGTGGTGATGAGCCTGGGTGAAGATCATACGCAGGGTACGCGCCCGGGAGTGCCGACGCCGGTGGCTGCGGTGGCCAATAACGACTGGGCGATCGGGCAGTTGGTGGAGCGCGTAACAAAGTCGAAGTATTGGCCGGAGACAGCGATCTTCATCATTGAAGACGATGCTCAGGACGGAGCGGACCACGTGGATGCCCGGCGGACGGTCGGACTCGTGATCAGCCCATATACAAAGCGGGGCGCGCTCGATTCGACGCTCTACACGACGAGTTCGTTCTTGCGGACGATGGAGTTGCTGTTGGGACTGCCTCCGATGACGCAGTATGATGCTGCAGCGACCCCTCTCTACAACAGCTTCATGGATCAGCCGGATTTGACACCCTATACGGCCGAGGCGCCGCAGGTGGATGTGAACGCGAAGAACACAATGACAGCGTGGGGGGCGCGGCAATCGCTGGCGATGGACTTCAGCGAGTATGACCGCACGCCGATGTTCGAGCTGAACGAGATTGTTTGGAAGAGCGTGAAGGGCGCGAAGTCTGAGATGCCGCTGCCGGTGCGGCGCTTCCACTTTAGGCCTTAGGGCCACTGGTGTTTGGGATAGCGGCGACTGAGCGCGGACTTGAGTTCAGGATAGAGCTTGGCCCAGAAGGAGCCGAGATCCTGCGTCATCTGGACGGGGCGGCGATTGGGGGCCAGCAAGTGAACGAGGACGGCGATCTTGCCATCGGCGATCTTCGGAGTTTCCTTCATTCCCCAGAAGTCCTGGAGGCGGCTCTCGATCCACGGAATCTGACCGGGGACGTAGTTGACCTTGACGCTCATCTTGCCATGGAGCGGGATGGTCTTGGGTGCAACGCGATCCAGCAGATAGTGATCGAGTTGAGGTGCCCACTCGCCGTTCTTGATCGCGTCGCGGATTTGATCGAAACCGCTGCGGCCCTCGGCGAGAGCGGCGAGTTGGTCGAGCAGTCGGGGCTCATCGAAGTTGACGTCAATTCCCTGCTCCTTGGAGAAGGCGACGCGGGCGAGTAAGGCCTCTGTTTGTTCGACATCAAGGAAGCGACGCCAGCCGGCTTCGCGGATCTTGGCGGCCAGCAAACTGGCGGCTTCCGGCGTAGCGGGGCGGGGGTTGACGCTCGATTCAATGGCGAGGCCATGGAAGACGAGAGCGCTTTCCTGCTCGAAGCGTTCTTTCTCGCGGGACCAGAGGTAACGGTCGACGGCTTCGACGGGGTAGTCGAGGAGCCAGTCGGGCTCGATGGGGCAGGCAGCGCGGATCATGACGGTGGAGCGCTCGCTCATCTCGTCGAGGTCAACGGCGACGATCCATTCACTGGGCTTGGGAAGAGGCGAGGAGAGCTTGGCGGAGATGCCGCCGGCAACGGTGTACTCTTCGGATTTGCGTCGCTTGGCGACGCGGTCGGGGTAGGCGGCGAGGATCGATTCGGCGAGGCCGCGCTCCCAGTGATGGGTTTCATTCCGCGCATTTCGCTCCAGTTGGCGAGCAATCTTCTCTGCGTAAGGACTCAAGGGTCGCTCGGCGGCGTGGATGAGGTCCGGGGTTTGAACTCGATCCCCGCTCGATAGCAGTGCGGCGACGCGAGCCGCTTTGCGGACCACATTGCGCTGATTGGCTTCGATCATCATGCGGGCGAGGCGCGGGTGGACGGGCATGTCGGCCATTCGTTTTGCTACGTCGCCTTTGGCCCCGAGTTCGTCGAGCAGGGTCTCAGCACGCTGGAGGTCGGCGGGAGGCGGAGGAGTCATCCAGGGCAGCGAGTTGGTTTGCTCGATGCCCATGGCGCGAAGTTGCAGGACGAGGCCGCTCAGTTCACGGCTGATGATTTCGGGGGTTCCGCGCTCGGCACGACTGAGGAAGTCCTGTTCGGTGTAGAGGCGAATGCAGGTGCCAGGGGCAGTACGGGCGGCGCGGCCGGCGCGCTGGATGGCGGAGGCGCGAGAGATCTTGCCAAGGCTGAGCTGAGGAAGGCCGGTAGTTTTAGAATCGCTGGCGACTCGGGCGAGGCCGCTATCGATCACTGCGGTGACGCCATCGATGGTGATGGAGCTTTCGGCGATGTTGGTCGCGAAGATTGCTTTGCGTTGGGAGGTCTTTTCGACTGCGCGGTCCTGCTCTTCGGGACTGAGGTCGCCGTAGAGAGGAAGGAGGAGCATGTCGTGACGGCGGCAGGCGTCGATCGCGCGGCGGATCTCAGCTGCGCCGGGGAGGAAGACGAGGACATCGCCCGTAGTTTTGTCGAGAGCGGCGGCGACGCGATCTTCGAGCTTGAGGGCGCTCTCGGGTGTGTAGCGGATGTCGAGAGGAAAGAGGCGGCCTTCGCTGCGCAGGATGGGGCAGCCGCCGAGGTGGGCGGCGATGGGTGCGGCATCAAGAGTGGCGGACATGACGACGATGCGGAGGTCTTTGCGGCGTTGTCGCTGCAGGTCAAGGAGGAGAGCGAGGGCGAGGTCGCCTTCGAGGTGGCGCTCGTGGAATTCGTCGAGGATGACAGTGCTGACGCTGCGGAGGGTGGGGTCTGTGGCGATGCGGCGATTGAGGACCCCTTCGGTCATGTAGCGGAGGCGCGTCTTGGGGCCTGTGAAGTCTTCAAAGCGAACCTGGTAGCCGACGGAATCGCCGATGCGCTCGCGCCGTTCTGAGGCGACGCGGCGAGCGGCAAGGCGTGCGGCGAGGCGTCTCGGCTCGAGCACGATGATCTCGCCATCGATGCGATCCATGAGGTACGCGGGGACGCGCGTAGTTTTGCCGGCGCCGGGCGCGGCCTCGATTACAGTGTTGCCTTCGAGGGGAAGGCTGGGGAGGAGTTCATCAATCGGTAGAATCAAAGCTATGCTTTCCACTCTAAATCCACCCAAGCGACTTCTCTTTGGACCTGGACCGTCCATGGTTGAGCCGCGCGTCTATGACGCCATGTCCAAGCCTATCGTCGGTCACCTCGACCCTTTCTTTTTCGAGGTAACGCAAGCAGTAAAGACGGGGCTGAACGCATGCTTTGGGACTGCAAATGAATTCACGGTGGCAATGTCGGCTACCGGTTCGGGTGGGATGGAAACGGCAGTCGCAAACTTCGTCGAACCCGGTTCGAAGTTTTTGATTTTCGCCAATGGCTATTTTTGCGACCGTTTGACCGAAATGGGCAAGCGGCAGCAAGCCAATGTCATCCGTATTGAAAAGCCCTGGGGCGAAACCTGGACCCCCGAGGAAGCGCGCGAGGCGATCCTTCGCGAGAAGCCCAACACCGTAGCTTACGTGGCCGCCGAAACCTCCACCGGCTGCTGGACCGATGGCAAGACCATCTGCGATGCAGCACATGAAGTTGGCGCATTGGTCATTGCCGATTGCGTGACGGCACTGGGATCGATGCCGATCGAGTTCGACAAGACCGGGATCGATATTGCTTATAGCTGTTCACAAAAGGGCATGGGGTGTCCGCCGGGATTGTCACCGTTTACGGTGAGCCCGCGGGCGCTGAAGTGGTTGACCGAAGATCGCAAGAGCGTGATCCCGACCTGGTATCTCGACATCAAGTTGTTGAGCGAGTACTTTGGCGGGGCCAAGCGGTATCACCACACGGCACCGATCACGGCTTTTTATGCACTGCATGAAGGGCTGTCTGTGATTGCCGACGAAGGACTCGAGGCCCGTTTTACACGGCACTGGAAGAACCGCAACGCGTTTGTGGCCGGTATCGAAGCGATGGGCATGGAGATGCATGTGGCCAAGGGTCACCGGCTATGGAACCTGATGACGCCGAAAGTACCGGCGGGGATCAGCGACATGGGCGTGCGCAAGCATCTGATGGACAACTATGGTGTCGAGATCCTGGGCGGCTTTGGCGAATTGGCAGGGAAGGTGTTCCGCATCGGTTTGATGGGAGTCCTGGCGACCGAGAAGGATACGCTGTTCCTGCTTGAGAAGTTCGAAGAGGCGCTGAAGGCGCAGGGTTTTGTGCCGAAGGCGAGCGCGGTCGAGGCGGCCAAAGCAGTCTACAAGGCGGCGTAATGTTGCTGCTGCAATTGCTTCAAGTTGCGGCATTGATTCAACCTTGTCCGGCTGGGGAACCTGTGGTGCCCCAGCCGGATACTCCTGCGGCAGTGAAGAATCGTGTCATGCAAGAAGTTCCGTAGCTTGCTCGAAAAGCAGGTCTTTTGAGGGCAACGATTGGGTTGGCTTTTGTTGTGGACGTCAATGGGAAGCCTTGCGACATCGACGTTTTGAGTCCAAGTGAATTTAGTGTCGGCGAGGCGGCAGTAAAGGCGCTCAAGCAATGGCAATTTACTCCGGCAACCAAGGCTCGGCTCCCGGTGCGGACCCAAACTTACGCGCAATTCAATTTCATTACGAATCCTGATGTGCTCGATCAAAAGGAATCTAGGCAGTTTGATTTAGTATATCGAGGCGTTCACAGCAGTGATCCGAACCTGAGACGAAAGAGCATCGAAGAAATGGTGAATTTGGAGAAACACAAGTTTCCCATGGCGATTGCTGTTAGGGCGAACCTGCGATCCAAAGGGAAGGGAGTCCCCAAAGATGAGGTTGCCGCACTAAAGGCGCTTCAAGGGCTGAATCTTGAAAAAGCACATTTTGGCTATTACGCATTGGGACTGCTTTACGAAGAGGGGATTGCAGTTCCTCGCGATGAGGCCAAGGCGATTCAGCTCTACACCGCCGGAGCGTTTCGAGGAAACCAATCTGCGCAGATTCAGTTGGCGAATGTCTACCTGAAGAAAGGACTTCGGGCAGAGGCAATTCGCTTGTTCCGGCTCTGTGGAATCGAGAACGTCGGATGCGAGGCGAAGGCGAATCAATTGATAGCCGAAGAACCTTCAACTCGTTGATCTGTGGAAGCAGCGTCTAACGCTAGCTTGGCGGGACCGTGAACCGATATTTGGTTGTGAGCGGTGCGGTGATCGCCTCGCCCCTGCGCTCAGCGCTTCTGCATGCGTTTGGAAGATTAGTGTCGAAAACTCCTGCAAGGAAGCTCCGTGGTTCAATTGTTGGATGCTGCTGCTTCAATTGCTGCTAATTGCTCAGGTGTTTCATCCTTGTCCGGGCGAAACCGGACAGATTGAAAAGCATCCTGAGAAGAAGGTCATTTTCCCAAAAGTTCTACGTAAGGTCGAGCCAGAGTTTACGCCTGAAGCCCAAAGAGCTAAGATCGCCCCGAGCTTGCTGCTTTTGGCTGTCACGGTTCCGACTGCAGGTCCTGTTTGCAATATTCGGGTTGTAAGTCCAATTGGATTCGGCCTCGACGAGGCAGCTGTTGCCGCAGTGCGGCAATGGGACATGAAGCCTGCAACAGTGGATGGGAAGCGGGTCGCCATTGAAGCGACAATTGAGGTCAAATTCTCATATCAGGGCGAAGTGCCAGATCGCGATGAAAAGCGCCGGGCTGCATTCAATAGGGCACTCGATTTGATACAGGAAGGGGATGCGGCGAAGGTACAAAAAGGTATCCAGATGATGCAGGCCCTTAGCGAAAAAAAGTATCCGACGGCCAACGCATTCATGGCGCTTGCCTACTTCGAGGGGACACTTGTCAGAGGAGACTTGGTAACGGCTTTCGAATTGGCAAAGAGAGCGGACGAGCGCAATGAGCCTCTCGGCATGTATGTGCTCGCACTGATCTATCTCGACGGGAGAATCGTTACGAAGGATGAAGTGAAAGGGCAGAAGCTAATGAAGGAGGCAGCAATCGCGGGTCGTGCGGAGGCGCGTTTGTGGCTTGGAGATCGCCTGAGAGAAGAAGGAAAGCTCGAAGAGGCGCGCAGAGAATATCGGCAGTGTGCGGGAACTTTCAAGCTTTGTGCAACTCGACTTGCGCAAAGCACATCCGAGAAAAAACCATGAAACAACAAGAGAATTGATTCTGCTCCGAGCGAACAAATCTCCAATTGGAAATTTGTGCTTCATCCAGAATTGAGGGGCGGGGCATCCAGCCTTTCGGCTGTTTACCGAAACCGATGTCTAAAGTTTCGAAAAGACTGAGAGTCTCTTTCCCAATTCACTCGGGCATTTGTTTCCGCAAGAGCTCGAGAATCTCATTGTTCATTTGCTTTTGATAGGCAGCTCTATCAAAACCTGCTGGATCGGTTGCTGGCGCAAAGCCTGGCCGTTTCATCGAATCTTGAAACGGTGCTTCAAAAGAAAAGTGACCCGCGTTCGGGACAACTCGATGATCGAGGAGTGTCTTGTCTGACAGGCCGTTCCGCACATTGTCCGCATGCCAGCATCCTGTGATGTCATCCTTTTCGCCGGTCAACATCAAGATCGGCACGCGAACCTCTTGCAGGGATTTCGGATCGCGATACCAAGGCGTCGCTGGGGCCAGCAAGACAGCCGCCTTCACACGCTCATCTGATTTCACTGGAACCGGATGCTCTTTGTGGTCCTCAGTCTCTCGCGAAAACGCAACCGGTTTGCCGCCAATCACAGCGAGAGCCGTATAGCCGCCCATCGAGTGGCCGATCACACAACAACGATTGGGATCAACACTGAGTCTTGGATCTTCTGCCAACACATTGATCGTTTTGCGGATCGTCTTCGGACGTTCGATCAAGTTCTCGCATCGATTCTCCCAAGTGTTGTCGTTTCGATTGTTGAAGGGATGTTCCGGTTGCGCGACTACAAAGCCGTTGCGGGCGAGAAAAGCGGCAGTTTCGCGATACACCAAATGCGATCCGCCCGTTCCATGAGAGATCACCGCGAGCGGAAACTTGCCCGGTGCAATTGCCGCATCTGCTGCAGCCGAAATCGTATAAGGACCAAAGGAAATCGTCGTTTCTTCGGCGATCGTTGGATAGAAAAATATGCGTTGGAATTTCGAGCGTTCAATCGACGTCGCTGATGCGCAGATTGAGCGACCCGCAGTTCATTTGGAAAGATACCCCCAAGCTACACTTCATCCAGTGGCCGAGTGGCGTCTCCGAAGCGGGGGAGGCGGACGTCCATCTTGTCCATCAGTGAGAGGAAGAGGCGGCACATCTGGCGGTCTGGTTTCTCACGGTAGTCGATGACGCGGCCGCCCTGGATGCGACCGCCTCCGCCGCCTAGGACCACTACGGGGAGTTGCCGCGCTTCGTGGTTGCCTGTGAGCATGCTCGAACAAAACAGCAACATCGTGTTGTCGAGTAATGTGCGTTCGCCTTCGCGGACTGAGTCCAATTTGCGGGCGAGATAGGCCAACTGCTCGAGGAAGAATTGATTCACCTTGAGCCAGTCCGGGGTGTCGGCGTGCGACAGCAGGTGGTGAATCATGTAGTCGACGCCGAGATTGGGGAAGCGTAAGGAGCTATGGTCGTTGTTTAGTTTGAGCGTGGCAATGCGGGTCGTGTCCGTCTGGAAGCCCAAGACTACGATGTCCGTCATCAAACGCATATGCTCGGCGATGTCCTGCGGAATTCCGTCGGCGGGGCGTGGGATGTTTGGCTTGTCGAGGGTCGGCCGCCAGCCTTCGAACTGCCCGCGCTTGCCTGCGTTCGCGATGCGCTGCTCAACGTCGCGAATCGACTCGAGATACTCATCGAGCTTGCGCTGGTCGCCGGTGCTGATGTCGCGGCGGAGGTCCCTGGCATCCGATAGGACGGCGTCGAGCACGCTCTGGTCGGCCTTGGAGGCTTCGTCCTTGAACAAACGATCGAAGGCCAGAGCAGGAAAGATCTCGAGAGGGGTCGGCGTCGTGGGTGAACTCCAGGAAATGTGCGAGCTATAGAGCATCGAGTAGTTCTTGTGGACCGACGGGTTCGACTTCTCGCAGCCCAGAACGAGGCTCGGCACTTTGGTCGAGTTGCCGTAGCGTTGAGCCAGCACCTGATCGAAGCTGGCGCCGGAGCGGATCTCACCACCCGAAGCGAGAGGCGCGCCCGAGAGGAGGTTGCCCGTTTGCGAGCTGTGAATGTTGCCCTTCAGCGCCTCTTCGTTGTAGAGGCCGCGGACGAACAGCATCTTCTGGCAGAAGTCCTGCAGGGGTGCCAGCACCTGGCCGAGTTCCATAGCGGCGCCTTCGCCCTTCGCCCACCACTCCTTGCTGTGGAATCCATTGCCCGCGAACAGCACGCCCAAGCGCACGGGCGCTTCGCTACCGGGCTTGCGCTCGCCAGGTGCGCCCCATACTGGAAGCGATTCGAGCCAGGGGAGCGCCATCGTGACGCCCACGCCGCGCAGGAACAGCCTGCGCGAATCGAGATGTTTTCGTGTCATTGCGCTGTCTCCTCCTCGATCACTGTGTTCCGGCCCCGGATCTGACGGAACTGGCGGCTCTCCACGATCATCAAGATCGATTGTTCCACAGAATAACTCTTCGTTGCGAGTTGCGACTCCATGCGGTCCAGCAGCGGCTCATCCGACAGTTGCAGCCCGCGCGCGAGGGCGAATCCAAGCAGCTTGCGGCAGAACTGCCGCACGAAGTCTTGCTTCTTTTTTGTGAGCAGATATTGGCGGAGCCCTTCGAGACCCTCGATCGCAGTGCCATCCAACAGCTTCGTGGCGGTATGGATGGGGCGGCCGCCGAGATCCTTTTCGCGAGCTCGTCCGATGGCGTCGAAGCGTTCGAGCGAGTAGCCATAGGGGTCGATGCGGCGATGGCAACTGCTGCAGCGAGCGTCCGAGGTGTGTTTCTCGGTGAGCTCCCGCATCGTCAGCTGAAGGCCAGCTTCGTCTTCCGGCAGTTGGGGCACGTCCTTCGGAGGGCGCGGCAGCTTATCGCCGAGCAGCACTTCAGCGACCCAGTTGCCGCGGAGGATCGGGCTTGTGCGAGACGCGCCGGATTGCTTTGCCAGCGTGGTCGCTTGCCCGAGCACGCCGCCGCGGCCGCGCGCCTTCATGCCGGTGACGCGCTGCCAAGAGTCGCCCTTGATCCCATCCACACCATAGTGTCTAGCCAGTGATTTGTTGAGGAACGTGTGGTCGGCATCGAGCAAACTGAGGATGGAACGCCCGTTCGCGAAAAAGTCGGTGAAGAATCGCAGAGTTTCTTCGTACATCGCGCCACGCAGAGAGGCGAACTCCGGGAAGTGGCGTTCACTCTTTTCGTCGAGCGAATCGAAACCGTAGACGTGCAGCCACGCCGCGCCGAACTCGCTCGACAGGCGGGCGGCCTTGGGATCCTTCAGCATGCGGCGCAGCTGTGTGGCGAGGCCGACCGGGGTTCGCAGGGTGCCCGCAGCGGCAGCCTTGCGTAGCGCTTCGTCCGGCTGGGACGACCACAGGAAATAACTCAAGCGCGTGGCTAGTTCCCAATCGGAGACAGGCGCGGCTGTGGAGCCCACGGGCGATTTCTCCGTGCGGTAGAGAAACGCGGGACCGGTGAGCACGCGCACGAGCGTTAGGCGAATCGCTTCTTCGTGCGGTAGTTCCTGCTGGCGTAGCCGCGCGTAAAGCGACCTCAGTCCTTGATCTTCCTGTTTCGTAATTGGCCTGCGGTAGGCACGGTCGGCAAAGCGGATTACCGCGTCGAGATGCTTCGGCTCAGCGGCAACCAACTGTTGCCGGAAAAGAATCGCGTCGTCTTGGATTGGCTTGCGCAGGGGCTCGAAGGCAGAGGGGTCAGCATCCTGTGTCGCGTACTGCCACAACTGCTCGAAGGCATCGACGGTGAGCAGCGGGGCACGGCTTGCGAAGCGCAGTCTCGACCACAAGCCGTCCAAATGCTTCTGCTCCGATGGCGTGAGCATCAGCCGCGCGAGGTGCTCGTCCTCGCGGTGGTAGAGGGTCATGGTGACTACTTCGTCCACCGGCACGATCCGCGTGTAGCAGATCGAGGCTGGGAACAATTGCCGGTACTCCTCGAACATGGCGTCGAAACGGGAGCGTGCGGCAGAGCCTGCGACAACGGGATGCGCAACGGTGAGGACCTGATTGTTCGAACTCCATGTTCCATCATTGGTTTTCACCGCCGCAAAGCTGGGGCGCAGACCGGGCTCAATAGAAGGCTTGGTAGTGGATACCTGCAATTGCACGGCAGCATCAGCGGCAGCAACCGTGCCGGAGACAACGAACTCCGCATCCGCAACGAGGTCCGAGGGTAGTGAAAACTCAAGTAGCGAAGGTGCGGTTGCTGTGATGGGTTCTGTTTTCGAATCCATCGTCACGCCCGAAAACAGAGGCCCGGCCAGCGATCGTAATTGCTGGTGCAGGCGGGCGTCAGGCGTGGCGGAAGCGGGTGCGGGACCCTTGAGCAGTTGTTCGAGTTGGTCCGCCAGAAGTGCGCGTTGGGTTGCATCTTCGGAAGTGAACCAGCGGGCCAGCAGCGAGCCGGAAGGGATGGTGGTCCCGAGGCCGGGAGCCGC
>Ga0194129_10006756_pt1 | contig 13925 bp, 14 predicted proteins | sample TA2KigCa35mmetaG_FD_150862 | JGI IMG/M metagenome (GOLD analysis project Ga0194129, IMG submission 150862) | Freshwater microbial communities from Lake Tanganyika, Tanzania - TA2015038 Kigoma Deep Cast 35m | ecosystem: Environmental > Aquatic > Freshwater > Lake | place: Tanzania: Lake... | reverse complement strand
CACAAGCGAGGCGCCAAACATGCCGAGCGCACGCGCGGCCGCAGCGTTCTCGCGCACCTCATCAAAGGCTTGGCAGGGTGCCGTGTGGACTTCGCGCACACCCAGTTCGCGTGCAAGTGCCGCAATGTTGGTCGCGGCATTGCCCCGAATGACAAACAGGGCGGATCCCTTCGCCTGCCACTCGCTGCGAAGTTCGTCCACTGCCTGCAGCAGATGTCCTGTTCGCCGCGGGCTCATTCGAACGAAGTCGGGCAGTGCGGTGTACCGCTCGGCGCGTCCGCGCGTGAGGCGTACCGGGGCGGCGACATGCTCGGGCAGAACGACCACGCCAACCACTCGACCATCCGCAGCCGCAGCAGCGGCCGTGATCGCAGCGTTGTCAGCAAGCCGAAGATCGGTGCGGTGCCACACCAGAGCGGCACTCGGTGGTGGATTTGTCACGCGCGACTCTAGGAACCTAGCGCGCTGCGCGCACCCACTCACCCCCAGCGGCCGAGCAAGATCGTTAGATCCGTGCCGCTGACCACGCCATCGCCATTCAGATCGCTCGGTCCGCTACTTCCCCACGCGGCAAGCAGCAAACTGAGATCGGTGCCGTTCACAAAGCCATCGCAGTTCAGATCGCCCGTGGCGCAGGATGGCGTCCAGTAGCGCTGAAGCGCTCCCGTACCCGACACGACGAGGCTGCCGTTGGCCGTGAGGACCGGACCACCTTGACTCACGCCTGCAATCTCAAGCGACCACTGCTGTTGCAGCGCGGAGTTGGGCCTGTGTCGCGAGGCCGCCCAGGACTTCGGTCAGTACTCGTTCGTTGAAGCACGCCTGATGTGAATCTGAGCAAGTAGAGAAGCTGACACTCCCACGCTAGGTTCCTTGTTCCTTTGTCGAAGTAACTTCCACGGAACGGGGAGTGCCCGAATCCATGCAGGACAGCACACGTTCCCACTCGCCGTCTCCTCGCTCTATGCACCCGTCAACCGAGGTGGTCGTTTCGTTGCAGACGTATCGCACGGCCCGAGCGGAGGGGGTGAGCCAGCGCGAGGCCGCGCGGAAGGCGGGCCTTCCGCGCTCGACCTTGCGAGGGGTCGATGCCGTGGTGCACCGCACCGGTGTCGACAGCGAGCGGGATTCGCTTCTTCTCTCCCCTGCGGGTCACGCCCTCGTACGAGACATCATCGATGCCGTGCTCTTCGTGTTCTGCCTCGCCGGCGGCGTCGGCTTGCCCACGTTCCGGCGTTTCCTCCAGCTTGCAAAGCTCGACGGTTACGTGGCTTCTTCGCATGCCATCTCGGGCAGTTCGCCACCGCGTACCAACTCGCCTTCCTTCCCTCCGCCTTACTCGGGAGCTCGATCGGAAGCGTGTTCTTCCAACGTGCCTCTCTGGATTTCGCGGAACGCCGGGCGTTCGCCCCCATGTGGCGGAACACGCTGGTCCGCACGACTTGGATGGGTCTTCCGATATGCATCCTGACTGCGCTGGCGGGCCCCTATATGTTTCCTGTGCTTCTCAGCGCGAAATGGGAGCAAGCCGGTCGGATCGCGGCCATCCTCTCGGTCCCTGCGTTCTTCGCGTTCGTGACGGGGTCCGTCGACCGGTGCTGGGCCATCGTCGGGGTCAATTGGTACATGCCGGCACTCCAGTTGTTGAAGTCGGCATCCTCCCTCGCGGCCGCCGGTGCCGCGCATGTATTCAAGCTCACGTTCGATCGCTGTCTTTTCCTTCTCGCATTCCAGATGTCGGCGATTTACGTGCTCGACGGATACTGGGAGATGCGGTTCGTCCAGGAGGCCGACGCGCGCTCGAGGCGCGCGTTCCCTTGAGGATTGGATAGGAAAGCGATGACCGCGCTTGGGTCGGATGGAGCTCCTCTCGCCGTCCATATACGGCTTTTTCCTTTCACTTCCTTTGCATGCTAGGATTCGTGTGGTCCTTTGGTCTAGTCGAAGGGTCTGGTTTCGTTTCCAACCGACCCGATGGAACGGTGACTTCTTTCTCCGTCTTCGGCGTTCGTAAGGCGGTAGGAGCCCCATGCAATGCCTGATCCTGTTCTTTTCTTCGACGGTACCTGTGGCCTTTGTAACAGGTTCATCCAGTTCCTCTTCGCCGTCGACAAGGGAGCCGTTTTCAAGGTCACTCCTTTGCAGGGCACTTACGCCCGGGAGAAGCTTCCCGAGTCCTTGACCAAGGTGCTCAGCACTTTGGTCGTCTTGACCCCGGAAGGGAAAACTCTGACCAAGTCGGCCGCGGTGCTATACGTGCTCAGGAAGGTCGGCGGCCCCTGGAAGCCGCTCGCGGCCCTCGGCGAGATTTTTCCCGCACGATTCTCCGACCGGATCTACGACGAGGTTGCTCGCAGACGCTTCCAGCTCTTCGGCAAGCGCGATAGCTGCGCGTTCCCTCGTTGGAGGAGCGCGCCCGGTTCATCGCTTAGTCCAGGTTCGACTTTCTGTTCGCGCACGCCGTCCGGTCGTCTTGGGAAAGAGGGCAACGCTTTGGTCCGCATCAAGAAAGCGATCGAAAACTTCCGGTCTCGCAAAAGCGAGGATTTCGAGTGGAGCGCCGCGGCCGTACGGATCGCCGTCGCGATCGGCTCCTTGATGATGGCACGCTTCTTCGTCTTGGACGACTATGCGGCGTTCCTAAGTCATTTCCCGATCCAAACGTACGAACCTAAGGGCATCCTCGCGATCCTCTTCCCCGAAAGCCCCCCTTCGGCGCGGCTTCTCACGTCGCTCGTCCCAACCACGCTCGCCGCCACTCTCCTCGCTCTCGTGGGATTGCTGACTCCCCTGTCCTGGGCCGTCGCCCTCGCAGGCTCGCTGATCCTGACGGGCGTATTGTTCAGCTTCGGCCCGGGCGCATCCCATGGCTACAATTTGATTCTCCTTACGCAGGCCGCGATGATCTTCGTGCCTGCCACGCGCTTCTCTTTGGATGGCTGGATCCTGGGCCGGCTCGGAAAGCGACACACGCCCGGTCGTTGGCTGGCGCTTCGCATAATGTTGGTGCAGGTCACGGTTTCCTGCATGTACCTCGGAGCCGTTTTGACGAAACTGCGCGCTGGCGGGTGGGGCTTCGAGTGGATACGAGCGGACAACTTCCGGGCCCACCTGATTCGGCGTTACCCGCTCCTCGGCGAGGACTTTCCCGCACACGTCGCGTGGATCGCCGATCGCGAGTGGGTCTGTTTCTTGTTGCCGCTCTTCAATGTCTTCGCCCAGTTCTCACCGTTCCTCGCGTGTTTCCTTTTCCCGTGGCCGAGGCTGAGGCTCCTGTTCGGCATCGCGTTCCCGATGGAGGTCGTTGGTCTCGGCGTTATGATGGGACTCTGGGATTTCCATTTGATTCCCCTGTTCGCCGCTTTCGTGGACTGGGATTATTTCTTCCGCAGCCGAACCAAAGACGCGGCGTCTATTCGGTTCGCAGATTCCCAATCAAGAGGGACGCGAATCGGTGCTCTATCCGCCGGTGCGATGCTGGCCACGGTCGCAGTCATCTTGGGAGTGGCGGTTCATCCCAACCCGAAGATAGAGACGGAGCGCAACCTCTATCCGCTGTCCAACTTTCCGATGTATTCACGAATTTTTGCGCCTGGTGAGATATCTCTCGCGAACGTCGAGTTCGAGTTCCAGGCTCCGATCGTCGCGCAAGAACACAGGATGAAGACGGAAAAAGCCTTTCAAAGGCAGTTGAACGATGCCGTGGACTGGACAGACCAATCCGTGGTTCGGGAACGGCTCGAGTACTTGTCACGGGCCATCTCCGGTTGGCAGCCCGAGGAGATACGAGCTTACCGCGCCTATTACCGATTCCCTGAATTCCCTTCTCCGTATGAACGCATCCTCGTCCAACGCGATTGGTTGGGAACCTGGACACCGCATGGCATCAAGGTTGCCGTGAAGGGCGGGACGCAGTCCTCGTCGTCGGGACGATAACTCCTGCTCGACGGTTTCGGACGCACACCGGTCGACCGTTGCAGTTGGTGTCTTGGGTAGCCTCACTCCGTAGGTTGGATCTGGTCCAACTTCATATAGGACGACGTACATCCCTCACGTTCAATCCTGTGGATCGCTCCATACTCGCGAGCCTTGTCTTCGCTCAGGACTCGACTCGTGCGGATCCCATTGCGCCATCCGCTCAGGTTCGAGGTCACCACGTACAAGGCGTCCCTGTAAGGGATCGGCGCGGTGATCCTCTGGCCGAAGAGTGCGGGATTTAACCCATCGTCCGTTCTATCCGAATAGGGGATGAAGGGCTCGCCTTCGACGGGCGTGAAGAACCTCTTGAAGTAATGCCACCGCTTTTCGCGGTGATCCCACCTCCACACTTCGCCCTTCGGCCAGTGCCCCACGAACAGGTCGCCGCAGTAGATGGCCATGGCCTGCGCTTCATATCCGAGGCTCAGAGAGGCCTTAGCTTCGATGGCGGGCGGAGTCATTTGCGAAGGCCTGAGCTTCGAACCATCGAAGTCGTAGATCCGACCGGTGGGCCACTTCCCGTTCAAGGCCTTCCCCTGGTAATTGATGGCGCTATAGAACTGCACGCCACGGGGCCGTTCGAGAAGGTCGGGTTCCAGTTTCGAGCAGGCGTATTCCTCCCCGGTCTTCGTCATCCTGCACCACCGATCGTTCTTGAAGAGCAACCCCTCCCCGGAACTCGTAATCGGATAGTGCAACGGCTGTTCTGTAATTTCGCCACCCCTCTACTCTCGTTCAGTTGAAGGTTACGTACCGTTTCGATCCGCCCCAATCATCGCCGCGCTCCATGAGGACGAACGACATGAGGCGCAGCGCTGAAGCTTCGTTCGGAAAAGAGCCGATTACCTTGATGCGCCTGCGCACCTCCTCGTTTAATCTTTCGAGCATGTTGGACGTCCGCAGACGTTTCCTATGTGCCGCAGGCAGATTGAAGACCGTGAGACCCTCGCGGATGTTCTCCTCAAGCCACGCAGCTAGGCGTGGCGCGGTCTTCTCGTACTTCTTCTGAGTGATTCCGAGCAGTCTCTCGGCTTCCTCGAGCGAGGGAGCGTTGAAGATCGCGCGGATGTCAGCCGCTACCACCGGTTTGAGGTCGTCCTTGGGCACGTAGCTTTGCGCGTTCTGCTGGAGGTGGAACTGGCACCGCTGCCAGGGGATGCTCGGGAACACCGTTTTCCGGGCCGCCTTGAGGCCGGCGTGGTCATCCGAGACGACGAGCACGAGTCCATGTAGGCCGCGCTCCTGTAGGCTCCGCATGAAGCTCCTCCAACAGGTCTCCTGCTCGCCGAGTTCCAGGGCAGTGCCGAGAATCTCGCGCGTGCCGTCAGGCGCGATGCCGATAGCGATGAGGCACGCCGCGTCGCGCACGACGCCGCCCTCGCGAACCTTGCAGTAGATCGCGTCGAGCATGAGGTAACGGAACTCGCCGAGGGGCCTTTCGCGCCACTCCTTGAGCTGCGCGTCGAGCGTCGCAACGGCTCGGCTAACTTCCGCCGAGCTCACCTCGAAGCCGCACGTGGCCTCCACGATCTTGCTGACCTTGCGCGTCGAGACGCCGTTCAGGTACATCTCCGCCATCGCAGCCGCCAGGGCACGCGCCGAGCGCATCCCCCGCTCGAGGCAGGATGGGTAGAAATTGCCGCTCCGGACTTGGGGAACTCGGAGCTGAAGTTCGCCAACGCGGGTCTTCAAGGATTAGCATAGTCCTTGCGCTCCTCGGTGCGCTCCCATGGTCCTGCGCCGAGGTACGCCCTGCGATCGGCAACCATGCAGGCGTTGAGCGCCGACTGCATCATCTGTCGGATTCCCCCCGCAACCGGCGCACTCAGGACTTCCACAAGCTTCTCCATTACGGCATCATCGGTTTCAATATGCATTTATTCGCTCCTGTGCGTTGTTCCCATAGGAGTTTCGCAGAGGGGCTTTTCTTTTGCCCCGAGCCTTCGTTCACCCTGTGAGGAGACTTTGGCGATTCACAAAAAAATCGCTTTTCCCAATCAGGCCGCCCGGGGACTCTGGGAGCAAATTACAGAAACGCTGGCACACCAATCAAGGCAGGTGCGGGAGCCGAAGAACGTGTCGTCAAGACCGACGACGACGGGAGCGGACTCCTCCATGCCGGCGGCGAGGAGCGCACGCTCCGCGTCGCACTCCCTGTTGTAGGCCGCTTCGAGAGTGGCAAGCCTCTCATGCAGGATGGCATGCGAAGAAGCCACGTAACCGTCGAGCTTTGCAAGCTGGAGGAAACGCCGGAACGTGGGCAAGCCGACGCCGCCGGCGAGGCAGAACACGAAGAGCACGGCATCGATGATGTCTCGTACGAGGGCGTGACCCGCAGGGGAGAGAAGAAGCGAATCCCGCTCGCTGTCGACACCGGTGCGGTGCACCACGGCATCGACCCCTCGCAAGGTCGAGCGCGGAGGGCCCGCCTTCCGCGCGGCCTCGCACGGACTCACCCCCAGCGGCCGAGCAAGATCGTTAGATCCGTGCCGCTGACCACGCCATCGCCATTCAGATCGCTCGGTCCGCTACTTCCCCACGCGGCAAGCAGCAAACTGAGATCGGTGCCGTTCACAAAGCCATCGCAGTTCAGATCGCCCGTGGCGCAGGATGGCGTCCAGTAGCGCTGAAGCGCTCCCGTACCCGACACGACGAGGCTGCCGTTGGCCGTGAGGACCGGACCACCTTGACTCACGCCTGCAATCTCAAGCGACCACTGCTGTTGCATCGCGGGGTTGAACACGCGGATGTCTGCGGTGAAGCCACCTGCGCCATGCGAGTTGTTGTGGAAGATGCGTCCCTGCGCATCGACGACGGTGAGCGATGATGTGAATGGATGCGAAGCGCGCACGGAAGTCGCGGACTCCGCTCGGAGTGCCCCCGTGAGCTGGTCCCGCACCTGCAGCTTGCCATCGAACGACATCATGGTCACGCCGCCGTCGGGCGTGATCGCATGTCGACCGCCCGCTTCATGCCCAGCGGGGACGTTCCACAACAGCTCGATCGCGGTGCCCGTGTCTCGGAAGGCAAACAGCTGATCCAATGGCCCAGAATTGCTCGTGCGCAGATAGAAAACCAGACCTCCCGGCGCGCAGAACGGCGAGTTCTGGCAGAGGAAGCCCGGCATCACTGGGCCGCTATACAACCGCTGTCCCGAGGAGGCGCTGAAGCGGGAAATGCGTTGGCCGCCGGGCCCCGCCTCGTCGAGGTAGATCGCATCGCCGTCGCGCGCTGGTCCGCAGTTCCCGCTCACGCTGCATGTGCGCGCGGTAAACCACACGGTCGTGCCGTTTGCCGCATTGAGTCGGCGCATCTGAGTGTTGCCCGCGAAGATCGGATCGCCATTCTCGAGGAAGACCATGCCGTCGTAACTGCCTGCACTAACTTCAGCATCCGAGATCCACACGACGTTGCCATTCGCTGCGTCGAGGCAATACACGGGAGCGGAAGACGAGCTGCCATTGCCACCGCGCCCCACATAAACGCGGTCGCCGCGCGCGCCGTACACGACTGTGGTCCAGTCGCCTGTTTGAAATGGACAGTCAAACGTCCACAGGGTGGCGCCTGTCACGAGACTGATGCAGTACACCACCGAGTCGCCAGGGCCAGTGACTGGGTTCGAGGCCTGCGTCTGGCGGACCCAAAAGATCCGATCGCCCGAAACTGCCGGACTCCATGAAATCAGTGTCGGGATGTTGGTGCGCTGCCAGACGAGCGCCGCGGACTGCGGCCCCGTATGTGGAACGAGCCCGTTGACCATCGAGTTGCCACCAAGGTGCGGCCAATCTCCCGAGGCAGTGAAAGCCGCCACTGCGACAAGCAGGCAGCTTGCGAGAAGTCTGCGTGTACCGTCCATTGGTCGACAGTATGCCACCAGGTGGAACGAATGCAAGGCAACATCGGCAAAAGTTGTGCGCATCTTGTGTTTGAGTTGGCTCGATGCCGCTGGGCGCACATGTCCCTCAGTTGAACGGGCGCGATTCACCTCGCGGGCATGACCATCGCTTCGATCACGGAGCAGTTCTCGAGTTCACCTTGGTTGCTGACGACGATCCGCTCGTCGGTGCGCAGCGGCCGACGCGTCTTCACACCATCCACCTGCTCTGTCCATGCAACGCTCACAAGCGTTCCATCATCAACCTCGGTCGTGATAGAGCAGAGTCGTGCGGTGCTTCCCTCGACGCGAAACAGATGAGGCATACCGCCGCAGCGCACGATTGCGCTGCTTGGAATGAGCGGCAGATCTTGGAAGCGCTGCACTGTGCGCTGCATCTGTCCGTACATGCCCGGCAGCTCCCTCAACGCGCCCGGGATCCGCCGCACGGGCGGCTTCGTCGGTGATTCGGCTTTCATCAAGTGACCTCCAGCCTTTGTCACGAACGATGTTGAGCACGCGACCAACGCCGGCCACGGCAGCCGCGATTGCACCTGCAAGTACAGCCTCGTCAACACCGGGGTACAAACTGATAATCATGGAATCCTGCGCGGTGGCATGGCCTTAGATGCCAAGCGGGTACAGTTTCTTCTCGTATAGGTCGCCGATCTGTTCCTCAATGGCGCCCGTCAGATCAAGGAACGCGCACCACGCGGGAGTTGCAGGGAGAGTGCGCGCCATCACGAAGCTGCCCGCAATCAGCCCGACGCGGAGGGCTGCAGCGGTGCGAGACATAGTTTTCGGAAGGAATGGTGCATTGTTCATTGGCAGAACATGGAAGCACTGACCAGATGTTGTATACTTTGGTTTATGACAACCACCTATGAAACTATTATGTCGAAGGTCCGTGAGCTGACTCGAAAGGCAGAGCAGGCAAAGCGAGCCGAACAGCGGCGTCTCTCCCGGGGCGTCGAGCGGGTTCAACGACTGATGAAACAGCACGGCATCTCCATCGCTCACCTCAGCGGTTCCTCTGCGGCCGGAGGGTCGAAACAGAAGAATGCGGGCAAGAGCACGCTCTCCCCCAACGATGGTCGTCTGAAGGTGAAGCCGAAGTACCGTCATCCGAAGTCGAAGGAGACGTGGTCGGGGCGCGGCAAGACGCCGCGTTGGCTCGCAGCTGAACTGAAGGGCGGCAAGCGCAAGGAAGATTTCCTGATTAAGTCCAAATAATCTGATTGCGGTTTCGCCCTCGCCCCTGACGCGATTATCCGACACCTCGTGCACCAAAGGGTGCGTGGGGAGTTTTTTTCGCCGTGGATGTCCTGCGCATCCGATTGGTAGAAGCGCAAAGTGGTGCGCCGCGCCACCAGAGTGTCATCGTTTGGCGGACAGCGTGCCGTGTGCGATGATGGCCGGCTTTCTACGTCACCGCATGATCACCTCCTCAGAGACACACATGGGCTCGAGCACAACACCATTTCGTCAGCGTCTTGTGTTTCGGATCACCTATCTCGGAGTCCTTCCGGCGGTGCTGATCCTCGGACTGGTCGCGGGATTTGGCATCTACAAGAATCACACCGACTCGGTGGACATGACTCGGAACACCCTGCGCCAAGTCGCGGGTCAGATCGCTGCGGAGTTGGATGTTCAGAATCGCATGGCATGCGTTCTTGTGAGCACGATGGCCACACAGAAGGCATCGCGCTGGAAACCGGAGGTGGGCGACCGCGAGAAGACGCTCGACGCGATGAAGGCGTTGGTTCTTGAGAATCCCTGGAGTATCGGCGTCTACTTTGATTACGAGGTCAACGCCGATGGATTGGACGCGCACTATGCGGCACGGCCGATGGAAAATTGCCAGCAGCCCAATTCTGGGCAGTTTGTCCCGTATGCGTTCCTGGATTGGAAGCGCGGAAACGCCCTCTCGGTGAAGGCGACAGTCGATCTCGAGACCAGCCTCTTCTTCGCTGGAATCCGCGAGATCTGGCGGTCGACTCGGAAGACACAGCCGCTGATCACGGAGCCCTATGTCTACGACGGTCAGGCCATGATTGAAACGGTGGCGCCGATCGTCGTCGATGGCACATTTGTCGGCGTTGCGGGGTGTGACCGAGCGCTGCGCGATATCTCAAAGAAGGTGCGTGATATCTGTGAAGAGAATGGGATCGATGCATTTGTGATCAGCAGCGGAAGTCAGGTCAAGGGACTAGAGAAGCCCCGCGCGTTCGTGACGGCATCGACCGATCCCAAGGACGCAGCCGAGGATGCCGTGGAGGGGATGCTGCGTACGAAGGCAGTCAATGAAACGCCGTACAAAGAAATCTTCGCGCGTTTCATGGCAGGTGGCGGCGATGAGATCGCGAGCTTCGATGCGGACGACCCCATGCAGAATGCTGCCTGCCTGTGGGCGCGCAAGACACTCCGCCTGCCCGATGGGAACCGATGGGATGTGGTGGTCCGCGAGTTTCGCAGCGATGCACTTGCTGCCGCGAACGAGCGGCTCTTCTATCAGGCCTCCGCAGCCGCGATTGGTGTGTGCGTGCTCGCTGCGCTGCTGATCGTTCCCACGCGTTCGATCGGGAATCGAGTGGGTACTGCAACGGAGGCAGCCAAGCGGATGGCGGGTGGCGATCTTTCCGCTGGGGCCCCGCCTGTGTCGGGAAGCGACGAGGCGTCGCATCTTCTCTCTGCGCTTGGATCGATGCACGCGGGGATGGAAGCGCTCATTACCAAGGTCAAGCAGGCCACCATCAACATCAATTCCACCGCGACGGAATTGACGGCCACGGCTCGTCAGCAGGAGCGCGGCGCGCATGGGCTCAGTGCGAGTACGACGCAGGTTGCAGCGGCGGCAAAGCAGATCGCCGCGACGAGCAATGAGTTGGGCAAGGCCATGGAACGCGTTGCCGCGAGCGCTGCGCGCGCTGCGGAACTCGCGCAAAGTGGCCGAACAAGCTTGGATGGCATGGGCGCCACGATGCAGAGGCTCGACGAGTCCACGACGGGCATCGCGGCGCGGCTGTCGGCCATCAGCGAGAAGGCGGCGACCATCAACAGCGTGGTCGTGACGATCACCAAGGTTGCAGATCAGACGAATCTGCTCAGTGTGAATGCTGCGATCGAGGCCGAGAAAGCTGGCGAGCATGGTGTCGGATTCCTCGTCGTTGCTCGGGAGATTCGTCGTCTTGCCGACCAGACTGCGGCCGCCACGCTCGACATCGAACAGACGGTGCGCCAGATGCAGAGTGCCGTCAGCACGGGTGTGATGGAGATGGACCGCTTCGCGGAACAGGTGCGTCGCGGCGTGACGGATGTGGGCACGATCGGTTCGCAACTCGGACAGATCATCGAACAGGTCGATGCGGGTTCATCGCAGTTCGCCGATGTGAACACGGGCATGCGCAACCAAAGTGATGGTGCAAGGCAGATTTCCGATGCGATGGGAAGTCTGGCTGGCACCGCCCGCGAGACGCTGCTTGCAGCGGAGGAGTCATCGCGCGCGTCCGACCGCCTGCTCGAGGCCATGGGCGAGTTGAAGACTGCCGTTGAGGCGTTCAAACTCCGAAAGTGAGGCGAGCATGCGCCACCTTTGCGTGATGATCGGTGGCTCACGCTTCGCGGTTGCTGCCACCGATGTTCGTGAAGTCGGTCCCGCAGTCGCCGCACGCGCACTGCCAGGCGCACCAGCATGGTGCCGCGGTTTCGCGTGTGCGCGTGGGCAGTGGATGCCTCTCGTGCATGCGGCTGCGCTTCTTGGCATGCCGTTGACGGCGCCGACCACGCTTTCGCGCACGCTGCTCCTTCATGGATCCGATGATCCATCGCAGGCATTCCTGATCGAAGTCGATGCGGTGGAGGATTTGGTGCGATTGGACGGCGCGGGTGTTCACCCTGGACTGAAGTTGGCCGAGCATGCTTGGCTTGGATCACTGCATCCACTCGGCAATGGCAGTGTGCAGGTGTTGCATCTCGACTCGCTGCGCCAACACCCGGAGTGGATTGCGCTCACACGCGAGGCACCCGCGGCATGACGGCGGTCCTTGCCGATCTGCTTCGCCAGCGTGCGGCATTCGATGGGCACCTGTGCACAGGGAACGCCTTCGAGGTGATTTGCGAACAGCTTCGCCGAACGCTTGGCGAAGTCTCTCTGGAATCGCTCGCCGACCGAGTGCGCCGCGATGAAGATGCCCTCGAACTGCTGGCCGCGCAGGTCGCCGTTCCCGAGACGTGGCTGTTCCGCTATCCCGCGAGCTTTGAGACGCTGCGTGATGCGTGCCTGGCACGCGGTCGCGCCATTCGCATGGCGAGCATTGGCTGCGCCACGGGGCAGGAACCATTCTGCATGGCAGCCACGGCACTGTCCGCGCTTGGCACGGAATCGGAGATCAGTGTGGACGCGGTCGACCGAAATCCCGCGGCACTCGCTGCAGCGCGCGCCGCCGACTGGTCTGGGGCACTCCCGCAGCGTGGCGCGATCCCGACGTGGGCGGAACCGTGGATTGTGCAGCGAGCGGGTACCGTCACTGTCCACGAACGTACCCGTGCGGCAGTGCGTTTTCATCGCATCAGCAGCATCGACGATCTCGTGGCGTTTCTCGCGGAGCGGTCGTTCGATGTGATCTTCTGTCGCAACATGCTGATGTACCTCGACTCGGCTGCGCGCACGCGCGTGGTGCAGGCCATGGTGGGGAGCGTTCCTGTGGGTGGGCTCGTGTTCTTGGGCCACGCGGAGACTGCCATGCTCGGCAGCGGGTGGGAACGCAGCGCCATCGCCGATGCGTTCGCGTGGCAACGCCCGGAACTGCCGCCGCTGAACCATGCGCCCTCAACGACGGTTGCGGTTGCCAGATCACGCGCGACAACGGCGGGCGCCTGGGCCAGGCGCCCGCCGACCGCGCCACGCAGGACTGCGGCGGTTCCGCAGCCACCTTCGGTCGATGCGCCGCCGTCGGAAGCGGACCTCGAGCAGGAGCTGCAGCTTCGGAGGCGGGTTGATGAACTGTTCCGCCTGGCCGAGGAGCGTCTCACCGCAGGTGACGGACAGGAAGCGCAGCGCCTGTTCGGCGAAGTAGTGTTTCTCGCGCCGCAGCATGACCTGGCGATGTTGGCGCTGGCCGATCTGCACGAGAAGGGCGGTCGCCAGTCAATGGCCGCGCAACTGCGCGTGCGGGCGAAGCGCATCGCACTGCGAGGAGGCGACTCCCGATGAGCGAGCCCTCTCGAACGCCGCGTCCGATTGATGCGCAGACGCTTCAGGCGCAATCCGATGCATTCGCACGTCCCGTGGAGATGCAGCGCAAGCAGGATGTGCATGTCGTGCTTGCGCGGATCGGATCGTCGTGGATCGCGTTCCCTGCGGCTCGTGTCCTGCGCGTCACGGCGGCAGTCGCGCCGCACCGCGTTCCGCATCGCGCGCATCGCGCGCTTCGTGGACTCGCGAACATCGAAGGGGAGATTGCTGCGGTAATCGACTTCGCCTCGGTGTGCGGATTCGAGTGGAGTCCTGCGGGTGGCGTGAAGTCGCGGATGGTGGTGCTCGGCGAACGCGGGTCCGCATGGGCATTCGAAGTGGATGAGGTGCCCGGCACTCTCGCCGTCAACGCGGATGAACTTTCAGTCGCACCTGTGACGGTATCTGCTCCGCATGCAGGTTTCACATCGGGACTCGTGCCGACGGAACATGGTCCGGCGGGCATGGTGGATGTCGACGCGCTGCTCACAGCCTGTGAAGGAGTGGTGCGTTCATGAGTCTGGGCGGCTTCAGCATGTTCGACCTGTATCGACAGGAAGCGGAACAGCATGGTCGCGCGCTCAGTGATGGTCTCGTGTCGCTCGAGAGTGCGAGCGATCCGTCGCTCGTGGAGCCGTTGATGCGCGCGGCGCACAGCGTGAAGGGCGCCGCGCGAATCGTTGGCTTTGATGCGCTTGTGAAACTGGCGCATGCGATGGAGGACTGCCTCGTGCGCATTCAGAAGGGCGCGGAGGCGATCAGTGCCGCGCGCACGGATCAGTTGCTGCAAGGGGTGGATCTCATCACGCAGAGCGCGGGGGTCGCTGAATCGGATGTGGC
>Ga0194129_10006755_pt1 | contig 13926 bp, 12 predicted proteins | sample TA2KigCa35mmetaG_FD_150862 | JGI IMG/M metagenome (GOLD analysis project Ga0194129, IMG submission 150862) | Freshwater microbial communities from Lake Tanganyika, Tanzania - TA2015038 Kigoma Deep Cast 35m | ecosystem: Environmental > Aquatic > Freshwater > Lake | place: Tanzania: Lake... | reverse complement strand
TTTGTTTATCTGCGGGGGAAAATAAAACCGCTGCAAGCCACCACCAGCAATGGATCTGGTGAAATAAAACCGCCACTGCCAAAAGCCCAAATCCCAGATATGGCCGCCCATTTTTTGATTCATTGTGGCAGCCCAGTAAAAACCATGTTCCACAAAGGCTGAATAACAGCGGCAGTATATATGTTTCGTTTTCCGTAGCAAAGCGCATGGTGGCAAAGGCACCACCGGCAAGCAATACCGCAACAAAGGCTGTTGTTTTTTGGTCTGTAATAATTTCAATACAGCGTTTTAGCAGATAGAGCGATGCGGCAGCTGCTATGGCATTCATCATTTGCATCCACAAATGGTAATACGTTAAATGTTTTCCAATCAGCCCGTAGGTGAATTGTCCGAAAGGCCCGTATAGCAAATGATGTGGCGAAAAAAGCCATTTCCCCGATCCGGCATTTTGCATATACTCGCCGGTGTATCCAACAGCATCTCCGGAAGGATTGATGCCGGGCAAAAAGAGATAAAGCAGACCAAAACCTAGCCATGTATACGGCAATATCTGGTTTTTAAGCGCCCGCATACAGGCAAAGGTAACATACAGGCCGTATCTTTGCCCCATGCATCAGGTACTGCAAACCGAAGAGTTTGAAGTCATTGCCGGCGTGGCCGCCCAAACAGGTATTCAGGCCTGGGTGGTAGGAGGTTTTGTTCGCGATCTGATGCTGGGAATACCTACTAAGGATATCGATATCGTGGTGCTGGGTTCCGGGGTGGAATTTGCCGAAAAAGTGGCCAAAAAACTGCCCGGAGATACCCACGTTGCTTACTTTAAGAGCTTTGGCACCGCACAAATAAAAACCCGCGATTACATCATCGAGTTTATCGGTGCACGCAAGGAAAGTTATGACCGCAAAAGCCGCAAACCCGCCGTAGAAGACGGTTCGCTAGCTGATGATCAGACCCGCCGTGATTTTACCATCAATGCCATGTACCTGAGTCTCAATAAGGCCGATTTTGGCGAATTGATGGATCCTTTCAACGGCGTGCAAGATTTGCAGGACAAGATTATACGCACACCGCTGGATCCCGATGTGACTTTCAGTGATGATCCCTTGCGTATGCTCCGCGCTGTGCGCTTCGCCACGCGCCTTGGATTCGCCGTTCACCCGGAAACAATGGCGGCACTGGCCAAAAACGCAGAACGTATATCAATAGTATCGCAGGAGCGCATCACAGATGAACTGAACGGCATCATCATGTGCAAACAGCCAGGTAAGGGTTTTGAAATTTTGTTTGATAAGGGTATTCTGCAGCTGATTTTTCCTGAGTTTACCGCCCTGTATGGTGTAGAAACCAAAATGGGGAAGAGCCACAAGGATAATTTCTACCATACCCTCAAGGTGCTGGATAACCTTTGCGAACTGAGTGATAATCTCTGGTTGCGCTGGTCGGCCATACTCCACGACATTGCAAAGCCCGCTACCAAAAGGTTTGACCTAGAAGTAGGCTGGACATTCCATGGACATGGAGACCGGGGTGCCCGCATGGTGAAAGGTATTTTTCGTAAAATGCGCCTGCCGCTGGATGACAAAATGCGCTACGTAGAGAAAATGGTGGCCCTGCATTTGCGGCCTATCGTGCTGAGCAAGGAGATTGTTACCGACAGCGCCGTCCGCCGCCTGATTGTCGATGCCGGTGAGGATGTTTACGACCTGCTAAACCTTTGCCGTGCAGACATTACCAGCAAAGATGAAATGAAGGTGGCCCGTCACCTTGCCAATCTGGAAAAGGTAGCCGAAAAGATTAAAGACGTTACTGAACGCGATGCCATGCGTAACTGGCAGCCTGTAGTTACCGGTAATCATATTCTGGAAATGTTCGATATCCGTGACCCAAAGCTTATCGGGGAGCTAAAAAACACAGTCAGAGACGCCATCTTGGACGGTGAAATTCCCAATGAGACGGATGCCGCACTGGCATTTACACGCCAAAAAGGCCTAGAAATGGGCCTGAAGACACGAAACTGAAAAGTTTATGGGTTTTATAGCAGGGCTACTTTGTATTTTTGCACACACCAACCATGATACAGCTCGCCTACATTCGTTCCAATGCCGATGAAGTAATCAAACGACTTTCAATCAGGTGTATCGATGCCGCCGGAACCGTAAAGGAAATTCTGGATACTGATAAAAAAGCCCGCGATTGCCGCTCCGAAATGGAGCAGAATCAGGCCCGTGGCAACCAGATTGCCCGAGAAATCGGGGAATTGATGAAGTCAGGCAAAAGGGAAGAGGCAGAGCAGAAAAAAGCAGAGACCGCAACCATTAAAGAGCGTTTAAAAATTCTTGAAACCAACGTGGAAACGCTGGAAGCCCGTGTCAAAGAACTGATTATTTCTTTGCCGAATACACCCCACGAATCAGTACCTCGCGGAAAATCTGCCGATGACAACCACACCCTGCTTACCTGGGGTTCGGTTCCCGCTTTGCCGGTAAACGCCCAGCCACACTGGGATTTGGTGGCTAAATATGATATAATCGATTTTGAACTGGGTGTTAAAATTGCCGGTGCCGGTTTTCCGGTATACAAAGGCAAAGGGGCTATACTGCAACGTGCACTCACTCAGTTTTTTCTGAACGAAGCGAACAAAGCCGGCTATACCGAAGTACAGCCTCCTGTCGTTGTAAACGCCGACAGTGGTTTTGGTACCGGACACCTGCCCGACAAGGAAGGACAGATGTACTACGTTCCGCTGGATGATTTGTACCTGATACCTACCGCTGAAGTTCCCATAACCAATATGTACCGCGATGTGATTCTGGAGGAAAGCGCACTACCAGTAAAAAATGCGGGCTACACCCCCTGTTTTCGCCGTGAGGCAGGCAGTTACGGAGCCCACGTGCGCGGCCTTAACCGCCTGCACCAGTTTGATAAGGTGGAAATTGTGCAGATTGTGAAGCCAGAAAACAGCTATCAGGTGCTGGAGGATATGAGTTCGTATGTGCAGGGTTTATTGCAGCAACTGGGGCTCCACCACCGCGTGTTGCTGTTGTGTGGAGGCGATATGGGCTTTGCATCTGCAAAAACCTACGATATAGAAGTGTGGAGCGCAGCCCAAAACCGCTGGCTGGAATGCAGCTCTGTGAGCAACTGTGAAACATTTCAGACGCATCGTCTGAGATGCCGTTATCGCAATGCAGACGGTAGAATCGAACAAGCACATAGTCTGAATGGCAGTGCACTCGCCCTTCCGCGTATTGTTGCAGCTTTGCTGGAAAATAACCAGACCCCCGATGGAATTCGCGTCCCTGAATGTCTTATACCATATACAGGATTTAATATCATCGTATAACACCGATTTATGGAACACCTGAAATATCCCGTCGGTAAATTTGATGTTGAAAGAACAGAATATCCGCTAGAAGAATTGCTTGAGTATGTGCTACAGATTCAAGCACTGCCCAATGAATTAAGCAAATTGCTCAACGGAATATCCGCAGAAAGTGCGGAGAATACATACAGGCACGGTAGCTGGAATGTGCGGCAGATTATCCACCACCTAGCAGATGCCCACCTCAATGCCTGGGTAAGAACCAAACTGACACTTACGGAAGAAAATCCTGCTATTAAGCCATGGAACGAAAATACTTGGGCTGAAGGTAAGGATTATGGATTTGCTTTTGAAGCTTCACACCTGATGCTGGTGGGAATTCACCAGCGCTGGAGTTTGCTGCTGCTTGAAACCCTAAAAACACCCGAATTGCTCTCACGTACCTTCTTTCATCCTGAGCAAAACAGGTCGTTTTCCCTCGCGCAGCTCATTGCCATGTATGCATGGCATGGAAACACCCACCTGGGGCATATTCGTATTGCGTTGGGAAAGTAATTACCACTCGGAAAGCTGAAAATCAATCTGCCGCATCAGAGGATTTGCATTTATTACCCTGATGTTGATAACATCTCCCAGAGAGTAAGTCTTCCGGGTTCTTCGTCCCATAACTTTTCGCTCTGATTCGAAGTATTCGTATTGGTCGCCTTTGATATCGCTCAACTTTATCATGCCTTCGCAGTGGTTCTCGATAATTTCGGCATAAATACCCCATTCGGTAAGTCCGCTCACAATGGCTTCAAAGTATTGTCCCAATCTGTCTTCCAGGTATTCGGCCATTTTGTATTTGGTGCTGGCGCGTTCTGCCTCTGCAGCTTTCTGTTCCATATTGCTGCTGTGTTTGGCCATATCTTCAATTTTATCGGCCGAAATGGCTTCTTTTCTGCTTTGTAAATAATGCTGCAGCAGGCGGTGGGCAATCAGATCGGGATAGCGGCGTATGGGAGAGGTGAAATGGGTGTAAAAATCAAACGCCAGTCCAAAATGGGTGCTTTTCTGCGATGTGTAAACGGCTTTGGTCATGGATCTCAGTGCCATTTGCTGCAAGACATCTTCCTCCGGTTTGCTTTCAATCTCTTTCAGCAATTTGTTCATGCTGGCCCTAAGGTTTGCTTCAGTGCTGATGTCAATTCTATATCCAAACAATTTGCAAAACCTTGAAAACTCAATCAGGCGCTCGGTGGGCGGTGCATCGTGGGTACGGTAAATGTAAGGCAGCTCCGGTTTTTGCAGGGTTTTGATGTAATGCGCCACTTCCCGGTTTGCCAGCAGCATAAATTCCTCAATGAGTTTGTGCGCCTCAAATCGTTTTTTTACCAGTACCTCCAAAGGTTTGCCCTGACCGTCAAGCTTGAATTTTATTTCATCGGTTTCAAACGATATAGATCCTGATTTAAAACGTTTGCGCTGAAAGGTTTCCGCAATTGTATTCAGTTCGCCAAGTTCTTTGGCCCAGTCGCCTTCTCCCGTTTTTATTCTTTCCTGCGCTTCTTCGTACGAGAAACGGCGTATGCTGTGGATGACGGTTTTGCCAAACCACCTTTCTTTAACATCACATTTTTCATCCATCACAAAAACCGCTGAGAAGGCCAGTCTGTCTTCGTTCGGGCGCAGACTGCAAAGGTTGTTGCTGAGTTTCTCCGGCAGCATGGGAATCGTTCGGTCTGCCAGATACACACTGGTTCCACGATGAAACGCTTCCTGATCCAGGCGGCTGCCTTCGGTTACAAAATGGCTCACATCGGCGATGTGCACCCCCAGCTCTACCAGTCCGTTATCGAGTTTGCGGTAGGAGATGGCATCGTCAAAATCTTTGGCATCCACAGGATCTATGGTGCAGGTAGGTATGTTTCTGAAATCGCGTCTTTTCTCGAGTACGGCTGCGGGTATCTGTTCGCTGTAGTTTTCGGCTTCTTTCTCCACATCATCAGGAAACGAAACCGCAAAGCCAAATTCAGCCAAAATGGCGTGCATTTCGGTATTATTGGTGCCCGGTTTGCCTAGTACTTCCACCAGCCTGCCCAGCGGATTTTGTTTTTTCTCGGGAAAATCAAATGCTTCCACCACCGCCTTCATGCCGTCCAGGCCTGAATCTACCTTGCCGTCAATCTTAATGTCTGTTTTGAATGGAGCTTTATCCGCAATCAGGTATGCATTTCCATCAAAAACATCCAAATTGCCTGTGTAGCGCCGCTTGCTGCGGCTGATAACTTTCAAAACCCTTCCTGACGGGCGGTTCCCGCGTCCCAATACTTCCACTTCCACGGTATCGCCGGGTAGGGCGCGGTTCAGCCATTCGGAATGAACGTGTATGTCATTTGTCTCCGGACCGGCATTTTCAGGTGTTACAAAAGCATCACCACTGCGCACAAATTCAATAACACCGCGTATTTGCATCGCAGAATGTTTAACGCGAAACTGGCCTTTATTGGGTTGTTCGGCTTTGCCAATATGGGTAAGCCGCAGCAGCGCTTTGTAAACCAAATCGGTGTTAAGCCCTGCCTCACGAGGGATACAGCTCAGTATCCTGTTGGCATTCATGGTGCCTTTGGGGTTGTCCTTCATGACAGCCAACACCAGTTTTTCGGCAAATGATAATTTTTCCCCGCCCACCTCTACAAAGATACTCATTCGGCAGGGTTTAATGAAAGGTGATAGGAACTTCCACAAAGCATGATTCAGGTTATTGCTGTATTGCTTATATTCGCATGTTGTCTTTGCGCAATATCTCATACCTTGTGTCGCTATTTCCAGGTCTGCTGGCCATTTTGGGCAACATGAAAGGCAGCTACTGGACGCTTTCTGCAGCGGTTTTTTCACTCATCATTCTTGGGCTGCTGGAGTGGTTTGTAGGTAAAGACAGAAAAAACACACAAACCGAAAATCGCGATCCATTCCCTGAACTTATTCTGTATCTGCATGTAGCCGTGCAGACCGCTGTAGTTCTAACCTTCTTGCGTGGTATGTACAGCCAAACCCTCGCAGATGCATGGATCTTCTGGGCCGCATTTTCAACCGGTGTGGCCGCCGGAATAGGTGGTATAGTGCCCGCACATGAACTCATTCATAAAGCCAAACCCCTGAAGCAATTCTTTGGAAAATACCTACTGATGAGTTGTGGCAACGTATATTTTTTCACCCACCACTTGCGCATACACCATCGCTACGTGGCAACCAGCCAGGATTCGGCCACTGCACGAAAAGGAGAGAGTTTGTATGCTTTCATGTGGCGCACCATTCCAGGTCAGTACCGAGAAGCCTGGCAATCTGAGGCTAAAATGCTGGGTAAAAAAGGTAAAAGCTCTTTTTCATTCGGTAACGTTTTGTGGTTCCAAACCCTCATACAGATTGCATTTTTACCTATTGTTTTTTTTGTTCTTGGTCCCAAAGCACTGGCAGCATGGCTATTATATGTTCTGGTAGCCCACTTGCTGTTAGAATATGTGAATTACATTGAGCACTACGGGTTGTACCGCGAAAACGATGAACGTGTATCGGAATTGCACAGCTGGAACAGCGATAGTCGCATCAGCCGTTACCTGCTGGTGGATTTGAGCCGTCATGCCGACCATCATTTTTATGCTGGTAAACCCTATCATACCCTGCAGACGTATGGCAATGCTCCCGAACTGCCCGGCGGATATGCTGCACTGTTAGTTCCCGCATTGTTTCCGCCCCTTTGGAAAGCCCTGGTTCACCCAAGGCTGGAAATGTGGGAACAAAATCGAAAGAAGGTTTAAACCTGCGCACGCTTTTTGCATCTAACGGGTAAAAGCAGTCCGATTTGAATCTTAACCACCATCAAAATTCTCCTGAAACATTAACCGATGAACAGCTGGTAGGGCTTTTCATGCGTGAAAATGAGCGGGTGGTGGCATTTAATGAGATCATGAACCGGTATAGCAGGAAAATATATTTTCATGTCAGAAATATGCTGCCAAGCCATGAGGATGCCGATGATACCGCCCAGAACACTTTTGTGAAAGTATGGGAAAACCTTGAAAAATTCAAAGGCAAAAGCAAATTGTACAGCTGGATATACCGCATTGCTACCAACGAGGCACTGACAATTTTGTGCAAACAAAAACCCAACGTTTCGCTGGAAGATGTCTTTCCAGCAACCATAGTCACAACCCATGGTGATAATTCCGATACCCCGGAATCTATATTGCACAGGTTGCGCGAAGCTATGTCGGGATTGCCGCTAAAGCAGAAAATGGTTTTTTATCTCAAATATTTTGAAGACCTCTCTTATGAACAGATCTCCCAAATTACCGAAACATCCGAAGGTGCCCTGAAAGCCTCATACCATCACGCAGTGAAGAAATTAGAAAAATATCTTGAACGAACCCTTTAAACCTTTTATCAATTAATATATCTTACATACAATGAAGCAGAAAAAACCCATACAGCAACCCTACGAAACGCCGGAAAACTACTTCGACGGATTCAATGCACGGGTAATGCAGAAAATTGAGAAATCAAAACACAATGAAAGTGGTTTAAAATGGCACTTGAACCGAAAGTGGATTTATGCCGTGGCTGCAATATTAGCGCTGGCTGTTATTGGTGTTGGGCTTTACAAGGTTTTACAAAAACCGGCCAACCCCGAAAATAAAATGGTGATTACCCATAAAACGGAGAATGCACTTGATACTACTGTGACGGAATCAACAAAAATGGCTGAAGAATTCGTAATTCAGCACTGGGAAAAGGAAGCAGCTACGCAACAGGAAGCAGCTGTAGTGGAAGTGCCCAAAAACCGCGAGGAACTAAGTATTGAAGAAGAACTGGAAGCCGAAGGTTTGATCGTTAGAGAAGTTGAAACCGCCTGGCTTGACGAAAACGAAATTTTACCATGAGACGTATAATATTTTTATCATTTTTATTAGGCCTGGGAAGTGTTTTTGCCCAGCCCTCAGATTCAGCACGCCGGACCAAAATGGAGGCCATGAAGAAAATTCGACGGGATTTGTACATGCAAAAGCTTTCGCTCAGTGAAAATCAGGCGCAGAAGTTCTTTCCCGTTATGAATGAATTTGAGCAAAAGCAGCGGGAGTTGAAAAAGCCCTTCAGTGATAAATGGAGAAGCAAAAAACCCGAAGAACTTACCGATGCAGAGGCGGAAACTTACCTCAATGATGCCCATAAAATGCGGGAGAATGAGTTGAACCTGGCCAAAATTTATGGGGATAAACTTAAACCAATCATAGGTGCCAAAAAAGTGCTTATGCTGAAACGGGTTCAGCGTGAGGTACAAGTGGATATGGTTCGCAAGTTTCGCGAAATGCGCGGAAAGGGAGGTCCCGGAGGTGGCGGAGGGAGAAGGGGGAACCATCCCGCCGGTAAACATGGTCCACCGCCACCCGATGATTATTAAATATCTAACAAAAAGAGCGTAACACTTGTTTCTATTGTGTGAAACCTGAAGTGATTATTGTGGGCGGCGGCATCTCAGGATTGTCCGCCGCCCGGCTTTTAAGCCGAAAAGGTGTCCCGTTTTTGTTGCTGGAATCTGAGCCTCAATTGGGCGGCAGAATTCAATCGGAGAATTACGATGGATTTATTCTGGATAATGGTTTTCAGATATTAAATACCGCCTATCCTGAATGGGTAAACCATGACATTAATCTCAATGCGATATCCCTGAAATCTTTTGCATTCGGAGCTAAGATTTATCAGAACGGGAAATTTCATACCCTGGCAGATCCTTTAAGGGAAGGCCCCATAGCGTTAGAGGCATTGTTTTCAAAATGGGTTTCCATGAAAGACATGCTGCTCATTTTGAAACTGCGGAGCACACTGAATAAAAAAAACAATGCTGAAGTTTTTGGCATGAAAAACGAATCAACCATGCAGTTTTTACTACAGTTTGGTTTCAGTCAGGCCTTTATCCATGCATTCTTTACACCGTTTTACGCAGGCATATTTTTAGAAAGCGAATTGAAAACCACGTCATCTATGTTTGCTTTTGTTTTCAAAGCCTTTGCAGATGGAAACGCAGCATTGCCACAAAAAGGGATGCAGCAATTAATAAAATTATTTTCATCGGAACTGAACGATGAAAATATTCGCCTCTCCACCAGGGTGTCCGGTGTGCAGTCGGGTTCCGTAATGCTTGAAGATGGAACCATGCTTTCGGCACCCCACATCTGGGTTACTACCGGCACGCGGTCATTTCGAGGTTTACAACGCAAGGAATGGAAAGGTAACCACAGCACCTCAGTACTTTATTTTTCTACCGATACAGCTCCCAAATGGGGAAAATTCATCGGGCTGAATGCATCTGAAAACAGGCTTGTCAACCATTTCTGCATGCCATCTGCCGTTCAGCCTTCCTACAGCCCGGAGGGTAAGCATCTGCTGAGCGTGACGCTGAAGCCGGGTATAACATACCGTGAAGGCATGGAAAAGGATGTGTTGGAAGAGCTCAGGCAGATAAAGGCATTGGAACAACCCATAACTTTTCTGAAAGCCATCACGATTTCCAACGCATTGCCCAATTTGAGTCCCATGTGCTTCGAGCCGGAATTGATTCAACTGCACGAGGGCGTTATTGCCACGGGAGATTTTGCCGCCTATCCTTCTGCCAATGCGGCTTTGCACGCAGGCAGGTTGCTGGTGGAAACCCTGTAAACTTAATTTCGCAAAATCAGTGGCATATGCGTATTTTTGTCCTAATGTCTAATGCTCGCCGGATCTTAGAGGCCAAACGCGCCGAATCTCAGCAGGGTGGTGGTGAAAAACGCATCGCTTCTCAGCACGCCAAAGGTAAACTTACCGCCCGCGAACGCCTGAATCTATTGCTGGATGAGGGCAGTTTTTGTGAAATCGGGGCCTTCGTTACCCACCGCAGCAAGGATTTTGGCATGGAGAGCCAGCAGGTTTTGGGCGATGGTGTGGTAACCGGTTACGGCAAGGTAAACGGACGCCTTGTGTATGTTTTTTCTCAGGATTTTACCATTTTTGGTGGATCGCTTTCCGAAACCCATGCCGAAAAAATATGCAAAATCATGGATATGGCCATGGAGAACGGTGCTCCGGTAATCGGTCTCAACGACAGCGGTGGTGCGCGTATCCAAGAAGGTGTGGTTTCGCTAGGTGGCTACGCCGATATTTTCTACCGCAACGTGATGGGCAGCGGGGTAGTGCCCCAGATCAGCGCTATCATGGGCCCTTGCGCCGGCGGTGCCGTGTATTCTCCCGCCCTCACTGATTTTATTATGATGGTGGAAAACACCTCCTACATGTTTGTTACCGGTCCCAATGTGGTGAAAACCGTTACCAATGAAGATGTTAGCAGCGAACAGCTAGGCGGCGCTTCCGTGCACAGCAGCAAAAGTGGTGTGGCGCATTTTACCGCCGCCAACGAGGTGGAAGCCATTCTCAATATCAAGCAACTGCTGAGCTACATGCCCCAAAACTGCGAGGAAAAACCCACAGCATTGCCATACCATGCCGGCAACGAAACCCGCGACGCACTAAAAGATATTGTGCCTGACAATCCCAATCAGCCTTACGATATCCGCGAGGTGATTGAAAATATTGTGGACCAAGCCAGTTTCTTTGAGGTTCACAAAGCATACGCCGAAAATATCATTGTTGGATTTGCACGTTTGGCAGGTAAAAGCATTGGTATAGTGGCCAATCAGCCTGCCCACCTGGCTGGTGTGTTGGATGTACACAGCAGCCAGAAAGGCGCGCGCTTTGTGCGCTTCTGCGATGCTTTCAACATTCCTCTGCTGGTGCTGCAAGATGTACCCGGGTTTCTGCCCGGAACCGACCAGGAATGGAATGCAATCATCACCAATGGTGCCAAGCTTTTATATGCTTTCAGCGAAGCTACCGTGCCCCGCATAACTGTCATTACCCGCAAAGCCTATGGTGGCGCTTATGATGTACTGAACAGTAAACACATAGGTGCCGACATGAATTTTGCCTGGCCCACGGCTGAGATCGCCGTAATGGGTGCTAAAGGTGCCGCTGAGATCATTTTCAAGAAAGAAATCGATGCCGCCGTCGATTCTCAGCAAGCCTTAAAAGAGAAGGAAGCCGAGTATGCCGGTATTTTTGCCAATCCTTACCGTGCGGCAGAGCGTGGCTTTGTAGATGAGGTAATATTTCCAGAAGAAACACGTTATAAGTTAATATTGGCCTTTGAAATGCTCGAGAACAAGGTGCGTAACCTGCCTCGTAAAAAGCACGGCAATATTCCTTTATAACGAAACTCAGGATCTTCAGCATAGTTGCCTAACGCTTTTATTTTTACCTGCTTTTAGCATAGGATGTATGCCGGGCTGAAGTTGATTATTTGGCTTTTGCCAAAGGCAAAACATACATTAGCGGTAGTTATGGTTTAATCAATGCTGATTTTATTCTGGCCAGAACCCTTGAAGAAGCACTAAAGAGTGCCTGGGATGAAGGAAGTTTTTCAAAAGTTCCCAACTTGTATGCGAAAGGAGAGTATGCTTTGTCGAACCATTTGGGTTTGGGTCTCAATATTGCAACAGGCGGGGTTATTGCCCACGTTGCCATTGACAGCCTAAACAGCCAGAATATGCAAATAGCCGAAGACCTTACCCACAGAAGCTGGAGCGCCCTTGCTCGAATCAATTACCATGTATTAAACGATGATGTTTGGGATCTTTACATGGGAATGGGTATTGGTTTGAGAATGAACACTGTCAGGGTCACTTCCAACGACCCCATAACAGACCGGTGGAATTTCCCCGTAAATCTGGGTATTGTTGAAAAACATATTTCCAATTCGTTCTCTTTTCCCAGCGTTGGAGCCGATTTAACTCTGGGATTGGCCTACAACGTGTCTAAAATCATGGCTGTTTATACAGAAATGGGCATGGCAAAAAGCGCCATTCAGGCCGGTTTAAGGGTTGATTTCTAATGGGACTGTTTCCTCTGTTTTTCTTGTTTTTCTGCTAAAAATTGCGTATATTGATAAAAAAATGGCCGTTTTTGGGTCTTTTTTGCCTGATTTTTTAAAATTTGCCGTTTCTTTGCCTTCTTATAATTCTCAATATGGATTTAAAAGAAATTCAGGCATTAATCAAGTTTGTATCAACTACCGGTGTAGACGAAGTTGAAATTACCCGCAAAGATTTTAAACTAAGCATCAAAAAGAATGCTGTTCAGGTAACCACTGTTGCGCCTGCGGCTTTTCCCCAGCAAATTGCTTTGCCTGCAGCACCGTCTGCATCTGCAGTGGCCGCCGCTCCGGCAACGCCGGCCGCAGCGGCCGCAGCCAAAGCCGATAATCTCATTACCATAAAATCACCTATGGTAGGCACTTTCTACCGTTCATCCGATCCCGATACCCCTGCATTTGTAAATGTGGGTGATGAAGTTAAATCAGGGAAAGTGGTTTGTATCATCGAAGCCATGAAGCTTTTCAATGAAATTGAAAGCGAAGTGAGCGGCCGCATCGTTAAGGTGCTGGTAGAAAATGCCACACCCGTAGAATATGATCAGCCCCTGTTTTTGGTAGAGCCCGCATAACTTTCTGTAAAAACAGATTCTTATGTTTAAAAAAATCTTGATTGCCAACCGTGGCGAAATTGCCTTACGTATTATCTGCACCTGTCGTGAGATGGGTATAAAGACTGTTGCGGTTTACTCTACAGCAGACAGAGAAAGTTTGCATGTGCGTTTTGCCGATGAAGCGGTTTGTATAGGATCACCCGCCAGCAAAGACAGCTACCTGAATATGCCCCGCATTTTGGCTGCAGCTGAGGTTACCAATGCCGATGCCATACATCCGGGATACGGTTTTCTGAGCGAAAACTCCAAGTTCAGCGCCCTATGCCGCGATCATGGTATTAAGTTTATTGGTGCCACCCCAGAGCAGATTGATTCCATGGGGGATAAGTCCAATGCCAAAGACACCATGAAAAAGGCCGGGGTGCCTACCATACCCGGCAGCGAGGGTTTGCTGGAAAGCATTGAGCAGGGACTTAAAATTGCCAAGAAAATTGGATACCCAGTTATCATCAAGGCTACTGCCGGTGGTGGTGGCCGCGGTATGCGCATTGTTTTGGCCGAAGATGAATTTGTAAACGCCTGGAACAGCGCCAAACAAGAGGCAGGTGCTGCTTTCGGCAATGATGGTCTTTACATGGAAAAGTACATCGAGGAGCCCCGCCACATTGAAATACAGATTGCCGGAGACCAATATGGAAAGGTTTGTCACCTCAGTGAGCGCGATTGTTCCATTCAGCGCCGCCACCAGAAACTGATTGAGGAAACCCCCAGTCCGTTTATGACACCCGAACTGCGCAAGAAGATGGGCAAAGCGGCCAAAGCAGCTGCCGAAATTATCAAATATGAAGGCGTAGGAACCGTGGAGTTTCTGGTGGATAAGCACCGCAATTTCTATTTCATGGAAATGAATACCCGTATTCAGGTGGAGCACCCCGTAACCGAGGAAGTAATCAACTATGACTTGGTGAAAGAGCAGATACTCATTGCGGCCGGTGTGCCCATCAGCGGCAAGGATTATGAGCCCACCAAGTGCGCCATTGAATGCAGGGTGA
>Ga0194129_10006752_pt1 | contig 13932 bp, 10 predicted proteins | sample TA2KigCa35mmetaG_FD_150862 | JGI IMG/M metagenome (GOLD analysis project Ga0194129, IMG submission 150862) | Freshwater microbial communities from Lake Tanganyika, Tanzania - TA2015038 Kigoma Deep Cast 35m | ecosystem: Environmental > Aquatic > Freshwater > Lake | place: Tanzania: Lake... | reverse complement strand
TTCGATATGGGGAGGCGCGATGGTCGAGAACATTGTGCAAGCGTTGGCGCGGATAATCGTCGGTGAGCAGATGCTGAAGATTCGTGAACGCTATCGCCCGGTATTGACGGTACACGACGCGGCAGTAGTGATATGTTTAGAGAAGGAAACTGATGAGGCGGTTGCCTTCATTACCGAGGTCATGTCTACGCCGCCCAGTTGGGCTAGTAATCTTCCAGTTGCTTGTGAAGCCAAGTTCGGTCAGTCATACGGAGAGTGTTAATTATGTTAATCGGTAAAGGTGATTTGAGAGAAGAGTGGCACAAGGTCATTAGCGGCAAGGGCGGTCACTGCCCAGTCTGCGACCGATGGGGGAAGATCTACACTCGCACTCTCAATAAGACTATGGCAAAGTCTTTAATATGGCTGTGCCAAGAGCAAAACAGGACGCAGTTAACTTGGGTGGATGTCCCTAACACTGCGCCACGGTTTGTTATCCGAAGCAATCAACTTCCCATCCTTGCAACGTGGGGACTCGTCGAACGCTGTCCGAAGCCGAATGTTGACCCGAAGCAGTTCAAGACCAACAGTGCAAAGTTCAGCGGGTTGTGGAGACCGACTGGCAAGGGTTGGAATTTCTACTACGGTTCGATCAAAGTCCCGAAAAAAGCGTTTACTTACAACAACGTAGTGTTGAAATATGGTGAAGAAGAGATTAGTTTGAAGGATTGTTTTGAAACTTTATTTGACTACAACGAAGTGATGGCGAGTAGGTTTGATGATTTACTGGTCATTTAGCAGTCTCAAGGACTTCATTAACTGTCCTAAACAGTACTACCACACGAAGGTAGCGAAGGATTATGTAAAGAAGCAAACGCAGCAGATGCTGTACGGCACTGAGGTTCACAAGGCTTGTGAAGGTTACGTCCGTGATGGCGCACCACTTGCCAAGAACTATGAACGGTTTAAGCCACAACTTGACGCACTGCTAGGTATTTCGGGTACGCGCTATTGCGAACATGAGATGGCGTTGACTAGGGGTCGGGAACCGTGCGCGTTTGATTCCGAGACTAGGTGGGTGCGGGGCGTCGTTGACTTATTGATCGTGGATGGGACTGACGCTTACATTGTGGACTACAAGACTGGCAGTAACCGCTACCCTGATCCGAAGCAATTGAAGTTGATGGCGTTGATGACTTACGAGCATTTCCCAGAAGTGCAGAGCATCAAGGCTGGCCTGTTGTTCGTATTACATAATACGTTCATTACGGAAGAGTACGAGAGGAAGGACAGGTTTAAACTCTGGGATAACTTTTTACCGGATCTTAAACGCCTTGAGGTTGCATATAACAACAACGTGTGGTTCCCTAAAGCAGGGCCGTTGTGTGGGTGGTGTCCCGTGAACACGTGTAACTTTTATAGAGAGAGGTAGCGCATGGAACAGGAAGAACTTAAATTAGAAATTACAATGTTGAGAAAAGAACTTAGAAAAAAAGCCAACCGGATAAAGAAGTTAAAGAACGGGGAAGAGATACGCAATCTGTACGACGAAATAGACAGAAGACGAAAAACAAATTACGATCTTCTTCTACGCATTGATGCTCTGAAAAAAGAAATATTTTTTGGCAAAGAGAAATACGGACGACTGGAAACAGTACACAAAAAACTACAGGAAAAGTTTGAAGCGAACTTCAAGTTTCACGAATACATCAAAGATGTTTTAGATCAGACAGCAGATTTAATGGAGAACCGAAATGCCGTACGTGAACAAGAGCCGACCGTACAAGAAAGAGTACAAACAACAGGTCAAAAGAGGCGAACACAAAAATCGAATGGAGCGTCAGCGGGCGCGTAGGTCTTATGATAAGAAAGGTATTAGCCGAAAGGATAAGGACGTTGCCCATGTAAAGGCTTTGTCCAAAGGTGGTAGTAACGCTACTGGCACTCGGCTACAATCTCCTTCAAAGAATCGCTCGTTCCGCAGAACTTCAAGCGGAGCAGTAAAGTGATGCACAAGGCGTGAGTGTGCTAGCCGGGAGTTTCCACCCACTTCTCCTTGGTAACAACCACGTCAGTTAGTGATAGGTTGGGCTGCTACCGCCCATCACACTTCGCCTAGGCACTAACCGTCTGGCCCACGTCACGGGCTTTTTACAGTAGGTGCAGTATGGAATTAGTTGAAAACGCCGCAGTCAAACTGACTGTATCAAACAACTTCGCTACAGAAATTTCTACGCGCATACAGCGCAGCAAAGTCATACGAGATAACAAGCACAGTAAAGACGTTTTAATTTACTGGGACCACGACGAGATGAAAACTCTCGCTACGTATCTCGACAATTTTTTGCCTAGTCAGAACATACCAAGAATCCCTTCCCCCATAGAGCGCGACTATCAATGGCCCGGTTTCTATAAACCGTTTGATCATCAACGCGACACCGCATCATTTCTTTCTCTTCGTCAACGGGCTTTCTGCTTTAACGAAGCGGGAACAGGTAAAACTTCGGCAGCAATCTGGGCCGCTGACTATTTGATGAATTTGGGGGTGATTAAGAAAGTTTTAATCATTTGCCCACTTTCTATCATGTACTCAGCGTGGCAAGCGGATATTACTAAAACAGCCATACACCGTACGTGTGGTGTCGCATACGGATCGTCTTCAAAGCGTAAGAAAGTAATAGATGAAAACTATGACTTTACGATTATCAATTACGACGGCACGGGTGTGATTCTTCAAGAACTTCAACAGGCGAAGTTTGACTTGATCATTGTTGACGAAGCCAACGCTTACAAGAGTTCTAATACAAGACGGTGGAAGATTCTTGCTAAATTCGTTGAACCTACGACATGGCTATGGATGATGACGGGTACGCCAGCGGCGCAGTCCCCAGTTGACGCGTTCGGGTTAGCCAAGTTAGTTAGTCCAAATCGGATACCTAAGTTTTCTACTGCGTGGCGTGATCGCGTCATGGTGCAAATAAGTAAGTTCAAATGGATTCCTAAGAACGTCGCAACTGACGAGGTGTACCGTGCGCTTCAACCAGCAATCCGATACACGAAGAAAGAATGTTTAGATCTACCGGAAGTTGTATATCAGACACGCGATGTGCCTTTAGCGCCACAAGTTGTTAAGTATTACGCTGAGTTAAAAAAGCAATTGTTGATAGAAGCAGCCGGAGAACAGATCTCCGCCGTCAACGCAGCGGCATCGTTGAATAAACTATTACAGATATCAGCGGGAGCGGTGTATACAGACAAACACGACGTTGTGCAATTTGACATCTCGCCTCGTCTAAACGCACTCAAAGAAGTGCTTGAAGAAACGACAAACAAGGTTGTAGTATTTGTTCCGTTCCTTCATGCTATCGAAATCGTTGGTGAGTTCCTAACGAAAGAAGGCGTGTCGAACGAAGTTATTAGAGGTGCTGTAGCAGCGCGAGAACGTGCCGAGATTATTAGTAGATTTCAGAACGCAAACGATCCAAGAGTTTTAATTATTCAGCCTCAATCGGCAGCGCATGGGATTACCTTGACGGCTGCTGATACGGTTGTGTTCTGGTCGCCAGTGATGTCAGTTGAAACGTATCTACAGTGTATTGCACGAATTGAACGAGTAGGACAAGTCAACAAAATGTTGGTGGTGCATCTACGTGGATCTGAAGTTGAGAAAAAGATCTATGACATGCTCCAAGGTAAAGTAGATCACCATCAGAAGTTAGTAGATCTGTATAAACAGGAGTTAGAAGAAGTATGAGCAACGTGGGTAACACAGATGAACTAGTTGAAGCGTATTTATTAATACGCTCCGAGCGCGAGAAATTACTCCGAGAGTATGAGTTATCAGATGCTAAGTTGAAAGAAGATATGTCGAAGATAGAAGCCGTGATGCTTGAGATGTGCAACGCAGTTAACGCTGACAGCATCAAGACTAAACACGGCACAGTCATGCGGAAGTTAAACGAACGTTTCTTCTGTCAAGATTGGGACAATTTCTACAGGTTTGTGTTAGAGAACGAGGCGGTACAGTTACTTGAGAGGCGCATCCATCAAGGCAACTTTAAAGAGTTTTTGAAAGAAAACGAAAACGACGGGCTACCTCCCGGCGTGAACGTGATGCGCGAGTTTGGAATTTCAGTACGAAAAGCCAGTAAGTGAGGATTTATGAGTAACGATATTATTGCTAGTTTGAAGAACGAACTCGCCCAGATTCAAGGCGGGGTTGACGACGATACACGTGCCGTTGCCGGTGGTAGTGGCAATGTCTCCAAGCGAATCTCCATCAAGGGCGGCGTGTTCCGCAAGATGGCTGGTGGTAAGGAGATTGGCTCTATCGAAGATCGGCACATGAACGTGATCTTTGTGAAGATGTCTCACTTCCCAAGCCGCACTTACTATACAGGTGCGTATAAAGAAGGTGAGAAGGTCGCTCCCGTTTGTTGGTCATCTGACTCCAAGGTTCCTGACCCCGAGGTTAAAACTCCGCAAGCCTCTTCTTGCGACAAGTGTCAGTGGTCGGTCAAAGGCTCTGGTCAGGGCGGCAGCGGTGCTGCTTGCCGTCTGTCATGGCGTACTGCAGTTGTGCTTCCGCAAGATCCGGGCGGTGATGTTATGCAGTTGGTTCTCCCTGCTACGTCTTGCTTTGGCAAGGAAGAGGGTGGCAAGTGGCCTTTCCGTCCTTACATCCAGATGCTTGCTAACAACAACATCTCAGCGGGTCGCGTTGTGACTAAGATGCAGTTTGACACCAAGTCGCCTGTACCGAAGTTACTGTTCTCTCCCACCGCCGTCGTGCCAGAAAACGACGTTGATACTATTCAGCGTCAGAAGGAAGGCAAGGCAGCGGAAAACGCAGTTAGATTGACCGTTTATCAGCAGGATGAGGGTGAAGAAGTAGCGGCTCCGGTTGTCGCTTCAGAACCTGTTGTACGAGAGACCAAAAAGACCGAAGCGGCTCCTTCTGCCGATGTCTCTGATGTTATTAAGAAGTGGTCTAAGAAGGGCTGATCTATGCCTCGCACATACGGCGGTAAACTGCTGATTCAGTTGCAGCAAGGTGACTCTACGCTCCTTGGGGTACGCCTTGGCCGCTTATGTGTCGAGGCTAACCTGCCTGTCGCCTATGTTGCAGAAGCGTTGGAAGTGTCACGCAATACTGTGAACGCTTGGTTTCGTGGTCAAGTCATGCACGAACAAAAACGTAAGGTAGTAGAAGCGTTTATGTATTTAGTTGAGCAAGACATGAAGAACGGTGCGCTTCCTGTTTTGAGTCTTAAACAGGCTAAAACATACGTGGAGGGAATGATCGGTCGCAAGATTTAGTTTCTCCGTTGAGGGCATTTGCGGGGTGGCCGTCGCCCCGCCTTTTTTATCTAAGTGGGTTGGTGTTCATGCGAAAACAATTTTACGAGAAAGCACTACCTTCGCAGGGCGTCTACTGTGTAACTGAAATTGATAAAGATAAACGTGTAGTCAATCGGTTTGCAGAGAGCCTTGACGAGGTTGAAAACTTAGTACAAGAAATCAATACGGAAGGTAAGAACGTATTTATCGCATTGAGTAGTTTCAGCGGTCACAGCCGCATGAGTAATTTTGCTACTCACTGCCGTTCATTTTTTGTTGATTTAGATGTCAAGCCTGACAAGCCCGGTCACTACAAGACCAAGGTTGAGGCTATTGAAGATTTAGATCATTTCCTGAAGGTTACGGAGTTACCGCCTCCGGTCGTCGTTGATTCTGGCAACGGTATCCATGCGTACTGGCCGTTTGAAGAAGCCGTGTCGATTGCGGAGTGGAAAGCCTACGCGGAGAAGTTCAAGCAACTCTGCCTTGATCATATGAAGATTGATCCTGTTGTGACGGCAGATGCCGCACGGATCATGCGTTGCCCAGAGACGTTTAACTTCAAGACAGACCCGCCGAACCCGACTAGTTTCCTGACAGACGAGATCAATCAGTATGACTTTGCCGCCTTTAAAGATTATCTAGGCGACGTTGCTATTCCCGCTGGGTCAATTCTTGATCTTATCCCCAAAGGTCTGGACGAAGATACTCGTAAGATAGCCAAATTAGACAACTACGAGACGACCTTCCAAGACATCGCTGAGAAAAGTCTTAGCGGAGAAGGTTGTAATCAGATTAAGAATGCGCTTGTTAATGCCAAGACGTTGCCCGAACCTGTTTGGCACTCTGCTCTTTCCATCGCTCGTCACTGCACCGATTGGGAAACCGCCATTCATCTTTTGTCTGAAGATTACGCAGGATACAGTTCAGAAGCCACGATAAGGAAAGCGAATGAAACTTTTGGTAAACCGCACAGTTGCAGCATCTTTGAACAACGAAACCCCGGTGGCTGCGACGGATGCCCGTTCAAAGGACAGATCACTAACCCACTCTCTATCGGGCGAAAGTTCGTGGCAGCGCCAGCCGAAGAGGTTAGTAAAGAGGACGCAGTTCGGGTCGAAGCGAATCCCGAAGAAATTCCACCGTTCCCTAAAGCACTTTTCCCCTACGTGAGGGGACGCACCGGAGGCATCTACTACTTGCCTCCTGCTGAACTTGATGACGATGGAGCGAAGATTCAACCAGAACCTGTGCTGATATCAACTAATGAATTCTTTCCTATCAAGCGTATGTACGGCGAATCGGATGGAGAACTGTTTTTAGTTCGCATCAAACTACCTCACGAAACTCGAGAAAAATATATTTCGATGGGCGAAATGCAGTCAGTTGAGTGCATGAAGGAGATCCTAGGCAAAGCGGGGATAGCCCCATCTCATCAAAACTTGTGGACTAAATTGGTGGATTACATGACTAAATGGGCACACTATCTTCAGAGTCAAAACGCCGCTGACAAGATCTGCCGCCAGATGGGATGGACTGACGAGGAGACATTCTTGGTTGGCGAGACCGAAATCCTTGGCGTGGGTAAGACGCGCAGGGCGGCATCCAGTCCCCTAATACGTGACGTATCACGCCTCTTGCAGCCCAAGGGTGACTATCAGGTTTGGAAAGACTGCATCAATAAACTGAACGGCCCCGACTTAGAAATGCAAGCGTTCGGCTTGTTTGTTTCTTTCGGTTCCCCGCTCATGCGGTACACGTCTACGAACGGTATGACGTTCTGTTTTACCGGGCTTTCGGGCGCGGCTAAGTCAGGTTCTCTGTATGCAGGGTTATCAGTTTGGGGCGCACCTAAGTCCTTGAGCGTATACGACTCAACAGATAACGCTTTTAATCTACGTGCCATGTCACTCAAGAACATCCTTATGGGCATGGATGAGGTGCATGAGAAGCCGCCCGAACAGATAACGAAGTTGATTCACTTCATATCCCAAGGTAAGGGCAAGATGCGTATGCAGAGTTCGGTTAACGCCGAGCGTGAGCAACAAGAAGTCGCGTCGATGCTTTGCCTTATGTCATCTAACGTATCTTTATACGATTTGATATTGAACAAGAAAGCCAACGCTAGTGGCGAGATCATGCGTCTGTTGGAGTACGTTCTCGTACAACCATCTTACCTAACGCTTGAGTACGGTAAGGAAATCTTCGATCCGCTGCATCGTAACCACGGTCATGCCGGTATAGAATTTATGGGTCGAGTCATAGACATGGGTGACACCGAAGTACGCGCTCGTATCAAGAAATGGAGCAGTCGGGTCACTTCTACTAAGTTGGGAAGTAATGCGGCCTTCCGTTTTTACGAAACCGCTTTCAGTGCCATTTTCGCAGGGGCTGAGATCGCCAACGAAGCAGGGATTATCAGTTTTGATATAGAACGAATTTACGACAAGATAATACTGGAGACAATTAAAGTGAGAGACAACACACAGAAAAATCAGATCACAGACTACGAAGGTTTGATATCAGAATTCCTTAACCGTCATTGGCGTAATGGCACTTTAATCTTCGACGAGGGGCGCGTTATTAACGAGCCTACTGGGGAACTTGTTGCACGTATTGAGATTGGTAACTCTACGCAGTGTGTGTCTAAGACTAAGTTTAAAGAGTACTTGGCTAGCCGTGGCGTAGGTTCTGGCGAGTTTGAGAAAGCCTTGGAGAAGTCAACGGTCAAGTTAGAGTCTAAGAAGATGCGGCTCTCTAACGGATGGAAGGCAGGTATGACTACCCCGCCTGTGCATGTTTACGCTTTCCAGTACGAAATACCTAAAGAGTTGCTGACTGGTAAATGAGCATTAAAGTAGTAGAGCCTGAGTGGATCTTTCCGTTTGAGGGCATGGCGGTGGGGGATAGTTTCTTCATTCCTACCCTCAAGATCCCAGAAATGCTGTATGTTATAGACTGCCGCGCCAAGGCTGCTCAGGTACGAGTAAAGGCTTTTGCCTCGTCCAAGGAAGGACACCTTGGCGTGCGCGTCTGGCGTACTGGCTAACGCTCTTCCTTTTTAATAATCTCTCTAACGCCTTTCTGCATACCCTTCGGGGTATAGACACCGTAAGTTGACTGTGCAGCGCGACGACGACGTTCCTCTAGTGATCTGCCTATGTCTTTAATCTGCCCGTTGAACTTTACAACGGTTTCGTTCTTATTAAATTTACGGATAGCCTCCAACGCCTCGCGGTATCCTTCTCTATCTTTAGTCACTTTAGCCAAATAGAGACGATCAAGCAGGGCTTCTTTTCTATTTGCAAGGTTTACTTGCAGTCTTGAGACTGCCCCGGCTTCTTCACTACGTCTAGACACTTCAATTGGCGTAAAGCCCAAGGTCTGCATGAAAAGTTCATACTTAGAAAAATCATCGTAGATAACTTCTTTGTCTCGCGTCAGGGCACCTTCTGTCAGGTATCTGTATGATTTAAGACCGTTTCTAATGAAAGAAGGTGTGAACGACTCGACGGCACGATAGGTATGTCCGTCCGACCAATCTTCAAATCCACGATAAATTCCCATCGCACCGGCATACGCAGGGCCAAAGATCTGCTCCATCGCAAACAATACTGGCCCGATCTCCTCAACTCTCTTCTCGTCATCCCGCCAGAGCAAGTTACCAAACCCGGTACGTGCAGCGACATCTGCCATTAACATTTGATTGACTACACCCTTGTACGGCAGTGCATCCATAGAGTTACGCACTTCGTCTTTCGGCATAAACATATCATCGTCATCGCCAAATAAATCATCAAGGAGGTTAACAAGAGTGATACCCGCGCCGTAGAACGGCATACCCTGCACACCAGCGAAGATAAACGCCATCGTCGATATACCAAGCAACTGCTTGGCGGCGAGTTTCTTAACTTCTGGCGACTCTCCCTTGACTGCATCCCGCAGCAACTTCGCTTGCAAATACACCATCGTCTGAGCAAAGTTCTTAAACGTAAACGCAACTTTACCAAACCCTGTCTGGAATACACGTGGCGAAGTTTCAGTCAGCGTCACGCCGTGTGTTATGTTCACAGCGTCAATGGCTGCTTCGATGGACTTGTTTATATCTCCACCGTTTTTCTGCATTTCTAAATTAAACGCCGCAATCAACGTAATTTCGCGGTTGAACCGTTCTGAGTTCTGGAACACCCATCCTAGGATCTGTTCTGTTTGGGCCTTTAGGCCAACATAATCCCCAGTTCCGTAGTTCTTTTTCCTGCCTTCTATAACGTCATATCCAGTTGAACGACGAATAGCACTCTGACGAACTGCTGCGTCATATAATTTTTTAAGAGGCGAGTTTGGTGCTAGTCCTACGCCGAAAGACTTGTCTGCTGGAAATTTTTTCTCCCCGCCCGGCACATCGTCGTTGTCCCATCCGCCTTTATAGTATTGAGCCACGGCATCAGTCATGGCTTTACTTGTTTCTACGTTACCGTACTTAGATGCAAGAATCGGATACACGACCATCGGCAACTGCGTCATGTTGACTACAGCAGTAGAGATATTACCAATGATGTACCAGTAGTAACTAAATGAAGACAGTCCATTAACAAGTGGAGAGTTACCGGGGTCGCGCAGGTACTCCATTTGCAACCCTAGATTAGACATCAATTTGTCAATAGCAAGATTTTCCGCCCCTGCCGCACTTGCTTTAGCCTCTTCTTTAATATCCGCGTAAACTTTATCAATTTCTGGAACGTATTCCAGATTAGTCAGTTGATTTGCCATGCGTGAAGCGACGGTAGCATAAACATTCAGCAAATCCGTTTCATATCCTTTATAGCCAACCGCCCCGTTTTCACGCATACGCGCTCGGTATTGCTGCCGAACAGACTGTGCAGGAATTTGATCAAGATAGAGTTCATACAAAGCGCGTTTAGTTGCAGCAGAAGCCTTGCGCTGATCTAGTTCATCCATGACTTTATTGAAGAAAGCCCCGGCCTGCGTGTCACGGTACGCATCTTCGGGTCTAGAGAATCGCTGCATACTGCTTTGTGCAGCACCGTTCTTTACCGCTTCTTCAATAGCAAAGTTGCGCTCTCTATTAGAGTTAAACGATCTAACAACAGTGTCATTATTTGCATCTTGATAGCGTAACCAATAGTCGCCTTCGCGGAACAAAGGCAAATAAATTTTTAACCGCTTTCTTGCCATCTGACGTGCAAGTTGTTTAGCGGCGCGTTTAGAGAGATTCTTGCTAAGTAGTTGCAGATACTCATCAGCCATGCTTCTGTAACTAGCCAGCATGTCGTAGTAAACCGCCTTTATATCTTTATCCAAAGCGTTAAATTCTTTAACAATTCTCGCTCTTTCTGGATCAGACAAGTCTTGCTGAGTAGGGTTCTTAAAATCTATCTGCAAACGTGTGGATTCATGGGCAACTTCGTAAAACTTAGCCCGAGTATTTTCATCAAACTTTTTAAGAATCCTAGACCACTTACGCATGTTTCGATCTAAAACTTCTTTGCGGTCTTTAAGTGCGCTTGCTCTAACGTTGAGAACGTTCAGTAACTGCTTTAAGGACGGAAGTTCTTTAGCAAACAACTGCACCTGTTGCGGCAAAGACAAGAAAGCGTATATGCCAGACCTTAGATTGTCGGCAATCGCACCAGAGTTGAGAATGTTACGTACCGATTCGTAAACACCTCTAGATAGCGGAGGCAGGTTTTTGACGGTTCTACCCACTGAGTTCATCATCGAATAGCCGCCGCTATTCGGCACTTCTATAGCCCGCAACCAAGCCTGAGCGTCTGACGGTCCCATTTTGTTAAGGAAGTCAGCAACCGCTTTGTTTGGTACGAACTTGTTGCCTCGGAGTTCCCCTACCATCCTGCGAATACGTCTGGCAATATCCGCAAAGAACTTCTGCACAACGGTCATGGGCTTCTTATCGGTCGTTACCCACTTCGACACGTTGTCGGCAAACCATTCGCTAAACGAGGTGTAATACTTCAGATCTTTATCTGAGAGCATCTCTCCCGGAGGCATTTTTAAAATTTCTGGATCGAAAGCAGTTTCTCTGTTACGGGTAGATTGAATAATGGTCTTACCGTCTTTGCCTTTTGTAGTCTTTAGCCAATCTTCATATTCTTTAATAATCGCGCTTCGCGTTTCAGTAGAAGCCTCGTTGAAAGCAACCTCTTGGATGATGTGTCCAAGTTCGTGAGCGATTGCCTCAATGTTTTGGTTGAACGTACGTTTGTCATCGTAAACGATGATGAAATCTTTATTGCCAGTACCAAATTGACGAACGTAGCCCTGCGTTTCTTTTTCGAGGATCTTTGGCAGGACAGGGTTAATCCCATATTCTCCTGACAAGCCATATCTGTCTTTAGCGTTATTAAGAGCCTCGGTAAACGTATACCCTTCTGGCAGAAGGTCGCTCTTCCCGGCAAGAAAGATGCGGACATCTCCCAGCCCAACTAACTTTGTCAGCCGAGATAGTAATTTCTGAAAGCGCGGGTCTACGTTGTCAGCCGCAATTACATTGTCACGAGCATTACTAAACGGCCCATCGGCTAAAGGATTAACCTCATACATCTGGGTGCTATAAAGCACAGAGTTGTCATAGGCTTCTTCTTTTTCTTTAGGTTTAGCGGTTTTGCGTTGTTCAAGAATTTTTCTAGACTTAGTAGAAAACTTGCCAACGTTACCTACGGCAGACTTAATCTGTTTAGGATCGTAAACGGCAAGGTTCTTGGTGCCGAGTTCTTTTACATAGAACCCGTCGTGACCAAGTTTTTTAATTAACCTTTGAATAGGTCGTTTTTCAATGACTTGCCATGTGCCGTCTTCAATCAATCTCTTTAATTCGTTTCTATCAAACTCTTTTACTTCTGCAGGAGCGGCGTCGTAAGCATTAACTAAGGCTTCAACTTGCTGCGGATTCTGATAGTCAAACGGATTATCTGCCTTGACGTAGACAGGGTACACCGCACCCATAGTGTCTTCAGCAGCATTAGGGTCAAACAAAAAATTTTCAGCGGTAGCCGGTTCAGGTGCTACAAATATAGCCTCAACCCTGCCTCGACGAAACGCTTGAATCTTTCCTGACGGCGAGCCGTGGTAGAACACACGCGGCCTACGCATCTCGTCCGTAGTCTTACTCTCACCAAACCAATTCTTAAACTTAATCCTACCTTCTTCAGTCGGGTATACCGGACGGCCTTGGTTGTTGGTGTCGGCAACGGGTTCGGATACGCCGCGCTGTTTAAACTCTAGTGGACGTTGGACTCCTGCTTCTCCACGAACAACATCACCAGCAACTCGTGCAGGAGGTTCCAGTCCTGCGGCGGCAGGTTCTGCAGGTAGAGGTCCTGCGGGAGCAAGTCCTGATGGAGGCAAGTTAGCGCTTCCTGCAGTTGCTCCAATGTCAAGCGGCGGAGTAATCGGCGGTGCTGCGGCTGCGGTTGCATCAGGGACACCTTGCGCTGCTGGGGTAATAGGAGTGACAGTTGGTTGAACATTAAGTGCCTTCGCAACGTCAGGAGAAACCCCCGCCGCTGCAGTCTGTTCTGGCGTAATAGTTAATTTAACCGGCGGTAATGTGCCGCTTAAATGCTTATCAAATATGTCTAACTGGGTCGCGTTCCTGTCAAATTGTTCAGTAACGTTCGCTTTATAAAGTTCAGTCGGTATCTTTGCAAGTGCAGCCTGTGAAGCAAGACGTTCATCATCTACGAGCAAATCTGCCAAGTCTTCTTGCGTCTGCTCTATCTTATCTATCTCATCGTAAATTTGATCTTCAGTGAGAGTGCTAGGTTTATAGCGCATATCCTCTGGCGCATTCTCTGCCAAAACTTTAGGCGGCGCGTCTAGAAGATCATCAACGGTAAGTTTTGCGGGGGGCGGTGGCGTAACGGGCGGCGTTACTCCTTCGGTTGTAGTAGGTGCAGCCGGAGGCGGTGGGGCTTCGGTAGTCGGCGTTTCACCACGTCTTGCAAATTCAGCGCCTACGCCAAGGCCAGCACCGGCTACGGCTTCTAACGTACCTGCGCCAACTGCACCTCTAAGTAGAGGGACATCATAACCTTGCCTCTGTAAAGCAAGATTTTGAGCGACTTGTTCTTGGAACGCCTGACCAAATTCAGTACCGGCTTCTGCAGCGGCTGTTTTAGCAATTGCTCTTTTACTAATTTCCGCAGCAACCTGTTTGGCTATAGCAGGTTCAACACCGAATCTACCGGCAACGGCACCGATACCTGCGCCTACGACGATTTGATCTAAATTCTCTCCGTTATAAGCCTGTGCTTCAGCAGCACGTTTTTTAGCCTCTGCATCGCTGACGCCCTGTTCACGAAGCACTTGATACGTAGCATCGTAAATTGAACTTTTAACGGTGCCAGCGCCCATCATACCGCCAAGGGTGAGCAACCTTTGAGCCATAGTTATAGGACCAAGAATACTTCTAGCCCGCGCAGCAAGAATAATTGGTGCTGCTGAACCAGCAGCCTTGGCTAACGTGTCTACAGGAGCCGTTGCAAACGCCTCAAGACCGGCTTTAATTTGTTCAAGAACGCCTTTATCTTCGGCTTCTTTTAATATACGAGCGATTTCTTGCTGATCTTTTTT
>Ga0194129_10006749_pt1 | contig 13934 bp, 5 predicted proteins | sample TA2KigCa35mmetaG_FD_150862 | JGI IMG/M metagenome (GOLD analysis project Ga0194129, IMG submission 150862) | Freshwater microbial communities from Lake Tanganyika, Tanzania - TA2015038 Kigoma Deep Cast 35m | ecosystem: Environmental > Aquatic > Freshwater > Lake | place: Tanzania: Lake... | reverse complement strand
TGGGTGACGATAGACATACGCGGCTCGACAAATGGAATCTCGCAGTCTGGTGGACTAAGGAGTGTAAACGGTACTCAATTCGACACTCGAGTGATCGACATTTTGTTCTTCGATGCGCTCTTGCGAATTGAGTCTTTGGGTGGTGGAGCGGCCCGAATGTCACTTCGATCTACAGCAATGATGCAGTCGGGGCAAACGAACGACATCGTTCTAACGCGCGGTCAATCTCATCACTACGGATCGCCGTACGAGGCCAGAATTACTCTCAACTAGCGGAAAACCGAGCACTTTGATGTTCAGCATTTTTGGCGATTGCCCAGCCAGCCGATAGTCACAAAGAGTAGAAGTAGCCACCAACCTTCACTAAAGACGAATTCGGTGGCTTCGAAGGCAATCATCTCGGTGTTGATGCTGGGTATAGACGGTCGCGTTCCCGTCGAACACGTGAGGTTGATGTCGCGAGGTCAACGACTCTCCCTAGATGATCGCGTACACGTGCCGTCAACTTCTCGACACCGAACATCAAGGCCACCTCACGTAGTGACTCATCGAGGGTGACTGAACCAGTCATTTCGAGAACATCTACGAGTGCATTGACGAGTTCAATACCTGCGACTTCCGTGAGGTCTCGTTGCTCGGTCGAGCTGCGGCGATACGTTCCATAGTCCGCTGAGTGTCTTGGGCTCTGCCAGATGAAATCTCCAAGCTGCGTTCGTTCAATCAGTTTCGGATTAAGAAGCTTCAGGATGTCTTGCTGGCGTTGTTCACGAACCTTCTCGAAGCCGAATGACGCTGCAACTAGTCGAGTGAACCTGGTGGTTTCAATAGGTGCCTCGGTCTTGATGATCTCCATAAAGAGCGCTCCCATCTTCTCCCGCACGCTCGGTTGCGTGAGCTGGTCAAGCATTTCCTTCGGTCCGATAATCACGGGCAAGAATGGCTTGAAGAGCGTCTGCTTCGCTGAAACCCCAACCTCCCGCGAGGGCTGGGAGGCCGGAGATTGGTTGGTCGGTTGAACGGAGACTGGCTTCCCCTCATCTGACGCCAACGATTTCGGTGTCTTGCCTTCGAGTTGCTCGAGCAGACGGCGTTTGGCATCGTCTCGCTGGGTAATCCAATCCACCAGCCAGACTCGAATCACCCGCTTCCAGCCGAGCGCATGCAGTGCATCAAGTGGCAATACTTCGCGTTGCACTGCGCTCCCACGATCGCGCCACAGGGGCCCATCGAGCAACACTGCACTTTGCCACTGGCTTGCTGATTTGTCGCGTACAGCGATGTCGACCTGCATCAGCGACAGACCCAAACTCATTCGAACTTCGTAGCCAGCCGTACGAATGAAATCTGCGACTTCAGCCAGATGTCGACTTCGCTGAAGTGTGACTCCGACTCCGCCGTAGGCATTCTGGCCGTGCTTTGCGAGTAGGAGAAACTTCTTGAGAAGTAAGGCACCGCTAGTGGGCTCTGCGGTGTCCTTGACGACAAGGTCGGTGTCGGGATCGAAGGAACAGAAGACGATCAACTCGCGTTGCGCCCTGGTTGCAGCAACGTTGAGTCGTCGATAGCCATTGGCGCCAGAGATTGGCCCGAATCGCAGCGGAACCTTGTTTGAATTGCTGCCGACCTCCTTGGTGAACGCCACCGAAAAGATGACAGTCTCCGCTTCGCCGCCTTGCACCAATTCGAGATTCTGAACACGAATTCGAGGAATCAGCGTGGCGTCACCAGCTTTACTCGTGATTTTCCGTTTCTCAAGGTAAGAACCTGCAGTTGGATGGCTGAGCAGACCCGGTGTCTCTTTGTCCGCTAACTCCAGCAACTTTAGGATTAGTTCACATTGTTGCTTGTTAAATGTGACTACCAAGACCGATCCGGCATGTCCATCTCGAGTATCAGCGAGCCAGCGCTCTGTTTCAGCCCGATCTTCTAGCCGCCTCCGAATCTCCGCAACCACTGCATCGGCTTCAGCCAGATTCGTTCGGGTCATTTCTACTGACTCTCCCGAACCACGGAAATTCTGAATGCGAATTCCCTTGCGACGCTCGTATTGACCATCAACCTGAATTAGTCGAAGCGCGGCGACGTGTTTGCCTTCCTCCACGATGTGTGGCGAAGGGAATGTGAGCATCGGCTTCTCGTAGATTTCGGCATTGCTAAATGCAATGAGCAATTCATCCTTGCTGCGGAAGTGACACAACAATTGCAGGAACGGGAAGCCCGCCTCTTCAAACTCCGTAAGGATGCTTTCTGCATCAGGGGCGATCTCGGCCCTGTCGATTTCAATTTCTTCGGCAAGATCCTCGTCCTCGATTGAGGCGAGCGGATCAAGAACGTCCTCGGCAGTATCCGTTGGCTGTATCGAGTCAGATGACTCGCCTGTCTCGATATCATCGTCGCCCTCTTCGGTCACGGATTCGTTCGACTTGAACGCGGATGTTGGGGGCATTTGCTTGCTGTCTCCAACGACGATGCCCGCCTTGGCTCGACCAAGCGCACCGACGGCGTGTGCGACTCGGATTTGTGACGCTTCGTCAAACACCACCAGGTCGAAATCAACTGCACCGACCGGCAGGAGGGTCGCGACGGAGTCCGGACTCATGAGAAATGCTGGCATGATTCTGGTCAGCGATTTTCCGTACTTCTCAAGAACCGTACGAATGGGTACCTTGCGGCCGCGTCGCGGCTTGAGTTCACGCAGGAGATCCTGAAGTTCTCCAACCTTGCGTCCAGACGGCAGTGTCATACGCTGCTTGCGCTCGCTAACGAGACCGGGTATTCGTTGCCGCAACAAATCCCGTACCGCCGCTTGGCTCTCGGCGAACCGTTGAATCTTGCGGTCGTGCATGACTCCGTCGAAGCTGTCGAGGTCCTGAGCAAGCAGCCGCTCCAAGATCGTGGACTTGACGACTCCGCGTCGCATAGCCGCGAGTAACTCCTCGGGCTGAAGTTCGCCTGAGAGAAGGGCATGTCGTGTCGCGTCCAAACCGGCGTTGCGAAGAACCTCAAGATGTGTGAGAACACTGTTCCATCTCTGCAGTCGCAGCAGCCGATGTTCGTTGGCATCACGTTCCAGTTCACGAATTTGGGTCTCAGCAAGAGTTGCGAGCGACTTATCTGTCGCCCAAGCCGACCACGACGACGGTGATGATTTTGCCACTAGAAGGAACTCACGCCATGCCAACGCAATGCGTCGAAGAATTAGGAGACTGACTGAATCGGTGCCCAGCCCAGCGGTTAACCGCTCGAGCGCCCAGCGGACTGACCGGGCTTGAGTCTGCGAGGAGGCGATAACTATCTGCTCGCAGACCGACTTCAATGTGGCCACGGAATCGAGGTGGAGCGGCCCGACGCTTGTAGGTACGCGCAAGCCAAGCTCTCGTGCGGTTCCGTCTCGCCAGTCCTTTGCCGTTTCTGCTACTGCAACAAGCGAGGGAAATAGGGTAATTGCCATCTCCGTATCTCCGATGAGCGCTGGTCCGAGCAGCAGGCGGAATGCCTCGACCTTTCTCTTCTTGGTTGGCCATTTGGCCTTCGCAGCGATTGCATAAGCAACACTGACGGTCGCGAAATCAAGCCGTTCAATTGCATCGCTAGCAAAGCACGTTCGCAGTTGTGTCGCCGAGCCAATCAGTTCATCAAGCTGCTTGATAGCGCGGTCGGCCTCGGCCCTCCAGGCGGCAGACTTGGCGAGGCCAACTACGGATTCATTAGTTGTAGCCCAGTCGTCTGTAGACAATTGGAGGAGATTCACCGTCGATGCGAGCTCGTCAGGGTGACCGATCGAGGCGTAGACGACTTCAGACCGAGAAAGCTGGACAAAGTCGCGAGAAGCCTCAACTAACTCTCGAACCGCAGTGAGAATGGCTGCACGACCAACCTCGTCGATGGGCCGATCAACGATTCTCCACAACGAGTTACTCAGCGAACCATGCACTTCTAGAGCGTGTTCAAGCTCGGATGCCGCGTCGCGAAGTAGCGGCCAAAGTTGAGCCCACTTCTCAAAGAGTGACGCTGAAACGTCTGCAGTGGGGCCCTCACCTAGTTCGTTTGCGGTCTCTTGCGCTGACCACAGCGTGAGACCCGAGCCACTCGTTGAGTGGACCCCATCGCGGTATCGATCGAGGTCGTTCTCAATCTTCCAGGCTTGGGCGATGAGATCGTTCCATTTGTCTGATTGGGGATCGACCGTCTGATCGAGGGCTTCCTCGACTTGTTCCCGAATCTTAGCTCTCACTTTGGCATCCGTGTCTCCGTCAGTGTGGAGATTGAGGCAGAACCCAGCCAGCCCTCGCGCCTCCAGTTTGTTCATCACTGCTTCGAGGGCGATCTGTTTCTCGGCTACGAACAGCACCTTGCGATCGTGAGCGAGACATGATGCGAGAAGGTTGGCGATGGTCTGAGTTTTCCCGGTGCCCGGAGGGCCTTCGAGGCGGAACGACTTTCCATCCAAAGCCCACTGAATCGCCTCGACTTGTGAATCATCGGCGTTGAATGGGCAATGAGGCTTGACACGTTCAGCCTCGTCGACCTCGGGCGAAGAGAACGGACTATTGGGGGAGTAGACGAGATGCCGAAAAGAGTCACTGATTTCCGTCATTTGTTTCCAGTGGTCGCGAAGGTCCTTCCAAAGGCGGAAGTTTGAGTAGTTGAAGACCCCAAGCACGGCGCGTCGCCGAACAACGAAATTGTCCAGACCAGCAGTCTTCAGTTGGTGTTCGATTGACGCAAAGAGCTTGTCAAGGTCGAGACCGGCATCGTCCTCGTCGGGGTACTCGAGCTGTGCAAGATCGATGGAATGCGGCGCTCTACGAAGTTTCTCTCGCAGGCAATAGTTCGGTGCAAATGAGCCGTGAGAATCAAGCGAAATCGAGTACGGCGTCCCCTTCCCTCCGCGGATTTCCACGGGGTACAGGAACATTGGGGCAGCGAACACTTGTTTAGTTGCACGCCCACCTTGTCGCCCGCTTGACGCGGGCTCGGACCACTGAAGTATCCCGAGGCCGAGGTAGAGCTCATTCGTTCCTGTCTCTAACTCGACGTCACGCGCTGCGTCTCGCAGCCGCTTCATCGATTTGTCAAGATTCTTCTGTGAGGCGTCCACGATGATGCGCTGAATCACTTCCTCGGCTTCGACCTCGGTGATTTTGTTCTTCGCGGCAAATTCTTGGACGGAATCTGGTGACAGCTCATGCTTAACTTGCGTCGCCAGAGATGAGTAACTCGGAAAAATCAATCTCTTTGAAGTGGTGACGAAGCCTCGAATCGTTTCATCGCTTGGTGTTGCAAGGCTCAAGGCTCCGGGTAGCACGGTCGGAGGCACGATGCCAATGGACTCTGAACCGTCAAATAGTGCGTCATCGAGTACGCCAATCGGCATCGACGGAAGTTCGAATTCAATCAAACTTGGCCCGACACCGCTGCGATTGACCCGCACCTTCAGGAGGCGATTCCTGGCGTCGAGGTCAAGAAGAGTCCGCATCCATTGGCGCACTCGCTTAGGAATCGCGAGTTGTGCTGCCCGAGCAGATTTTGCGGCTGCGCTGGCCGCATCATCAAATTCAGCATCACTTGGATTGTCATCAGGCTCGAGATTGTCTTCGTCTTGCTCTAACCATTGATCAATGACAGCTGTATCGGCCTCCTCGATGGCGTGCTGAGCGAGACTGACTACCGGAGTGATGCCGGATCTCCAGACTGCCACCACATCGACGAGTGACTCAAACTTCTCAGATTCCGCACCGAAGAGGTCCCCGATGTTGCTCGAACGCGTCGCATCAAGGAAGTTCCGGGGGTCGTTCGCGGTGAAGGCCGTAGTTTCGACCTGACAGATAATCCGCTTTTCGAAGAGTTTGGCTGCCTCTATCTGGTCAAAGGTCGCAACGCTGGTTCTCGACCCTCCAAGAATTGTTGCGAAACTCAGCGCCCCGGGATCAAGTCGAAAATATCCCGCTAGACAGTGCCTCTCGCAGAGCAATAGAAACGGTCGAAGACCCAGTTGTGCCAGACAAGCCGCGTAAAGCAGCGATGTATCGATACACGTACCAGCTTTGTCATCCAGCACATCGCGATGGCTGCGAAGTCTTTGAGCCGTTTGAAACCAACCTCCAGGTGGATCCGTGTAACTGAGGCCGCACTCCTCAAGCGCCGCGAAACAGGCACTAGCTACATGATCCGGCCGTCCTGGACCCTCCAACATGTGGATACCGGCACGCTGGTATCCGTCTGTGCTTCCATCTCCCGTCCGTTGTTGCAAGATCTCTCGTGTGCGCTTCAGGATTCCGCGAAGGACGTCAGCGTTGGGTCGTACGTACGCTGCCAGAATTTCGTTGGAATCGGGTCCTATTGACCACCAGTCCTGAGGTGCAAGAAGCGTGAGCGGCTGTGAAGTTGTCGCAACGATGGATCCGGCTTCATCGAGCAATTCGACTTTCAGTGTGGCTTCGACTCTCTCCTCAAGCCGTCCCATCACAGCAGGGTCACACTTCAGTCGAATCGACGGCCAGATGGCCGGGAACTCGTGTTCCTTGGTGCGAGGTCGAGGTAGAGCTAGCGGCGTGCCTGTCCAAGGCTCAGCGACAGGTGTCGGAGTGGGGGCATCAATCGACACTCTCGGTGTGAGCAGCACGCCTGATGTTGAGTCGGGGCCATTGTTGGTGAGTCGGATTTCCGAGACAAGTACACGCTTTGTACCTGTCAGTACGTATGACCACGATCGACGAGCGATTACCTCCAGGCCTACTTGAAGTTGGTCCCCGTTAGCCATGCATACTCGCCAAGGCAGAGCTTAGGTCTCAGTCATGCCTCCCGACCACCTCCGCAACTGACTTGGTACATACAATCATCGGCGGCCAGACTGTAGGTATGTCCACAAGTTCTGATGAGTATGAGAAGTGGGGATTGGTTTTTCTTCTCGCCCTGACCCTTGAATGTTGGATCGAGGGTTTAGTGACGGACGCGGAACTGCGTACCTGGATGTTTCATGCGATTGCGGCGCTTGCTGCTGCCGCGGCGCTCTACCGCAGGCAGACGGTCTCTGTAGTGCTAGCGGGCGCAGTGTCGGTCATTGCATTCCTCAACGATCTTGAATTGCTCGTCGCGGCGGAGGCGCCTCTCCGCCTTCTTGCGCCAAGCCTGTTGTTGCTCGTAGGGGCAGGCGTGCTCTTCTATGGAATGTCCCAAAGTTCTCAAGGGACGCCGGTTGGGCTCCCCGCACGTAGGTCCATCTCGCCACGTACACGTGAGGCGGCAGGAAAGTTGGTGGACGCGGCCGGGGCGATTGCGGGCATGCCCACCATTCGCAATGACTTAAGGGAGTCAAGGAGTGATCCGGCTTGGATTCCGTTTCTACTTGGTGGTGGGGCAATTTGTGTCTTGTACAGCATGCTCTCCGCAAAGTGGATTCGGATTGATGCTTTCTTCGGTTTAACGAAGCGATCACTCGACTTCAATGACCTCCGCGAGGTGTATGACTCCATCGGAGTGAAGTATTTTGCTCGCAACTTCTACTTTGAGTGGGGTTTTTACTTTCCTTACCTGGCCGCTCTGCTTGGAGCGGTGTCGCTCATTGGTTGGCTTACCAAACGGTTCAGAGTCCATTCCCCTTACCTCTACGGGGTGCTCACTATCGAATCGATTGCTCTCATCATCCATACGGCTGCAGTGCTTGGCATCAATCACGCAACCGAAGAGCCGCTTGTGCTCGCTGGGCCATGGCTGGGTTCACTGGGCATAGCAGGGATTATGGCAGGAACTTGGCTGGCCGAGTCGCGCCGCTGACCCCAGCTGTTCAATTGTCATCTGGCGAGCAACTTGTGGTGATGGAGCGATGGGAGAGGAGTACGATTCGTGGTATGAGCAAGTCGGGCCAACCACCTCGCCCACGGAGGCTTAGTGGGTTGGGTAGCGAGTCGGCAAGAGACACTTCGCCGAAGCGGACTCGTCGTGGCGGCACTGTGGTTGGTGGCTCGAGGCCAATGGGTGCCCGGGGGCGAAAATCGATAGCCCGCCCTCCCGTGTTGCCTGTAGTAACTCTGGCAATCTGCGCCGTCGTTTCCGCGCTAATTCTGACTTTGGCAGGACGCGACGCGACCCCCATGCATTGGATTGCCGCGTTTATCGGGATGATTGGCTCGGTCTTGATACTCGGCTGGTTTCGATTTGTGATGAACTTGCGCGTAAGCAGTGGAAACTTCAGTGATTGGAGTTTCCTTGGGGCGTCGACAACTGCGCGGGTGATCTTGATAGTGGCTTGGTTGTTGGGTATGTCAAATCTCTTCCTCGCTGTTTATGAGTGGGCACGCAGGTTTACAGAGACTGGAATCTGATGACGCGAATCACACGGTATGCGATACTGGCGACTCTCTCGACGCTCTTCGGAGCGCCGGTTGCTGCAAGTAGTGCAATGACACCAAGCGTAACCGAGTATCGATCACCGGATCTGTTCACGTCGAGCGGAGTCAATGAACAACTAAAGATTTGTCGGGATGACGCCAACACAGTGCAGCGTTCAGTCGACCTGATTCTCTTACTTGACAACAGTAGGTCGCTCAATTTAGCCGATAATCCATCCGACCCTAATCGGATTCGTTTCAATGCAATCGAGCAGATGCTGGTGGCAGTAGGTGGAGCAGTTGATGGAGCCGAAGTGCGGATCGAAGTCCGATTGGGTGTCGTTGTCTTTAACGATCGAGTCGAAGAGTTGATTCCACTGGCAAGTAATCGCATGGTTTCGGTAGAAAGCGCCAAGAAACTTTCAGCCGAAGTAGAACAAGCTCTTCCCAACACGTCTCAACGAGCCGGCACCAACTACCTGCTCGCTCTCGAGGAAGCATTCAGTATTTTCAAGCAGTCCTCGTCAGAGGATCGGTGTCGGGTTTTGGTGTGGCTGACGGATGGGGAATTTAGTAATGGGAGGACAGTTGATGCCACAAATGACGACCTCCCCAGATTGAAGGAAGACACGTGCAAGCAGGATGGTTTCGCCCAGCGTGCGAGGAGTGCTCAGTCTCGGATTTGGCCATTCGTCGTACTTTTGGATCCACCCAAAGTTCCGGACAATCCCAGGGCTGCGAAAGTAATCAACGAGTCCTACGACCTCATGGAACGTCTCACCGGAGCCGTAGTGCCGATGAGAGATCAGATACAACCCGCAGCCTGTCCTAACGTCCCCACAGGTCGAATCGGCAACATCTATGGTGCCGCTACGGCAGGAAAGCTCGGACCAATATTTGAGGAACTTGGAGCAGAGATTGCTGGAGGCGTGTTACTTGACGCTTGTCCTGCGCCTGCGAAAAAAGACGAGGCGAGCAAGCCACGATACGAGAGCATTGAATTGCCTGCACCGCGACATCTTGAGTGGATCTCAATGGTTTCTCTCGGCGGGGAAACAATGCCACGTTTAGATCAATTTAAAGTCCTTCACGAAAATGGGACTGATGACATTCTCTCACACTTCAGCTTCCGATCGATGTCTGAGACATCTTTGTATCTCGACGCCATTCAGACCTCGCGCCTTGATAAAGGGTGGAAGTTGGAGATTTCTGGCTCAAGCCTCGAGGGGTTCTGTCTGCGGGCCAAGTTTCTGAATTCCGCGAGCATTCGTGTTACCCGAAGAGGTGCGAATCTACCCGAGTTCGCGTGGGATGAAGGGTCAGAGAACTTCACGCAAGCTGATCTTGAAGACGTCAAGTTCTACCTAGGCAATGCGACTGTAAAGAGAGAGGACCTTGCTCAGATTTCCGAAGCCGATGCTGCTGGACTGACCGCACGACTCATGGTTGACCCGAGTGGCAAGTTGTTGGCAGAAGGGTTATCAGTTCGAGTCACTGGGTTCGCGACGCTGCCCAGTTTTGATACACAGAGCTGTACTTTCATTCGCATACCTGGTTCAGATGCATCCGGTCGCGGGAACACTCCGAAGACGAAATCGTTCGAGTCGAGTGGTTGTGAAGTCGACCTCAGAAATGTGTCAGCAGAAGTAGTTGTCGATGTAGATGGCGCACTGGCGGCACTACGAAAGATTCCTGGTTGTGAGTCGGTATCGCTCGCGCCGATAGTAAACGATAACGAGCAGTCACGATTTTCCGGCAACGACACTTTCATTGTCTCCGTTCGACTGCGATTCGAAAGAAACTCTCTCAAGTGTCAGACCTCAGGACTCAGCGAGACCGCGTCAGGTAGCGCTACCTCGGCTTTGGTCAAATTCAGTTACGTAACGATGCCTGGAACTTCTCCGACTCCAATCGAGTTTGGAGAGGCATCGCTCTCGGTAGACATTGATGTGAAGGCTCCGCCGCCATGGTGGCTGGTGTGGGTCATAACGATCGGAGTCACTGCCATCGCCGTGTTGATCTCGATAGCTGTGCTTTGGCTGATGAATTATCTGCTAATTCGACTGCCAGATGCGAGAAAGTTCTACGTGCTCAAGACTCCGATTACTGTTTCGAAGCGGGACGCAATGTCGCCCGAGTATCACCTTCAGGCTCTCCAAACCAAGGATGTGCGATTCGAAACGAATGAATTCGAAACAATTCTTGGCGACCGAAAGAAGCGCAAGTGGAAGACAAAAAACAACTTCATCCTGGAGTGCAAGCTCTCGAATCCGCTGCTTCGTCCACTAGATGAGCCGAAAGCAGTATTGGCAGGATCAGCGGCAAACGACTCAGTAGTTATCTACGGCCCCCAGTTTTCGATTCATGGACTAAGGCTGCCGTTTCAACGCGCTCTAGTCATTGTCGTTAGGCGACCTGGGTCGGTTGATGAACCTCTGAATGGCCATGTGTTCTGCGTCGTGCCTATTAAATCTGACGTTGACCAAAACGAGGCTGTGAGATTGTTGCTAAGTCCTGACCAACTCAGGCCATTGGTTCGGGAACTGGTGCGCTCAGACTTACTGAGTGAAGCCTCTGCACCGAGAGCTCCGCGAGACGGGGGAATCTCATCGACACTGCCGGGACCTACACCGCCTGGACCTACACCGCCTGGACCTACACCGCCTGGACCTACACCGCCTGGACCTACACCGCCCCGAAGGTTGCTGCCCCGCGAGCCAAGGGGTAAGTAGTTGTAACCACTTAGGGCGGTATCGGCTTGGTCAACTGCGACAAGCCACTTGCCGTGGGCGGCCTAACCCACTATCGTCCTAGGGCACAAGTACACCAGTGAAAGTTGGGTAGTCGGCATGTATCGCAGAATTCTCTTTGTAGGTCTCGGCGGCTCGGGCGGCAAGACCCTTCGCTATATCAAGAAGGATCTTCGCGAGTGGCTCACGCGCGTCGGCTGGGGCACGAGTGACCCAATTCCGCGCGGTTTCCAGTTCTTGCATATCGACACTCCAACGGCGGAAGACGGTGGTGAAATCACCAACGTAAAGATGTTGGACGACAACGAGTATGTGGGACTAATCGGTCCGAACGTAACGCTCACATCAGTAGTTCATGGAATTGATAACGGGCCTCACTATCTGGATACCGCGGGCTGGCGGGTCGCCCCAAATGCAATTCATGTTGCAATCCAGGATGGAGCGGGACAGTATCGAGGAGTTGGCCGTACCATCGCAGTATCTCAAGTGAGGCACTTAGAGAGGGGTCTAAGGGATGCGGCGCAGCGTGTGTTAGCTCCTGAGGCCGGTCAAGATAATGGAAATCTCTGGTCGAGAGTTACAAACCAATCAATAGGGAATCTTGAGGAGCCTCTTGTCATCATTATTTCATCATTGGCGGGTGGCACGGGAGCCGGATTACTCATCGACGTTTGCGACATCTTGAGACTGCAATATCCATCGTGGGGTGGAAGCTCAATCGGAATTCTTTATACGCCCGAGGTCTTTTCCAACATTGACCCAGCCTTTACCACCGGGGTTCACGCAAACTCGTTAGCTGCGATTTCCGAACTCCTTAACGGCTATTACTTGAAGGGCACAGATGCCGGTGCGGTAGGCCAGGTGGGCGACGGGTTCGTCGGAGTTCGCCGGAGCCGATTCCTGAGCGCGGTAGGGCTAAACGCCGGAGTTCAGCGCAGCGGACCCCAATATCCGTTCTTGGTGGGTAGAAGCAACTCTGCGAACATGACCTATAGGGAAGATGTGCAGGTATTCGCTGCAATGGGCAGCGTGCTAAGCCTTCTTTGCAGGGATCCTGCTGTACAAGAACGCATTCAGAAGATGACATTCGAGAATTGGGAAGGCCAAGCGAACGGCAATATCGGAAGCGCAGATCTACTAGTTACAAAGGGAAGTGCTGAGGAAAGAGGCAAGGCGGTCTTTCAGGCGTTGGGCTGCGCAAAGGTGAGCGTCGGGACGGATTACCTGCGCCGGTACGCAGCTGCGAGACTGGCGCGGGAGGCCTACCGGTGGATTACGCGCTATCACCTCGACGAGGCCGACGGCCGCGCGCTTGACGCACAAGGAATTAGGGACCCTAATGATAAAGCGCGAGAGATCGCGAAGAAACATATCAGCTGGTTCCTGAAGGCCGCCTTACTTGATGAGCGGGGGCATGATCGCAATGACATAACCGGATTCCTCATGCCCGTTGAAATGGATCACGAAGTAGTCAAGGCCGCCGACGAACTCACGCGGTTGGTCGGTGGCGACAGAAACGAGAAGCTCAGAACAGAAGGCTGGTTGGACCTCATCTCGAACAACTTGAATCTGGTCATCCAGGGGTTAGAGGCCACGATGATGCCATTGGTCGACCGCCAAGTTGCCGAATGGGTTAAAACTCGTCCGGACATCTTGGTAAGAGCAACGGAAGAATGCGTCGCACAATACGGTCTGCTGGTTACGTCCGAGATCCTCCGGCTGGTTCAATCGGACCTAGTCGACCCTGCCAACGGCATTGCAACAGAGATGATGGGACCATCGGAACTTGGCTACTACCAATCACAGTCAGAACAAGGTCAATGGTTCGCTGCGGCACAAGCCGAATTCGCAAGTGTGAGGGGGAAATTCTCTCTAAGCGATAACGACGCGGTGTCTCGTGCCATTAACGCTGCCATCGGCAACGCAAGTATGCGAATTGATGCGCGCATTCGAGAGATTACCTCACTGATGATTAGTGAATTCACTGATTCAGTTATTGATCCAATGATTGCTGCTGTCTCTAATGCACATGCTGATGTCACGTTGAAGCACAACGCAGTCGCGAACTGGCCGTCCTGGACATATGGCCCCGACACACCTCACCTCGAGTTTCAGCCATTCAAAAATGAAGTTACTCTCATCGAGCCTCACAATTTCAGCGATGAGTTCGTCAAACAGTTGGCTTACTCAATGAATGGAACCATTGCGGAAAGGGAGGACCATAAGTCGGCGGCTCGATTTGACATAATTTCGGGTCAGTGGTTACGAGAACTTTCCGAACAGCAGAATCGGGAGTTTGACAATTTTTCGATTCTCCGTCGGGCCAAGTGGTCGCCCTCGTACAACCTTATCCGTGACAGCAGTCAGAGCCGTTTCGAGGTAGAGGTTCGAATGGATCCCAATTCGCTTCGAGAGAGGGCTGATACATGGCTCAATCGAGAAGGGACGTTGATGCAATCGTTCCTGAGCCAGGGACTTGCCTCTTTTACGAATAAGAACGAAAAAGCTGGAGTAAATCCCAGTGTGAGCTCTGAGGAGATTAGGAGACGGCAAGCTGATTTCATGGCCAAGCTCAGGTCTGCCATTCAGATGTCAGCCCCTCTTGTGGAGCTGAACGTTCAGCTGCAGACCGCGCTAAATGTAGCGGGCGGAGGTGAAAGATCGTTCTCGCAATTGCCTTTCGCGGCCCCCCATCCACTCGAGCAAGAAGTTACCGCAGCAGTGGAAGCATCGATGACGGTTGTGCCGAGGGGTCTGATGACTAACAGTGATGTACAGACGGTAGAAGTCATCTCAGCTCTTCCCGGACCACAGCAACCGATACTTGTGAGCTCCCTCATGAAGCCAATCGGCG